>OEIU01001726.1_pt1 | contig 13200 bp, 11 predicted proteins | sample 1539221 | NCBI WGS metagenome assembly OEIU01 (sample SAMN03792071, study PRJEB22550) | activated sludge metagenome | feature: wastewater treatment plant; material: activated sludge; isolation source: Wastewater treatment plant of a petroleum refinery complex | place: Argentina: Zarate | collected...
GTGGCCCCACCACGGCGGCGCTTTGCGCCTCGATTGCGACCCGATACGGTACTCACGGGGGCAGGTTTCAACCCCGACAGCCTCCTAGGGAGTGCCCTCCCCAGGTCATGCGGCGGGCCTGATAGTTGCTGTCTCCGGTCCAACCGGAGATGCAAATGACCACGGATGCCGAACTGACTCAGAAATTCTGGAAGGCGCTTCGCTCGGACAGGACGTTCCTCATTGGCCTGTCCGGCGCCGAAGCCGGCCACGCCCGTCCGATGACCGCGAACTTTCTCGACGATCGCACGGATTCGATCTGGATGTTCACGTCCAGGGAGACCGAGCTGGCGGCCGCATTGGGGGAGGGGGCGCATCGGGCAGCCGGCTACTTCTGTTCCAAGGACCATGACCTGTTCGCCGCCATCGACGGCGAGCTGTCGTCGGATGACGATCCGGACATCATCGAGCGGCTCTGGTCTCCATTCGTCGCCGCCTGGTTCGAAGGAGGCAAGACCGACCCGAAGCTGCGGCTGCTGCGTTACACGCCGTCGTCGGCAGAAATCTGGCTGAACGAGAACAGCCTGCTGGCGGGCATCAGGTTGCTGCTCGGCGCCGACCCGAAGAAGGACTACCGGGACAAGGTGGCCAAGGTCCGGCTTTAGGATCCTCGAGGAAAGCTCCGAGAGTCCGGCGACGTTGAAGCCGGGCGGGATTCGACGCGGCGCGAAGCCGTCCGCAGAGCTTTCCGCGAAAATTCCGTCGCGTTGCCATGGAATAGCGGCGGCGCGATGCGGCGATCCGCCATACTGAGACGACTCCCTTTCCAGCCGTCGCTACTGGAGTTCTCAGATGCCCGGAACCGTGAAACTGCACCGCGTGCTGCGCGCGCCGCCCGCGCGCGTCTACAAGGCGTTCGTCGATGCCGATGCACTGGTCAAATGGATGGCGCCGCACGGCTTCACCGCGAAGGTGGAGAGGATCGACGCCAGGGTCGGCGGCAGCTACCGGATGTCTTTCACGAACTTCAGCTCCGGCGGCAGTCACTCGTTCGGCGGCGAATATGCCGAGGTCGCGCCCGGCCGGCGTCTGCGTTACACCGACAAGTTCGACGACCCGAATCTGCCCGGCTTGATCAGCGTGACGATCGACTTCAAGAAGGTGTCGTGCGGCACCGAGCTGCACATCGTGCAGGAGGGCCTGCCGGATGTGATTCCGGTGGAGGCCTGCTACCTCGGCTGGCAGGAGTCGCTGTCGCTGCTGACCCTGCTGGTCGAGGCCGAGATCCCCGGATGACGGCGGTGCCGTCAGCGCGCAGCCCGGCGCGCCGCTGACTCGCGGGACCGCCATGTCGCCGGTCGAAGCGGGCAGCGTGTCGCAGCCGGGCCAGTGCGTGCTGGTCACCGGCGCGACCGGCTTCATCGGTTCGCAGCTCGTGCGCAAGCTGCTCGCCGAAGGGCACGCGGTGACGGCGCTGACCCGCCAGCCCGAGCGGGCGGCCGCGCGTCTCGGCCCGCAGGTGCGCTGCATCGCCGGCACGGCCGCGTTGCCGCCGTCGGAGCCGATCGACGTCGTGATCAACCTGGCCGGCGAACGGATCCTCGGGCCGCGCTGGACGCCGGCACGCAAGGCGGCGCTGCTGCAAAGCCGGGTGGAGACCACCCGCGATCTGGTCCGGTGGATCGCCGGCGCCGACCGCAAGCCGGCGCTGCTGCTGTCGGCGTCGGCGATCGGTTACTACGGCGTGCAGCGGCAGGGCGACGATTCACCGCTCACCGAGGACAGCCCCGGCCAGCCGGTGTTCATGTCCGAGCTTTGCCAGCGGTGGGAGGCAGAAGCGGCCACCGCCACGGCGCACGGCGTGCGCGTCGCCTGCATGCGGTTCGGCGTCGTGCTGGGCCACCAGGGGGCGCTGCCGATGATGCTGATGCCGGTACGGCTCGGCGTCGGCGGGCGCCTGGGCACCGGCCGGCAATGGATCACCTGGATCCATCTGCGCGATCTGCTGCGCGCGATCGATCATGTGCAGCAGCATGCGCCGGCCGCGGGCCGCGCCGAGATCTACAACCTGGTCGCCCCCGAAGCGGTGCGTCAGGCGGACTTCATCCGCATCGCCGCGAGGCTGCTGCATCGCCCCGCCATCCTGCGGACCCCGGCCACGCCGATGCGGCTGCTGCTGGGCGAGCAGGCGGATCTGCTGCTGGAAGGGCAGCGGGTCGTGCCGGCCCGGCTGGCACGCGAAGGATTCGCGTTCGAGTTTCCGACGCTGGAGGCGGCGCTGCGGGACCTGTGCTGACGGCGTTTCAGCCCGCCGCGGCCACCCGCTGGCTGGGCGCGTAGGCGCGCAGCGCCTGCGCGAACGTCGCGAGCGGGACCACGCCGCTCTTCTCGGCGCGTTGGCACCAGTCCTCGAGCCGCGACACCGTTTCTTCGAGCGATGCGCTGGAGCGGCTCCACAGGTCCACCAGCTCGGCGCGCATCGCGTAGGCGACGCGCAGGGCGCTGGAGGCCGGCAGCTCGGCGACGAGCGGGTCGAGCCGTTTGAGGTCCTCGTCGTTGTCGTTGCGCGAGAAGCGCGTGCCGAGCTTGCGCAGCGCGCCGATCCGTTCCGGCGCCTGCCGGCGGGCGGCTTCCAGCTCCTTGCGCAGGATCTCCATCATCGCCTGCGCATAGCGGCCCAGCACCTCGTAGCGGCAGGTGACCAGGGCCTGCCAGGTGGCGCCGTCGACCCTGCTGGCATGCCGTGCATCGACCTTGAACTTCGGCGGCAGGTGCTTGACCTTTGCCAGGCCGACGATCTCGAGCGCGCGGATGTAGACCCAGCCGATGTCGAACTCGAACCATTTGTTCGACAGCTTGGCCGACGACGGGAACGTGTGGTGATTGTTGTGCAGTTCCTCGCCGCCGATCACGATGCCCAGCGGGAAGATGTTGGTGCTCCAGTCCGGGCAGGCCCAGTTGCGATAGCCCAGCGCATGGCCGACGCCGTTGATGACGCCGGCGGCCCAGAACGGGATCCAGGCCATCTGCACCAGGAAGATCGTGATGCCGGCGAGCTCGCCGAACAGCAGCACGTCGATCACCGACATCAGCACGACGCCCAGCATCGGGTGACGCGAATACAGGTTGCGCTCGATCCAGTCGTCGGGGGTGCCGCGACCGTAGCGCTCCAGCGTCTCGCGGTTGCTCTTCTCGCGGACATAGAGGAACACGCCGCCGAACAGCACGCGCGCCAGGCCGACGAGCTGCGGACTGTGCGGGTCGCCCTCGCGGTCGCACCGGGCGTGGTGCTTGCGATGCACGGCCGCCCATTCGCGGGTGTTCATGCCGGTGGTCAGCCACAGCCAGAAGCGGAAGAAGTGACTGACGACCGGATGCAGCTCCAGGGCCCGGTGGGCCTGGCAGCGGTGCAGATAGATCGTGACCGCGGCGATCGTCACGTGGGTCATCGCCAGCGTGATCAGCACGTACCCCCAGAACGATAGCGGCAGCAGGCCGTTCGCCAGCATGTGGCCGAGGAAGTTCATGATGCGAAAGATCTCCCGTTGCGTTGCGAGGGTGCGTGGCAGCGCGATTGTTGCCGGGGCGACCGCAGACGGCGTTGCGCCAGATCAAGGCCGGGGCGGGTGATGCCGGCGAAGACGTTGCGGGCGCCGTCGACGGTGCCGATCAGGGCTGGGAGGTGGGGGCCAGACGCAGGAACTCCCGCAGGGTGTTCAGATTCACCGGCTTGACCAGGAACCGGTCGAAGCCGCTGACCTCGGCCTGCCGGCGATGGTGCTCCGACCCGAATCCGGTGATGGCGGCCACCACCGTCTTGTCTCCACCGGCCAGGCCGCGAATGCGCTGAACCAGCTCCATGCCGCTCATGTCGGGCATTGCGATGTCCACCAGGGCGGCCGCGGGTGCTCGACCCGCCAGCAGGTTCAGCGCCATGTCTCCCGAGTACGCCACGCGCACCGGATGCCCGAGCACGCGCAGCACCTCGGCGAGGCTGTCGGCGGCGTCCCGGTTGTCATCGACGATCAGCAGATAGTCTTCCGAGCTCGCCTCCTCATCGGGGCGATCGGCCATCGCGCCCGGCAGCGTGAAGCTGAAGGTGCTGCCTTTGCCCGGACCGGCGCTACGTGCCGTCATCATGCCGCCGTGCATCTCCACCAGCGAGCGCGCCAGCGCGAGGCCGATTCCCAATCCCCCTTCGCGGGCGGCGGCCTCGCCGCTTCCCTGAAAGAACAGCGTGAAGATGTCCTCCAGGGCCTGCCTCGACAGGCCGATGCCGTTGTCGCGGACCTCCGTCGTGATCTGGTCGTCATGCATCGTGACATCGAGATGGATGTCGCCGGTTCCGGTGGGCGTGTACCGGGCCGCGTTGATCAGGATGTTCTGCAGCACCTGGGCCAGCCGCGTCGCGTCCGCCGTCAGCACGAGGTCCGCGCGCGGAACATTCACGCTCAAGCGGTGCTGGCGGGCATCCATCAGGGGGCGCACCCCCTCGACAGCCCGCGCGACGACGTGCTGATAGACCGTTCTCTCTTTCTGAAGCTGGATCTTTCCGGTCGTCAGGCGGCCCACATCCAGCAGATCGTCGACGAGCCGGCTCAGCAGCGAAAGCTGGCGATCGATGATGTCCCGGCTGGAGCGCACCATCGGGCTCGGGGTGGGTTCGAGCTGCAGCACCGATACTGCATTGCGGATCGGCGCCAGCGGATTGCGCAGTTCGTGCGCCAGCATCGCGAGGAACTCGTTGATCCGCTGACTGGAGCTCTCCAGCTCCTTCAATCTTTGCTGTTGCGTGAGGTCGCGGGTGATCTGGGCGAAGCCGCGATGCACTCCCTGGCTGTCGTAGACCGGCGTGATGACCGTACCCGCCAGGAAGACCGAGCCGTCCTTGCGGACCCGCCAGCCGGCGGTTTCGAGCCGGCCGTTGGTCAATGCGTCGTGCAGCTCCTGCTCGGGTTTGCCTGCCTTGGCGTCGTCCTTGGAGTAGAACAGGCTCACGTGACGGCCGATGATCTCCGACGCGCGATATCCCTTCAGATGTTCCGCGCCGGTATTCCAGCTTTCGATGATGCCGTCGGTGCTCAGCATGAAGAGCGCGTAGCCGGCAGTGTTCTCGACGAGCAGACGCAGCCGTTCCTCGCTGCGGTGCAACTGTTCTTCCTGCCGGCGCCGCTCGGTCAGGTCGCGGGTGACCTTCCCGTAGCCCGTCAGGTTCCCTGCCGAATCGCGCAGCGCGGTGATGATGACATTCGCCCAGAACCGGCTGCCATCCTTGCGGACGCGCCATCCTTCGTCTTCGATGCGCCCGTTCGCGGCAGCCCGCCGCAACTCTTCGTTCGGCCAGTCGGAAGCGACCGCCTCGGGTGTGTAGAAGACCGAGAAGTGCTTGCCGATCACCTCGTCCGGTGCGTATTGCTTGATCCGCTGGGCACCCGCGTTCCACGTCTGGACGTAGCCCCGGGAATCGAGCAGAAAGATCGCATAGTCGACCACCGAGTCGACGAGCTTCATCAGCTTGTCGGTGGAATCACTGTCCCGTTGATGCCCACCCCGTTTGCCCACGTGAGGTTCCTTTGTCGAGCGTTGCTGCAGAATTGAGGGGATGACGGGATTGTGCCGGGAGAGCAAACAATTTGGATGTGAAGCAAGTATCGAGCCCGGCTTTCGGGCCGCTCTGTCTGCAACAGCACGCGGGTTCCTGTCATTCGCGTGAATACGAGGAAGCCGATCGCCTTCGGGTACGATACCCCGATCTCGAAGCGGATTGCCGATGGACCGATTGGATATCAGAGCCTCGCCGGAAGCACTCGCGTTGATCGATATCACGTCGCTGCTGGCAACGCGACCCTCCAGACCGCCGGAGCATGCACGGCAGAATCAGGCGATGTCCGAGCTGGCCGAAGTGCTGGCCAATGATCCTGAGCGGATCGCCCGGTGCCTCTCGGATTCAGCGCTGCGTCTCACCGGCGCCCACTCCGCCGGCTTGAGTCTCGAGGAGCCCGACCGGAGCGCGTTCCGATGGATCGCCACCTCGGGCGACTTCCGTCCGCATCTGAACCAGACGCTGCCGAGGCAGTTCAGTCCTTGCGGCGAGGTGCTGGCGCGCAGCCGGCACATGCTGCTGCGTGACCCGGCGCAGGTGTATGGCTATATCGAGAACCTCGACGTTCCCGTCCGCGAAGTCCTGCTGGTCCCCTTCTTCCTCGACGGCAAGCCGGTGGGGACCGTCTGGGTGGCGTCGCGGGACGAATCGCGGGCTTTCGATTCCGAGGATCTCCGGATCGTTCGCGATCTCACCCATCTGGCCGGCGCCGCGGCACAGACCGTCGGTATGGTGAAGACGCTGAAGCGTGCGAATGCCGCCAAGCAGATCGAGCTGTCGGCCACGCTGCGTCAGGTGAAGCAGCTTCAGCAATGGCTTCAGCAGTCGCCCGGCTTCCTGGCCTACCTGCGTGGCCCCGAATTCATGTTCGAGCTGAGCAACGCCGAGTTCCATCGTGTCTCGGGCGTCGGCGACGTCTTGGGCAAGTCGCTGTTCGATGCATTGCCCAGGCTGAGGGGGCAGGGCTTCCGGGAGCTGCTCGATCAGGTCCGCACCACGGGCAGGCCGTACAAAGGACGGGCCGTTCCGGTCGTTCTTGCCGGGCAGGACGATGACCCTCCCCAGACCCGATACTTCGATTTCGTCTTCCAGCCCATTCCGGACGAATTCGGCGGCGTCGATGGGATCGTCGCGCAGGGTTACGAATGCACCGACCGGGTACGGACGGTCGAGGTCATGCGCGAGGCCGACCAGCGCAAGGACGAGTTCTTCGCGATGCTGTCGCATGAGATGCGCACGCCGCTCGCGGCGATCACGTTGGCAAGCCACGTCGTGAAGCGGTCGTTGCCCGCCGGCGACCCGGTGGCCGGGCGGCTGGCGGTCATCGAACGGCAGGCCGCGCACCTGACCGCGCTGGCCGACGATCTGATCGACGTGACGAGCATTCGCAGCGGCAAGTTCCAGTTGCGTCCGGAAGTGGTGCTCGCCCAGGACATCGCTTCGCGGGCAGCCGAAGCCTGCGCCAGCCATCTGTCGGCCAGGAACCAGCAACTGGATATGCGTCTGCCCGACGAATCGATCGCGTTGTTCGCGGATCCGCTGCGGTTGACTCAGGCGATCGTCAATCTCGTCAACAATGCGATCAAATATTCGCCGGCAGGCAGCAGGATCGCACTGACGCTGACGGCGGCTTCCGGCCTCGCCCGATTCGAGGTCGCGGACTCCGGCATCGGCATCGCGCCGGAGCTGCTGCCTCGTGTCTTCGACATGTTCATGCAGGTGCCCGTCGCGGACCGCCCCCGTCACAGCGGGCTGGGCATAGGGCTGGCCCTGGTCAGGCAGATCGTCGAGCTGCACGGAGGGCGGGTCGAGGCATCGAGCCCGGGCGTGGACCAGGGAAGCTGCTTCACCGTCGTGGTGCCGCCGCTTTGCGAAGCCGCCGTCTCTCAGGCGATGCGGATCCGGCGCAATCAGATCAGGCCCTGACGGACTGATATCTAACTGATGCCGAACTGATGCCGCCTCTTCAAACAGACCCGCGCACGCTCGCTGCGCCACGCACGTCTCCGGTCGCGGTCGCGGTCTCGCTGGTCGCGTTCGGGCTGCTTGCTGCGCTCGTGCTGCCTTTCCTCACCGGTCTCGCGCGGCCGCTGCTGGCCGGGGATGCCGCCGTGCCGCCGGGATGGACCTCGGTCTCGGCGATAGCCACGGTCACGCTGGGCGCGGCGGCGCTCGTGCTGCTCGGCGGATCGCTGTACCGGCGGCTGCGCACACGGATGGGCGACCAGGGTCTGCTGGTGCCCGGCTGGAGAGGCAGCCGCCGCGTACCATGGAGCGACATCGTGCGTGTGTCGGGGCGCGGCATGCAGATCCGGCTGCATACGGCCGGCGGCGCGGTGGTCGCGATCAATCCGCTGTGCTATGCCCGGCCGCGGGAGGCGATGACCTACATGCTGAGCCGGCTGCCGCGTCCGGTGGTGCCGGTCGGGCCGGGTTAGGCAGCCCCTGCCAGGGCCACGCGGGCATGGCCGCAGCGTGCAGGCCCTGACGGTGCAATGGCTCTGATCGGCCGTGCCGCCGCTCAGGTGAGCCAGCGCTTGCGCCGCCGGTAGTGCTTGACGCTCTGATAGTCCACCGCATGGCCGCCGCCCAGGTAGAACGCCTGCACGTCGGGGTTGCGGGCCAGCTCGTCGGCGGCGCCGTTCATCACCACCCGGCCGTTCTCGATCAGATAGGCCGACTGCGCGACCTCGAGAGCCGCCGCCGCATTCTGCTCGACCAGCAGGATCGCCACCCGCGCCTCGGTGTTGATCCGCCGGACGATGTCGAAGATCTCGTCGACCAGCATCGGCGCCAGACCCAGGCTCGGTTCGTCGAGCATCAGCAGCCGCGGCTCGGTCATCAGCGCGCGTCCGATCGCCAGCATCTGCTGCTCGCCGCCCGACAGGTAGCCGGCCTGCGCCTTGGCCCGCTGCGCGAGCCGCGGAAACCAGGTGAGCACCCGGTCGATCAGCTCCTGCACGTGGCGCCGGTCGCCATGCATCGTGGAGGCCGCCAGCAGGTTCTCGGCAGGGGTCAGGTGCTCGAACACCCGGCGCCCTTCCAGCACATGGGCCAGCCCCTGGCGCACGCGGGCGGCCGGCGACAGCTTGAGCAGGCTTTCGCCCTTCCAGCGCAGGTCGCCGAGCGTCACCTCGCCACGCTCGGCGCGCAGCAGGCCGCTGACCGACTTCAATGTCGTGCTCTTGCCCGCGCCGTTGGCGCCCAGGAGCGCCACCAGCCCGCCCTCGGGCACGACGATCGACACGCCCTTGACGGCCAGGAACACGCCGTCGTAGACGACCTCGACGTTGTTGAGTTCGAGCAACGGCGTGGTCATCACCAACCCATCTGCATTGGATCCGACGGCGCCGCTGCGAAGCGGCCATCAGCAAGCAGCGGATATCCCGACAGCCAACCTGCCGAGGGCGGCCACGCGAAGCGGCCGCCGACGGAGGGATGCGTCGGATCCGGCTCCGCCGGTCCGACTGCATCGCCCCTGGGGGGAGGCGCCCGCAGGGCGCCAAGGGGGGGCCTCATTTTCCGGACTTCTTGAACTCGTCGGACGCGGTGCGGATCATCTTCCAGATCAGGTCCTGGTCGGCCGCCAGCCAGTCGCTCTTGGCGACCCACTTTTTGCCGTCCCACTGCGCGATCCGGCCCTGGCCGCCGCCCTGGTGGTCGGTCTTGGTGACGGTGACCGGCGGCAGCATGCCCTCGGCGGTAAACTTGGTGATGCTGCGCAGGCCCTCGTTCAGCTCGGCGGCGGTGATCGGCCCCTTCGGGTTCTTGGCGATCGCCAGCCGCGCGCCCTCGACCATCAGCGCACCGGCCATCACGCCGATGTTGTAGTAGGTGGTGCCGACGATCTCCGGCTTGCCGGCGCCCTTGCCTTTGGCGACCAGGTCCTTCTCGATCGCCTTGATGTTCGCCGGCTCCTTGCCGCCGGCCACCGCCTCGAACTTCAGGACGCCCTTGGCCGAGTCGGCGCCGACCACGTTCATCTCCGATTCGGACAGCCAGACGACCGAGGCGATTTTGTCCATCGGCATGCCGTTGCGCTGCGCTTCCTTCAGCGACGCGATCTGGCCGGCGCCGGCGCCCCAGATCAATGTCCAGTCGGGCCGGGCGCGGCGCACCTGGGTCCAGACCGCCGACTGTTCGGTGCCGGGCGGCGGATACGGATAGGTCTGCAGCTCGAAGCCGCGCGCCTTGGCCATCTCCTGCAGCAGCGGGATCGGCTCGCGGCCGAACGGCGTGTCGATGTGCACGTGGGCGATCCTCTTGCCCTTCAGGTCGCCGCCGGACTGGCGGGCGAAGTACTCGATCAGCGCGGCGGCCTGCGACCAGTAGCTCGGACTGAGCGGCATCACGTACGGGAACACGCTGCCGTCGGCGGCGTCGCTGCGCCCCGACAGCGTGGTGACCATGTTGATCTTGTCTTCGAGCGCCCGCGGCACCAGCGCGCGGCTGACCGGCGTGGACAGCGGGTCGACCAGGATCACGCCTTCCCGCTTGAATCGCTCGTAGGCTTCGATGCCGCGCTGCGGCGCGTTGCCGGTGTCGACGATGTCGAGGTTGAACTTGAAGCCGTTGATGCCGCCGCGTTCGTTGACCAGGGTCAGGTAGTCGCGCTGCCCCTGGCTGTATTCGGCGGTCACGAAGGTGTAGACCACCGTGAAGTCCTGGCAGGCGCCGAACTTGATCAGCTTGGCGTCCTGCGCGTGGGCGCTGCGCGCGAACGGCCCGATGGCCGGAAGCGTCGAGGCGGCGGCAGCGGCGGACAGGATCTTGCGTCGGGTCGTTTTCATTGTCTCTCCTGGGTGGTTGGGGTCAGCGCCGTGCATGGCGGAAAGGCCAGACGAGGAAATAATTGCGCAGGTTGTCGTAGATCTTCGCCAGGCCCAGCGGTTCGAACAGCAGAAAGCCCACGATCAGCGCGCCGTACAGCACCAGCGGCGCGTGCGCGGTGACGTCGGCGCTGACCGGCAGCGACAGGGCCTTCGCGGTGCCGGTGATCAGGTTGTTCAGCACCACCGGCGCGAGCAGGATCAGCGCCGCGCCGAAGAAGCTGCCGAGCACGCTGCCGAGGCCGCCGACGATCACCGTCGCCAGCAACTGGATCGACAGCTCGAGGTGGAACTGCTCCGGCGTCACCGCCTTGTAGTAGCAGAACGCGAACAGCGCGCCGGCCACGCCGCCGACGAACGAGCTGACCCAGAAGGCCGACAGCTTGTAGCGGAACGTCGACACGCCGATGATCTCGGCCGCATAGTCCTTCTCGCGCACGGCGCCCAGCGCCCGGCCGTAGCTGGTGCGCCGCACGTTCAGCATGAACAGCATCACCAGCATGCAGACGCCGAGCACGAACCAGTAGTAGGCGGTGTCGCCCTTCAGCGCGATGCCGAGCAGCCGCACCGGCGGTGCCTGCAAGGTCGCCTGGGTGCCGCCGCTGATCGCCGGCACGTGGATGATCACGTAGTCGACCAGGTACTGCATCGCCAGGGTCGAGATCGCCAGGTACAGACCCTTCACGCGCAGCGCCGCGGCACCGAACATCACGCCGATCGCCGCCGACAGCACGCCGCCGCCCAGCAGCGCGAGCTCGAACGGCAGGCCGGCGCGCACCATGTGCAGCGAGCCGTAGGCGCCGATCGCCATCACCGCGGCATAGCCCAGGTGCACCTGGCCGGCGCCGCCCATCAGCAGGTTCAGGCCCAGCGCGGCGGTGGACCACAGCAGCCACGGCAGCAGGTAGGTGCCGACATAGAGGCTCGGCAGCACCAGCGGCGCGATCGCCAGCAGCCCGATAGCGGCGATCACCAGCAGCCGGTCGAACGGCAGCGGCCACAACTGGCGGTCCTGCTGGTAGCGGGTGTGGCGGATGGCGGCCTGTCGGTAGAACATCGTGCGGCTCCTACACCCGTTCGATGTGTTCGCGGCCGAACAGGCCGTGCGGCCGCACCAGCACCGTCAGCAGGATGATCACCGACGCGACCACGTCGCGGGTGCCGCCGCCCAGCAGGGGATCGAGGTAGCCGGCGGCGATGCTCTCGGCCACGCCGATGATGAGGCCGGCCACCAGCACGCCGCCCACGCTGTCCAGGCCGCCGAGGATCGCGATCGCCAGCGCCTTCAACAGCAGCAGCGACAGGGTCCAGTCGACGCCCTGCACCGAGCCCCACAGGATGCCGGCCGCGGCCGCGGCGATGCCGGCCAGCCCCCAGGCGATCGCGATGACCCGCTCGACCTTGATGCCGACCGACCAGGAGGCGATCTGGTCGTCGGACACCGCACGCATCGTCACGCCCAGCCGCGAGTTGAAGAACGCGATCGCGCCGAGGATCAGCAGCAGCGCGACGCCGCCGCCGACCAGATAGGCCCGGTTCACCAGGATCTCGCCGACGAACACCGGCGTCTGCGGGATGCCGAGGTCGAGCTTGCGCACCGTGGAGCCGAAAATGCCGGGCAGCAGCCCGCGCAGCATGATCTCCAGCCCCAACGTCAGCATGATCACCATGATGATCGGCTGGCCGATCATCCGGCGCAGCACCAGCCGCTCGATCACCATGCCGAACACGAACAGCGCCGCCACGCCCAGCGGGATCGCGGCCCATATCGGCAGGCCGAAGGTCTGCGTGAACATCACGCACACGTAGCCGCCGGCCATCGCGAAGGCGCCCTGCGCGAGGTTCGCGTAGCGCGAGGCCTTGTAGATCAGCACCATGCCCAGCGCGGTCAGCGCGTACATCAGGCCGACCAGGGCGCCGTTGATCGTCAGCTCGCCGATCAGGTAGATGTCCATGTTAGTGGCGCCCGGCCGCCCGAAGCCGCTGACAGCCTTGCAGGCCGCGGTCGCGCTGGCAGGCGCGACCTCTCGCACCGGCGCGTCGCATGCGACGCGAAACCCCGGTGCAAGCCCCCTCGGGGGGCAGCGAACGAAGTGAGCGTGGGGGTGGTTTCATCCTCAGACCTTTTCGATCGACAGCCGGCGCTTCAGCACGCCGGTCTCGCCGCTTTCGTAGGTGATCGTCGCCTCGAAGTCGACGGTGTGGGAGCCGTCGTACAGCGCGGCGATTAACGCGCGGTAGCGGTCCTCGACGATGTTCCGGCGCAGCTTGCGGGTGCGGGTGATCTCGCCGTCGTCGGCATCGAAGTCCTTGTGCAGGTTCACGAAGCGCCTGACCGCCAGCTCCGGCTTCAGCACGCCGTTCACGTGCCTGAGCACCTGGCGCACCAGCCCGGCCACCTCGGGAAGCTGCGACAGCTCGGCGTACGAGGTGTACGACAGGCTGCGCTGCTCGGCCCAGTGGCCGACCGCGTCGAAGTCGATGCAGACGATCGCGGTCAGGTCGTCGCGGCCGGCGCCGATCACCGCCACGTTGCGCACGTACGGGCTGAACTTGATGCGGTTCTCGATGTAGTTCGGCACGTAGCGTTCGCCGCCGGCGGTCGTGACCACCTCGCTGACGCGCCCCAGCACCACCAGGTGGCCGTCGTCCTCCAGATAGCCGGCATCGCCGGTGCGGAACCAGCCGTCGGCGGTGAAGGCCGATGCGGTGGACGTGGGGTCGTTGAAATAGCCGCCGAACACCGAACCGGAGCGGACCTGGATCTCGCCGGCGTCGGCGATGCGCACC
>OEIU01001727.1_pt1 | contig 13186 bp, 14 predicted proteins | sample 1539221 | NCBI WGS metagenome assembly OEIU01 (sample SAMN03792071, study PRJEB22550) | activated sludge metagenome | feature: wastewater treatment plant; material: activated sludge; isolation source: Wastewater treatment plant of a petroleum refinery complex | place: Argentina: Zarate | collected...
CGCCGCGCCAAGCTCTATTATCTGCGCGATCGTCGCGGCAAGTCGGCGCGTATCGCCGAGCGGACCGACCGCACGGACAAGGCTGCGGCCAAGAAGTAAGTCTTCGAGAGCGAGCGCGGGGCAAGTTCCCGCGCTTTTGCTTTGCGCGCCTCTCCGCTGATAACGCCGGGCGGCCGGGCTGCGCATTGGTTCGACGATCCGGCGCAAGCTCGAGGCCTTCCATGGCGTCCGACCTCCGGCGCGTCGCCCGCGCGCTGATTTCCGTTTCCGACAAGACCGGCCTGATCGATTTCGCGCGCGCGCTCTCCGAGCGCGGCGTCGAACTGGTTTCGACCGGCGGCACGCGAAAAGCGCTGGCCGACGCCGGCCTCAAGGTGGTCGACGTCTCCGATCTCACCGGCTTTCCGGAAATGATGGACGGCCGCGTCAAGACGCTGCATCCCAAGGTCCACGGCGGCCTGCTCGCCATCCGCGAGAATCCCGAGCATGAAGCCGCCATGCTCGCGCACAACATTCCGCAGATCGATCTGCTGGTCGTGAATCTCTATCCCTTCGAGGCGACCGTCGCGAAAGGCGCGGCCTACGAAGACTGCATCGAGAATATCGACATCGGCGGCCCCGCGATGATCCGCGCCGCCGCCAAGAACCACGACGACGTCGCCGTCGTCGTCGATGTCGAGGATTACGACGTCGTGCTCGGCGAGCTCGCCGCCAACAACGGCGCAACACGGCGCGCCACGCGCCGCAGGCTCGCGCAGAAGGCCTATGCGCGCACGGCCGCCTATGACGCGGCGATCTCCAACTGGTTCGCCGATGCGATCGAGGAGACGACGCCGGCCTATCGCGCCGTCGGCGGCAAGCTCGCGGAAGCCATGCGCTACGGCGAGAACCCGCATCAGTCGGCCGCCTTCTACGTCACCGGCGAGAAGCGTTTCGGCGTCGCGACCGCGCGCCAGGTGCAGGGCAAGCAGCTTTCCTACAACAACGTCAACGATACGGACGCCGCCTTCGAACTCGTCGCCGAATTCGATCCGGCGCGGACGGCGGCGGTGGCGATCATCAAGCACGCCAACCCTTGCGGCGTCGCCGAAGGCGCGTCGCTGAAGGAAGCCTACGAGAAGGCCCTGCGCTGCGATCCCGTTTCCGCCTTCGGCGGCATCATCGCGCTCAACCGCAAGCTGGATGCGGCGGCCGCCGCCGAGATGACCAAGATCTTCACGGAAGTCATCATCGCGCCGGAAGCCGACGAGGAGGCGGTCGACATCGTCGCGGCGAAGAAGAACCTGCGCCTGCTGGTGACGGGCGGTTTGCCCGATCCTCGCGCGAAAGGCCTTGCCGTGCGCACCGTCGCCGGCGGCCTGCTCGTGCAGAGCCGCGACAACGCCGTCGTCGACGACATGGAATTGAAGGTCGTCACCAGGCGCGCGCCGTCGGCGCGCGAACTCGCCGATCTGCGCTTCGCCTTCCGCGTCGCCAAGCACGTGAAGTCGAACGCCATCGTCTACGCGCGCGATCTCGCGACCGTCGGCGTCGGCGCCGGCCAGATGAGCCGCGTCGATTCCTCGCGCATCGCCGCCTGGAAAGCCGAGGAAGCCTCGCGCGCCGCCGATCTGCCCGAAAGCCTCGCCAAGGGCGCGGTCGTGGCGTCGGACGCTTTCTTCCCCTTCGCGGACGGGTTGCTGGCGGCGGCCGAGGCCGGCGCGACGGCCGTCATCCAGCCCGGCGGCTCGATGCGCGACGCGGAAGTGATCGCCGCGGCCGACGAGAAGGGCCTGGCGATGGTGTTCACGGGGCATCGCCACTTCCGGCACTGAGCAGGTCGCCCTACCTCCCCGCTCGCGGGGAGGTCGCAATGCGAAGCATTGCGGGTGGGGCGCGTTGGGCATTATCGGATCGCGCGTTGAAGACGACAGAGATCCCCACCCGTCGCCTTCGGCGACACCCTCCCCGCAAGCGGTGAGGGAGGATTACGCCAGCCGCAGCTTCATCCCGTCGCGGCCTGCAACCACGCCTTCGATCATCGCGCCCGCCTCAACGCCCGGCGTCGCGACCGGCGTGAAATCCGCGGCGCGGCCGACGCCGCCACGTTCCGCCAGCACGTCCACGCGCTTGCCGGCCTGCGCGTCGAGATGACGCACGAGCGCGCGTTCGCCGGCTTCGCGCAGACGCCGCGCGCGCGCGCTGCGAACAGGAGCTGCGACCTGCGGCATGCGCGCGGCCGGCGTCATCTCGCGCGGCGAATAGGGGAAGACGTGCAGATGCGTCAGGCCGCAATCCTCGACGAGCCGCAACGTGTTGTCGGCCATCGCATCCGTCTCGGTCGGGAAGCCCGCGATCAGATCGGCGCCGAACACGATGTCGGGCCTGAGTTTTCGCACGCGCGCGCAAAATTCGATCGCGTCGCGTCGCGCATGCCGCCGCTTCATGCGCTTCAAAATCATGTCGTCGCCCGATTGCAGCGACAGATGGAGATGCGGCATGAGCCGCTCTTCCTCGGCGAGCGCGACCAGCAGGTCTTCGTCCGCCTCGATGCAGTCGAGCGAGGACAGCCGCAGCCGCCTGAGCCCGGGAAGCGCCTTCAGCAGCGCGCGCGCGAGAAATCCGAGCTTCGGCGCGCCGGGCAGATCGCCGCCCCATGACGTGAGGTCGACGCCGGTCAGCACGATTTCCTTGTGGCCGCATTCGACCAGCCGCCGCGCCTGCGCGATCGCGTCCTCCGCGGAGATCGAGCGCGACGGCCCGCGCCCGTAAGGGATCACGCAGAAGGTGCAGCGATGGTCGCAGCCGTTCTGGATCGCCAGAAAGGCGCGCGTGTGGCCGGCGATCGAATCGACGGCGACGGGACGCGCAACGCGCGTCTGCAAGATATCCGACGGCGGCGCCGCGTCGCGCAGCAGCGCGCGCCAGGCCTCGGCGTCGGTCTTCGCGGCGTTGCCGACGATGGCCGCGACCTCGGGCATGTCTTCAAATCGCGCGCGCTCCGTCTCCGCCGCGCAGCCCGAGACGACGATCTTCACGCCCGGCTTTTCGCGCGACATCCGGCGGATCGCCTGCCGCGCCTGCCGCACGGATTCGGCCGTGACCGCGCAGGTGTTGAAGGCGATCGTATCCGAATGGCCCGCCGCTTCCGCCGCGCGCCGCATCGCCTCGGATTCGACGAGGTTCAGCCGGCAGCCGAAGGTAACCACCTCGACCTTTTCGCGCGCCGGCGCATTCATGCCGTTTCGCGCGCGAAGACGGAGGCGTCGAGCGTCGTCTCGAACTCCAGTTCGACCGGCCCGGTCATCAGCACGTGACCGTCGCTCGCGCGCCAATGGATGCGCAAGTCGCCGCCGGGCAGCGAGACAAGCGCTGCGGGATGGGTCAGCCCGAGACGCGGGCCCGCCACCGCCGTGGCGCAGGCCGCCGTGCCGCAGGCGCGCGTCGCGCCCGCGCCGCGCTCCCATACGCGCAGCAGGATGGAATCGCGCGCGCGGACTTGGGCGAACGACACATTCACGCGCTCCGGAAACAGCGGATGACGTTCGATTTGTCGGCCGAGACCCTCGAGATCGACCGCCGCCGCATCCGCGACGAAGAACACGGCATGCGGATTGCCCATGCTGACGGCCGCGAAATCCGCGGGCGCACCGGCGACCGGCGGAGCGAGCGCCACGCGCGACGTATCCCCGCCCTCGCCCGCCAGCGGGATCTCGCGCCAGCCGAGCTTCGGCGTCCCCATGTCGACGGTGAAGGAAAATTCGGCCTCGCGCGTCACGCGCAGAAGGCCGCCGTCGGATTCGAGCAGCAGATCGCGCGCCGCCCCGTCGCGCATCAATTCCCAGGCGACGCAGCGCGTGCCGTTGCCGCAGGCGCCCGACAGCGAGCCGTCGATGTTGAAAATCTGCATGGCGGCGGCGACGCCCGGGCGCGCGGAATCGTGCAGCGCCATCAACTGGTCAAAGCGCAGCCCCGGCGCGGCGCCGATCGCGCGGGCGTCCTCGGGCGCCACGCGCGCTGCGCCGCCGCGCAGGTCGAGAACGACGATCTCGTTGCCGGCGCCGTTCATTTTCGCGACACGGCGGCCCGCCAAGGGGTGGTTTTGCCTGTTGTTCATGCGCCGGTGGATTTGGAAATGGACAAAAGTCCGAAAGCCTCAGCTCCGCCATGATGGCGGCGAATGCTATATATAGGCGCAAGAGGGTCGGAGCGAATCGCATGTTGGCAAATGCTGGACGAACTTTTGCGGCTCTCGCCTTCGGCGCGGCGCTCGTCCTGGCGACGCAGGCCGGCGCGCAGACATCCACGCCGCCCGCGACCGTTCCTGCGACGCCCGCGACGCCGTCCGTTCCGGCGACGCCGCCCGTCGCCCCGCCTCCCTCCGCGCAGCAGCCCGGCGCCGATGTGGACGCCGCCGCGCAGCCGTTCGAGGTCAAGTCGCGCCCGGCCATCTACGTTTCCGGCTCCGCGAAATGGGAAGACGGCTACAAGGCGATCACCGCCGCGCTCGCCAAGGCGGGCGCGGCGCTGGCGAAAGCCGGCCTCAAGGAAGGCGGCCGCCCGATCGCCGCCTTCGACGACACCGACGACGACGCATTCAAGTTCCGGGCGATGATTCCCCTGGACGCGCCCGTTCCCGCCTCGGTCGATCTCGGGCCCGACGTCAGGACGGGCGAAACGCCCGCGGGCCGCGCGATCAAATTCCAGCATCGCGGCGCCTATGACGACGTCGATTCGACCTACGAGGCCATCACCGCCTATCTCGACGAGAAGGGCTACGAGTCGCAGAACATCTTCGTCGAGGAATATCTGAACGACCCGAAGGGCGCCGACGATTCCGCGCTTGAGATGGCGATCTACGTGTTCATCAAGTGACGCGGATCGCCTTCTTCGATCTCGATGGAACGCTGACCGACCCCAAGCCCGGCATCTGCGGCTCGGTGCGCTATGCGCTGACCGAACTCGGCCTTCCCGCGCCCTCGCTCGACGAACTCGAATGGGTGATCGGACCGCCGATGATCGAGAGCCTGCGCACGCTCGTCGGCCCGGAGCGGGCGGATCAGGCTCTGCTCCTCTACCGCCGGCGCTACGGCGACATTGGCCTTTTCGAAAACCGCGTCTACGACGGCGTTCCCGAACTGCTGGAACGCCTCGTGACGGACGGCTGGCGGCTCTATGTCGCGACATCCAAGGCGCGGCCCTACGCGCTGCGCATCGTCGAACATTTCGGTCTCGCGCCCTTTTTCGCGGAAATCTTCGGTTCGGGGCTCGACGGCTCCCTGCAGCACAAGGATGCGCTGCTTGCCCATGCGCTCGCCGAGACGGGCGTCCATCCGCAGGCCGCCACGATGATCGGCGACCGCAAGTTCGACGTGCTCGGCGCCAGGGCGAACGGCCTGCCGGCCATCGGCGTCGTCTGGGGCTACGGTTCGCGCGCCGAACTGGAGGCGGCCGGCGCGGCGGCGATCGTCGCGACGCCCGCCGATGTGCCGGGCGCGCTCGAGGCGCGAAAAATCTAGATCACACAGACCAGCGCCAGCGCCTCCGGCGCGAAGGCCTCCAGCGACGCCGCGCGCCCGCCGGGCCGCGCGCGAACCGCCAGCGTGTCCAGCATCGCGGTGGCGAGCTTGGCGCGGGCCGAGGGCGCGGGTTCGGCCGGCAATTCGCGCCGCGCGACGCAGGCCGCAAAGGCGCGCTCGAACATGGCCTCCGTCTCCGCCCGGATTTCGCGCGCGGCTTCCGCGATGGCGGGATGGGTAGTGGCGGCGGTCGCCGCCGTGTTGACGATCATGCAGCCCGCATGCAGGGGCGGCGCGCTGTAGGCGGCGATGGCGGACCTGTAGACCGCCGTCAGCCGCTCCTCGATCGGCTCGCCGCGCGCCAGAATTTCGCCGAGCCGCGCCTGGCTGCGGTCGCCGAGCTGCTTCAGCGTCTGGATGTAGAGCTGCTCCTTGTCGCCGAATGCGCCGTAGAGGCTCGGTCGGTTGAGGCCCGCCGCCGCCGCGAGGTCGTCCAGCGAGGCGCCCGCGTAGCCCTTTTCGATGAAGACGGCGCGCACGCTTTCGAGAACGCGCTCCGTGTCGAACTGGCGCGGACGGCCGCGTTTGCGCTTCTCAATTTCTGTATCGTTCCGCATAAAAATCCTTGACGAGCATCGCCGTCGGCTATTCTATACCGATCCGCATAAAATTAGGAGGATCGATCATGGAATTGTTCACCTCGCCGATGGCCTGCTCGCTCGCCGCGCATATTACCGCCTACGAGGCCGGAATTCCGCTCGAGATCACCTATGTCGACACGGCCGCCAAGAAGACCAGGGACGGCCGCGACTACCGCGCCATCGCGCCCAACGGCTATGTGCCGGCGCTGAAGCTCGACGACGGCGTTCTGCTCAACGAAAACCCGTCCGTCCTGCAATATCTGGCCGACTGCAAGCCGGAGGCCGGCCTCGCGCCGCAATGGGGCGACGTCAAGCGCTACGAGGTCATCGACGCGCTGAACTACCTCGGCACCGAACTGCACAAGAAGATCTTTTCGCCGCTTTTCGCCCCCGCCATGCCGGCCGAGGGCAAGGAATATGCGAAGGCCGCGATCCAGCCGGTGTTCGGCGCGCTGGTCCGCCGTCTCGGCGACCGCGATTATCTGGTGGGCGATCGTTTCACCATCGCCGACGCCTATCTCGTCGCCATGCTCAACTGGTGTCCCTTCGTCGGCATAGACCTGGCCAAATGGCCGAAGCTCGCCGCCTACCACAAGAACCACCTCGCCCGGCCCGCCGTGGCGAAGGCGATTGCGGAGGAAATGGCGGAGCGCGCGCGGCGGGCGGCGTAAATCAAGGCGCCTCGAAAACCTCGCCCGGCCGCGCCGCGCGAAACCGTTCCGGCGCGACCCCCGCGCGTTCGAGCGCTACGGCGAGCCGCTTCGGCGGCTCGTCGATCGCCTCGTCGGTCAGGCGGAACACGCCCCAGTGGCAGCCGAGCGCATGGGCGGCGTCGACGTCCTGGAAGATGCGCACCGCTTCTTCCGGATCGACGTGCTGCTCGCGCATGAACCAGCGCGGCTCGTAGGCGCCGATCGGCAGCAGCGCCAGACGCATTGCGCCGTGCGCGAGAAAGATATCGCGGAACAGGCGTCCGTCGCCGTAGCCGGTGTCGCCGCAGACGTAGATCTTTCCCGCCGGCGTCCCGATCACGAAGCCGCACCACAGCGCCATGCGCCGGTCGAGCAGGCCGCGCGCCGACCAGTGCTGCGCGGGGACGAGATGCACGCGCACGTCGCCGATCCGCGCCGCGTCGCCCCAGTCGTAGGCGCGCGCGTCGACACCGGCGATCGCCGTCTTCAGGATCGTGTCGTTGCCGAGCGGCGTCACGATCGGGCACGGCCGCGCATGCGCGAGCCGCGTCAGAGTCGCCATGTCCATGTGGTCGTAATGGTTGTGCGTCAGCAGGATCGCGTCGAGCGGCGGCAGATCGTCGAAGGCGATTCCCGGCGCGTTGACGCGCTTCGGCCCCGCGAAGCGCAGCGGGCTCGCGCGTTCCGACCAGACGGGATCGACGAGCAGATTCACGCCCTGCGTCTGGATGAGAAACGTCGCGTGCCCGACGCAGGTCACGCGCAACGCGCCGCCATGCACGCGCGGCGGCGGCCTGTCGGGCGGCGGCGCGGGATAGTCCGTCGGCCACGCCGGCAAATCGCGCGCCCGGAAGCGCCAGCGCAAAAGGTCGCGCCGGCTCTTGTCAGTCGAACCGCCGCCGGGGAGAAAGAAGCGTTCGCCGTCGAAATGATCCGACGACGGACCGGAATAATAGGGATTGCGGGGCATGGACTCGAATGGACCGCGAGCCTTCAGGCTCGCAATTCACGTCTGCGTGAATGACTCGATCACGCCTCGGCGCGAACAAGCGACGGCGCCCCGCGATCCCCACCCGTCGCCTTCGGCGCCACCCTCCCCGCAAGCGGGGAGGGAGACCGGCGTGTCGCTCTCATGCGCCCTTCATTCTGAAGAGCCTGCGCGGCGCGCGTCGGCCCGCTTACCGCGACAGCGCGTGATATTCCGGGTTGGGCCGCATATCGACGGCCGCGGCCATGCGGTTCGTCATGTTGAAGAAGCTCGCCACCGCGCCGATGTCCCAGATGTCGCGGTCGGTGAAGCCGGCCGTGCGCAGCTTCGCGCGGTCTTCGTCCTCGATCGCCCAGGGCTCCTTCGTCATCTTCACCGCGAAGTCGAGCATGGCGCGCTGGCGCGGCGGCAGGTCCGCGACGCGATAATTCATGACCAGCATCTCGCCGAGCTTCGGATCGCCCGAAAGCCGCCGCACGGCCTCGCCATGCGCGACGAGGCAGTAGAAACACTTGTTCTCCGACGACACGACGACCGAGATCATCTCGCGCTCGAGCTTCGACAGGCCGGACGGCGCAAGCATCAGATCGTTGTAATAGGCGCTGAACGCGTCGAGCTTGGCCATGTCGTGCGCGAACGAGAGCAGCACGTTCGGAACGAAGCCGATCTTCTCGTCGCACTTGTCGAAATAGGCTTTCACCTCGGGCGTGGGTTCGGCGAAGGCGAGATCGAGCGCCATCACGCCGTCCATGTCGCGCGCCTTCGATTTCTTCGCCGGCTCCTTCTTCGCCGCTTTTGCTTTCGTGGTCATGAATCTCTCCCTGTGCGCTATCATTGTGCGGAGGAATGCGCGGCGCGCAAGCGGCGGGTCACGGCTTGCGAACAGGCTTCAACGCATCGGCGAGGCTCACCTGCCCCGAGCCCCGCGCCGCCGGCTTCTGCTGCGAATCGTGCGGCGCCCAGCCCGACAGCCAGACGATGTCGAAACTGGCGCGCACGCGGCCGTCAGGATCGCCGTAGCGTTGCGCATAGATCTCCGCCGCGCGCATGAGCGTCGCGCGCCGCAGCGGTTTGCGCGAGCGCGCGACGAGCGCATTGGTGGCGCCCATTGCGCGCAGATCGGCCATCAGCCCGAACATGGAATCGTAGCGCACGGTCAGCGTCTCGAAATCGACGACCGGCAGCGCAAAGCCCGCGCGCTGGAGGAGCCCCCCGAGTTCGCGCACGTCGCCGAACGGGGCGATGCGCGGCGAGGCGCCGCCTTCCAGCTCCGCTTCCGCCGTCGTGAAGCTCGCCCGTAATTCGGAAAGGCTGGCGCCGCCGATCAGGCAGGCGAGCAGCAGCCCATCCGGTTTGAGGGCGCGCCTGATCTGCGCGAGCATGCCCGGCAGGTCGTTGACCCATTGCAGCGCCAGCGCGGAGACGACCAGATCGAAGGAGGCGGGCGCGACCGGCAGCGTTTCGTCTGCGGCGACGACGGACGCGCCGGCGCCGGCGAAAGCCGGATCGTCGGCGACCCGCAAAACCTCCCGGCCCGGCCGCGCGATGGCCTCGGCCAGCATGGGCGACGGCCCGCCGACATCGAGCGCGCGCGAAAAATCGCGCTGCACGGCCGAGAGGCGCGCGACCAGCTCATCGACCGCGGCGGCGAGCAGGAAATCGGCCGGCCCCTGCGCCAGCGCGCGCTTCTGGCGGCGTCTCACCAGCGCGCGATCGAAAATGACGGGGGCCTCGGTCATGGGCGGCTTATCGCGCGGCGCGCAGCAGGGGTCAAAGGCTGAAGAGCTTCATCTGTGGCCTGCTTGCGACAGTGAACGAAATCTTAAGCCTACCGCTTAACTGCATGGCCAGGAACGCTTCGACAAGAGGCGGCCTCTCGATAAAGATCGTCCCGTCGCATCGTCCACATCGTCGTGTTTGGGGCTGGCCCGCGCATGAGCAATCCGTCCTATCGCGCCGCCGCGCGCGCTCTTCCCGCCCGCTCGCGGGCTGTCCTCACGCTGGGCCTCGCCGCCGCCCTGTTCGGCGCGCTGATCGCCACGCCCAGGCGCGCGGCCGCCGCCGAGCGCGTCGTGCCTTTCGCGCAGGCCGGCGATCTGCGGCCCGGCACGCTGGTCATCAGCGCCCGCCAGCGCGCGCTCTATTACGTGCTCGATAACGCCCGCGCGATCCGCTATCCGATCGCCGTGCCCAAGCGCGGCAAGGAATGGTCGGGCGTCGCCTATGTCGACGGCAAATATCTGAAGCCCGACTGGGCGCCGCCGGCCGTCGTGAAGCGCGACCATCCGGAATTGCCGAACCTCATCCCTGGCGGCTCGCCGCGCAACCCGATGGGCGTCGCGGCGCTGACCCTCAACCGCGACCAGATCGCCATCCACGGCACGACCCAGTCGATGCGCCGCTCGATCGGCAGCGCCGCCTCCTACGGCTGCATCCGCATGTATAACGAGGATGTCGCCGACCTCTACAGCCGCGTCAGCGTCGGCACGCAGGTCGTGATGGTGCAGTAAGGCGCATCCGGCTCCGATCTTCGCAAGGCCCGGCGTCGTCCGGGCCTTTTTCATGCGCTTGACCTTGTCGGGCGACCCCCCAAATGTCATTCCCGACGCTTCCGATCAGGAAGCGATCGAGAATCCGGAGCTGCATCGCAGGACTGGAGTCCCGCTTTCGCGAGAATGACAGGTCGCGCGCCCGGGCGCCGGCAATTGGAGGCCACATGGCGCTGCAGGTTCACCAGTTCATCTGCCTGTCCGACAATTTCGGCGTGTTGATCCACGATCCCGAAACCGGCGCCACAGCGACCATCGACGCGCCCGAGGCTGGTCCGGTTCTGGCGGCGCTCGCGGAAAAGGGCTGGAACCTCACCGACATTCTCGTCACCCATCACCATCCCGACCACATCCAGGGCATTCCCGAGGTGAAGGCCAAGTTCCCCAGGGCCCGCATCGTCGGCGCGAAGGCCGACGCCCATCGCATCCCGGGCCTCGACGTCCAGGTCGCCGAGGGCGACGAAGTCTCGGTCGGCTCGGCCAAGGCGCGCGTGATCGAGACGCCCGGCCACACGGTCGGCCACATCGCCTATCACTTCGCCGACGACGCGCTGCTGTTCGCCGGCGACACGCTGTTTGCGCTCGGCTGCGGCCGCGCCTTCGAGGCGCCGGCGCCGGTGCTCTACCGCTCGCTCGAAAAGCTCGCCGCCCTGCCGGAAGAAACCCGCGTCTATTGCGGCCACGAATATACCCTCGGCAACGCGAAATTCGCGGTGACGGTCGACCCGGGCAACGTCGAGCTGGCCCGCCGCGCCGCCGATATCTCGGCCATGCGCGCGGCCGGCCAGGCGACGCTGCCGACGACCATCGGACTGGAGCTCGCCACCAACCCCTTCCTGCGCGCGACCGATCCGGGCGTGCAGGCGGCGGTCGGCATGACCGGCAGGCCGGCGGAAGAGGTGTTTACAGAACTGCGCGAGCGGAAGAACCGAGGCTGACGGACTGCGAGCCTTCAGGCTCGCCGCGCGTGCTGGCGCGCGGCGCAGCTCAAAAATCCACCGCGATTCCCTTGTTCTCCCAGTCGCCGTAGCGCACGGGCTCCGGCCCGTCGCGGCCGCCGAGCTCCTTGGGGCGCGCGGCTTCAGCCGCCGTCTTGCGCCGTTCCTCGGCCTCGGCCAGCGCGCGCTGCGCTTCGGGGGTCAGCTTGCGCGCGTTCGCCAGTGACGCGTCCGATTCCCTCCCCCCTTGTGGGGGAGGGTTAGGGTGGGGGGTCGGGGAATCCCGCGAGATTGCCGGCTGTATCGAGCCGCCAACGTCGCGAGTGCGCGCGACCCCCTCCCCTGCCCCTCCCCACAGGGGGGAGGGGTCGCCTCCAGCTTTCGGTTTCTCACCCGCCATTCTCTTGCCCCATCGTCTTGCGCATCTGGGCGCCGCCTCCCCACATAGTCCGGGGCGGCGGGCGCCGCCACCGGCCAGGGGAACGAAACCATGAATTTCATGCGCACGGCGGTCCTGCTCGCAGGCATGACGGCGCTGTTCCTCATCGTCGGCCTCGCGCTCGGCGGGCGCTCCGGTATGGGAATCGCGCTGGTCTTCGCCGTCGGCGCCAACGTGTTCGCCTACTGGAACTCCGACCGCATGGCGCTCGCGTCAGTCGATTCGCACGAGGTCGACCGCGCGAGCGCGCCCGATCTCGTCGACGACGTCGCCTGGCTGGCGGGCCGCGCCAACCTGCCCATGCCGCGCGTCTATGTCGTCAATTCGGATCAGCCGAACGCCTTCGCCACCGGGCGCGACCCCGAGCATGCGGCCATCGCGGTCAATTACGGCCTGTCGCAGATGCTGACCCGTGAAGAGCGGCTCGGCGTGCTCGCGCATGAAATGGCGCATATCAAGCACCGCGACACGCTCACTATGACCATCGCCGCCACGCTCGCCGGCGCGATTTCGTCGATCGCGAGCTGGGGCATGTTCCTCGGCGGCGGAAGGCGCGAGGGCGGGCCGGGCCCGCTCGCCTCGATCGCGCTCGCCATTCTCGCGCCCATCGCCGCGATGATCGTGCAGATGGCGGTCAGCCGTTCGCGCGAATATGTCGCCGACCGCACCGGCGGCGAACTCTGCGGCAATCCGCTCTGGCTCGCCTCCGCCCTGTCGAAGATTTCCGAGGGGGCGGCCGCCATTCCCGACGAGGTCGTCGAGAACAAGCCGGCCATGGCGCATATGTTCATCGTCAACCCGCTCAGCGGCGGCCCGCGCGACAATCTGTTCTCGACCCATCCCGACACGCAGAACCGCATCGATGCGCTGGTGGCGCTGGCGCAGGAAATGGGCGTCGGCGTCCAGGCGCCCGAACCCGCTCCGGCCGCCGCTGCGCCGGCAGGGGGCTGGTCCCCGTTCCGCGGTGGCGGCGCGCCGACCGGCCCCGGCTCCTTCCTCGGCGGATCCGGCATCGTGCGCGGCTCCCCCTGGGGGAACTCGCCAGCGGACACAAATCGCTCCGATCCGTGGGGACGCGGCTGAATCTCCGGCCGCTTTGGCGTAATGATGGGCGGGTGACTGTGGTTTCGATTCGTTTTCAGGCGGTGCGCCGGTGAGACGTCCCTCCGGCAAGGCGCAGGGCGGGCGCCCCGGCGCCCCTCGTCCCTCGGAAGCCGAGCGTGAGGCGGCGATCTCCGCGGTGCCCGGCCTGCGCGCGCGGATCGCGGCGCATCAGGTGATTTCCGACGTCGTCGGCGGCGGCCATGCGCTGGACGAGCGCTTCGCGCCGACCGCCGTTCCCAACCGCGCCGCCGGCCTCGATGCGCGCGACAAGGCGCTGGTGCGCTCCATCGCCACCGTCGCCGTGCGCCGGCTCGGCGCGATCAGGCGCATTCTCGGC
>OEIU01001728.1_pt1 | contig 13183 bp, 9 predicted proteins | sample 1539221 | NCBI WGS metagenome assembly OEIU01 (sample SAMN03792071, study PRJEB22550) | activated sludge metagenome | feature: wastewater treatment plant; material: activated sludge; isolation source: Wastewater treatment plant of a petroleum refinery complex | place: Argentina: Zarate | collected...
CAACTGGATCGGCGGCGACCGCGACGGCAATCCCAACATAACGGCCGAAACGCTGCAAGCAACCGTACTCCGACATGCCGAAGCTGTACTGCGCTTCTATCTCGGGGAACTCCTCGAGCTTCGTGCAGAACTCTCCATGTCACGCATGCTTGTGGACGCAGCGCCAACCGTCGAAGAGCTTGCGCGCCGCTCTGGCGATAGCAACCCACATCGCGACGATGAACCGTATCGCCGGGCTACGATCTGGCTGCATGCTCGAGTCGCCGCAACGCTGCGGTCGCTCACCGGCAGAGAACCACGCGTGCGCGCCATCGCCGGTCCGCCCTACACTGACGCCCGCGCATTCTTGGGCGACCTCAAGGAGATCGAAGCGTCTTTGCTGACCCGACACGGCGCTGCCTTCGCGCGGATGCGCCTCGGTCGGCTCATCCGCGCGGTCGAGGTGTTCGGCTTTCACCTTGCGACGACAGATTTGCGCCAGAGCTCTCACGACCATGAGGCGGCTGTTGCCGAACTCCTTGATAAAGCACGGATCGAGCCGCGCTATGCCTCGCTGTCCGAAAGGGCGAAGCAAGCAAAGCTGTTGGCGGTTCTGCGAGATCCTCGCCCACTGCGGCTACCGCACGAGACTTACGCGGCCGAGACCGCGCGCGAACTCGCCATCTTCGATGCGGCGCGCACGCTCCGGCATCAGTTTGGGGCCACTACGATCCGGCATGCGATCATCAGCCATACCAAGTCCGTCAGCGACCTTCTCGAGGTGCTCGTGCTGCAGAAGGAGTGCGGGCTATTGATGGGCTCGCTCGACGCGGGCGACGCCGAGGCGGGGCTTCTCGTCGTACCGCTTTTTGAGACGATCGAGGACTTACGCGCCGCAGACGCTATCATGCGTGCTTACTTCGATCTCCCTGGCATCGAAGCACTCGTTCGTCGATCTTGTGGCGTGCAGGAAGTGATGCTCGGTTACTCCGACTCCAACAAGGACGGCGGTTACTTCACATCGAACTGGGAGATTTATCGGGCGTCGACTGCGCTTGCCTCGTTGTTTGAAAAGAAGATGGCACTGCGGCTCTGCCACGGGCGCGGCGGCGCCGTTGGCCGTGGAGGCGGACCGAGCTTCCAAGCGATCCTCGCGCAGCCACCGGGGACAGTGAAAGGACAACTCCGCCTCACCGAACAAGGCGAGGTCATCAACGCGAAGTACGCGCATCCCGACATCGGCCGGCGCAATCTCGAAACACTAATGGCCGCCACGATCGAGGCGACGCTGCTCGGGGACAGAACCGCTCCCGCTGCAGAATTCCTCGGCGCCGCAGCTCAGCTGTCGGATGCAAGCTACGAGGCGTATCATAACCTCGTGTACAAGACAGGCGGCTTCGACGCATTTTTCTTCACGGCAACGCCACTTTCCGAAATTGCTGACCTCAACATCGGCTCGCGGCCGGCGTCGCGCAAGGCAAACCAACGCATCGAGGATCTCCGCGCCATTCCGTGGAGCTTCTCGTGGGCGCAAAACCGCGCGTCGCTCCCGGGGTGGTTCGGTTTCGGGTCCGGCGTCGAAGTCTTTCTCAAGGAGGACCGCAGCCCGCGCCTCCTACTCTTGAAGCGCATGCACGCAGAATGGCCCTTCTTTCGCGCGCTCCTATCGAACATGGACATGGTCCTCGCCAAATCCGATCTGTCGATTGCGAAACAGTATGCAACTTTGGCCCCAGACAAAACCGTTGCCGCGTTAGTCGTCGCCGCTATCGAGGCGGAGTGGAATCGAACACGATCAGCGCTTGCCGCCATCACCGGCTCGATGGAGAGGCTCGCCGACAACCCGACTCTGGCGCGCTCGATCACGCATCGCTTCGCCTATCTTGCGCCGCTGAACCATCTCCAAGTGGCGCTGTTGCGCCGATGGCGTGCAGGCGAGGCCGACGAAAATGTCCGCCGCGGCATTCTTATTTCAATCAATGGCATCGCAGCAGGGCTTCGCAATTCAGGGTGATTTGAGAGAGCAGTGCTCCGTCCCTCCCAATTTGGACTAGTGGACTAGGATCGAATGATTGAACACGATAGCGAACCTTCCTTGGACGTCAAACCCTCCTTCCAGCGATCAACGCAACAATGCTTCAGCTAAGCTCCCTAGGTGCGCTCAAGCCGTCAAGAAGATCGACGCGTTTGCTAGTTGGCTTAAGTAGGCCAAGAGCTCTGTGTTCGCGGGCGGTTACCTCATCCAACGAGTTGTTGCGCCTGACATTTCCCGCATCTAGCATCGAAAGAGCCCGGTGGTGAACAGTATGAACTTAGAGCAACTCTTCGTGCCACTGAGCGACGTCCCGTCGAAGCATCGGCTGGCTGCGCCAATCCATCAACGCAGCATTCTATTGGATGGAGCCCTACAGCCGTGGATTGGCATGAACCAGCCCGTCCTATCGCCCATTTGGACCCGGAACGATCAGGGCCTGCTGGAGCCAACAGAAATTGGCTCCTACCCAAAGGGCTCCAGCGAAGCGACCGAAGCGGCGCTGGCGGCCGCGGTCAAGGCTTACGCGAATGGTAGCGGCGAGTGGCCAACGATGACGGTTGCTGAACGAATCACCTGCATGGAAAAATTTACGCGGCAGATGCTGGCGCGCAGAACCGAGATCGTCGCTCTGATCATGTGGGAAGTCGGCAAAGCGCTTCCCGACTCCGAGAAAGAATTCGACCGCACGATCGCCTATATCGCCGCGACGATCAGCGCACTCAAGGACCTCGACAACTCCAGTTCCCGCTTCATCGTGGCGGAGGACACGATCGGACAGATTCGTCGGACGCCGCTCGGCGTCGTGCTTTGTATGGGGCCTTACAACTATCCGCTCAATGAAACTTTTGCGACACTGATTCCTGCACTCATCATGGGCAACACAATCCTGTTGAAACCTCCACGCTTTGGCGTTCTAGTGTTCGAGCCGTTGCTCGAAGCCTTCCGCAGCTCCTTTCCGAAGGGCGTGGTGAACACAGTTTATGGGAATGGCGCCGATGTCGTACCGGCATTGCTGGGATCGGGTAAGGTCAACGTCCTGACGCTAATCGGCTCTAGCAAGGTCGCGGATCACCTCAAGAAGCTACACCCCAAGGTCAATCGCCTGCGAGCCATTTTGGGGCTCGACGCGAAGAACGCGGCGATCGTGATGCGCGACGCCGATCTTGAGCTTGCAGTCCGGGAGTGTTTACTGGGAGCCCTCGCGTTCAATGGACAACGATGCACCGCCCTCAAGGCATTGCTCGTTCATAGCTCCATAGTCGATCAGTTCACGCTTCGTGTCAGCGAAGAGATTGCAAAACTGAAGGTCGGCATGCCATGGGAAGCGGGGGTAAGCATTACGCCGCTCGCCGAACCCGGCAAGGCTGCCTATCTCGCCGAGTGCATCAAGGATGCCGAGGCCAAAGGAGCTCGCGTCGTCAATCCAGGAGGCGGCATCGCCTGTCAATCCTTATTCTACCCCGCACTCGTCTCGCCAGTCCGAGAAGGGATGAAGCTGTACCGCGAGGAGCAGTTTGGGCCCGTAATCCCCGTCATACCGTTCGACGAGATCGAGGTAGCGCTTGAGTACGTTGCAGCCGCGGAGAACGGCCAACAAGTCAGCATCTTCAGCTCAAATCCCGAACTGATCGGGCGGCTGGTAGATCCGCTTGTCAACCAGGTCTGCCGCGTCAACATCAACTGCCAGTGCCAGCGGGGTCCCGACGTGTTTCCCTTTACGGGGCGCAAGGATTCTGCCGAAGGCACATTGTCGGTGTCGGACGCGCTGCGCTCCTTTTCGATTCGGTCGATGATCGCTACCAAGAAAAACGACGCCAACAAGCGATTGCTGCAGACGATCGTGACGGAGCACCAATCTAACTTCATTAACACGGACTTTATCTTGTGATGGCAGTTCCACGCGAAGTGAAGGGTCGATTCAGACCTGACCTTGATCGCCAGGATCAATGAGGAGGTAATTTCCTACTATTTGTTCTCAACCGTCGAACTGCGCGCCTCGATCGCTAAGTTCACGGGGATGAGCTGTGCGATCGTTCGGCAGGCCTGCCGATATAGAAACCTGGAGTCATTCTGCCGGCTATGCGCGGGCCTGGGATTGGGAGCGGTCGCATGAAGCGTTCCCGAAGGATTGCGTCCATTCCGATTGCAGCGGTCAAGCCCTTGAATTCGCGCAAACGCAGTCGAGCACGGTTTGACGAACTCGTTCAAAGCGTTGCCAGTGTCGGCCTCAAACGCCCGGTTACCGTCAGGCGACAAGCCGGCGAATATGACCTGGTCTGTGGATTGGGTCGCCTGGATGCGGTTGCTGCCCTCGGGGATATCGAAATTCCCGCCCTCCTGACTGAGGCCCCGATAGAAGACTGCATCCTGATGGGGCTGGTCGAGAACATCGCGAGATGGCAACGCAGGTCTGCGGAGCTGGCCGGCGATGTGGAAGTTGCCGCCAAGCTTGGCTTGGAGGAGGAATTCGTCCAAGCGATTGCCAACCTGCTCAAGCACGGCGAGAAGCGCCTGGTACGGTTCTCGGATTTGCTGGAACGGACGGAGGCGAAGAAACTGACGCAGGAGGCGGCATCGGAGGTTCTCGAGATCAGTGTTGGGACCTTCCAACGCTGGGCGGAACGCTTTGAGGCGGAGGGCGACGATGGGCTGCGTATCGGCATTGCAGCCGATATAGCGCAACAGCGCCTGATGATAGATGCGGCGGCGCACATCCTGATAGAGCCTGGCGACATCGGCAAACCGCATCCCCAGCACGCAGGAACGCAGCGCAAAATCGCGCGAGTGACCGGTGGCCAGATCGGTCGCATAGGCCAGAGCCATCAGGAAATCGTCGCGCCGAACGTTTGGTTCTGCCATTTCGTACCCGAAAAAGACTAAACAAATCTAACACTACTTTGGCAGAATGTGTTTGCGCCACTGTTTTTCAAGGATTTGCTTTCGGCAATATGGGCACTGCTGAGGCGGCGGCCGAAGGATGAGGTCGACGATGGCGTGACGGACGGCGGGCATGGTTGGTTGAGGCTGAGGCCCGTTGATTCTTTATTTTCCGCCCCGTGTATGCGAGGCGACGATGTTGCAGGAAGGCGTAGGCAATCATTGTCATCAGGGCGTGGCGATGAAGACCTTGCCATGATCGCCCTTCGAAGTGATCAAGTCCAAGCTCCTCCTTCAACTGCTGATGCGCCTGCTCACAAATCCACCGTGCCTTGATGGTTGCGGCCAGCGTGCGCAGATCCGTCTCCGCCGGAAGATTGGCGAGATAGTATTTCTTCTCCCCTGAGGCACGTTGCTCGCCAATGAGCCAAGCTTCGTCGCCCGGGAGATGCTGCTGGCCCTTATCCCATATCCGCTGCGGAGGTCCGTCGGCGGTGCGGACACGGACAGCAGCAAATCGGGCTTTCAGCCGACCTTTGGTCCCGCTGCGCCAACTCACGGTTTTCCATTTGGCGCTGGCCAGCATTTGTTCCGCCGCAATCGATAAGATATCGGGCACGAGGTGCTTTCGTGGTTTCCCACGGACTTTGGTGATCGGCCAAATGAGCTTCACATCGACCGGATACACCTTCAGGTGCCGCGGGATGCCGACGGCCCAGGCCAGCCCGCGCTCTGTTAGCCCTTGTCGAAACGGTGCGCTGAGGCCGTATCCTGCATCCGCCAGCACACATCCAAAGCGCACGTTGGCTGCCATCACCCGGTCAATCTCGGCCAGAGCAATCTCCGGCTTGGACCGTGGCGTTCGGTGTTCGAGGGGTACGCGAGCGCGCTTCAAACGAGACACGTCGCTTGTCCAACTGTCAGGCAGAAAGAGGCGTAACGCGACCATCACTGGCACTTCACCGCGCGCAAGCGTTAAAGACACCAGCGTTTGGCAATTTGCCGTTTTACCGAGAGCCGACGCGTATTGTGCCGCAACACCGACCGAGCGATCACCCTTCTTCGGCAGTGAGGTATCATCAATAACCAGCACTGCATCGCTGCCGCCGACAAGTCGGTCCGCCTGGTTGAGCAGCTCTGTCTCCAGCGGCGTCGCGTCCCAGACACCGTCCGCAATGAAATGGTGTAACTGGTCGTAGTTGCTCGTGGCAAGGCGTTCCGCCATCGGCTGAACGCTCTTGCGATCGCCCGGACCGATCAATCCCGCAACATACAGAGGACACATCCGCTGCCGCGTCTTATGACCCAGTCGGTCCAACAACGGCATCAGCCATCGTTCGAGTTCGTCTTCCCATCCCGGCATGGTCAGCCCTCCAAGAGCCGACCACCTATGAATCATTGAAAAATCGATTCGGGAATCCTATAAACACGACAAAATTAGCATTCTGCCAAAGTAGTGCTAGCATTACAGTTGCCGTTTTCTTTTGAGATGGGCCCGCTGTGCGGCGGCCTGGTGAGTTCTGCGCCAGAGTGACCATGCGACGATGCGTGCAGGCTGGATCTTCTTTCGCGCGAGCCTGATGGCGATGCGGCGGATTTCCTGGATTGACCAGCGGATCAACGACGGGGTGGCGCAGCTTTGGTTTTTGTCTTGGCCTGATGGCTGTTTTTTTGGGCGATGGCGGATTGGCGCGATGACGGATCGCGGCCATCATGGCAAAGGCGAGCATCACCAGCGAGACATGGCGGTGCCCTCCCTGCCCTGATCTGCTCTCGTTGTGATCGAGGCCGAACTCGTTTTTCGCAGTCTCGAAGCTGTCCTCGATAGCCCACCGATGGCCTTCGACTGCCACCAGCGTTTCGATGGAGGTTCCCGCTGGACCCCAGGTGGTGAAGAAAGCGAGGTCGCCATCGGCGATAGGACGACGGATCAGTAGTCCACGGGTCCAAAGAGCCGGATTTGCCTCGTTGGATTGTTCGATTTCCAGATCGGCCAGTTCGAGATAGCACCAATCATGCAGCCGCGGTCCCTTGGTTCCGGTTCCTGCCGACAGGCGTTTCCAGTCGGACGCACGCCGCGTCGCGGCGATGTCGGCAGCCGTGCCAGCCACCGACCGGCGCTTGCCCCAGGAGTGGAACACATGAGCGCTGCTGACCCCGAGCACATAGCCTTTGCCCGCCCGGCGAAGCTGCTGTTCGATGTCGCCGACACCGTAGACCGTATCGCCAGCAACCCACTTGAATGGAACAGCCGCGGCTATGGCGCCTGCGATCATTCTCTTCGCGAGCTCCGGTTGGTCGCAAAGCCGGTATCAGGGGGAACGTATGCGGCTTTGAGGCGCGCCGGATCGTCAGTCCATTCCTTCGGAAGATACAGCGCGCGGTCGATGAACGCATGGCCGTGGCGCGAAACGTAGGCCGTGAAGACGCCGATCTGGCAGTTGGTGATCTTGCCGGCAGAACCCGTGTACTGGCGCGCCACTCCGCATGAGGCCTTGCCTTGCTTGAGAAAGCCGGTCTCATCGATCACCAGGACTGCATCATTATCCGCCAGATGTTCGATGACATAGTCAGGCACAATGTCGCGCAGGGCATCGGCATCCCAATCCCTGCGACCCAGGATCGCCTGCTGCCGCCATGGGCCGGGGTCGCCGGCGGCCTCCGCTCGCATCCAGCCAGTCTTGCGTTGCTCGTCGCCCAGCAGCCCTTCCAGGAACAGGCCTGCATTCCTGGCAACACGCTCTTGTCCAAACAACGGACGTATTCGCTGCTTGACCTCCCGAAGCGCCGCCCATAACGCAAGCGTCTCTTCAATCGACGCTGTCTGCGTCCACGATCTCCGAATCATGGGCGCCCATGGATTCAGAATCCTCTACACAAAGCAACTGTAATGCTAGAACAGACAGGCTCGGACCAGCATACGTGCAAGCACCGTCGCGATCGACCCCGATTTTCAAACGCAACCTCATTCCAGAACGCTCAGTCGTACAAATGGCAGGCCACCCAGTGGCCGTCTTCCTTCTGCTGCAGCACCGGCGCGACCGTGCTGCACTTGCCGAATGCGCTGGCGCAGCGGGGATGCAGTCGGCAGCCGCGCGGGGGATTGAGCGGGCTCGGCACCTCGCCCTGCAGCACGATGCGCTGCCGCCGCAATTCCACGCTGCGGTCCGGCACCGGCACCGACGACAACAGCGCCTGGGTATAGGGATGCAGGGGCGATGCATAGAGGCGGAGTTTTGGCGCGACCTCGACGATCTGCCCGAGATACATCACGGCGATCCGGTCGCTCAGGTGCCGCACGACGGCGAGGTCGTGTGCGATGAACACATAGGTGAGGCCAAGCCGGTCGCGCAGCTCCTCGAACAGATTGACGATCTGCGCCTGGATCGACACGTCCAGCGCCGATACCGGCTCGTCACAGACGATGAAGTCCGGCTGCGCCGCCAGCGCGCGTGCGATGCCGATGCGCTGGCGCTGCCCACCGGAGAATTCGTGCGGGTAGCGGTCGAGCATGTCCGGGTCGAGGCCGACGAAGCGGAACAGCTCGGCGGTCTTGTCGCGGCTTTCGCTGCCGGTGCTGGCAAGCCCGTGCACCAGCATCGGCTCGGCCACCGTCTCGCCGACGGTCATGCGCGGGTTGAGCGAAGAGAACGGATCCTGGAACACCATCTGCATCCGCCGCCGCAGCGGCCGCAACGCCTCGTCGTCGAGGGCGGTCAGTTCGGTGCCGTCAAAACACACCTCACCCTCGGTCGGCCGCACCAGTTGCAGGATCGCACGGCCGAGCGTCGACTTGCCGCAGCCGCTTTCGCCGACGAGACCGACAGTCTCGCCGCGCCTGATGTCGAGGTCGACGCCGTCGACCGCATGCACGGTTCCGACCTGCCGGCGCCGCAGCAGGCCGCCGATCACGGGGAAGCGGACGGCAAGGCCGCGCAGCGTCACAAGATGGTCGGCTGCGTTATCGGCCACGGACGTCGACCCAGCATGCGGCAAGGTGGCCATCTTCGACCGGTACCAGCGCCGGCGCCTCGCGGCGACAGCGCTCGATCGCAAACGGACAGCGCGGATGAAAGGCGCAGCCGGACGGCAATGCCAGCGGATTGGGCGGATGGCCCTCGATCGGCGCGAGCTTGCTGCTGACGGGCTGGTCGAGCCGCGGCACCGAGCGCAGCAGGCCGATCGTGTAGGGATGACGCGGCGCGCCATAGACGGCGTCGGCCGACGCACTCTCGACGATGCGGCCGGCATACATCACATTGACGCGGTCGGCGTAGCGCGCCACCACGCCGAGATTGTGCGTGATCAGCAGCAGCGCGGCGTGACGGCTCGTGACCTGCTGTTGCAGCAGCTCCAGCAACTGCGCCTGGATCGTGACATCGAGCGCCGTGGTGGGTTCATCCGCGATGACGATGTCGGGGTCGCAGCTCATGCCCATGGCGATCATCATGCGCTGGCGCATGCCACCGCTGAACTGGTGCGGATAACTCTCGATCCGCCGCCGCGGCTCCGGGATGTTGACGGATTCCAGCAGCGCAACGCATTTCGCCAGCAGCGTGTCGCCGCCGAGGCCCCGGTGCAGTTCGAGCGGTTCGCCAAGCTGGCGGCCGATCGTGTAGACCGGATTGAGGCTCGTCATCGGCTCCTGGAAAATCATCGCAATCCGGTCGCCGCGGATGTCGCGCACCGCCTCGTCATCGGCCGCCAGCAGGTCCTGGCCGCGGAAATGGATTTGCCCGCCGGTGATGCGGCCGGGCGGATCGGCGATCAGACGCAACAGGGCCAGCGCTGTGGCGCTCTTGCCGCAACCGCTCTCGCCGACCAGCGCCGCGATCTCGCCGGCGCGCAGGTCGAACGAAATGCCGTCGACTGCGGTGACGATGCCGGCGTCGGTGGCAAACTCGACCCTCAGGTCACGCACGCTGAGCAGCGCTTGTTGGTGTGCCCCGTTCTCGGCCATCGTCATGTACGCACCCCGCGCAGCCGCGGATCGAGTGCATCGCGCAGGCCGTCACCGACGAAGTTGAAGGCGATAATGGCCAGCGAGATCATGACGCCCGGCGCGATCGAGAACAGCGGCGCGGCCTCCAGATAGGTGAAGCCGACCCTGAGCTCCTTGCCCCAGCTCGCCGCCGGCGGCTGCACGCCAAGGCCGAGAAACGACACCCCGCTCTCCACCAGGATGGCGGTACCGATGGTGATCGTCATCGCCACCAGCACCGGGGCCAGGATGTTGGGCAGCACGTGGCGCAGCATGATGCGCGCGGGCCGAATGCCCACCGAGCGCGCCGCCTCGATGAACGGCAGTTCGCGGACCAGCAGCACCTGCCCGCGCGTGATCCGGGCAAACCCGGTCCAGCCGAACAGCGCAAACGACAGCATCACGTTATGGAGGCCGGGACCCAGCGCCGCCGACATCGCCAGAATGAAGATCAACGGCGGAAAACAGAGGAAGGCATCCGTGATGCGCATGACGATCGCATCCGTCATCCCGCCGCGAAAGCCCGCGAACAACCCGATCAGCACGCCGAGAAAGGCCGAGACCAGCGAGCAGACGATACCGACGAACAGCGACACCCGCGTTCCGTACAGCAGGCGCGAGAGCAGGTCGCGGCCGAGATTGTCAGTGCCGAGCCAGTGAATTGGGCTGGGCGGCGACAGCACGTGATACAGGTCCTGCTCATAGGGGCTGTAGGGCGCGAGCACCGGCGCGAAGATGGCCAACAGACAGAGCACCACGATGATGGCAAGACCCACGCGCGACAGCCGGTGCCGCAGCACGGCGCGCAGCAGCGCCAGCGCAGGATGGCGCGAGGCGGTTGAAGCGGCGACGGCGATGGGCTGAACGGCGTCGGTCATCCGCGGACCCTCACCCGCGGATCGAGGTAGCCGTAGAGAATATCGACCAGGAGATTGACCAGCAGCACGTTGATCGAGACCACGATCAGTGTGGCCTGCATCACCGGAAAGTCCTTGGCGAAGATCGCATCCACGCTCATGCGGCCGAGGCCCGGAATTGCGAAGATCACCTCGATGAAGAATGCGCCGGCCAGCAGGCCGCCCCACGACAGGCCGATCACCGTGACGACCGGAATCATGCCCGGCTTCAGCGCGTGCCGGATAACCACCGCGGCCGCGGAAAACCCCTTGGCGCGCGCCGTGCGGATATAGTCCTGGCCCAGCACCTCGAGCAGGCTCGAGCGCACATAGCGCGCCAGCAGGCCGCCGGAATGGGTGCCGAGCACGAAGGTCGGCAGCACCATCGCCCGAAGATTGAGCAGCGGGCTCTCGGTGAATGGCACATAGCCGGACGGCGGGAACACCGGCAACAGCACCGCAAGCAGATAGATCAGGACGATGGCTTCCCAGAACGTAGGGATGGACACGCCGATGATGGCGCTGGCGGTGACCACCACGTCGGCTGTCGAGTTCCGTTTCAGCGCCCCGATGATCCCGGCGGGAATTCCGATGGCGACCGACCACAACGTCCCGCCGACAAACAGCTCCAGCGTCACCAGCAGCCCGCGCAGGAACCTGTCGAGCACCTTCTCGCCGGTGCCGATCGAGGTACCCCATTCTCCGCGGACGAATTCTGCCAGCCAGGTGGCAAACTGCAGCGGAATGGGCCTGTCGAGGCCGTACTGCTGGCGCACCCTTGCCACCACGCTCGGATCGTGCAGGTCGACGCTGCCGGCCATCGCCGCCATGATCGCATCGCCGGGAATGAGGCGCGCGATGATGAACACCAGCACGACGACGATCGCCAGGACGATCGCAGCATGCGCCAGCCGGATGCCGATATACTTGCCCATCGCTAACGGCTTGCCCCCACGTTCGGCGTGACCCTACGCGCGAAATTCAGGCGGGCTTGCCGTCCTTGAACCAGAGCGGGTGCGACCAGAACCAGACGTCCTTGTACTTGAGGTAGTTGGCGTGATCCCAGCCCTGCACGTGCTTGCGGTAGGCCCTCGTGCCCTCCTCCCACCACAGCCACACATCTTCGTAGGAATCGTACAGCACCTTCTCGAGCTGCCAGTAGATGTCACGCCGCTTCTCAAGGTCGGTTTGCTGACGGCCGGCCTCGATCAGCGCGATGGCCGCGTCGTTCTTGCTGCGGCCAAAGTTGAAGCCACCAGCGGGATGGTAGAGTCCGGTTGCCATCAGGTCGGGATCGTAGATGAAGGGCCAGCCGCCCTGCCCCAGATCGTAGTCGCGGTTCTGCATCCGCGTGGCGAGCGCCGCCGGCGCTATCAATTCGACCTGCCAGTCGATATTGACCTTCGCCAGCATGTTCTTGATGGCTTCGGCGATGGTCTGACCCATGGTGGTGTTGGCGTAGTAGCCGCGGATTTTCAGGCCGCCGCCGTAACCGGCTTCAGCCAGCAGCTTCTTCGACAGATCCGGATCATAGGCCACCGGCTTCAGAGCGGGATTGTGGCACCAATGGTCCTCCGGATACATGCAGCTCGCCAGCCGCGCCAGACCGAACTGGGTGCCGGCGATCAACGCTCGCCGGTCGATGGCATGGCTGACCGCCTTGCGCAGCCGGACATCCTGAAAGACGCCGCTGGTGGTGTTGAAGTAGAGCGCGGCAACGTGGTTTAGAGGGAACCGGTATACGTTCAGCTCCGGGTCGTTCTTCACCGTCGCGTATTGCGACTTGTCCAGCGCCAGCAAATCGATCTTGCCGGCGCGCAGATTGGCAAGCCTCACTGCGGGATCGGGAATGATGGTGACGTGGATGCCGTCGAAATACGGCATGTCCGGATTGTTGCTGGCCTTGGCGAACCACCAGTTCGGGTTACGTTTGAATTTGAGGAAATTGCCGGGGCTTGCTTCTTCAAGCAGGAACGGCCCGGTGCCCTGCGGCTGGGTGTCATATTTGTCGGCGTCCTCCTTCAGCGCCTTGGCGGACATCACATCGGTGAATCCGGCCCACGGGGTCTTGAACTTGAAGCGCAGGGTCAGGGGATCGACGACCTCCATCGTGTCGAGTGGGGCCAGCCAGCCCGCATCCCACGTCTTGCTGGCGGGATCGCGGATCCAGTCGATCTGGAACTTGATGCCTTCCGCATTGAAGGCCGAGCCGTCATGGAACGTCACGCCGTCGCGCAGCTTCATCAGAACCGACTGCGGCGACTCCCAGGTCAGCGACTCCGCCAGCCACGGCACGGTCGGATTGTAGGCGCCATCGGTGAGCATCAGCCGCTCGTGGAAATAGCCCATCGAGATCCAGTCGAGCACCGGCCAATGGTTGGGATTCATCTTGCCGATATACTGCTCGGCTGCGAC
>OEIU01001729.1_pt1 | contig 13181 bp, 7 predicted proteins | sample 1539221 | NCBI WGS metagenome assembly OEIU01 (sample SAMN03792071, study PRJEB22550) | activated sludge metagenome | feature: wastewater treatment plant; material: activated sludge; isolation source: Wastewater treatment plant of a petroleum refinery complex | place: Argentina: Zarate | collected...
TTGATGCGCCGCAGGAGGTGTCCACGCACATCGACCGTTGCCTGTCGTGCTTCTCCTGCATGACGACGTGTCCATCGGGTGTCGATTACATGCATCTGGTCGAAATTGCGCGCAATCACATCGAAAAAACGAGCACGCGTAATTTTCGCGACCGTCTCATCCGCCGTGTGCTGGCCGAGACCGTACCTTATCCGCGCCGCTTCAAATGGGCATTGAAGGCCGCGCCGCTCGGACGACCATTCACTAGCCTGATGAAACGCATCGGGTTGAAGCCATTGGCTGCGATGGTCGATATGGCTCCGCCCAACGCGGGCCGGCAGCGCTTCATCGGGCCAGGCAAAGCCGAAATCACCAAGGGCAAGCGAACGGCGCGCGTGATCCTGCTTGCCGGGTGCGCCCAGCAGGTGCTGCGCCCGCAGATCAATGACGCCACGATCCGCCTGCTCGGCCGCAGCGGCGTGGAAGTCGTGGTGTCGGCGGATGCTGGCTGTTGCGGTGCACTGACCGGCCACATCGGCATGGAGGAGCAAGCGCTCCAGGCCGCGCGCCGCAATGTCGATGCCTGGTCGAAGGAGATCGCGAAGGAGCCGGTGGACGCCATCATCATAAATGCATCCGGATGCGGGACCACGGTGAAGGACTATGGCCACCTGCTCGCCCGCGACCCCGAATATGCCGAGCGCGCCAAGACCATCTCGGCTTTGGCCAAGGACGTCAGCGAGTTTCTCTCGTCCCACGATATCGGCCCACCGCTGCGCTGGACGTCGCTGAAGGTCGCCTATCACTCCGCCTGCTCGATGCAGCATGGCCAGCGCATCACGCGCGAACCCAAGACGTTGCTGAAGAAGGCGGGCTTTACCGTTCTGGATATTCCGGAGGCGCACATCTGCTGCGGCTCGGCCGGTGTCTACAACATCCTGCAGCCGGAGATCGCCGGGGCGTTGCTGGAGCGCAAATCGACCAACATCAAGGAATTGCGTCCCGACCTCGTTGCCGCCGGCAACATAGGCTGCATCGCGCAGATCGCGCGCGGCGTGCCTTATCCTGTCGTGCACACGGTCGAGTTGATGGACTGGGCTTACGGCGGACCCGTGCCCGAGGGTCTTGAAACTTTTGCCGAGTATGCCACCGACGTACCGGAGCCCGCGCAGCGGCGCATGGAAGATTACATCCGCGCGTGAGGCGCCCGTCCCCAGGCGACGTGCGGTACCCCGGCGCAAAATCCAACGGCGCCAGGCACCAGGGGGACTTTTCTGCCACCATTGACATTATACGTCATATTTGGATTAAGGCTTGAGATCCTGCACGGCGCTTGCATGTCGGCGCGGTGAACATGGTGCTCCGTCTCATAATGAAGCGGCGCCACGGATTCCGGCTGCGCAGCCGGCGAGACGAACTGCGAGGTGATGCGTATGTCGAACCCGATCTTTACCAACTGGACCCAGGATCTGACGGACAAGTGGGCTAAGGCGCCTCTGAAGGCGACCCATCGCCTGCACGAGCATCCGTTGTTCTCCTTCGACGCGTTGGCCGATCTCATCGACCGCTATCCGCGCGAGCACTACGCGCTCGTGCAAATGGGTCCGCAAGGCTCGCCGCGCCGCACATGGCGGGAGGGCGACATCGGCGGCGTCAAGGGCGCGGCGGTGATCGAGTCGATCCGCAACGGCCGCATGTGGCTCAACCTGCGCAATGTCGGCGCGGTGGATGCGCGCTATCGCGAACTGCTCGATGCCGCTTTCGAAGAGGTCGCCCGCAATGTCCCTGGCTATAACACCTATGCGCGCACCAACGGTATTCTGATCTCCTCGCCCAACGCGCAAGTCTATTATCACGCCGACCTTCCCGGCCAGTCGCTATGGCAGCTTCACGGCCGCAAGCGTGTCTTCGTCTATCCCAACACGCCGCCTTTCCTGACCGATGAGCAGCTTGAGAATATCGCGCTGTTCGAGGTCGAGGTCGACATGCATTACGATCCCGACTACGACCGGCACGCTCAGGTGTTCGAGATTGGCGGCGGCGAGATGCTGCATTGGCCGCTCAATGCCCCTCATCGCGTCGAGAACCTCGACTGCCTCAACGTCTCGATGACGACGGAATACTGGACGGAAGCGATCCGCCGCAGCCAGATGATCAACATGGCGAACGGCATCCTGCGCTATAAGGCGGGCGTCACGCCCAAGAGCCGTTCCACCGACGGTTTGGGCTTCTGGGCCAAGGCTGCGCTTCAGGCGGGCGTCAAGCGCGCCGGCTTGTTGAAGAAGGAGCGCAAGGCGCGCCGGCCAATCGAGTTCAAGCTCGATCCGGTGCATCCGGGCGCCATCATCGATTTCCAGCAGGCTGCAGAGTGAGCAACGCTATGGAAAGACTGCCGGAAGGCGGCAAGGCATGAAGGCATGAAGCGGTGGGGCTGTGGCGAGCTTGAGTGAAAACGCGGCTTTGAGCGAAGCAGCCCCGGCATTGCGTCCTTGGAGATGGAGGGGACCGCAGTTCATCGCGGAGGTCTTCGATGGCGCCGACGAGGCGCTTGCGGCACTCGACAGTGTGCAGCACGGGCTTGTGTCCACCGGCTTTCAGTCCATCAACTGGCTCACGGTTCTCTATGAGGATCTGGCGTCTTCCGGTGGAGCGATGCCGCGTCTCATCGTCGTCACCGAACGCAACAGCGGCGACGTTGCGTTCATTCTCCCTCTTATCGTTTACAAAAAGCGCGCGCTGCGGGTGGCGCGTTTTGCGGACCTGGGCGTCTCCGACTACGGCGGCCCGATCCTGGGCCCTGCACTGTTGACCAACAAGCGTTCGATCCGGCGCGCCTGGCGCGCGGTGCGGCGTGCGCTGAAGGACGTCGACATGATCTGGCTGGAACGCATGCCCGCCAAGATCGGAGGGCGTGCCAATCCTCTGCTTGCGTGCTCAGGCGTCACACCGGCCCCTCACAACGGCAACGTGCTGACCATCGACACCACGGTGGAAGATTTCTTGCGCGAGCGCGGCAAGAAGTACCGCAAGGAAGTCGAGCGCTGCACCCGGCTATGGGAGAAGGAGGGCGAGGCCCGCTTTACCCGGGCCATGGCCGCCGCCGAGATCGCGCGTGCCTACGTGGTGCTCGAAGAGCAGCAGTATGCCCGTCACGCAACGCTCGGTAGCAAGTACCTCCTCAATGAGCCGGCCTATCGCGCCTTCTACGAACGTCTCGTGATGGACGGTACCGAATGCGGCCTGGGCTATCTTTTCACGCTGGAGGCGCGCGGGGAAATCGCCGCTGCTCTGTTTGGCATCCTGCATGAGGACACCTTCACGCTGCTGCGCATCTCCACCGGGGGTGATTCCTGGAGCCATGTGTCTCCGGGCCGCCTAGTCATTGTTGAGGCAATGAAGTACTTCGTTGCCAAAGGGGTGCGCCGCTTCGATTTCGGCATTGGCGACTATCCCTTCAAGCGCGGCTTTGGCGTCACCGAGGTTGCGCTTCACGATCTCATTGTCGCCAGAGGCCCCGCCGCGCTTCCCAAGACGCTCTATCACCGGGCCGTCGCGCATGCTCGCAAGAATCCGGCGATCCGCGGCTTCGTGCGGCGCGTGAAGCCCCGCATGGGTCAGGCATAGAAGCCGCGCCGGCTTTCATCTCTTAGTCGCCCCGGCCAGCCGTTTTTTTCTCTCCTTGTCATCCGGGCCGGGCGATAGCGCGCGCCGGAACCAGAATCATCGAGCGCCTGTTGCAGCGAGATGTTGTTGCGCGTCGCGCGTATGCCCTAGGTACCGCCCAATGCGGAGCTCAATGATGAAAAAGTATCAACACGGACAATCATCATTGGATCATATCTGCGCAACGTGCGCGAGGCGGACGGAGCACGATTTTTTCATCGCAGCCAGATGGAACGCGCGTGAACTGTGGCGCGTTCTGCGTTATTCTTTGTTCGCGTATCCGAGCAGGTGTTTTACATCTGGAAGGGTAACAGACCGCATCCGTGATTTGACGACTAGGGGGTCCACTGATATATGGTGGAACGCTAAGCGTATCATAGGGTTAATAGGCGGCGTTCGTGTACGGTATCGCAACAGCATCTGCCTATTTTTTCACCGTCTGCGCTTGCTTGTGGTCGTGCGCGAAGCTTGCCGATGATCTCGTCATGTTCGTTGGACCCGAGATCGTCGCCAGCACCTCATCCACCGATCAATCGCCTTCACGTGTGGAACGGCGACTTCAGACTCTGGCCGAGTCTCCGGAGCCGATGCTGGTACGTCCACCTGTGCGCGCGATGAAACCTCCCCTCCTTTCGGCAGCGCAACTCGCGGTCGCCATGGACCGATCTGAAGCCGCACGGGCCGCCCGCAGCCTGCCGCTGAGCAGCCTTCCCCTGGAGACGGTTCCCGCCATCGCCGTGGCCGCCTCAGGACCGGACGAGGAGGTGACAGTTATCACGTTGGAAGCCAAGCCTCTTATCGGCAGCCGTCCGAGGCTTCATCATTCCAGCTCTCGTCATTTGGCTATGGCGCGCTCATCCAGCAAGAGGAAAGTTGCTCCCGGTACGATTGTCGTTCTGCGGAGCACGGATGACTCGCCGCGCGCAAAAAAACGCGCCCTGGCGGCAGCCATTGCCAGCGCACGGGTTCCAAACAACGAGCCCGCACCCCAACTTAATGCTACACCCGGCGCACTGATGTTTGCCAGTTTCATACGCCGGGAGTCGTGATCGGGATCTTTTGCGATCTGATTGCGGGAATTTGTGAACGTCAGGGGAAATCAATGCTCAAGCGTACCGCCGGTCTTCTCATGCCTGTCAAGGCAGCCTTTGCTGCACTTGCCGGCATCATTCTTCTCTCGACCGCCGCGATCGCGGGCACGGTGAAGGGAAGCGTGGCCGATGCGCTGCGCGAAACGATCGATGCCGGGGCGTCATCAGCCCCTTATATGGACGACCAGCTTGCCCTCAGGCGCTTCTACGCAAACCGTGACTTCCATCCGTTCTGGTATGATGAGAGCGCTCCGACACCAACGGCCCGCGAAGTGATCGCGGAGATGGCTGAGGCCGAAAGTTGGGGGTTGCGTACCGCCGATTTCACGCTCTCAGCGGCCGCACGAGACGTAAGCGGAGGCCACAAGTCAGCCAGTCAGATCGCTTCCATCGAATATGAACTGATGAGTGCGGTGCTGCGTTATGCGCGCCAGGCGAGCGGCGGGCGCGTCACGGAGCCAGACCGTGATCTGTCGGATTTCCTCGACCGTAAGCCGGAGCTGCCCGATTCCGTCGCGGTGATCGACAAGGTCACGTCCGCGAAGCATCCGGGAGAAGTGCTGCGTTCTTACCACCCGCAGCATGAACAGTTCCAGCGGCTGCATGCCTTCTACGTAAAGAGCAAATCGGAAGCCGCAAAGATCGCGGCGATGCGGATCGCGCCGCGCGGCCGGATGCTGGTTCCCGGTGCGCACGATGCGGAGATCCCCAAGCTGCGTGCGCGTCTGCATCTTTCGGCGATGGGTGACGAGACGCTCTATGACGCTCATTTGAAGGCGGCGGTAAAGGCTTTCCAGCAATCAAACGGCCTCTCCGCCGACGGCCTGGTCGGCAACTCGACGCGGGCGGCGCTGAATAAAGGGGCGGCGTTCGACCTGGACGCCATCGTCGCGAGCATGGAGGAGTGGCGGTGGATGCCGCGTGATCTCGGGGCGCGGCATCTATTGATCAACATTCCCTCCTACACTCTGCAAGTTGTCGAGGACGGAAAGGTCACGCTGACCGAGAGGGTGATCGTCGGCAAGCCCGGAACGCCCACGCCGGTATTTTCCAAGCCGATGACGTCCATCGTGCTGCGCCCGTCCTGGTTCCTGCCGGACTCCATCAAGGTCGAGAAGCTGCTCACCGCCGCCCGCCGCGGGCGCTCGCTGGAAAGCGAAGGTATCGTGGTGAAGAAGGGCAAGCGGACGGTCAATAGCTGGTCGGTGAACTGGGAAAAGGCCAACCTGGCTGTGTATCAGATCTACCAACCCTCAGGCGACGGGAATGCGCTGGGGAATGTGAAATTCCTGTTCCCCAACAAGCACTCGGTCTACCTGCACGACACGCCGAACAAGTCGCTGTTCCAAGCCGATGAGCGCCTGTTCAGCCATGGCTGCGTGCGTCTGCGCAATCCTGTGAGCTTTGCTCAGAAGATCCTCGATCTCGATAAGGGGAAGGGGGCCTATGACGCGAAACGTCTGGCCGATCGAGGCCCAGGCAACAATGAGATCACGCTTGACGATCCCCTGCCGGTTCATGTCGGGTACTTTTCAGTATGGATCGGCGACGACGGCAAGGCCGAATTCTATGGTGATCCCTACGGTCACGACAAGCGCGTGACGCTGGCTCTGGAGGGACGCTGGAACGAAATCGACAAGGGGCCGCGTCATCAGACGGTGCCGGACAGCGGGCTCCTGGCAGGCGCGCGCTTGCCGTCCAAGAGGTCCGTTGCCGCGGCCTCCGATGCGACGGAAAACGCCACGATGGCCGGCCGGCCCAAGAAGTTCATACCGCCCTTCGGCTTGTTCAATGCCCCCGGCTTCGTGACGCCGGCCTCTACGGAGCCGTCAAATGCCGGGGCAAAGCCTGGTCAGTCGGGCCGCCGCACTGTCGGCGACATGATGACTTCGGCCTTTGGGCGCTGAGGCAAAGAAGCTCCGGCGGGAAATTCCCGTCGGAGCTCGTCCAACTGGATAGTTGCTTCAAGCCGCCCGCAGGGCCCTGCACGCGTGCAGTGTCGCCAGAACCATGTCGGCTGGAACGGGTTTTGAGAACAAGAAGCCCTGCATTTCCTCGCACCGTGCGGACTCGATCAGACGCAGTTGTTCCTCTGTTTCGACCCCTTCGGCCACGCAGGCCATGCCCAACGTGCTGGCCAAGTCGCTGATGGCCTGGACAATGGTGATACTGTCGGAGTGTTCACCGATATCGCGTACGAAGCTCTTGTCGATCTTGATCTTGTCGAACGGAAATCGGCGCAAGTAGCTGAGCGAGGAATAGCCCGTCCCGAAGTCATCGAGGGCAATTGAGATACCAAGCGCCTTGAGCTTGCCCAATGCGGCCCACGTCTCCGACTTGTCGTGGAGTAGGAGGGTCTCCGTGACTTCGAGCTGCAGCCGTCCGGGTGCGAGGTTCGCCCCTGACAGCGCATCCCGCACGATCTGTTCGATGGCGTCGTCATTGTCCACGTTGGGCACACGAAACTGTGCCGCCGAGAGATTGACGGAAACCGCGATTTCTTCTGGCCAGGTCGCTGCCGCGCGGCAGGCGGTTTTGAGAGCCCATGCGCCCATATCCGAGATCAATCCCGTTTCCTCTGCGAGGGGAATGAACTCGACCGGGGAGACATAGCCAAGTTGATGGTGACGCCAGCGCATGAGCGCTTCGAATGACACCACGCGCCTGTCCTGCACCGAAAGGATCGGTTGATAGTAGAGTTCAAGCCCGCCCTCGCGCACGGCCTGTTCCAGGTCCGACTGGAGCCGCTGGCGCTTCAACAGCGCCTCCGCCATGGTGCTGTTGAAGAAGATCGCCTTGCCCCTCCCCTCCGCCTTCGCCCGGTAAAGCGCAATGTCGGCGGTCTTCATGATCTCGTCGGGCGAACATCCGTCTTGGGGCGCTGTGGAGATGCCGATGCTGGCGCCGGCCTTCACCCAGTTTCCCAGGATCAATGCGGGCCGGCTGATGATCGCATTGAGGCGGGCCGCGATGCACGTCAGAACCTCGTGCGAGATGTTGTCGCCGCGAACGATGCAGGCGAATTCATCGCCACCCAGGCGTGCCACGAAATCGCTGCGCCGCACCGATGCCTTCAATCGATCGGCGATCGACTTCAGCAGTTCATCGCCTGTCGGATGTCCGTAAGTGTCGTTGACCTGCTTGAAGCGATCAAGGTCGATCCAAAGTATCGCGAACGCATCATGTCCATGGGAATAGCAATTTTGCAGCTCTTCCCTGAAGCTGTGACGGTTGGCGAGGCCCGTGAGCGCGTCGGTCTGCGCCAGCTCCGCGATACGCTCGGCGCTGCGCTGCTTTATGGTAATGTCCTCGTGAACGTCGACCCAGCCGCAGGCAGAAATGGACTTGGTATTGATTGCGTAGACGCGGCCGTCCGGCAGGCGATGGGCATCGGTGAATTCTTCGCCCGTGGCGATTCGGTCCGCGTGGCTGGCGAGCCATGCGTCAACATTGCCGGCGGATTGGTCTTCCAGGCTGCAATCATGGTTCATGGCCCAGTGGCGGACGATGCTTGAGAATGGCGTGCCCGGGAGGGTGAGGTCTACCGGAAGATCGTACATGTCGCGGTAGATTGTGTTGCACACGATCAAGCGTCCGCCTTCATCGAACATCGACAGCCCGCGATCCATGTTGTTCAAGGCGATATCGATCCGCGCGTTGAGGGCCGCGATCTCTTGATGCTGCTTGCGCAGGGCAATGGCGTTGTCCTTGAACACCGCAAAGGCTCGCGCCATGTCGCCGATTTCATCCGTACTGTCGAGCAGGGGAATGGGCGTTTCGATTTCGTCCTGCGAAAGCGCTCGCATGGCGTCGGTGATGGTGCGCAGCCGCTCTGCGATGCGGCGCACCGCGGCTATGGTCAATGGCCCGACGAGAACGGCGGCAATCAATGAGGCTGCGAGGATCCAGTTGACCAGCCTTTGGATCGTGTCGATGAGATATGTGGTGTCTTTGTCGGCGTTGCGCAGATTGAACTGCCGGTAGGTGACGATGCGATCCTGGATTCTCTTGGCAATGTGTGAATAGTCGCGCGCGGCCGCGAGGGCTTCATCCTGGGCGAAATTCGCGGCCAGATAGAGAACCCGCCGGCCGAGCTCGAAGAACTGAGGCAACTGCCTGGTAATCGGGGAGAGGAAGCGGCCCTGGCGTTGCGCAACGATCTCGTTTATGCGGTCGGCTATCGCTTCGGAATCGCGCCGGTCCCGGTCGACGCGGCGCTTGTCGAAGGCGACAGGTGCCGCCTCGATGATACGGCGGTGGCGCTCGACGAGGACGCCAAGTTCTGCGGAGTTGACCACGGCGACGAGGGCCACCGAGCGAATGTGGTCCGCTACGCTGCTGATGGATCGCGCGGACAGCAGCGAGGCGACGCTCACCCCGCACAACGCCAACCCCGCCAGAACCGCAACCAGATTGAGCTTCGTTGCTATTTTCTGCCGGCGCGTGAGGAGGGCCAGCTTCACAGGGGATCTTTCTCGATAATCGCCTGGGTCGCGTCGATGACGGCCTTCGCCTTGTCGCTGATGGGGGCTTCGGCCACGAAGGTGAGCGTCTGAACCACAGGCGTTTCAATGGCGATTTCCGGCAGATCAGCGTTCTTGGCAAGGCGGTGCTGGGCGATGCCGATGGCGCCGGGCTCCTGCGCTACGACCTGGACGACATGGCGCGCGCTTTCGGGCCGGATGGCGAAGTCTGCCCGGATCGGGCCATCGTCGAGCAATTGACTCCTGACGGCAACCACCGTGCCGCCTCCATCCTGAGTGGCGACGACGCGAATGGGTATGTCGTCACCTCCCACCTCGCTCCAACGTGTGATCTCGCCGTTGAGGATTTTGCGAAGCTGAACATTCGTGAGCGACCGCACGGGGTTGCTCGGATGAACCGGAAAGCTGATCGGCACTTTGGAGATTTGGAAAGCCCGCAGACGGTCATACGGAAGATCGGGCGCGATCTTGCGCGCGACCTCGATCTCGCCGTCCATGGCGGCGGAAATCATCGCGAGATCGGCGCGTCCTTCCAGCAGCGCGATTACGCCCCAAATGGATTTGTTGGGCACGGCTTCGATCCGCGTCTTCGTCAAACTCTCGATTTCCGCCTGCTTGGGCTTGAGGACATGATTGAAGAACGTCGTCGAGCCTTGGATGCGCAACATGTCCTGCGCGCTGCAGCAGGCGGCGGAAGCGAACGTCATCAGTGCCACGCTGAGGATCCGGCTCACACGTGGATAACGGCAGAACGGCTTTGCCCGAACCTTGAAAGTCATGGTCACGAATGCTCCTCGACATGCGGAAGAAGGCGATCAACTTCCAGATGTTTGTTATCCGTTGCACAACCTTTACGGGAATAAAGTAACTGTTTGCTTACCAGGAATAGGCGCCTCACCGGCAAAAAGCGCATCGAAGCGGTGCGGGCGCTGGTCGCGATCGATTGAATTTGAAACGAAATCTAGCGAGACATTGAGCGTGATTTTCACGCGTATTCGTTAGCTTGGGCGCCGGAGTACAAAAAGAGGAAATAAAATGACTTGGGTGATGATGCGTGCGGGCTGGGCGAACACCGCAACGATCGCAGTGTTCGCCATGTTGCCCATCGTGGTGGTGGTTTTGCAGGTTCTCGCCCCCTAACGCTGTTCCGGTTTGGTAGGTAGCGGCCTATTCGGCCGCACTTGCATAGGCGATGCCTGCCGGTTCGAGGACCTCGATGCGGCCGTCGGTGCACATCCGGATAAGACTGCCGGTCTCGATCGTGTCGAGCATGTGTGCGCCGACGATCATGGCCTTGCCGTGCTCGCGCGCGACGATGGCCATGTGGCTGAGCCATCCACCGATCGAAACGGCAGCACCCGACGCGCGCACCAGCTCAGGCAACCATGCCGGATGCAGGAACGGTGCAATGATGATCTCCCCATCGCGCAGGTTCGCAATAGGCTGGCCGTCTTCTGCATCCTTCGCGGCTACGACGCGCGCGCGGCCAACCACGTCGCCCATCCCCGACACGCGCTGGCCGTGGAGCGGTTCGCGGGCCTCGGCTGCATGGGCTTGATGCGCGCCTTCCAGGTGAGCGAGCGTGAGTGTGGTTGGCAGCGGCGCGCACGTGGCAAATGCCTGCTGGGCGGCCGCGCGCTCTCGTGCCAGTTCCGGCAATCCGGCAGCGCTCGCCGTGTCGAGGCAGGCAATCTCGTCCAGTGCAAGATGGAAAATCCCGCCGTCGAGCGCATATCGCCGATCGAGCGCGACGAGCACGGCGCGCAAAACGGCCAGCTCGCGCAGGCCATGATGCTTGGCATCCTCCTTCAGGGTTTGAAGGGAGATGGCCAGCGCGACCTTGCGCGCGGTGCCAGCAGGCAGTTCCGGCTCAACGTGGGTTTGTGGAGGGGCTGGCTTATGGGGATCCGACAGCACCGCAGAAAACCGCGTGCCAACCGCGATCAGGCCGGAACTTTCCCCATGACGCGGCGCGCACAATTCGTAATCAAGCGCGGCGCGATGGCCGATCAGATCCTGCAACGGGGCGGAAGATCCACTTTTGGCCTCTGCGAGCGCCGCGGACAGGTGACGCTCCACCTCGCTCGCGCCAGCCCCCGTCAGATAGACCGCAGGATCGTACCCGCCCGCGAGGAGCGCCTCGCGGGCGCGGTCGATCGCGAACTGAGCGGCGATGTTGACACGCGAGACTTCCGCGTGTGTCTCCTCTATGAAGCGGCGGCGTATTCGCGTGAAGACCTCATGCAGATCGCGCGTGGCAAGCCGGGTAAAATCGGTGGCCTGCAACAGCCGTACGTCGCTCAGGTAGGACGGCAGGAACTCATTCCGGAATCTGCGCTCCAGGACCGGCAAGGCCTTTTCGAGCCGGCGCATGGCGAATCGGGAGATGCGCGGCGCGCGCAGGGTTTGCGCGATGCGATCGGTATAGAGCCGCCCAAACACAGTGACATGGAGGGGCGGGCCGTCCTCGCTGAACGCGGCGTCGAAACCGAGGCTGCGAAGAGCTAAATCCACGCTGCCGCCGCTCAGCCACATATCGTTGAGGAGCGACAGGGAGGCTGGCGTCGGCCGCGGCAAGAGCTCGGCTACGTCGCCGCGCTCGAAGACGGCCGTATCCGGTGTTGGCGTTGTGCCATGGCGGGCGACATGCGCCAGGAGGCGGCGTCGCTCATTGCGTTCGGCTGTTTCGCCAAGGGTCGCGGTGATGTCGCGGGCCTGGAGAAGCAGATAACTTTGCCCATCGAAGGCCCATTCGATGTCTTGCGGACAGCCGTAGTGGGCCTCCACGCGGCGCGCCAATGCCACCAGCGGAGCAAGATCAAGGGGTGGGGGCGTGGCAGACGAAATTGCGCCGCTGACGCGTCCGATGTGGAACGTCTGCGGCGTGGCGCGGCCGGAGACGAGCTTGTCGGCGGTCCCCTCGACAAGCTCAACCAGCATTTGACCCGGCTCCTGCATGTCCTCGGTGAAGAGCACGCCGGCAAATCGCGCGGCGACCATCGGCTGGATGAGAATGTGTCCCGGCTGGCCGCTGGCCCCGGTCTTGTAGGCGCTTGCATTGGCGGCATCGAAGGAAGCTCCGACTTTCAGGATCGCCGCTTCAAGATCGGCGCCGTCACAGTCGAGAACGCTTTCAAACACGCCCGCAAAACTCATCGCATCGCCGTCCTCCAGGGCGCCGGAGCTGCGCACCGCGAGCGGTCGCCGCCCGAAATGACGCCAGATCGCCGCCACGCTCGCGTCTTGCTCACCGGCCCGGCCTGTTCGCAATGCGGAAACGAATTCGGGTGTCAGCACCAGGCCGTCAGGTACGGGCAATCCCAGCGACTTGAGTTCCGCAAGGCGCTTGGCCTTGTTGCCTGCGTTGGCGAGAGCAGGGGCGTCGAGGAGGGCAATGATGCCGGGGTCTGCAAGACGCGACAACGCAATGCGCTCGCGCAGCTGCCGGACGCGCATCTTGAGGGATTGCATGCCGGGAACACCGCTGACGAGGACGCGCTGGGCCAGCAGCAGTGCCGCGCTTGCGCTCATGTACAAGCCCGCCGCCGCTGGCAAGATCGCAGCCGCCGCGAACAGCGCCGGGACCGCCAGGAGCCAGACGATCGCGGCATGGCGATGTGACGTCACGAATGCGATGTGAAGATAGATCCCGATCAGCGCAGCAAACAGCGCCGGCAATCCCTGCCAGGGATCGTAGTGGGCAAGATCGGGCACCCACAGGAAGCCCGAGGGTTGGACCTGCGCCACATGGATAGCCGCACCTACGGCGAGCGCAAGGATTGGAAGAAACAGAAGCGCAACGAGATTTCGTCCTGGCGTCAGCCCCGCGCGCTTATAAAGCGTGCGCAGTGCGCGGGCTAGGCGTTGCGGATCGGCGGCGAGTGTCGCCTTCAGGTTTGCCACATCTGTCTTGATGGCGTTGGTGGCGACTTGATCGCGTTCCGCTTTGAGCGAGAACGGCATC
>OEIU01001730.1_pt1 | contig 13173 bp, 7 predicted proteins | sample 1539221 | NCBI WGS metagenome assembly OEIU01 (sample SAMN03792071, study PRJEB22550) | activated sludge metagenome | feature: wastewater treatment plant; material: activated sludge; isolation source: Wastewater treatment plant of a petroleum refinery complex | place: Argentina: Zarate | collected...
GGCATGGGCGAGATCCTCGTCGAGGACGTGCGCAGCAAGCTCGAAATGATCCCCACCGTCGGCGAAGCCGACGTCGACCTGGTGTTCGACCCGCCATGGAACCACAGCATGATGTCGGATGCGGCGAAGCTCGAAACGGGGATGTTCTAGGCGCATGTTCCAGGCGGCAGCACCGTAGCTGGCGCCATGCGTCGCTCGGTGAAGTCCTCGCAAAAGCCCCTCACCAGCCTGCCGGCAGCCTCTCCCGCCAGCGGGAGAGGCATTCCACGGCCCAACCTCGCCGCGAGTGCCGTGCTTGCATGAAGCCGTTTCCGCCTGTCTTTCTCCCGCTCGCGGGAGAGGCATTCGTCATTGAACCACCGTCGCCTCCTGCCGTTGACGGCGGCGAAGAGGCGTTCGATTCCGCGGCTTCGGCGTTCGTCGGTTGCGGACGAGCGCGAACGACTACTCCGCAGCGGGACTGGAATCCCCGGTAGAACCCGTGTCGCCGTTGCTGGCCGGACTGTCCGCACCAATATCGGCATCATCGTCGCTCGCCTCGTCATCGATCGCATCGAGGCGGACGAGGCCGACCAGCTTCTCGTCGTCGGGCAGGCGGATCAGGGTGACGCCCTGGGTATTGCGGCCGACCTTGGCGACTTCCGCGGCACGCGTGCGCACCAGGGTGCCCTGGTTGGAAATCAGCATCAACTCGTGTTCCTCGCTGATCTGCACGGCGCCGACCAGCTCGCCGTTGCGCTCGGAACACTTGATGCCGATCACGCCCTGGTTGCCGCGACCCTTGCGCGGATACTCGGCGAGCTCGGTGCGCTTGCCGTAGCCGCGCTCGGTCGCGGTGAGGATGTCGCCATCGCCATCGCGCACGATCAGGCTGACCACGCGTTCGTCCTTGGCCAGGCGGATGCCGCGCACGCCAGTGGCGGTGCGGCCGGTCGAACGCACCGTGGCTTCGTCGAAGCGCACGGTCTTGCCGTTCGAGGCAAACAACATGATGTCGCTTTCGCCATCGGTCATCTGCACGTCGACGAGGGCATCGTCCTCGGCCAGTCCGATCGCGATCTTGCCCTTCTGCAACTGGTAGGCGTATTCGGTCAGCGGTGTCTTCTTGACCGTGCCGTTGGCCGTGGCGAAAAACACGAACCGATCCTCGGAATACTCGTGCACGGGCAGGATCGCCTGGACCTTTTCGCCTTCCTGCAGCGGCAGCAGGTTGACGATCGGCTTGCCGCGCGCATTCGGCCCTGCGTCCGGCATCTGGTAGACCTTGAGCCAGTAGACGCGCCCGGCGCTGGTGAAGGTCAACAGGGTGTCGTGGGTGTTGGCGATCCACAGGCGCTCGACGAAATCCTTCAGCGCCGACGCCGAACGACCCTTGCCGCCGCGCTTCTGCGCACGATAGATGCTGGCCGGCTGGCGCTTGGCGTAGCCGGTATGCGACAGCGTGACGACGACGTCTTCCGGCTCGATCAGGTCGAGCATGTCGAGTTCGTCGAGGTTGGCCTGGATCACGGTGCGCCGCTCGTCGCCGAATTCCTCCTTGAGCGAAACCAGTTCCTCGCGGATCACCGCAAGCAGGCGCGCAGGGTCTTCGAGGATCTCGATCAGCGCCGCGATGGTCTTCAGCAGCTCCTTGTATTCGTCGGTGAGTTTTTCCTGCTCGAGCCCGGTCAGGCGGCTCAGGCGCATCTCGAGGATCTGCTGCGCCTGGACCTCGGAAAGCTGGTAGCCCGCGTCACCGAGTCCTACGCCGGGATCGAGCCGCTCGGGCTTGGACACGTCCGCGCCGGATGCCGACAGCAGCGCGCGCACGAGTCCGGGCTCCCAGTGCCTGGCGAGCATGCGCTGCCTGGCTTCGTCGCTCGATTCCGAAGTCTTGATCAACTCGATCATTTCGTCGATGTTGGCCAGGGCGACGGTCAGGCCTTCGAGGATGTGCGCGCGATCGCGCGCCTTGCGCAGGTCGAAGATCGCGCGCCGGGTGACCACTTCGCGGCGGTGGCGGATGAAGGCGTCGAGGATTTCGCGCAGGCCAAGCGTGCGCGGCTGGCCGTCGACCAGGGCAACCATGTTGATGCCGAAGGTCACCTGCAACTGGGTCTGCTGGTAGAGGTTGTTGAGCAGGACGTCGCCCATCGCGTCCTTGCGCACTTCGATGACCACGCGCATGCCGTCCTTGTCGGACTCGTCGCGCAGTTCGGAAATGCCCTCGATCTTCTTTTCCTTGACCAGCTCGGCGATCTTCTCGATCAGGCGCGCCTTGTTGACCTGGTAGGGCAGCTCGCTGACGATGATCGTCTCGCGGCCGTTGGCCTCGACTTCGATATCGGCCTTGGCGCGGACGAGGATGCGCCCGCGTCCGGTGCGATAGGCCTCGACGATGCCCGCCGAGCCGTTGATGATGCCGGCGGTCGGGAAATCGGGGCCCGGCACGATGCGCATGAGGTCTTCGAACTCGAGGTTCGGATCGTCGATCAGCGCGATGCAGGCGCCGAGGACTTCGGTCAGGTTGTGCGGCGGCACGTTGGTCGCCATGCCGACCGCGATGCCGGCGGAACCGTTGACCAGCAGGTTAGGGATGCGCGCCGGGAGGACGCTCGGCTCGAGTTCCTTTTCGTCGTAGTTGGGCTGGAAATCGACGGTTTCCTTGTCGATGTCTGCGAGCAGTTCCGAACTCAGCCGGTGCAGGCGGCATTCGGTGTAACGCATCGCCGCGGCGCTGTCGCCATCGACCGAGCCGAAGTTGCCCTGGCCGTCGACGAGCATGTAGCGCATCGAGAAGTTCTGCGCCATGCGAACGAGCGCGTCGTAGATCGAGGAATCGCCATGCGGGTGGTACTTGCCCATGACGTCGCCGACCACGCGCGCGCACTTCACATAGGGCCGGTTCCAGACCGTGCTCGACTCCTGCATCGCGTAGAGGATGCGCCGGTGCACGGGCTTGAGGCCGTCGCGCACATCGGGCAGGGCGCGACCGACGATGACGCTCATCGCGTAGTCGAGGTAGCTCTGCCGGACTTCGTCTTCGATATTGACGCGTATGACTTCTTTGGCGAACTCAGCCATTGAGTATTTTTTCCCTACAAATCAGGATATTGCGATTCAGTGTCGACTCGCGCGCAGGCGCCGGAAACGGGCCGGCACAAGCCCGGAATTGTAACATATCCGCCCCTCCCGAGGGCATCTCCGGGCCATGCAACGGCGCTGCCGGAACCGCGCCGGAACCGGCTGCCGGCAGACCCTGCCGGCGGGCTTCGCGGCCGGCCCCCAAACTCGCTACCATCGGCGGCCGATTGGCGTCCCGGCTGGACGTTTCGAATGGAGCAGGCGCGATGCCGCGCAACGACCCGCACAACTGGACACGCCGGAGGCGAAGCCGGGATTTTCACGGCGCCGGGCTGACGCCGCCGTCCGGAACATCGCGCGATCGCAAGGCCCATCGATGAAGGGGATTCGTGCGCGGACCGTCGTTGCGCTCCTGATCGCCGGACTGGTCGCGGCGAAGGGGCTGTCGCTGCTGCTCGACCCGACCGTGCGCCTGTTCATGGGCGACTCGGCCAGCTATCTGCATTCGGCATATGCCGACTGGATACCGGAAGACCGCTCCTATACCTATCCGCTGTTCATCCGCCTGGTCGCCCTGCCCTGGCAGTCGCTTGCGCCACTGCTTCTGGCCCAGTCGTTCCTCGGGATCTGCACGGCGTTGCTGCTGTTTCGCATGTTGCAGCGCGCCTTCGGCGTCGACGACCACATCGCCGCGCTGGTGGCCATCGTATTCGCCATCGGCCCGGAACAGCTGTTCTACGAGCGCATGGTCATGGCCGAGGCCGTCGGCCTGTTTGCCCTCGCCTCAATGCTGGCCTGTGGCATGGAGTACCTGCGCAAGGGTAACGTCGCCTGGCTCGCCGGCATGGTGCTGGCCGGCTGCCTGGCCATCAGCTATCGGTTGAGCCTGCTGCCGGTCGTGCTCGGCTTCGCGCTGCTGCCGCCGCTGGTTCGGGCCTGCGCGCGGCGGCCGTGGTCGCGGCGTCATCTGCTCATGTCCCTCGGCCATCTCGCACTCGCGGCGGTTCTCACGGCAGCCGCGCATTCGGCCTACAAGTCCTGGAATGGCTACCTGAGCGACACCAAGCCAGCCTATGCCGCCAACGCCGGCATGTTGCGGCTCGGACTCGTCCTGCCGCTGGTCGAAGCGCAGGATCTGGATGGCGTTGGCCTGCCGCCGGGTTTCCTGGACAGCCTCCCGCAGGGCTGGAATGATCCGGATGCGCGCGAGGCCGCCCTGTGGACCGAGAACGGCATGATCGCCCGCATGCGCGAAGAGCTGGGCGACGAGGGCATGGCCCGCGCAGCCCGGAAAATCTCGATCCGGGCCGTGCGCCGCGATCCACTGGCGCTGCTGCGCCTGTCCTGGCAGACGCTCGGCGGCTATTTCGACGCAAGCCGCATCCGCCATCGCATGAACGACGATCTCGGCGAACGTGCACCCGACGCCGAGGCGACCAGGACCCTGCAGGAGCGCTTCAACTACGACGCGACCGGGATAGCGGAACGACGCACACTCGTACACCGGTACTTTGCGGCAGCGGGACCCTGGCTGACGGCCTGCCTGTTCGGCCTGCCACTGCTGGCGCTGACTACACTCGCGATGGGTTGGAGGACGCGGCACGCCGCCATGCTCCTGCTCGGGCTGACTTCACTCGGCCTGTTCCTCGGCCACGCCCTGTTCTCGAGCATTGTTTCGTTCCGCTACCTGCACGCGTTCCCGCTGTTCGTATGGCTCAATGCCGGCGCCATCACCGCCTGGATACGCCGCTGCCGCTCAGGGATGCTCGCGCCGGTAGATCCAGAACTTCGATGACAGGTAATTGACCGACAGTCCGGCCAGCGAGCCTGCCGCTACAGCCAGCGAGGGAAATCGCTGCAGCAGCGGAAAATGGAAAACAAGCACGGAATAGACCGAATAGTTCACGGCAAATCCGCCACTCATGGCGAACATATAGCGTGCCCATTCTCCAAATTTCCCGTAAAGTCGCACCCCGTGGAACGTGTAGTGGCGATTGAACAGCCAGGTGCCGGTCGCTGCGGCGACGAACGACAGCAGCCGCGAGGTATACGGATTGCCGTCATGGACCGACACCAGCCACTGGACGATACCGGCGTCGATGACGAATCCGATCACGCCGCCCACGCAGAACAGCATCAGTTGGCGCATGCGCGAGCATCCCTGTCCGGTATCCGTTGCATGGTCCGCATGTCCACCGATTGCCAGAATCCCGAAGGTCCACCTACTGACAGACTGCCGCACCCATGACAGCCACGCATGCCACACGCCAAGAACCCGAAGCCGACAGCACTGCCGCGCCGGAGCTGTCCATCGTCATGCCCTGCCTCAACGAGATTGAAACACTGGCCACCTGCATCGACAAGGCCAAGCGCTTCCTTCGCGAAAGCGGCATCGAAGGCGAGGTCATTATCGCCGATAACGGCAGCACCGACGGATCCATCGAGGCGGCCATCGCGCACGGCGCGCGCGTCGTGCCTGTTCCGGTTCGCGGGTACGGTGCGGCCCTTGGCGCCGGCATCGCCGCCGCCCGCGGGCACTTCGTGATCATGGGCGATTCCGACGACAGTTACGATTTCAGCCGCCTGCACGTGTACGTGGACGGATTGCGGGCCGGTGCCGACCTCGTCATGGGCAACCGCTTCAAGGGCGGCATCAAGCCCGGCGCAATGCCGTTCCTGCACAAGTATCTCGGCAATCCCGTGCTCAGCTTCATCGGCCGGCTGTTCTTCCGCATCCCGGTCGGCGATTTTCACTGCGGCCTGCGCGGATTCCGGCGCGAGCGCATGATCGGACTGGGACTGACCACGACGGGCATGGAATTCGCCAGCGAAATGATCGTGCGCTCGGCGCTGGCCGGCTTCGACATCCGCGAGGTACCGACCACCCTATCCCCCGACGGACGCAGCCGTCCTCCGCACCTGCGCACCTGGCGCGACGGCTGGCGCCACCTGCGCTTCCTGCTGCTGTTCAGCCCGCGCTGGCTGTTCCTCTACCCGGGCCTGATCATCATGGGGCTTGGCGCGCTGCTGGTTTCCGCCCTGCTGCCTGGCCCGATGCAGGTGATCCCCGGCGTGGTGCTCGACATCCACAGCATTATCGTCGGTTGCCTGGCCCTGATCATCGGCGCCCAGTGCCTCGGTTTCGCGATCATCGCACGACGCTATGCGGCCCTGCGCGGCTTCCTGCCGGCCAGCGACCGTGTCGCGCGATGGCCGATTCCGACCCGGCTCGAGCCGTCGCTGATCGTGGCCGGCATCCTGGGCGTCGCCGGCATCGGCGGATTCCTCTATTCGCTCACGCAATGGTGGGATGTCGGCTTCGGGCCGCTCGTCTATGGGCAGCTGGTCCGCGTGCTCACGGTTTCGTGCACGGCCATCGCGCTGGCGCTGCAACTGGCGTTCACCGCGTTCCTTTCCGCCATCATCGACATCGACATCAAGGATCGCTAAGCACCGCGCAAGCTACGGCGGATGGCGGAGTGCCGCCCCCTGTTCCGTCCAGAATGATGGCAGCCCGTAGCGGACAAACTCCAATGGACGTAGCGCGCTAACTCGCGGACACGAACTGCCGCTTCATCGACTCGCGATCCGGATGCTCGATCACGCCACGCTCGGTGACGAGCGCGTCGATCAGTGCCGCGGGGGTAATGTCGAACACGGGATTCCAGGCCTGCGCGCCTTCGACCACGGTGCGTTGCCCGGCATGGGACAGCAACTCGGCCGGATCGCGCAGTTCGATCTCGATGTCCTCGCCCGAGGCGGTCGACATGTCGACGGTCGAGGCCGGCGCGACGACCATCACCTTGACGCCGTGGTGGCGGGCGACGATGGCGAGCTGGTAGGTGCCGATCTTGTTGGCCACGTCGCCATTCGCGGCGATGCGGTCGGCGCCGACGACGACCCACTGCACCTGCCCCGATTTCATCAGGTGGGCCGCGGCCGAATCGGAAACCAGCGTCGCCGGAATCTGGTCGCGCGACAGTTCCCACATGGTCAGCCGAGCGCCCTGCAGCCACGGGCGTGTTTCGCCGGCGAACACGCGCGCGATGCGGCCGCTGGTCACCCCGGCGCGGATCACGCCGAGCGCCGTTCCGTAGCCGGCCGTGGCCAGCGACCCGGTATTGCAGTGGGTCAGCACGCCGACGTTGCTGCCGAGCACGGCGGCGCCGAGTTCGCCCATGTGGCGGGTGGCGGCCAGATCCCCCTCCTGGGTGCGGCGCGCCCCCGCTTCCCGTGCCTGCACGTCGGCACCCATGCGGATATGCTCCTGCATGCGGTCCAGTGCCCACATCAGGTTGACAGCGGTCGGTCGGGCCGCACGCAGGACCGGCAGCGCGGCAAGCAGGGCGTCGCGCCCGCGCTGCGCGGCCAATACGACGCCCCAGGCCGCCGAGATGCCGATTGCCGGCGCACCCCGGACGACAAGGTCGCGGATGGCCTGGGCGACCTCGTCGGCGGTCGTGCAGTCGATGTAATCCTCGACGAAGGGCAGCTGGCGCTGGTCAAGCAGGCGCAGGCGGTCTCCGCGCCAGAGCACCGAGCGGATCGAATCGTGGGCGGGGGTTTCATTCATCGGCAGAGAATAACCGACTGCCGCCTGACGCGAAAACGCGACCCCTTGCGGGATCGCGATGAAGGTGCGCCGTCCCTGGCGCGGTTGTGGCGGGTGGCGGCCATGGCCGCCACCCCCCGCGAACGATCAGAACTTGACGCCGCTCACGTAGGCTTTCTTGTCGGCGCCGAGCGGGACATCGAGCGTGATGCCCTCGCCGACCGCGAGCAGCTGCGTCTGCGATGTCGAGGTGCCGCCTTGTGCCAGCCCGATCGCGATGCGCGTTGTCGCCGGCGGAATGACCGTCGTGGTCCAGCTTGTCTGTCCACCCGTGACTGCTGCGCTGAGCAGGAGCAGCCGCGTTTCGCCGGCACGGATCTCGTCGATGGCGAAATGCATGCCAAGGTCGGTGTAGCCCTGGGCGACAGTGCGCATCGTGCCCTGCGCTTCCGCAGGCAGTGCCAGATCGATGTAGTTCGCCCCGTCCAGCGTTCCGAGCTCGGACACGATCTGGCCTTCATTTCCGGCGCCGGGTTCGCCCGCTTCGAAACCGGCGCGGGAGAGGACCAAAGTGGTTTCCACGGAAGCGAAGTTGTTGCCAGGCGTGACATCATCCCAATGGCTGGCCTGCGCATTCAGCGTCACCCGCTCGGTGTCGTCGTCGCCGCCGATAACCGTGGCGGATACCACGAAGACCGCGCTCGCGCCCGCCGGCAGGTCGAGTCTCGCGATGATGCCGCCGCTGCCGCTGCCTTCGGCCGGACAATGCGCATCGTTGACGCTGAAGCAGGTCCAGTGTGCCGATCCGTCGGCGTAGCCCTTCGGCATGGGAACAGAGAACGCGGTGGAGTTCGCCGGCGACGGGCCGTAGTTGGTGACCACGATCACGTGTTCCTGGGTCGAGCCGTAGGCCACATGGCTGGCGTTGCTGGACATTTCCACGCTGATTTCGCTCTTGGCCATGGCCTTGGCGGTAAAGACGACCGGGCCCAGGGCGATGCCCGGGATCTCGACGAGCAGCTCGTTGGTGCCAGGCGTAGCGCCAAGCGTCCAGCTGCCCGGTGAAGCAAGCCCGTCTGCATCGGTGAGTGCGCTCGGATAATCGATCCTGCCATCACCGGAGACCACCGTGAACGAAACGTCAACGCCCTTCAGCGGGGCGCCACCGGCATCTTCCACGCGCACCAACGGGACCGTTGCGACCTCGGTGCCGATCGTCGCGCTTTGCGACTGGCCGTCGACGATGACGATCCGCGAGGGGTTGCTTACGACTTCGACCGGCCAATTGTCCGAAGCGTATTCAGTGCCAGTGTCGATGCCGACCAGGCGCGAATGGAGGACGAAGGCCCCCGTCGACGAGAAGGTATTGAGCATCGCGCTCGTCGCCGAGTATCCCGCAGCGACGGCGAAACCGCCTGCCGCGCTGACGTCGCCGCAAAGATTGATCCCGCAGGCCACAAGCGGAACCTCGACATATTCGCCGGAACCCGGCGTGGTCTCCATGAGCGTGGTCACTGCACCTTCCTTGAGCGGCGACGGTCCGCTGATCTCGACGCCGAGATAGACATTTTCGCTCACCGCACCGGTGCCGGAGTTTTCGACGAGGGTGGAAAACCCTGCCACCTGTACGCCGCGATCGGCCGTGTCCGGCCCCGTATTGCTGATCGCTACATTCGACGCCAGGACGTTCGCGTTGATTTCCTTGCTGGCGAACTGGTTGCCGCTGCTGGCGCCGACCACGCTGACCCTTACCGTGAAGTCCCCGGCCTGGTTATAGGTGATGCGGAATGCCATGTTGACGTCATAACCCGCTTGCATCGGAAATCCGCCTTGCGGGCCGAGTTCGCCGCAGAGATTGGAGAAGCAGGTTTCCAGTGGAATCGGCGTGTAGGTGCCGGAATCCGGCGCGCTCTCGACCTCGATGGACACGTCGCCTTCACCGACGTTGTCGGATCCGAGGAATTCGAAAACCACGCGGACATTTTCCTCGACGTCGAAAGCGTCGAAATTGGTCAGGGTCGTCGAATAGCCCGGCGTGGCAATGCCACGATTGACGCTGGTCGGCCCGCTGAAGTCGAGCTGGACATCCTTGCCGCTGTAGATCCCCCCGGGAACGACCAGCGCCTGAACCAGCTGCGTCTGTGCCAGCATGAAGAGCGCGGCAAGCATTGATGCCGCAAACCGCCCCCGTTTAGCCATGCTGTTGCGACTATTACATCCATTCATGTCAATGCTCCTGCTTGTTATCCATTGATTGACCGGACGAATGGATTGATGCGTTGACGAGAGGCACGTCCTGCCGCTCGCATCTGCAATGCCAACCAAAGCCCGGACAACTCCCGAAATACGGGTTCCGTTGCGAAGCACGCTGCCGGCGAGTGGGGGGCGTTCCGACAGATCCGGTTCGAATCTGACAATTCCCTTTGGCGCCGATGCATGGCCCTGAGGTGCATGCTTCGCACCTGGTACAGAGCAAACTGCAGGCCAGCCGCGGGAACTCGTGTGATGAATTCGACAGAAAATCCGGAATTCGCCGCCGGAACGTGATGCATGCACGCATTTGGCGTGGCCACGTTCAGCCAGCCGGCAAGGTATCGGCGCCGCTGGCGGGATCGGCAGCGCGAGCAATGGCCAATGCATTGCGCCGCTATTGACGAACCGTGCACGTTGCGGCGAATCCGGACAAGGCCGCCGGATCCGCGTTCAGCCGCCGAAGGCGAGGCCGTTGACGCGCCGCGTCGTGCGCGCGAGGGCGGCGGCGAGGACCTCGCGGCTGGCGTGGATGCGCAGCTCACGCCGCGCCCGGCTGGCGGCCGTATACAGCCATTCCCGCGTCAGCAGCGGGTGCGGCGCGGCGGGCAGGACAAGTTCGACGGTGTCGAACTCCGAACCCTGGGCCTTGTGCACGGTCATCGCGTAGGCGCTTTCGTGCGCGGGCAGCTGGGCTGGTAGCAGCGCATGCAGGCTGCCGTCGCTGCGCGCGAACCAGGCACGCAACGGCGCGTCGGGCCGCTCACCGAGGACGACACCGACATCGCCGTTGAACAGGCCAAGGGCGTGCTGGTTGCTGGTGACCAGCAGCGGGCGACCGGCCACGAACGGCTGCCGGGCCAGTAGCCCGTGCAGGACGCCGGCGACGGCCTGGTTGATTCCGGCCACGCCGTGCGGGCCCTCGCGCAGGGCACAGAGGATGCGGTAGCGGCCGAGTTCGGCGAGCGCGGCGGCTGGCGATTCCGCGGCCGCCAGCGCCGCATAGGATGCGCGAAACCTGTCGCGTGCCGCCGTGCCATCCGGTCGCCACGGCTGTTCGCTCCAGTCGACATCGCCGCCCGCCGACAGTGCGTCGAATACCTCCTGCGCATTGCCGCCGCGAATGGCGCGTACCACGCGGGCGATGCCCGAGTCGCCACCGAATCGACGCGGCCGTTCGAGGCGGACCACACAATCGCCGATGGCCGGGCCGCCCGCTCGCGCCTCGATGCGATTGTTGCTGGCGGCCTCGATCCAGCCCGCGGCCGCCGCACCGAAGCGGTTGGCAGGGTTCTCCGCGGCAAGCGTTGCCAGCACGGCCCCGTTCTCGACGGCGGGCAGCTGGTCCGGGTCGCCGAGCAGGATCAGCCGGCACTCCGGTTTCAGGGCACGCAGCAGCTTGGCCATCAGCGGCAGGTCGACCATCGAGCATTCGTCGACGACGAGAACGTCGAGGTCGAGCGGGTTCGCGGCATCGCGTGCCGGCAGCACCGACTGCGGGCGGAATCCGAGCAGGCGATGCAGGGTCATCGCATCAGCCGGCAGGTCGGCACGCTGTTCGTCCGTGAGCGCCAGCGTCTGCAGGCCGAGCCGCACCGACTCGCTCAGCCGCTGCGCGGCCTTTCCGGTCGGCGCGGCCAGTCCGATGCGCAGGCGCCGCCCGGCGAATTGGCGGATCAGGGCGAGGACGCGCAACGCGGTGTAGGTCTTGCCGGTGCCGGGACCGCCGCACATCACGGTCAGTGGCGTGCGCAAGGCGGTCACGGCGGCCACGCGCTGCCAGTCGCTTTCGCCCGGATCGGCCAGCGGCAACAGGCGGTCGAGCGCGCTGCGGACTTTCGCGGGATCCGGAACGATCGCGAAGGGCATCGAGCGCATGTGCAAGGCCGACTCGATTTCACGCTCGTAGCGCCAGTAGCGGCGCAACCAGGCGCGGGCGCCATCGACCACGATCGGCGCTGCGCTCGCTGCATCGCCGATGAACGCGGCACGCGGCCAGCGGCCGCCAAGCAGCATTTCGCCCAGGGCGGGGCCGGGCTGCTCCGGCCATTCCTGCAGCAGCTCGGGCACGAAACAGCTGTGTCCCTTGCCGACCGCCCAGCTGGCCAGCGCGGCGAGCTCCAGTGCCGCCGCGTCGCTGCCGGGCCAGATCGAAGCGAAAGCTTCGACCAGGGCGACGTCGAGTGCGCTGAATTCACCGTCGCGCAGGCTGTCGAAGGCATTCATGCGGCAGCCCCCTTGCACCATGCATCGAGCGCATCGACCAGCGCCGCGGGTGGCCGGTCGTGATGGATGCCGGCGCGCTCGCCCACGCGCATGCCGCGCACGAACAGGTACAGGGCGCCGCCGACATGGCGCTCGTAGTCGTAGGCATTGCCCAGGCGAGAGCGCAGGAAGCGCTGCAGCGCGACCAGGTAGATCAGGTATTGCAGATCGTAGTCATGCGCGCGGATCACGGCTGGCAAGGCATCCGGCGCATACGCGGCGCGCGATGCGCCGAGCAGGTTGGTCTTGTAGTCGAGCACGTAGTAGCGATCCCGCCAGCGCAGCACCAGGTCGATGAAGCCGGTCATCAGCCCGCGGACCGCGGAACGGCGCACGACCAGCTCGCCGCGGCCACGCGCATAGGCCGGGTATCCCGCGAGGATCGCCTCGAACTGCTCGAGGCGCGCCGCGCCGAGCGGAAACAGGAATTCGAGTTCGGCCAGCGACTCCCCTTCGCCGAGGCCCATCAGGGTCAATGCCGTCTCGGGCAACAGCTCCGTGCGCACGCAGGCGCGCGCCATCCCGGCGATGATCGCCTGGTCCTCGCCCAGGTAACCATGATTGCCGCAGATGCGCACCAGTTCGGCGTGCAGGCCTGGCCGCGCCAGTTCGGCGAACGGGACCTCCTCGAAGACCTCGTGCACGCAGTTGCCGAACTCCGCGCCGCGTGGCCACTGCGGCACCGGATCCCCGACCACGACGTCGGAGACCACGGCCAGCGGGTTGCTCGCCTCGTCGTGATCGGCCAGCGGCGCATGCTGGCCGCCACCGAACAGCCGGCTGTAGCTCAGGGTCTCGAGCCGGCGCTCGATGTGGCCGTGGAATTGCGCGACGACCAGTTCCGTTTCTGCCGCGACATTCGGCAGCGGATCGACTTCCGGCAGGTCCGCTTCGAGCAAGCCGATGCGGATGCTGTGCGCCGAGCGCCTGGCGAGGTTCGCCAGCGCGGCGTCGACATCGGCCACGCGCATGCCCGCCTGTTCGAGCTGTTCGGGCCCGTGCGCGACGGCCTGGCGGAACCACAGCCAGCTCAGCGGACCGAT
>OEIU01001731.1_pt1 | contig 13165 bp, 12 predicted proteins | sample 1539221 | NCBI WGS metagenome assembly OEIU01 (sample SAMN03792071, study PRJEB22550) | activated sludge metagenome | feature: wastewater treatment plant; material: activated sludge; isolation source: Wastewater treatment plant of a petroleum refinery complex | place: Argentina: Zarate | collected...
CCGGCGCCTGCGGCGCGCCGCCGGCGGGCGGCGCCGCGCGAGGGGGCTGAGGGGGCTGGCCATGCGGGCGTTCCGGCCGCTCCTGTGGCTGAGCCTGAGCCATCCTTACGCCGCCGGCTTCGGCCGCCACGCCGAATCCCATCTGGGACATCAGAAGCGTCGGCGCCATGACGCCAGCCAGAAGTCGCTTAGCCCTGTTTCGCATTCGTCACCTCGCGGCCGATGGAATCCGCCCTGGAGCCGCTTTCGCGGCCGGAAGCGAAAGGTCACGGCGAAGATTGTCCTCCCGGCGCCGATTTCAGGGCGCCGCGAAGGATTTGTCGGGGCCGTTCGCCACAGAGATAAACGCGAAGGCCCCGGCCGCGTTCAAATTTCCTGCAGGATCTTCACGTCCGGACGCCCGTCCATGAAGGCGCCCATCTTCTTGCCCAGATCCTTGAAATGCGCCGAGCCGCGATGCGCCTCGACCGCCGCCTGGTCGGCGTAGCGCTCCATGAAGACGTAGGTGTCCGGCTCGCCCGCCTTGCAGAGCTGGTAGAGCTTGCAGCCCGGCTCTTCGGCGTTCACCTTGGCGGCGAGTTCGCGGGCGACCGCCTCGAATTCGGCGCCCTGGCCGGGCTTGGTCTTGATTGTGGCGACGATGGCGATCATGTCCGGCTCCTCAGGTTTTCCTCGTCCGACGCGCAGCGCGTCGTTCCTCTTGCAATGGTTGCGGCGACAAACTGCGCGATGGATCGAGAAAGGCAAGCAGATTTCGCGGATGACGGCGATGCGCCGGACGCGAACCGCGATGTCGCGCAAGCCGCGATCGAACGGCTGGAAGAACGGATGGACGAATTGCGCGACCGGATCGAATCCTGCCGCAAGGGGATCATGCTGTCGCGTTTCGCGCTGGCGGCCGCCGCCGCGCTGTTTCTCGCGCTGCTGTTCGGCATGGCGAACTCGACATCCGCGCTGCTGCTCGCCATCGCGGGCGCCCTCGCTGGCTTCATCGGCATGGGCTCGAACGGCGCCACCGCCGACCAGGCGCGCGCGGAGCTGGCGGCGTGTCGCGCGGAGCGGGACGCGCTGATCGACGGGCTCGCGCCGCGGACGCTGCATTAAGACAGCAATGTCATCCCGGACGGCCGAAGGCCGATCCGGGATCCAGCATTCCCGCCTGCCGCCCTGGATCCCGGCTCTCTGCTTCGCTGCGGCCGGGATGACATTTGCGCTATCTCTCCTCCCGCCCCGCTCGCGGGGAGGTAGAAAGCGCCCTACCCCGCATACTCCGTCCGCAACTGACGCTTCAGCAACTTGCCGGCGGTGTTGCGCGGCAGGTTCGGCACGTAGATCACCTTCTTGGGAACCTTGAAGGGCGCCAGAATCTCGCGGGCGTGCGCGATCAGGCCGGCTTCGTCCGGTTCATGGCCGGGCTTCAGCACGACCATGGCGGTCACCGCCTCGATCCATTTCGGATCGGGCAGGCCGACGACCGCGACTTCCGACACGGACGGGTGCTTGAACAAGGCCTCTTCCACCTCGCGGCCCGCGACCACCACGCCGCCGGACTTGATGATGTCCTTCACGCGGTCGACGACGAAGAGATAGCCCTCGTCGTCGAAATAGCCGACGTCGCCGGAATGGAACCAGCCGCCGACGAAGGCTTCGGCCGTCTCGTCGGGCTTGTTGTAATATTCCTCCAGAAGCTGCGGCGAGCGATGCACGATCTCGCCGTGCACGCCGGGCGGGCAATCCTTCATGTCCTCGTCCACCACGCGCGTCTGCACGGTGATGATCGGACGGCCGGCCGAGGCCGGACGGTCGTCGTGCTCCTCGGGCTTCAGGATGGTGGCCAGCGGCGCGATCTCGGTCTGGCCGTAGCAATTGTAGAAGCGCACGCCGGGCAGCTTCTGGCGCAGCTCCTGCAGGACCGGCACCGGCATGATGGAGGCACCGTAGTAGATGTTGCGCAGCGTGCGCAGGTCGCGCTTCTCGAAATCGGGATGGCGCAGCAGGCTGATCCAGACCGTCGGCGGCGCGAAGAAGGAGGTGATCTTCAGCCGCTCGATCAATTCGAGCACGACGTCCGGCGCGGGGCTCTCGATCAGGTGCGTCACCGCGCCGACCATCATCTGCGGCATGGTGAAGGCGTGCATCTGCGCGGTGTGGTAGAGCGGCAGCGCGGCGAGCGCGATATCGGAACCGGAAAACTCCATCTCGATCGCGCAGGCGAGATATTCGGCGACATAGGCGCGATGCGACATGACGGCGGCCTTGGGCGCCGCAGTCGTGCCGGACGTGTAGCAGAACTGCGCGGGATCGCCGTCGACGCAATCGGATTCGTCGATGCGTGGCGCATTCGCGTCGAGCGCCATCGACAGGATATCGCCGGCGCCGCCGCGGATCAGGCCGTAATGGGCGATCTTCGCGGTCTTGCGGACGGCGTCGACCGTTTCGCCGAGATCGGGATCGTGGAACAGCGCCTTCGCGCCGGACTGGTCGAGAATGTAGGCGAGCTCGCCCGCCGTCAGCGCGTAATTGATCGGCACGTGCACGAGGCCGACGCGCACGCAGCCGAGCCAGAGCATGAGATAGGCGTCGGAATTCTTCGCATAGGCGCCGACGCGATCGCCCTTCTTCAGGCCGAGACCGGCGAGGCGATGCGCGACGCGGCCGGCGGCGGCGTCGATCTCGGTGAAGGACCATGTGCGGCCGGCGAAGGTGAGCGCCGTGCGCCCGCGATATTTCATCGCCGCGCGGCGCAGGCCGTCCGGGATCGTGCTGCGGTGAAGAGCGGACGCATGCGTGGCCACGGACGACATTTATTTCCTCCCAGACGCGTTTTCGGCCGGTTGCCGGCTTGTTCGGACGGATTTGTATCCTGCTGGCCGCGCCTGGCAAATGGGAAACCTGCCCGTCAGCGCGCGAGCAGCGCGCGCAGGCGGACGGGCTCGACCGGCTTGCGCAGGATGACGAGATCCTGCGCCGCCGCGCGCTGGTCGAGATCTTCGTCGACCTCGCCGGTCACGAGCGCGCAGGATACGCGCTCGCCGAAGCGCGCCCGGATTTTCCCGGCCAGATCGAGGCCGGTTTCGGCGCCGGCGAGCCGATAGTCGATCAGCGCGCGCCAGCGCGCCTGCGAATCGCCGGCGGCGAGCGCTTCCAGCGCGCTGTCGCCGTCGGCGCAGACATGCGCCTCGACGCCCCAGCGCGCGAGCAGCTTTTGCATGGCGTCGCGCACGCCGGCGTCGTCGTCGACGATCAGCGCCTTGCGGCCCTGAAGGGATGGCGCGGCCGGCGTGGCGGCGGGCGCCGCCGGCGCCGCGGCGGGCGCGGCGCGGGCGATCGGCGCCAGAATGGAGAAAACCGACCCGCGTCCGACCTGCGAGCGCAATTCGACGCCCCAGCCCATGCCCTCGCACAGCCGCTTGACGATGCCGAGGCCGAGCCCGAAGCCGCGCGCGCGATTGCGCTCGGGATTGCCGAGCTGGAGAAAGTCCTCGAACACGTCGGCGCGCCTGTCCTCGGGAATCCCGACGCCCGTGTCGGCCACGAGGATCGCGACGCGGTCGCCCCTGCGCCGCGCGCCGATCAGCACGCCGCCCCGCTGCGTATACCGCAGCGCGTTGGACAGAAGATTGCCGAGCACGCGCTCGAGAATGTCGGGCGCGACGTCGGCGACGAGGCTGGTCGGGACGACGCGCAGCTCGAGATGCGCCTCGGCGGCTCTCGGCCGGCCTTGCACGGCAAGGCGGGCGAACAGCCCGTCGAGCGCCGTCGGTTCCGGTTTCGCGCGCGAAATGAGCGCGCTCGTCTCCTGCACGCCCATGATGGCGTTGAATTGCGCGTCGAGGCTCGTCGCGCAGGCCGCGAGATTGTCGACCAGGTTTTCGCGCTCGCCCGGCGCGGGATTGTCGCGCAGCAGCGAGAGGTAGAGGCCCATGGCGTGCAGCGGCTGGCGCAGGTCGTGCGCCGCCGCGCCGAAAAAGCGGCCACGCTCGGCGCTCAATTGCTCGATGCGCCGCGTATAAGCGTTCTGCTGGTCGAGCAGGAGGCCGATGACGATCTTGTCGTTGACCGCCGACCGGTAACGTCTGGCCGCCTGCCGGCCGATCGCCAGCATCATCGGCAGGGACGCGAGCAGGCAGAAGCCGACCGCGCGGTCGAAACCACCATGCGCCTCCAGCCAGAGCGCCGCCGGCAGGACGGCGCAGAGCTGCATGGCGACAAGGGCGGGCGTGTAGAAGGCTCCGGCCCAGATCGCGCCGGCGCAGAAGGTCAGGATCATCCAGGCCGGCATGATCGTCGAGACGGGATCGTTCGCGACGGGAAGCAGGATCTGGCCCGCGCTCCAGGCGAGGCCCGACAGGGCGGCGAGCGCGGCCTTGGCGAGCGCCCAGGCCCGCAATTGCGAATCGGCGGGCGGACGGGCGCGGTAAAGGCGGTTGATGGCGATCACCGCGCCTTCGCCGGCCACGATCGCCAGCCACCAGGCCAATGCGCGCAGCGGCGGCGTTCCGAGCAGGAGGGTCATCGCCAGCGCGATCGCGCCCGAGCCGAGCATGGCGAGAAACTGGAGCGGCCGGACGCCGCCGGGACCCGAACTCGGCGAGAATTCGGTGAAATAGAGCCGCATGCGCTCGCGCGCGATCGCGGCCTCGCGCGCGGCGGCGGCGGTCAGATGATCTTCTGGCGCAGGGCCTTGGTGACGGCTTCCGTCCGGTTGTTCACCCCCAGCCGCCGAAAAATGTGATGCCAATGGTTCCTCACCGTGCTTTCGGTGATGCCGAGTTCCTCGCCGATGAGCTTGTCGGGCCAGCCCTTGCTGGCGAATGTCAGAATATCGCGCCGCCGCTCGGACATGAGCGCGCCGCCGCGACCGGGGACCGGCGAGGGAAAGGCCTCGTCGCCCTCGAGAATTGATTCGACGGCGTCGGCCAGCTCCTCGGTCTCGAGCTCCTTCGGCAGGCAGGCGACGCCGCCGATCGCGCGCACTTCCGCCGCGAGCGCCTGGGTCGGCTCTCCGCAGAGCAGGCCGACGGCCACGGCCGCATGGGAGGCGCGCAGCCCGGCGATCAGTTCGAAACCGTCGCCGTCCACCAGCCGGTAATCGGCGAGGACGAGCGCGATCGAGGCGTCGGCCGCCAGCATCTGGCGCGCTTCGGTCGCGCCGGCGGCGACGATCACCTCCAGCCCCTCGATCCGCGCCTCCAGCGCGCGGCGCAGGCCGTCGCGATAGATCGGATGGTCGTCGACGAAGAGAATGCGCGCCATGGGCCTCGCTCGGTCGCGCGTTTCGCCTTGTCCGGAAAACGCTTTCGAGACTAACCCGTGGCGGCGCCTGTCGCAATCGATCTGTCGGAAGCGACAGATGGCCAGAGGGGCCGGCGCGGCGGATACTGCGCGCAATGCGTCGAGCGCACCGCGTCCCGGAATGGGGGTTTCGGGGCGCGGAGCCGTCAGAGCGCATTCGACGCGCGCTCGACGCAGCCTGCCTTTCCTTTCAGCAAAATGACTGCGCCTCAGCGATAGACCGCCGGCATCGCGGCCGTCGGATAGCGGTCGCCGGACGCCGCGCCCGGCGGGATGGCGGCGGAGAGTTCCGCGACCTCTTCCGCCGACAGGTCCACGTCCAGCGCGCCCAGATTTTCGTCCAGCCGCTCAATGTAGCGCGTGCCGGGGATGGCCACGACATCCTCGCCCTGCGCCAGAACCCAGGCGAGCGCGATCTGCGAGGGCAGGCAGCCTTTGCGCGCCGCGAGAGCCTCCACGCGCTCGACCAGCCGGCGGTTGGCCGCAAAATGCTCGCCCTGGAAACGCGGATGGGCGGCGCGGCGGCCGTCGATATCTTCCGGCTTGCGCAGGGCGCCGGTGAGAAAGCCGCGGCCGAGCGGCGAATAGGCGACGAAAGAAACGCCGAGCTGGCGCGTGACCTTGCGCGTCTCCTCGGCCTCGACGCGATAGAGCAGCGAATATTCGGTCTCGACCGCCGTGATCGGATGCACGGCGTGGGCGCGGCGCACCGTGTCGGGATGGGCCTCCGACAGGCCGAGATAGCGGACCTTGCCGGCCTTCACGAGATCGGCCATGGCGCCGACCGTCTCCTCGATCGGCGTCTGCGGATCGACGCGATGCTGGTAGTAGAGATCAATCACGTCGACGCCGAGCCGCCTGAGGCTCGCCTCGCAGGCCTGCCTCACATAGTCCGGCCGCCCATCGACGCCGTTGACGCCGCCCTCGCGCCGCACCTGCCCGAACTTGGTGGCGAGCACGACTTTTTCACGCAAGCCCTTGATGGCCCGGCCGACGACTTCCTCGTTGTGGCCCCAGCCATACATGTCGGCGGTGTCGAGATGCTCGACGCCGCGCTCGATGGCGGCGCGGATCAGCGCTTCCGATTGCGCGTCGTCGGCGGCCCCGTAGACGCCCGACAGCGACATGCAGCCGAGCCCGATGGGCGAGACGCGCAGGTCGCTGCGCCCGAGCCGACGCCGCAGATTGTCGGGAACGGTTTTCATCCTGGGTCCTTGCCTGTTCGAGTTTTGCCGGATCGTTGGCGGAGATAGGGCGGAATGCAAGCGCCGTGCAGATCGCCGGCCTGTCCCTTCCCCTTACGGGAGGGGAGGCGCCTAACGGCCGACGCGCTACATTGTCCCCGACACAGGGAGGACCAAATGGCCATCGCCGCCATGCTCGACACATTCTGCCGCGCCGTCGAACGCCGCGACGGCGCGGCCTTCGCCGCGCTGTTCGCCGAGGACGGCGTCTATCACGACGTCTTCTACGGCGCCTTCGTCGGCCGCGCGAAAATCGCCGGCATGATCGACGACTGGTTCTACCGCACGGCGCGCGACTTTCGCTGGGACATGCACGACCCCGTCTCCAACGGGACGACGCTTTATGCGCGCTACACGTTCTCGTACCGCTCGACCCTGCCCGATGCACCGGCGGAGCGCATCTGCTTCGAGGGCGTGGCGATCATGGGCCTGCGCGACGGGCTGATCGCCAGCTATCGCGAGATCGCCAATGTCGGCCCGGCGCTGGTCGCGCTGAATTTCGCGCCGGAGCGGGTCTGCAAGATTCTGGCGAAGGAAGACGCCGCGCTGAAAAAGGATCCCGACATGGCGCGGCATGTGGGGTGAGGCCGGAGCGCATCAGTATCCGCCTGGGATCGGCCTTTCCGGATAGAAATCATGTATGAACAAAAGCGCGTTCTTCTCGGAATTTGTCAGCTTCACATCATCAAAAGTTTGCGCCAAGCGATTCTTACGATCCAGCGCGAGCATCTCGTTGTGAATTTCTGCCGGGAGCGGCGCCACGGAATCTAGGACGCACGCGACACGTTCAGGCCCTACGACAACGCCAAGGCCCGTAGCCCTATCAACCTCCACAATTCTCTGGGTTGTAACGACCCGCGCTTCGATTTGATCATCGCCGACGCGGGTCACCAGGCAAATCAGGCTGGCGCCATTTCGTGTGCCGGCATGAAAAATATCCCCGACAACGAGTTTCCGAAGCAATTCCTTGCGCGCATCGGACATTTCTACGCCCCCTTCAAAACCCCACGAAGGTCGTCGCCTCCTCGACCGGCTTTCGTTCGGAGACGACTGCATTGGCTGGGAAACTGTCGTCCGGCCATCCGAGCGCGATGCTCTTCATGATCACCTGATCGTCGGCGATGCCGGCATGTTCGCGCACGACGGGCGATTGCATGATGCCCTGGCTGTTGATGACCGCGCCGAGCCCGCGCGACCAGGCGGCGTTGACGAGCGCAGTGGCCACGGCGCCGCAATCGAAGGCCGTGTCGTCGCTCGCGGCGAGTTCCTTGTCATAGGTGATGATGACGCAGACCGGCGCGTCGAACTGGCGAAAGCCGCGCAGCACCCAGTCCTGCCGCGCCGCCTTGTCGTCGCGCGCGATGCCCATGGCGCTGAACAATTGCTTGGCGACGCCGATCTGGCGTTCGCGATGCACGCCGTCGAAGGGCTGGCCGATCCGGAATTCGCGCGAATGCGGCACACCGGCCAGATTGCGCTCGGTATTGCCCCGCCGGATGCGGTCCAGCGGCTCGCCGGTGATGACGTAGAAATTCCAGGGCTGCGTGTTCATCGACGACGGCGCGCGCATGGCCAGCGTGAGAATTTCCTTGATCAGGTCCATCGGCACGGGATCGGGCCTGTAGCCACGAATGCTGCGGCGTCCGAGAATCACGTCGTCGAATTGCATCATATCCTCTGGTTCAAGCTGATCCGGCGCGCCCATGATAAGCGCAACCGCGGGCGCGGCTGAACAAAGACCAGGACATGCCCGCCATGCGGCGTGTCGGGGATTTCGGCCCGCGGGAGTCGAACCCCGGGAAGCCGCCGGGCGCTTTCGCCGGCGCAGGGAATGGAGCCGGCCGGTCAATTGCCGAGGGGCTGGAACGGAGGTAAGAATTCGCAAAGGGGCGCGCTTGTGGAGACAAGCGGGCCGGGATGGTCATGTTCGCAGGACACGATCCTTATCTCGTCGCGCTCTCGATGGTGATCGCGATTCTGGGAGGCTACACTGGGTTTGGGCTCGCGGCGCGCATCCGCGTGCGGCCGGACGCCAGTTCCCGCGTGCTGCTTGCAAGCGCGGCGGGATTCCTCGCCGTCGGCATCTGGACCATGCATTTCGTCGGCATGCTCGCGGCGCCGTTACCGGCCGACGCCGGCTTTTTCGTTCTGCCGACGATCGTCTCGTTCCTGATCTGCGTTCTCGTGGTCGGCGTTTCCCTGTTTTTCGCAAGCACGGGAGAACCGACCGCGCTGCGGGTCGCCTCTTCGGCCGTTCTGCTCGGCGCGGGCATATCGAGCATGCATTACGTGGGAATGCACGGATTGTCGGGCCATTTCGGCGTCGAGCACGACCCGCGATTCGTCGTGCTGTCGGTGGCGATCGCCATAGCCGCCGCCTATGGCGGCCTGCGATCGTTTCTCGCCAGACGCGGCGGGCTCCCGCTGGCGCTGAGCGCGCTGGCCTTCGGGCTGGCCGTGTCGGGAATGCATTATACCGCCATGGCCGGAATGACGATCGTTCCCGCCGTCTCGGGACACATGCATTCCGGCGGCATGATCGCATCGCAGCAAATCCTGTCGCTCGCCGTCTCCCTGTTCTGCTTCGTCGTCGCGGCGGGCTTTCTGCTTTCGTTGATGCCGGATACGCGCGCCGCGCCGCAGGCTGCCGGCCTCGGGTCGGAGCTTTCGGTCCAATTCGGCGGCGGTCCGGACGCCGCCGCCGCGCGCGCCGCATCGCCGCGCGTGCTGGCCGCCCCTCTCGGCGGGGCGGGACAGCCGCGGCCGGCGCCAGCGAGCCGCATCCCCCTGGAAGGCGCCGACGGCGTGCATTTCATCTCCGTCGCCGACGTGCGCAGCGTGAGGGCCGATGCGCATTATACGCGCGTTCACGACGGCCAGCGCGAGCGCATGTGCTCCTGGTCGATCTCGGAGGCCGACGCGCAACTGGACCCGGACCGCTTCATGCGCGTCCATCGCAGCTACATCGTGGCGATCGCGCATGTGGCGCTCGTCCGCAAGGAAGGAGACGGCGCGATCGTCGAGTTGCAGGGCGAGACGCCGCATCGCGTTCCCGTGAGTCGCGCCAAGGTCGCGGAAGTCAAGGCGCGCCTCGGTCTCACCCGCCGGGCGCCGCACGAGGACTGAGGCGAGATAGGTCATCGTCGCTGCCGCATCTGGCGCCGCGCGGACCGCAATTGGTGCAAAAATTCAGACTTGGCGCCTCCGTCGCCGCGCAGACATTGCCTCGAGACGCCGCCGATAGAACGCTTCGCCCAACGTCCGCCGAACAGGCGCAAAGGACGGTGGGAGGACAAGGATGATTCCCGGATCGTTCGATTATCATCGGCCGACGAGCGTCGCCGATGCGATCAAGCTGCTCGTCGATCTCGGCGACGACGCGCGACCGCTCGCCGGCGGCCACAGCCTGCTGCCGATGATGAAGCTCAGGCTCGCCACGCCCGAGCATCTGGTCGACCTGCGCGGCATATCCGCGCTCAAAGACATCCGCCGCGAGGGCGAGGCGATTGAGCTCGGCGCGATGACCACCCAGCACGAGCTGCTCGCCTCCAGGGAGATCGGCGACGCCTTGCCGATCCTGCACGAGGCCGCGCGGCTCATCGCCGATCCGCAGGTCCGCTACATGGGCACGATCGGCGGCAACCTCGCCAATGGCGATCCCGGCAACGACATGCCGGCGCTCATGATGACGCTGGGCGCGCGCTACAGGCTCGAGGGCGCCTCGGGCGCGCGGCAGGTCGCGGCCGCCGATTTCTATCAGGGCGCCTATTTCACGGCGCTCGATCCCGGCGAAATCCTCGCTTCCGTAACCGTTCCCCTCCCCCCCGCCGGCCACGGCTACGCCTACGAAAAGCTCAAGCGCAAGATCGGCGACTACGCCACCGCCGCGGCCGCGGTCGTGCTCACGATGGTCGGCGGCAAGGTCGCGACATGCGCGATCGGGCTGACGAACCTCGGCGAAACGCCGCTGCTGGCGACCGAGGCCGCGCGCGGCCTGATCGGATCGACGCTCGACGAGGCGGCGCTGCGCCGCGCCTCCGACGCCGCAAAAGCGATCATGAGCTCGGCCGCCGACGGCCGCGGCCCGGTCGAGTATCGCCGCCACGTCGGCGGAATCATGGTCGCGCGCGCCTTGCAGCGCGCCGCGAGCCGCGCGCGTTGAGGAGGCCGGAATGGCGAAGACGCATGTCACGATGAAGGTGAACGGGGCGGAGGTCGAAGGCCTGGCCGAGCCGCGCATGCTGCTGGTGCATTTTCTGCGCGAGACCCTGCAATTGACCGGCACGCATATCGGCTGCGAGACGACGCATTGCGGGGCCTGCACGGTCGATCTCGACGGCATGTCGGTGAAAAGCTGCACCCTGCTCGCGGTCCAGGCGCAGGGCGCCGACATCAGGACCGTGGAGGGCATGGCCGGGGCCGACGGAAGCCTGTCGGCCCTCCAGGAGGGATTCCGCGCCATGCACGGCCTGCAATGTGGCTTCTGCACGCCCGGCATGATCATGCGCGCGCATCGCCTCCTGCAGGAGAATCCATCGCCCAGCGAAGAGGAAATACGCATGGGCATTTCCGGCAACCTGTGCCGGTGCACGGGCTACCAGAATATCGTGAAGGCCATTCGATACGCTGCGGCGAAGATCAACGGCGTCGAATTTCTGGAGGCGGCGGAATGAATGCGATCACGCCCACGCGCGAGCAACGCGTCGCGCAACTCGAGGGCCTCGGCTGCAAGCGCAAGCGCGTCGAGGACATCAGATTCACGCAAGGCAAGGGCAATTACGTCGACGACGTGAAGCTGCCGGGCATGCTGCACGGCGATTTCGTGCGCTCGCCGCATCCGCACGCCCGCATCAAGGCGATCCGCACGGAAGAAGCGCTGAAGGTTCCGGGCGTGCTCGCCGTGCTCACGGCCGAGACGCTGAAGACGGTCAATCTCGCATGGATGCCGACGCTGGCCGGCGACGTGCAGATGGTCCTCGCCGACGGCAAGGTTCTCTTCCAGAACCAGGAAGTGGCGTTCGTCGTCGCCACCGACCGCTACGCCGCCGACGACGGCGTCGCCAAGGTCGAGGTCGACTACGAGGCCCTGCCGCCCCTCGTCGATCCGTTCAAGGCGATGGATGCGGGCGCCCCCGTCCTGCGCGAGGACCTCGCCGGGAAAACCTCGGGCGCGCACGGCCCGCGCAAGCATCACAATCACATCTTCGAATGGACGGTCGGCGACCGCGATTTGACGGACGCGGCCTTCCGCAAAGCCGACGTGACGATCAAGGAGATGATCTCCTACCATCGCACGCATCCCTCGCCGCTCGAGACCTGCCAATGCGTCTGCTCGTTCGACAAGATCAGGGGCGAGCTGACGATATGGGGCACGTTCCAGGCGCCGCACGTCATCCGCACGGTTGTCGCGCTGATCGCCAAGCTGCCGGAGCAGAAGATACACGTGATCGCGCCGGACATCGGCGGCGGCTTCGGCAACAAGGTCGGCGCCTATCCCGGCTATATCTGCGCGGCCGTGGCGTCGATCGTGACCGGCAAGCCCGTGAAATGGGTGGAGGACCGGATCGAGAACCTGACCGCGACGTCCTTCGCGCGCGACTATCACATGACTGCGGAAATCGCGGCGACGAAGGACGGCAAGGTGACTGGCCTGCGCGTCCACGTGCTCGCCGATCACGGCGCCTTCGACGCCTGCGCCGATCCGTCGAAATGGCCGGCGGGCTTCTTCAACATCGTCACGGGCTCCTACGACTTCCCGGCTGCGCATCTGACCGTCGACGGCGTCTACACCAACAAGGCGCCGGGCGGCGTCGCCTATCGCTGCTCGTTCCGCGTGACGGAGGCCGCCTATTGCATCGAGCGGGCGATGGACATTCTGGCGCAGAAGCTCGGCGTCGACCCGGCGGAGCTGCGCCTGAGGAATTTCGTCAGGCCCGAGCAGTTTCCGTATCACTCGGCGCTCGGCTGGGAATATGATTCAGGCGACTATCACACCGCCATGAAGAAGGCGATGGAAGCGGTGAGCTACGCCGACCTGCGCAAGGAGCAGGCCGAGAAGCGCGCGGCCTTCCGGCGCGGCGAGACGCGCGGGATCATGGGGATCGGCGTCTCGTTCTTCACCGAGATCGTCGGCGCGGGCCCCTCGAAGAACTGCGACATTCTGGGAATCGCCATGTTCGATTCCTGCGAGATCAGGCTGCATCCGACGGGCGCGGGCATCGCGCGCGTCGGCACGAAGAGCCAGGGCCAGGGCCACGAGACGACCTGGGCGCAGATCATCGCGACGGAAATCGGCATTCCCGCCGACAATATCATGGTCGAGGAAGGCAATACCGACACCGCGCCCTACGGGCTCGGCACTTACGGCTCGCGCTCGACGCCCGTCGCCGGCGCGGCGATCGCGATGGCCGCGCGCAAGATCAAGGCCAAGGCGCAGATGATCGCCGCCTACAAGCTCGAGGTGCACGAGGACGACCTCGAATGGGACATCGACGGGTTCCGCGTGAAGGGCCTGCCCGAGAAGACCATGTCGATGAAGGACATCTGCTGGGCGGCCTACAATTCCGTGCCGCCCGGCATGGAGCCGGGGCTGGAGGCGGTGAGCTACTACGATCCGCCCAACATGA
>OEIU01001732.1_pt1 | contig 13163 bp, 12 predicted proteins | sample 1539221 | NCBI WGS metagenome assembly OEIU01 (sample SAMN03792071, study PRJEB22550) | activated sludge metagenome | feature: wastewater treatment plant; material: activated sludge; isolation source: Wastewater treatment plant of a petroleum refinery complex | place: Argentina: Zarate | collected...
CGGCGACGTCGTCATTCGCGGCGCGCATCTCGTCGCCTGCATCGTCTCTTTCGCGCTCGCCATCCTGCTCTACATCATGCTGCAATCGACCGACACGGGCCGCGCCATCCGCGCCGTGCAGCAGGAGCCGCGCGCGGCCGCCCTCATGGGCGTCGACGTCGGCCGCGTGCAGGTGATGACATTCGCGATAGGGGTGGGCATTCTCGCCATCGCCGCCGCGCTGCTCCTGCCCGGCCTGCCGATCCAGCCGACGCAAGGCCTGCGCTTCACCGTCATCACCCTGCTCGTTTTCGTGCTCGGCGGCATGACGAATTTCGTCGCCATCATGCTCGGCGGCGTCGTCATCGGCGTCGCGGAAGCCATCGGCACGATCTACATGACGCACACATTGGGGCAATTGCTGCCCTATCTCATCTTCGTGGCCATCATGCTGTTCCGCCCGCAGGGGCTGGTGTGGAGGAGCTGACATGCGCCCCGATTTCTGGCCCGCGCTGCGCTCGCCCCTGCCGTGGATCGTACTCGCTGTCGCGGCGACCATGCCTTTCCTGCTGCCGAACTATTACCTGCATATCCTGACGATCACGCTGGTCTATGCGGCGCTCGCCTCGTCGTGGAACATCGTCGGCGGCGTCGCCGGGCAGATATCGCTCGCCCATTCGCTGTTCGTCGGCGCCGGCGCCATGCTGGCGAGCGCGTTGCTCGTCAAGCTCGGCGTCAACATGTGGCTCGGCATGATCGTCGCCGCCGCCGTCTCCGCGGCGATGGGCGCGGCGATCGCCTTCATCGACTACCGCTTCCGGCTCGGCCATCTCTCCTTCGCGCTCATCACCATGGCCTTCGCGGAAATGGCGGAAATCTACGTCACCAACACGGAATTTCTCGGCGGCGCCTCGGGGCTCTTCCTGCCGAAGGATCAGGGGAACATCCTCGCCTTCCAGTTCGGCGGCATCAATGGCGTCTACTGGATCATGCTCGGCATGGCCGCGCTCTGCGTGCTCGTGAATTTCGCGATCCTGTCCTCGCCGCTCGGCTACAACCTGCGCTCGATCCGCGACAACGAGAACGCCGCGCAGGCGATCGGCGTCGGCCTCTTGCGCAACAAGACGCTGGCCATGACCATCTCCGCCGTGCTGACCTCGATCATCGGCACGATCTACGCGCGCTATCTCGCCTTCGTCGACCCCTATCTGCTCGTCTCGCCGGTGCTCACCATCGAGATCGTATTGTTTGCGACCGTCGGCGGCCTCGGCACGGCGCTCGGCCCGGCGCTCGGCGCCTTCATCCTCGCGCCGCTCGGCGAAATCCTGCGCGGCCATCTCGGCGGCTCGCTGCCGGGCCTGCATTATTTCATCTACGGTCTGGTGGTGGTCGGCGTCATCCTGCTGATGCCCGCGGGCATTTGGCCGTCGCTGCGCGCGCGGTTTGCGCGGAAGGCGTCAGCGTAAGGGGCGCCGTCATCGCGAGGAGCGACGCTCCTCGCGATGACGGAAGCGCGCTATGCAAAGCTCCGCAGCGACGGCAATATCCGCTTCTCGATCATGGTCGCGAACAGGTCGCGGAACATGTCTTCGGTATCGATGCAATCGCCGAAGCCCGCCTGCCTGATCCTGATCGTGCTGACCAGCGCCGGCGGCGCCGCGCGGTCGGTCAGCGAGGCCATGCAATAATCGGCATATTCGGCGGAGCGGCCGAGCAGCCGGTCGAGATCGGGCTCCACGAGCCCGTTGCGCCTGGCGATGGAGCGCCAGATATTCGCGCGCGCGGGCAGGTATTCGGCGAGCCGCAGCGGCTCGGGCTCGCCCGGCGCAATCGTCAGCGCGCTCGCGATCGCCGGCCAGACGTTGCGCCAGACGAACACGTCGCCGTTGGTGAAATTGAAAGTCTCGCCGCGCGCCGGCGGCGCCTCCGCCGCCCATGAGAAGGCGCGCGCCAGCAGACGTGCGTCGACCGCCTCGAGCAGATAGTCCGAGCCGCCGGGATAGGAGAAGGGCAGACCTTCCTCGCGCCGGATCGCGGCATAGGCGCCGAGCGCGGTCATGATGTTCATGGCCGCGCCGATCGCGTCGCCGAAGATGATCTGCGGCCGGAAGATCGTGAACGCGAAATTTTCACGCGCAGCGACCTCGCGCAAAAAATCTTCCTGCAGCCAGTAGAAATTCGCGTGGTCGTCGCGCGGCCAGCGCTCGCGCGCGGGCACGGCGATGCGGTGCAGATGGACGCCATAGGCCTTCGTGCCCTGCAGCAGCGAGACATGCTCGAGCGCGCCATACTCGACCACGGGCGCGACGAGATTGCGCAGCATGGTAAGATTGGTCGCCATCTGCTCGGGGTCGCGCCAGCCAGCGACGAGGTCTGGCTTTTCATGGAGAGCGCCGTAGACGACATGCGTGACGCGCGGCAGCGCCGCGGCCGTCGCGCGGCAGGCGGCGGCGTCGGTGAGATCGAGCGCGACATGCCGCCACGCGCGCGACGCCCGCACCAGCGGCGCGCGGCGCGAGACGGCGATCGTCGTCCAGCCCGGCAGTTTCGCGAAATGCTCGACTGCCGCCTGGCCCACCACGCCGGACGCGCCGGCGATCAGGACCGTCTTCGTCATCGCGTCACACCACCGCGATCGGCGTCGCCGGCGAGCCGACGGCGCCCGGCAGCCGCAGCGGCGGCGCCGTCAACTGGAAGCGCCAGCGGCCGTGCGCGGCGAGCCATTGCGCCAGCTCGGTGAAATACCAGAGCTCGCCGAGATGCACGCCCTGCTTGAACAGGCAATGGTTGTGCAGCGGCAGCATCGGGAAACTGTCGCCCTCCGCCGGGCGCGGCGGAAAGACCTCGACCGCGAGGCTGTCGGAGCAGATCGCGACGAGATCGGTATCGGTGATCCATTGCAGCAGGCGCGCGTCCCGCCCATCCAGCGCCGCGCAGGAGGAATGCAGGACGTTCACGTCGGGCTGCTTGTTCATCTCCATGATGAGATCGCCGTAGCCGGTGTAGAGGCACAGGAAATCGCCGGCTTCCACGCCGACCTTCTGCGCGTCGAGCGCGCGCATCAGGTCGTCGTAGCCGACGAAGGCCTTCTTGCGGCCGTAGATACGATGGAGATCGACCAGAACGCCGCGGCCCTGCACACCGGCGGTCGCGAAATTCTCGACGCCGAGCTTGTGCGCGCCGAACCCGTCCTCGGCGTCCTCGGGCCCGACGAGGTCCACGCCGCCGCGCCAGCCGTTGTAATAGACCTTCTCCGCCACGCCGTCGCCATCGGCGTCGAACATCTGCCCGACATGGCTCAAGCCGTCCCATTGCGTCGAATATTGCAGGTAGAGCAGCACGGCGTCGTCGCAGACGATGTCGCAATATTCCGCGCAGATGTGCGAGAGCTTGAAGTTGAAATTATAAGCCGCGCCGCCGCGCTTCTCGTAGCGTAATTGCGGGGCCTTGCGATGCGCGAAGATGGCGTTGCCGCCGGGATAGTCGAGCGGCAGCGACAGCGTGAAGGCGACGCCCTCCTTCACCTCGCGCGCGGCGGCGACGCGGCGCTCGGGGGTGAGCAGGTTCATCTTGCCACGCTGGTCGTCGTCGCCGAAGCGGCCCCAGTTGGAGCCTTCCGGGCGGTTGACCCATCGTTTGCCGGTCATCTTTCGGTCCTCCCTCGGCCGTCATCGCGAGGAGCGAAGCGACGCGGCGATCCAGAGCCGGATTGTGACTCTGGATTGCTTCGCTTCGCTCGCAATGACGGACCGTTTACTTCTTCATGAAGGCCGCGATCCGTTCCTGCGAATCCGGCCCGCGCCCTTCGCACTTGTAGATTTCATGCGCCAGCCCGGCCTTCAGCGGCAGCCCCTCGGTGTCGTCGATCAGCTTCTTGTTGGCGCGATGGCTGAACCAGGAATTGCCGAGGATCTCCTTCGTCAGCTTCTCGACCTCCGCCTCGAACGCGTCGTCCGCGAAGCAGAAATTGGCGAGCCCCATCGCTTCCGCCTGCGCGCCGGAATAGGTGCGGCTGGTGAACATCATTTCCTTCGCCTTGGCCGCGCCCACGCGGCGTGGCAGGCGCTGGCTCATGCCCCAGACCGGCGTCAGCGCCCATTTGCCGTGCGTGTCGCCGAACCTGGCGTTGGCGGAGGCCGCGATGATGTCGCCGGCCAGCGCCAGCTCCAGCCCGCCCGTGTAGCAATGGCCGTGGACGGCGGTGATCACCGGCTGCGGCAGGCTGGCGAGCTTCTCGATCGTCTCGCCCTGGAACCACGGTTTTAGCGGCTTCGCGCCGGCGGCGATGCCCGCGAGATCGTTGCCGGCGCAGAAGCATTTTCCCGCGCCGCGCAGCAGCACCAGCCCGATCGTCTCCGTCTGCTGCGCGATGGCGTCGACATGCCCGCGCAGCAGCGTGAACATTTCGACGGTCAGCGCGTTCAGCTTGTCCGGCCGGTTGAGGATGAGGATGGCCGCGCCGTTCTTGTCCTCGCGCGTGACGGGAGGCTGCATGTCGTCTCTCCCGCTCACAGGCCCGGAATGCGCTGGCCGCCGCCATGCACGTTGATCTTCTCGCCGCTGATGTAGCTGGCGTAGGGCGAGACGAGGAAGCGCACGGCGTTGGCGATGTCTTGCGGCTGGCAGACGCGGCCGTAGGGCATGTGCTTGTCGAGCGCGTGGATGTCGTCGATTCCGGCCGCGCCCTTCACCAGACGTGTGCCCATGTCGGTCTCCACCAGCCCCGGCGCGACGATGTTGACGTGCGTCCCGTGCGGCCGCTCCTCGTTCGACAGCGTCAGCGCCAGCGCCTCCATCGCGGCCTTGGCCATGTTGTAGGGCGCGCCGTTGGCGGCCATCTTCAGCGTCGCGACGCTCGAGATCATCACGATATCGCCGCGCGGCCGCGTGCGCATCGAGGGGATGATGCGGCGGGCGAGCCAGTGCGGCGCCATGGCGTGCACGGTCAGCAGGCGCGCGATCTCTTCCGGCTCGGTATCCAGCACCGAGCGTCCGCGCGAGGCGATGCCGGCGTTGTTGACGAGAATGTCGACGAAGCCGAAATCGGCGATGGCGCGGTCGGCCATGGCGACGACCTGCGCATGATCCTCCATCGAGGCCGAATAGGCCCGCGCGCGCACGCCGAGCCCCTCCAGCATCCTGACGCTTTCCTTCGCCGAATCCTCGTCGCGGCGGTAGCCGATCGCGACATCCGCGCCGTCTTCGGCCAGCGCCGTCGCGATGGCGCGGCCGATGCCGCGCGATCCGCCCGTCACCAGCGCCACGCGCCCCTTCAGCGGCTTTGCGCCTGCTTCGCTCATTCGTTTCGCTCCCATTCTTGTCCGCGCCATTGTTGCGCATGTCGGCGCGGCGCGAAACCATGTCCGCGCGCATGGCGGCCCTGTGCGGCGGAATGCGTTTCCGCTTCGCGGAACCGGCTGGGCCCTGCTATAAACCGGCTCCAACGGGGCGAAGCGCCCGCAGGGAGGATGCATGTTCGACAATCTCTTCTCGCTCGACGGCCGCGTCGCCGTCGTCACCGGCGGCTCGCGCGGCATCGGCCGCATGATCGCCGAAGGCTTCCTCGCCTATGGCGCCAGGCGCATCTACATCACCGCGCGCAAGGCGGCCGCCTGCGATGCGGCGGCGAAGGAAATGACCGCGCTCGGTAAGGGCGAATGCATTTCGATCCCCTGCGATCTCTCGACGCTTGCGGGCGTGCAGGCGTTCGGCAAGGCGCTCGCGGAGCGCGAGAAGAAGATCGACATTCTCGTCAACAACGCCGGCGCCGCCTGGGCCGCGGATTTCGACCAGTTTCCGGAATCGGGCTGGGACAAGGTCGTCGACCTCAACATGAAGACGCCCTTCTTCCTGGCCAAGGAATTGGCGCCGCTGCTGCGCGCGGCCGCGACCGCCGAGCGCCCGGCCAAGCTCATCAACATCGCCTCCATCGACGGCATTTTCGTCAACCCGCTCGAAACCTATCCCTATGCGGCGAGCAAGGCCGGCCTCATCCACCTCACGCGCCGCATGGCCGTGCGCCTCATCAAGGATCACATCGTCGTCACGGCGATCGCGCCGGGCCCGTTCCAGTCCGACATGAACACCGCGGCGCGCGACCATGCGGACACGGTGGCGGGGCGCGTGCCGGCAGGCCGCGTCGGCGTGCCCGAGGACATGGCCGGCGCGGCCATCTTCCTTGCCTCGCGCGCGGGCGATTATGTCGTCGGCTCGACGGTGACTGTCGACGGCGGCGTGGCCTTCGGCCGCGCGGGCTTCGAGGGCGGCGGCTGGAGCGAGTGAGACGCAGGGCGCGCGGGAGGCAAGACATGGACGACGTCAACAGGCAGGTGCTTCTCGTCGAGAAGCCGCGCGGCAAGCTCTCGCCGTCGAATTTCAAACTGGCCGAGGCGGCCGTTCCCACGCCCGCCGACGGCGAGGCGCTGCTGCGGGTGCGCTATATCTCGCTCGACGCCGCTAATCGCGCGTGGATGCAGGGCGCGACCTATCGCTCGGCGGTCGACGCCGGCAGCGTGATGGCCGGCGGCGCGATCGCGGAAGTGGTGGACTCGAAGGCGCCGGGCTTCGCGAAGGGCGATCTCGTGTTCGCTGACACGGGCTGGCAGGACTACGCCTCGTTGCCGGGCAGGCAGCTCATCAAGGTTCCGCGCATGGAGCCGATGACGCATCTGCTGAGCGTCTACGGCATTGCGGGCCTCACCGCCTATTTTGGCCTGCTGCGCGTCGGCGAGCCGAAGGCGGGCGAGACGGTCGCCGTCTCGGCGGCGGCGGGCTCGGTCGGCTCGCTCGTCGGGCAGATCGCGAAGATCAAGGGTTGCCGCGTGATCGGCGTCGCCGGCGGCGCGGAGAAATGCGCCTGGCTGAAGAGCGAACTCGGCTTCGACGAAGCCGTGGACTACAAGGCCGGCAATCTCTTCGCCGCGCTGAAGGCCGCCGCGCCGAAGGGGATCGACGTCTATTTCGACAATACGGGCGGCGAAATCCTCGAAGCCTGCCTGCCGCTGATGAACATGCGCGGCCGCATCGCCTGCTGCGGCGCGGTTTCGGCCTACGACGGCGCGCCGCCAGCCGCCGGTCCGCGCGGCGTACCGGGCCTGCTCGTGGTCAAGCGCCTGCGGATGCAGGGGTTCATCGTCATGGACTATGACGACGAGCGCGGCGCCGCGCTGGCCGATCTCCAGAAATGGGTCGCCGAAGGCAAGTTGAAGGTGCAGGAGGACGTGATCGTGGGTCTCGAAAACACGCCCGCCGCGCTCATCGGCCTGCTCGCCGGCGAGAACCGCGGCAAGCGGATGGTGAAGGTAGCGTAGCGTCGTCGGTCCGCTTTCGACCGTTGCAAGACGGTTGGAGAGGCGTTTCGCGCTCCTGTCCCGATCCGGCTTTCAGTCCCTGCCTGAAAGATGTCGCTCATCCCGCTGACAGGCCGTCCCTGCTAGCGGCGGGATGCTGACCTGGCCGTTGAGGAAGCATGACGATCAGTGCGACGATCGAAACGAGCAGCACAGCCGAGGCGTAGACGCGGCTCAGGCCGAGGCCTCCGGAGGCATGTGGTTTATCCAGGAGGTCGCCGACGGTCGCCCCGAGCGGCCGCGTGAGAATGAAAGCGGTCCAGAACAGAAGCACGTGCGACAATTCGGTGACGTAATAGAGCAGCGCGACAATCGCGATAGCGGCTGCGAACACCAGCGCTCCATCGCCGAACCCGAGGGCGTTCGTGTCGGCCATCCAGTCGCCGAGCGCCGTCCCGAGCGTTTGCGAGAACAAGATCGTCATCCAGTAAAATGCTTCCACGCGGGGCGTCGAGACTGAGTTCACCGACACGGTGCCTTCGGAGAAACGCCAGATCGCCAACGCCAGGACGAGGAGAGCCAGCAGGATCGAAGAGCCCCCGGTGTAACCGATTCCAAGCGATCGGTCCGCGAAATCGGCCAAAGTCGTGCCGACGGTCGTCGAGGCGACGATGGCGATCCAGTAAATCCACGGGTTGAATTTCTTCGTGGCGATCTGAGCGGCGACGGCGGCGATGAAAATGATCAAAAAAATTCCAGTCCCGATGAGATAGCCTCCGTTCTGCGCATTCTTGTCTGCATGCAGCATGCTCATCGTGACCGCGTCGCCGCCCGTTTCGCCAAGCGTCGTGGCGAGGATTTTGACAATCCAGAAGCCGAGCGTGACTTCCGGAACCTTGCTCACTGCTGCTTCGACCGCATTGTTCATGTTCGCCTCGTCTTGCACGGGAAGGCGGCCCGCGCCTGGAACGGAGGATGCGCGGTTGCGCATCCCTCTCATATGCGGACGATGCGCGAGCAGAATTAGGAGCGAATTAGCTGGAGGGCGCTGACGCCAGTTCCGGCCCCGCGAGACGCGCCTGGACGCCCGCGAGCCCATCGCGCCGGTTTTCGACCGTCAACGCAAGAGCGTGGCGTTCGGCGACGCGCCGCGCGATTGCGAGGCCGAGTCCTGTTCCATCGGTATCGCTCCGAGCGCCGCGGTAAAACCGATCGAAGACGCGCGTTTCAGCGCCCACAGGCAGGCCGGGGCCCGAGTCGCGGATCTCGGCGACGAAACGGCCGCCCGACGAGGTCAGGGAGACATCGACCTTTCCACCAGACGGCGTGTAGCGCACGGCGTTGTCGATCAGGTTCGTGAGCAGAGACCGAAGCTCGCTTTCTACGCCTACAAGCTGGATTTCAGGACTGACGTCGGCGCCCAGATCCACGCCTTTCCGATTGGCCAATGGCGCACAGGCGCCGACGCAGTCGAGAAGCAGCGCGCTCAAATCCAATTGCGCGCGCGGCGCGAACGCTGGTTCGTCGAGACGCGCCAGTTCGAGCAGCCGGTTTGCCAGCGACCCAGCGCGTCGGATGCCTGCCGCGAGCGCGGCGAGACGATCCGTTTGGCCTGGAGACGGCGTCGCACGGAGATTGTCCAACTCGATCTGCATCGCCGCGAGCGGCGTGCGCAGTTCGTGCGCAGCATCAGCCACAAACCGCTTCTGGGTCTCCACCGCCGCGCGAAGGCGAGCGATGAGGCCGTTCATGCTCTGGACGAGCGGCCTCGCTTCAATTGGCGCTTCGTCAAGAACGATGGGCTCCGTGGCCGACGCGCTACGATCGGCGATGTCGTCCGCCAATAACCTCAGTGGGCGCAGCGCGCGATCCAGCGCCCAACCGACCACGAGCCAGGAGAGCGGAATGACGATCAGGATGGGCACCGCCGCGCCGAGCGCGGCCCCGTTGGCGATCTCCGACCGCACTGTGTCGCGCTGGGCGACCTGAACGGTGCGGTCGCCGCTACGCGCCATGTATACCCGCCACATGTGGCCGGCCGCCCGAACGTCTGCAAAGCCGGGCTGCGCCTGTCGCGGCACGGCCGCATCTGGAAGCGACTCGTGGACAACGCGACCTGCGGCGTCCCAGATTGTGATCGCGAACCGGTCCTCCGGGTCGCGGTCGGCCGCGTCCGGCGCATTCGCGGACAATATTCCAGGACCGGCATTGAGCGCGATCTGCCGGAGTTGCCCGTCCAGAAATTCCGCGGCCTCGCTGCGGGCATACCAATAGGAGATCACCATCGCGACAAGGCCGACTGCCGTCAGCAGGCCCGTCATCCACAACAGGGCCGCGCGACGCAGTGAGATGCTCATAATTTGGCGACCATCCATCCGGCGCCGCGGACATTCAAGATGACGGCTCTGCCAAACTTGCGGCGGATGGAATGGATCAAAACGTCCACCGCATTGCTTTCGACCTCCTCTCCCCAGCCGTAGATGCGCTCCTCGATCTGCGCGCGCGAGAGAATCCGCCCGGGGCGCTCCATCAAGGCGTGCATCACGGCGTATTCCCGAGCCGGCAGCACGACCCCCACGCCTTCATGCGTCAATTGATGACTCTCGATGTCCAACTCGGTCGAGCCTGCCGTCAGGACCAAGGTGGAGCGTCCTGCCCGGCGGCGGATCAAGGCGCGCATTCGCGCCAGAAGCTCCCGCATTTCGAACGGCTTGACGAGGTAGTCGTCCGCGCCCAGGTCGAGCCCGGCGACCCGATCGTCGATAGCGTCCCGCGCGGTGATGATGAGCACGGGCGCGTCGCTTCCATTGGTCCGCGCGATCTTGAGAAGTTCAAGGCCCTCTATATCGGGGAGGCCTAGATCCAGGAGGACAATGGCATGGCCGGCGTCGCGCAAGGCTGCTTCGGCGTGGCCGCCATCGCGAACCCAGTCTACCGACATGCCTCCGCCGGCCAGCGCTGCGTGAAGCGCGCCGCCCAGCATCGCATCGTCTTCGATCAGAAGGACCCTCATTGCATAAATCCAGCGGAATTGGACCGTGTCCCGCGTCGGGAACCTTTCAATCTCCTCAGAGCCTGGGCCATAACTCAACCCCTCACCCTGAGAGCCTGGCCCATAACTCGAATCCTCATCCTGAGGAGCGCCGCAGGCGCGTCTCGAAGGATGGCCGGGCCACGTAACTCTGGATCATCGGCGCGCCGCTGTAGGTCTCCTATCCGCTCGTGGGCGGCCGTCCGCTAACCCGGCGGCTCGCCGTCGATCACTTCAAATCGCGCGAATTCGAACCCCGGCGCGACCGTGCAGCCGACCAGCGTCCAGGCGCCCAGCGATCGCGCCGCCTGCCAGGCGCCGGCGGGCACGATTCCTTGCGGCCGTTCGCCGGCGGCGAGATCCGCGCCGATCCGCTGCACGCTGCGCGCGCCGTTGTCCTCGATCATAAGCTCCAGCGGCGCGCCGGCGTAGAAATGCCAGCCTTCGGCCGCGTCTACCCGATGCCAGCGCGACGGGGCGCCGCCCGGCAGCAGGAAATAGATGGCGGTCGAGGCCGCGCGGCCGCCGGGCGCGGCGGGATCGCGAAAGGTCTCGCGATAGAAGCCGCCTTCGGGGTGGGGCGCGAGGTCGAGCAGCCGCACGATTTCCTCGACATCAATCGTCTCGATCCCGCCCCGTGTCATGCCCCGCCTCCCTGTCTGCACCCTTTTACCGCCGCGATCGCTCGGGTAAACTGGCGCCCATGCGGACTTTCGCCATCATTCCGGTCGCCGTCGTGGCGCTGCTTTCGGACCTGACCGCGCCTGCCCGCGCGTGGGAGGTCGTCAGCAACGGCCTGCCGACCTTTGCCGCCGCCGAATCCTTCAAGGCGGGCTCGGGCGGCGCGCTCGATCAGTCCGCGCCGCTGAAATTCGAATCCGTCAAGGGCTGGAACCCCGGCTACGACGTCCGCATGGGCAAATATCTGTTCGGCATGGAGCAGAAGACGGGCTTTGCGGCGGGCGGCGACATGCTGGGCCTCGCCTCGGGCTTTTCCTTCTCCGGCGCCAACATGAAGTTCGGCTACGACATGGGCGCCTTCAAGCCCTACATGTCGGCCGCCTTCGCCGAGACGCGGGGGCCGGCCTTCGGCGCCAACGTCTTCGCCGCGCCGCCGGACGCGGCCATGCCTTTCGCCTTTTCCGCGCAGGCGACCTCGGTCGGCGCGGGCTTCGACTATGCGATCACCGAAAACCTCTCTTTCGGCATGGCCGTCAACGCCACGCAGGTCACGGGCTGGCGCCGCTGAGCCGCTCGGCCCCGGTTTCATGGCGCGCCGGGCTTCCTTTGAAGCGGAACAGCCGGGATAATTGCGCGCAGTCAATGCGCCTGCCGCAAGCTTGGCGGATCGTGCCGGTTGCACGCGAACTTTGCGCGCCCAAGGGGGGGAATATGAGCCTTTTGCGTCCATTCTTCGCGGTTTGCGCGCTCGCCTGCATTGTCTTTTCCGGCGCGTGGTCCGCGTCCGCGCAGACCCAGACTCAAGTCCCGACCCCTGCGCCGAGCCAGGAGAGCCAGGCCCGTTTCGCCTTCGTCGTCGGCAATGACGCCTACGAGGGCGCGCCGCTCGCCACGGCCGCCAATGACGCGGCGCTCGTCGCGGACGCGCTGAAGGCCGCGAAATTCGACGTCATGGGCGCGCGCAATCTCGATCAGGACACGCTGCGCGCCTCCTATCGCGAATTCCTCGCCAAGGTGGCGGGCGCCGGCGCGAACGCGGTCAGCGTCGTCTATATCTCGGGCTACGGCATGCAGTTCGACGGCGAGAATTACATCGTGCCGCCCGGCGCGACGATCGCGCGCGACGCCGACATCAGCCTCAACGCCATCCGCCTGTCCGATCTCGTCCGTCCGCTGTCCGGCGCGCCCGGCCGCGGCCGCGTCGTCCTGCTCGATCTCGCCTACGACAGCCCCTTCGCCAAACAGGCGTCGGGCCTTGCGCCCGGTCTCGCGCTGGTCGAGCCGGAGGCGGGCACGATCGTCGGCTTCAACGCGGCGCCCGGAACCTGGGCCGCGCCGGGCAAGGAGCCCTACGGCCCCTATGCGCAGGCGCTGAGCGAAATGCTGCGCGAGCCGGGCCTGCCGCTCGAAGAGATTCTCGTCCGCGTCCGCACGCGCACGGCCGAATTGACCAAGGCCGCGCAGGTGCCGTGGAGCGCCGGCAGAATCGAGCCGCCGGTCGTCCTGCTCGAGCGCGCCGCCGACGCGCCGGCGCCGGCCGTCGCGCCCGACCAGATCGCCGCCGAGCGCGCCAAACCCGTCGACAAGATGCCGGAAGCGCTCGCCTATTCGGCGGTCATCGATCGCGACACCGTCAAGGGCTACGAGGACTTCGTCGCCGCCTACCCGAAGAGCCCCTACACGAAGAACGTGCGCGGCCTGCTCGCTGCGCGGCGCGAGGCGCGCACCTGGCGCCACACGCTCGACGTGAACACGCAGAACGCCTACTGGTCCTACCTCAAGCGCTATCCGCGCGGCCCGCACGCCGCCGATGCGCGCCGCCGGCTCGCCCGTTTGCAGGCGGCGCTGGAGCCGCCGCCGACCTTCGACCCGATCGCCTATGACGATCCGCCGCCGCCGCCGCTCGAGGAGGCCTATTTCGAGGGGCCGGAGCCGGCCTTCTACGATCCGGGCGCGCCCCCGCTTGCGCCGTCCGTCTTCGTCGCCGCGCCGCCGCCGTGGTACCAGCCGCCCCCGCCGCCGGTCTTCGACGACGATTCCGACTTCTTCCTGCCGGAAATCGTGGCGGTCGTGACGGCGCCGGCCTGGATCGCGCCGCCGCCCTACGTCCTGCCGCCCCCGCTTCCGCTTGTGGTGGAGGTTCGTCCGCCGGGCTGGCGTCCCTTCGTCGCCATTCCCGCGGC
>OEIU01001733.1_pt1 | contig 13161 bp, 13 predicted proteins | sample 1539221 | NCBI WGS metagenome assembly OEIU01 (sample SAMN03792071, study PRJEB22550) | activated sludge metagenome | feature: wastewater treatment plant; material: activated sludge; isolation source: Wastewater treatment plant of a petroleum refinery complex | place: Argentina: Zarate | collected...
CGAGCACGCGCCCGACGTCGCGGATCACCGCCTTCGAGGCCATCGTGCCGAACGTGGCGATCTGCGACACCGCCTGCTCGCCGTACTTGCCGCGCACGTACTCGATGACCTTCCAGCGATTGTCCTGGCAGAAGTCGATGTCGAAGTCGGGCATCGACACCCGCTCCGGATTCAGGAAGCGTTCGAACAGCAGCGCGTAGGGGATCGGATCCAGATCGGTGATGCCGAGCGCGAACGCCACCAGCGAACCGGCGCCCGAGCCGCGGCCGGGGCCCACCGGCACGCCGTTGAGCTTGGCCCAGTTGATGAAGTCGGCCACGATCAGGAAGTAGCCGGAGAACCCCATCTGCACGATGGTGTCGCATTCGTACGCGAGGCGCGCCTCGTACGACGCCCGGCGCGCCTCGAGCTGCGCGTCGTCGGGGAACAGCTTGCGCATCCGCTGCACGAGCCCGGCCTGCGCCTGCTGGCGCATGAAGTCGTCCAGCGTCACGCCCTCGGGCGTCGGGAACAGCGGCAGCCGCGGCTTGCCCAGCACCATCGGCAGGTTGCAGCGCTTGGCGATCTGCACCGTGTTGGCCAGCGCCGCCGGCAGATCGGCGAACAGCTCCGCCATCTGCGCCTGGGTCTTGAAGTACTGCGTGTCGGCGAAGCGCCGCGGACGGCGCGGGTTGGCGAGGATCTCGCCCTCGGCGATGCAGACCCGCACCTCGTGCGCACGGAAGTCGTCGGGCGCGATGAACTGCACCGGATGGGTGGCCACGACCGGCAGGCCCAGCCGGGCCGCCAACCGGGCCGCCTGCCGCAGGTGCGCTTCGACCTCCGGCTGGCCGGTGCGCTGCAGCTCCAGATAATAGGCGCCCGGATAGGCACGCGCCCAGCCGCGCGCCAGCTTCTCGGCCAGCGCCTCGTTGCCGGCGGCCAGCGCCGCGCCGACGTCGCCGTGCTGGGCGCCCGACAGCACGATCAGCCCCGGCGCCACCCGTTCGTCCAGCCATTCGCGGCGCAGCTCGCCGCGGCCGCGATACTCGTTGACGAGCCAGGCGCGCGAGATCAGGTCGCACAGGGTCAGATAGCCCTCGCGGCTGCGGGCGAGCAGCAGCACGCGGTGCGGGCGGTCACGATCCTGGTCGTTGGTCAGCCAGGCGTCGACGCCGCAGATCGGCTTGACGCCGGCCGCGCGGGCGGCCTTGTACAGCTTGATCCAGCCGAACAGGTTCGACAGGTCGGTGATCGCCACCGCCGGCTGCCGGTCGGCCGCCGCCGCCTCGACCAGCGCATCGATCCGCACGATCGAGTCGCTGACCGAATATTCGCTGTGAACCCGCAGGTGGACGAAGGCTGGGTCGGACATGAGGGCCCGGATGCGACAGACAGACGGGGATTTTACCCCTTCGGATACCGGGGCCGGATCCGGCGGCCGGCCGGTGCACCATCACGCGCCGATAGCCCGCGCCGCTGCACGGCTATGGGCCGCCGCCTATAATCGCGCACGCAAATCGTGCATCCGATGCCCCCGCCCCCGTTCGCCCGTCGCCCCGCTCGTGCGTCTTTCGCACCGACCGGCGGCACCGACCGTCGCCACCACCGCAATGCCGCGCTGCTGCTGGCCTTCTGCGCGCTGTTATGGAGCTCGGCCGGCGTGACGACCCGTCACCTGCAGTTGACCGAAGGCTTCGAGGTCACGTTCTGGCGCAGCTTCTTCTGCGTGATCGGCGTGGTCCTGGCATTGGCCTGGCGCACCGGCGGCCGGCCGCTCGCGCCGGTGATCGCGATGGGCTTGCCGGGCCTGGTCAGCGGCGTGATGTGGGCGGTGATGTTCACCTGCTTCATGCTCGCGCTGACCCGCACCTCGGTCGCCAATACGCTGGTCACGTTGAGCGTGTCGCCGCTGCTCACCGCGCTGCTCGCCTGGGTCGTGCTCGGCGAGCGGATGCGCGCCGGCACCTGGGTAGCGGTCGTCATGGCGGGGCTTGGCATCGGCTGGGTGGTGGGCCACGGCGTGGCGGGCGGGGGGCTGACGGGGCTTGCGATCGCGCGCGCGGGGGCCGGGGCCTCGACGATCAACATCGTGATGCTGCGCCGGCTGCATGCGGAGGTCGACCTGGCCCCGGCGGTGCTGACCGGCGGCGTGCTGTCGTGCCTGGTGACCCTGCCGATCGCCTGGCCGCTGTCGGCCGGCTTCGACGACATCCTGCTGCTGGCCGGGCTGGGGTTCTTCCAGCTCGCGCTGCCCTGCGTGCTGATGGTGCGCACGACCCGCCACCTGGCGCCGCACGAGGTGGCGCTGATCGCGCTGCTGGAGGTGGTGCTCGGGCCGATCTGGGCCTGGCTGGGTGCCGGCGAGGCGATCGGCACCGCCACCTTGCAGGGCGGCATCGTGGTGCTGGCCGCGCTGGTCGGCAACGAATGGATGGGCGCGCGCCAGCGCGCCGCGGTCGCCAGCCGGCTGGTGCGACCGGCGTGAAGCCGCTGCAGGCCTTCGATGCGGCGGCGATCGCCGGCGTGTTCACCGACATCGACGACACGCTGACCAGCGACGGCCGGCTGACCGAGCAGGCGTACCAGGCGCTCTGCGCGCTCGCGGCCGCCGGCTTCGTCATCGTGCCGGTCACCGGCCGCTCCGCCGGCTGGGCGCACATGATCGTCAAGACCTGGCCGGTGCGGGCGGTGATCGCCGAGAGCGGCGGACTGTACCTGACCCGCGATCCGGCCAGCGGCCGGCTGCTGCAGCGGTTCCACGGCGACGAGGCGCAGGTGCGCGCCGATCGCGTCCGGCTGGCGGCCCATGCGTCGCGGGTGCTGGCGGCGGTGCCCGGGCTCGCGCCGGCCAGCGACAACGCCTATCGGCTGGTCGACCTGGCGCTGGACCATTGTGAGGAAGTGCCGGCGCTGCCGCCGGCCGAGGTGGCCCGGGCGATCGGCCTGTTCCGCGGCGCCGGCTTCAGCGCACGCGCCAGCAGCGTCCATGTGAACGCCTGGGTCGGCGACTTCGACAAGGGCCCGATGGCGCACCGCCTGCTCGACGACTGCTTCGGCGGCGGCCCGCTCGCCGATCCGGCCCGCTGGGCGTTCATCGGCGACGCGCCGAACGACGCCTCGATGTTCGCCGACTTCGTGCACTCGGTCGGCGTAGCGAACATCACCGCGCATGCGGAGCGGCTGCCGGCGCCGCCCGCCTACGTGACCCGGGGCCGCAGCGGCGAGGGTTTCGTGGAATTCGCGCAGCACCTGCTCGCCAGCCGGCGCTGATCGGGCGATCGAGTCACCGCCCGACCTCCGCCGACCCGATGCCTGTCACCGACGCCGACGAAATGCCGACGCCTTCCGAGGACTTCACCGATGAGCGCCTACGGCACCCCTGACACGACCGACACTCCCGCCGGCGACGACGCTGCGGCGCCTCGAGAGCGGCGCACGCTGCTGCTGGTGTCGTTCGCGCACCTGGTCAGCCACTACCACATGCTGGTGCTGCCGCCGCTCTTTCCGTTCCTGAAGGACGCGCTGGGCGTGGGCTTCATCGAGCTGGGCCTGGCGCTGACGGTGTTCAACGTGATGTCGGCGTTCACGCAGGCGCCGATGGGCTTCGTCGCCGACCGGCTCGGGCCGCAGAAGGTGCTGATCGGCGGACTGATACTGGGCTCGCTGTCGTTCCTGCTGCTGGCGGTCTTCACCAGCTATGCCGGGGTCATCATCGCCGCGGTGCTCGCCGGGCTGGCCAACGCCGTCTATCACCCCGCCGACTACGCGATCCTGTCCGGCGCGATGCGCGAAAGGTTCATGGGTCGCGCGTTCTCGATCCACACCTTCGCCGGCTACCTGGGCGGCGCGATCGCGCCCGCGACGCTGGTCGCGATCGCGGTGACGATGGGCCTGAAGGCGGCGCTGATCTCGGCCTGCGTGCTGGGCCTCGCATCGGCGGCGCTGCTGATCCGCGAAGGCACGATTCCGCTGCGACAGCGCGGACGCATGGCCTCCGACTCCTCCGCCGCTGCCCGGCCGCCAGGCGCCCGCGCACTGCTGACTCCGGCGGTGCTGATGCTGACGGTGTTCTTCACGTTGCTCGCGCTGTCCACCAACAGCATCTCCAGCTTCGGTCCGGTGGCGCTGGTGGACCTCTACGGCCAGCCGCTGTCGGTCAACAACGTCGCGCTGACCGCCTTCCTGCTGGCCAGCGCATTCGGCGTGCTGGCCGGCGGCATGGTCGCCGACCGCACGCGGCGCCACGGCGACGTCGCGGCGATCGGCTTCGGACTGACCGCGCTGCTGATCGTCGTCGTCGGCACCGTCGCGCTCGGGCCGGTCGCGCTGACCGTCACGATGGGCTGCGCCGGCTTCCTGTCCGGCATCATCATGCCGTCGCGCGACATGCTGGTGCGGCGCGCCGCGCCGCCGGGCACCGAAGGCCGGGTGTTCGGCATCGTCTCCACCGGCTTCAACATCGGCGGCGCCGTCGGCCCGCTGATGTTCGGCTGGCTGCTCGATCACGGCCATCCGCGCGCGATCTTCCTGGGCGCCGCGGTGTTCATGCTGATGACGGTGGCGCTGGCATTGTTCGGCGAACGAAGGTCTGTCCGGCCTGCAGCCGTGCCCGCGCCGGGGGTGAACAGGCCCTAAGCAGGATCAGCACGGCCGGACCCTACCCGGGCGGTCCGGGCCCGGCGGTTGCCTGACGCTTCTCGTCGCGGCCGCCGGCCGCCATGAGGAGAGACGTCATGACCCTGGGCACCATCCTGCTGATCGTGCTGATCCTGGCATTGATCGGCGTCATTCCCGCCTGGCCGCACAGCCGAAGCTGGGGCTACGGGCCGGCCGGCGGCGTCGGCCTGATCGTCGTGATCCTGGTCGTGCTGCTGTTGATGGGGCGGATATGAACGCGCCGGATGGGCCTGCCGCGGGTCGGGTGCGGCTCGCCCTGATGGTGGCCGGCCCCGCGCTGCTCGCTGCTCTGCTGGCCGGCGGCCCGGCCCTTGCCCAGTCTTCGGCGCAGACCGGGGAGCGCGCCCGCGTGATCACGCTGCAGCCGCTGAACCCGGGTGCACCGAACGGTTCGCAGATCAACTCCGATTCCACCGGCAAGATGCGGGAGCTGAACGATCCGCTGATCCTGCGCGGCGCCGACCGCGGCACCGTCCAGGAAGATTTCGAGCGGCGTGCCCGGCTGCGCGAGGAAGCCCGCCAGCGCGAGCTGTCGACCGTCAGGCCGACCCGTCCCGCGCCGTCCGGCAACTGACGCTGCAAGGCGGACGCTACGAAGAGCGGCGCGGTCGCCGTCCTCATCGGCCCGCCGGCAGCGCCGCCGTGACCGCTGCGGGCCGCCATGGCGAGGCAGCCATCAGATCGTCATCGCGGCGAACAGATCGATGAAGCGCCGCAGCTCGGGCGCCGGCAGATGATTGATGCCGGCGGCGATCGCACGGCCGCCGCCGCTTTCGAACTCCCGGCACAAGGTGTCGGCACGGCCGTTCGAGTGATGGGGCAGCCGCACGCTGACCACGTAGCCACCCAGCCGGTCCGGCGTCAGGATCGCCTGCGCCCGCTCCGGATCGCGGCTGGCCAGTTCGTTGCCCAGCGCCCCCCGCACCCGGCGGCTCCACGGCGCGTCCGGCAGCACGAGGATGTCGCCGTGGGCGAAGCGATGGCGGGCCACCACCTGCAACCCGTGCGCCAGGTCGGAGCGCCGGCCGGCATCGATGCGGGCCAGCTCGGCCGAGCCGGCGACGAAACGCAGCGGATCCTCGTGGCCGCGCATCAGCGCCAGCAGCTCCGCCGGCGGCACCAGCAGATCGCCGACCTCGTCGCCATAGGCGTTGTAGTTCAGGTTCTCGCCCAGCGCCCGCAACTGCAGCAGCTCGGCCGCCGACAACCCCGCCGCGGCGCCCCGTTCGAAGGCGACGGCGGTCAGGTTGTCGCCGAACGCGGCGGCGATCGCCCACCGCTGATGACGGTGATCGAGGAACCGGTCCACCAGCAGCGACGTGCAGACATCGCGCGCCTCGTCGATGTGCGCATCGAGCAGCGGATCGGCCGGGATGTCGCCCGCATGATGATGATCGAACCAGCGCACCGACACGCCGGCCTCCAGCAGTCGCAGCAGATCTTCGCGGTTCGCGTCCAGCGAGATGTCGCAGACGGTGATGCGGTCGCCGGCTGCGGCGGTCAGTCCCGCCAGCAACTGCACGTCGCGCTTGACGCCGGTGACCACCGTCGCCGCGGCAGGCTCGGCCAGCCTGAGCTGGTGGATCGCGCACAGGCCATCGGCATCGCCATTGAAAACGTCGAACTGGTTCACTGGGAGCCTGCGGGGTCGTTGTTTCATCGTTTTTTGTCGATGTTGGCCCCAACCTCGCGCTCCGCGCAAGTCGGGCGGAGCCGGTGATAGTGTCGAGGCTGCAACGGCCGGCAGCCATGCTCCGCCCGGACAGCGGCCGGCGAACCGGTTCCGACGACACGACCCAGAGGAGCGAGTGACCATGAGCGACGTAGTGCTTCGATCGATCGACGACGGTGTGTGCACCGTGACCCTGAACCGCCCCGAGCGCCGCAACGCGATGAACGCCGAGCTGCTGGCGCGGCTCAACGAGGTGGTGGCGGCCGCGGCCCACGATCCCGAGGTCGCGGTGCTGGTGCTGCGTGGCGCCGGCGACACGTTCTGCGTCGGCGGCGACGTCAAGGCGATGGCCAGCGCAGAACAGCGGGAGACCTATGAACAGCGGGTCGCGTCGCTGCGCCGGCGCATGGAGGTGTCGCGGCTGCTGCATACGATGAACAAGCCGACGATCGCGCTGGTGCGCGGCGCGGCCGCCGGCGCCGGGCTGTCGCTGGCGATGGCCTGCGACTTCCGGATCGCCGCCCGCTCGGCCAAGATCACCACCGCGTTCGCCAAGGTCGGCCTGTCGGGCGACTTCGGCGGCACCTGGTTCATCACCCGGCTGGTGGGCAGCGCCAAGGCACGCGAGCTGTACCTGATGCCGGAAGTGATGACGGCCGACACCGCGTTCGGCCACGGCCTGCTGACCCGCGTCGTCGACGACGCCGACATCGAACCCGCCGCCGCCGCGTTCGCCCGCTCGCTCGCCCGCGGCCCGCGCGTCACGCTCGGCTACATCAAGCAGAACCTGAACCACGCGGAACTCGGCTCGCTCGAAGCCGCGCTCGACCTGGAAGCCGCCAACCACATCCGCTGCTCGCAGACCGACGACCACCGCGAAGCCGCCACCGCGTTCGTCGAGAAACGCGAGCCGGTGTTCAAGGGGCGCTGAAGCGGGCGGCGATGGTGGCGCGCCGACCGGCCAGCCGGTCGGCGCTCGCTGCCCCGCGTGGCTGCCCGCGCCGCCGATCGCCTGGCAGCCGGCTGCCACGGCGAAGCGACGTCCTGCCGCGCTGACAGGTATTGCGCGCCGCGGACCGCGCGTCTCGTATGATGGGCCGCATGACTGCGCTGATCGAATCGCGCTGCCGGGTGGGCGCACCGGCGCGCCCGCGGTCCCCGCCGCCGCCGCGACCGCTCGCGGCCGTCGCGGCGCGCATCGCGATCATCGTTTCACCGGCCCCGGCGGTCGTCGCGCAGATCACGGCCGCCGTCGTGCGCATCGCGATCATCGGCGCGCTGGCCTTCGCATTGCTGGTCTGCCTGATCGGAGTCGCCGCCGCCCAGGCCGATCGGCCCGCTGCCGGAGCCGACGCGGCGAATGGCGGAACGGCGCGGCCGGAGACGACGCGGCCGGGCCCGATCGTCACGATGACGATCGACGGCGCGATCGGCCCGGCCAGTGCCGACCACCTGCGCCGGGCGCTCGCGCATGCGGTCGACGTCGGCGCGTCGGCGCTGCTGCTGCGCCTGGACACGCCGGGCGGACTCGACACGTCGATGCGCGAGATGATCCGGATGAGCCTCGCGGCGCCGCTGCCGGTGATCACCTACGTGCATCCGGCCGGCGCGCGGGCCGCGAGCGCCGGCACGTTCCTCCTCTATGCGAGCCATGTCGCGGCGATGTCGCCGGGCACCAATCTCGGCGCCGCGACGCCGATCTCGCTCGGCGGCGGGGGCGGCGGCGGTGGTGGACGCGGCGGCGGCGAGGGCGGTAGCGGCAAGGACGGCGCCGACAGATCCGCCGACGCCGCGGCATCCAAGGCGATCAACGACGCGGTCGCCTACCTGCGCTCGCTCGCGACGCTGCGCGGCCGTGATGCCGACTGGGCCGAGCGGGCGGTCCGCGAGGCGGCCAGCCTGCCGGCCGACACCGCGCTGAAGCAGCGCGTCGTCGATGTGGTCGCCACCGATGTCGACGACCTGCTGCGCCAGATCGACGGCCGCTCGCTGCGGGTCGCCGATCGCACCGTCACGCTGCGCACCGCGGGCGCCGAGCACATCGAGCACGCCGCCGGCTGGCGCGTACGCGCGCTCGCCGGCATCACCCATCCGCAGGTCGCACTGCTGCTCGTGTTGATCGGCTTCTACGGACTGCTGTTCGAGTTCATGAGCCCGGGCGCGGTCTACCCCGGGACGATCGGCGCGGTCTGCCTGCTGCTGGGTCTGTACGGGCTCGCGGCGCTGCCGATCTCGTGGACCGGCGCCGGCCTCGTCGTGCTCGGGCTGGGGCTGATGATCGCCGAGGCGTTCCTCCCCGCCTTCGGGCTGCTCGGCGTCGGCGGCCTCATCGCGTTCGCCGCCGGCGTCGCGCTGCTCGTCGATACCGACGACATGCCGGGCTTCGAGGTCGGCTGGCCCTTCGTGGCCGGTCTCGCGCTTGCCGCCGCGAGCCTGGCGCTGATCACCGGGCGGGCCGCGTTGCGCTCGGCTGGCCGGCCGATCACCGCAGGCGCGGAGGCGATGCTCGGCGCGCCGGCCGAGGTCGTCGACTGGGACGGCCTCGCCGGTCACGTCTTCGTCCAGGGCGAGCGCTGGCGCGCCCGCGCCGGGCAGCCGCTGCAGCCGGGGCAGCGCGTGCGCGTACTGGCGATCGACGGGCTGACCGTCGCCGTCGGCCCGGCCGGGCCCACCCCATCCTCAGGAGAACGCGCCCCATGAACACGCTGCTGGTCGTCGGCCCGCTGATCGTCGTCGTCGCCGTGCTGCTCGCGCTGGCGATCCGCATCCTGCGCGAATACGAGCGCGCGGTCGTCTTCACGCTCGGCCGCTTCACCGGCGTGCGCGGCCCCGGCCTGATCCTGCTGATCCCGGTCGTCCAGCAGATGGTCCGCGTCGACCAGCGCACGCTGGTCCTCGACGTGCCGGCGCAGGACGTGATCTCGCGCGACAACGTGTCGGTCAAGGTCAACGCGGTGATCTACTTCCGCGTCGTCGCGCCCGACCGCTCGGTGATCCAGGTCGAGAACTTCGCGCTCGCCACCAGCCAGCTCGCGCAGACCACGCTGCGTTCGGTGCTCGGCAAGCACGACCTCGACGAAATGCTGTCGGAGCGCGACAAGCTCAACAACGACATCCAGGAGATCCTCGATCGGCAGACCGACGCCTGGGGCATCAAGGTCGCAAACGTCGAGATCAAGCACATCGACCTCGGCGAAGGCATGGTCCGGGTCATCGCCCGGCAGGCCGAGGCCGAGCGGGAACGACGCGCCAAGGTCATCGCCGCCGAAGGCGAGCAGCAGGCCGCGCAGAAGCTGCTCGAGGCGGCCGAGATCCTGTCGACGCGGCCCGAGGCGATGCAGCTTCGCTACCTGGGCACGCTGGCCCAGATCGCCGGACAGAACAGCTCGACGATCGTGTTCCCGTTCCCGACCGACCTCGCGACCGTGCTCGCCAAGGCGATGCCGACGCGCAGCGGCTGACCGGCTACGGCGCGCACGAGCCGACGAACGGTCGGTCGGCCGCGCGATCGCGGAAAAATTTTCCGGCGATGCTGACCGAGGATTGCGCGTGCACCGCAGCATACGGGCTGTGTCCGCAACCGCCGGTGGGGCCGCACGCACCCTTCGTGCACTGAAAGGACAGAGGCAAAGACGGCGACGTAGCCGTTCGCACTTGCACAACGCACAGCAGCATCGGGCGCCGCTTTGCGTTGCAGCAAATTTTGCGGCCCTCCGGTCGTCCGGCGACCGTTCGTCGGGCGGGCTTTTTTCACGCTCTTGACACACCGTCGGGCGAGACTATTCTTCCCCCTCACAGGAGGACCTCGACATGCCTGCAGAAATTCGAGTGAACAACACGGCAGACGGCGTCTGGTTCGAACTCCACACTCCCGATGATCAACGTCCGCTGCCCGAAAGCCGCCGTTTCGGCAGCCTCGCCGATGCATCGGGCGGCCTGGAAGAACTGAAGCGCCATTCGGCATCGCGCAAGCGCTATCGAGCATCGCATTCGATGGCGGGTGACTGCTATTTCGAATTCCTGGGTCGTGACGGTGAGCCCTTGGCCACCAGCCGCCCGTTCCCGTCGTTCAAGACCTTGCTGCAGGCCGAGGCGCATGTGCCGGTGGTGCAGCACGCGCACGTTCTGCTCGGCTGAGCGGCGTCGTCGCCCCGACATCGACACCGGAAGATACGACCGCATCGCCGCGACGACGCAGCGCACATCGGGGCGCAACGACGAAAAGCCGCGTGAATCGCGGCTTTTTTCATTTGGACCGGTGTTCGTTCGGACCGGCGTCCGCTCGGCGTTTCGTCGGTCCGGCCGGGCGCTGCCGGCCGGAGCTCCGCTGAATGCGGGAGGCCGGGCGCGCCGCGGCAAGCCGCAGCGCGCACTGCGGCATCGTTCAGCCGCCGATGAATTCAGCCGCCGATGAAGACCGGCGTGCTGCCCGCCGTCGGGCGATACCCCATTCGGGGCATGTCGCGGCCCGCCTCGCGCGCCCGCACCGCGTCGGCGCCGGCCGTCACCGTGGTCGGCACGAAGGTGTCGCCGCTCACCAGATACGGCGAGGTCTGTTCCTGCTGACGCGCGGCGGCGCGAACCTCCGCCGTCGTCTGCTCCGAACGGGTCATCGTGTAGTCGGGCTCGACCTGCCCGACGAATGCGGTGGCGGCCGAAGCGGTGCCGGCGACGCCGGCGAACAGGAGGGAGGCGGTGATGAGGCGCAGCGTGTTCATGACTTTCTTTTCCTTCGAGGTTGGAGGGTGTATCGGGAAGGCGGAAGGGTCTTCCTGATGAAACCGCGCCGATCGACAGCTCGATTCCATGGATCGGCATCATCCGGCCGCAACATCACGGCAAGATCACGACGCGATAGCCGGAACATCGCGTTCAGGGAACGCTTTCAAAAAACCCGCACTTCTCTTATCGTGTCCGCACGCGATCCGGAGACATCGATGACCCAGCCGCTGATCCGAGTGAAGGTCGACCGCGAGCTGTGCCAGGGGCACAACCGCTGCAAGAAGCTGGCGCCCGAACTGTTCGACCTCGACGAGTACGGGCTGGCCCGCGAGGCCGGCACCGGCATCGTGCCGCCCGAGCTGCTGGCCAAGGCGCGGCTGGCCGAAGACAACTGCCCGGAGTTCGCGGTCCGCGTCGAAGAAGCCCCCGCAGGAGACTGACGATGCAAGCCCGCCCGCCGGTCAGGGACTGGCTGACAGACTTCGATCACCTGGACCCGCGCTGGATCGCCGATCCGTTCCCCATCTGGGACGAGATCCGCACCCGCTGCCCGGTCGCGCATACCGATCGCTTCAACGGCGTCTATCTGCCGACACGCTACGAGGACGTGAAGACGGTCGCCTACGACACCGAGCACTTCTCGTCGAAGCGCATCATCGTCCGCGACCATTACGCCGACAACGTGCCGCCCGCGCCGCCGATCACCTCCGATCCGCCCGAGCACCGGCCGGCCCGGATGGTGCTGCTGCCGGCGTTCACGCCAGCACAGATCGACAAGCTCGAGGACAAGGCCCGCGCCGTCTGCAACATGCTGATCGACCGCATCGCCGGCGCCGACCGATGCGACGGCGCCGTCGATTACTCGCAGCACATCCCGGTACGGGTGATCGCCCACATGCTCGGCGTATCCGAGGACGATGGCGACCTGTTCCGCGAATGGATCGAGCTGGTGCTGACCGCCGGCGTCACCGATCCGGCGGCGCTGATGCGCGGCGTCACCGAGATGACCCACTACTTCGTCGCGCAGATCGCGCAGCGCAAGGCGCAGCCCGGCGACGACCTGATCTCGTTCCTGCTGAACACCGATTTCCAGGGCCGCAAGTTCGACGAAGGCCATGTGCTGGGCAGCCTGCGGCTGCTGCTGATCGCCGGCATCGACACCACCTGGAGCGCGATCGGCTCGAGCCTGTGGCACCTGGCCACCCATCCGCAGGACCGGCAACGGCTGGTCGCCGAGCCCGAACTGATTCCCACCGCGATCGAGGAGTTCCTGCGCGCCTATGCGCCGGTCACGATGGCGCGGCTGGTCAAGGCCGACACCGAGATCGGCGGCTGCCCGATGAAAGCCGGCCAGATGGCTGTCGTCCCGGGCCCCCAACCGCGCCCCGGCGTTTTCCCCGGATGCCGAAAAGGTGATCATCGACCGCCAGCAGAACCGCCATGCGGCGTTCGGCCTGGGCATCCATCGCTGCGTCGGCTCGAACCTCGCGCGGATGGAGATGACGGTGGCGGTGCAGGAGTGGCTGAAGCGCATGCCCGGGTTCTCGCTCGACCCGTCGCTGCCGGTGGAATGGTCCACCGGCACCGTGCGCGGGCCGCGCAAGCTGCCGCTGCTGCTGGGCGTGCGCTGATCGGATGCGCTGATCGGATGCGCTGATCGGATGCGCGGCGATCGCCGCGCGGCTCATCCGAGCCCGAGCGCAGCGCGGACGTCGTGGGCTGCCACCGGCTGCAGCCGTTCCGCGCCGCTCTCGAACACGCCCGCCTCGGTGACGATCCAGCGCATCGGCAGATCGTGCGGCTGCGGCTCGATCGATCGCAACCCCGCCGGCTCGTAGCCCACCCCGCTCGTGGGCGCCCCCCCCAGCCCCGCCAGTATGCGGTCCAAATAAACGCCGCCATCGCCCAGCCGGTAGCCGGCCTCGTCGAACCCCACCAGCGGCACCAGCATCAGATCCGGCGACAGCGGCTCGCCGGCGGCCGGTACCGGTATGCCATGGTCGCCTGCCGCCATCGCAGCGCCCGGCTCCCAGCGGCGGAATTGCAGCGCTGCGCCGCGCGCAGCCACCACCGGCAGCGCCGCGCGGCCGCCCTGCGCGATGAACCGG
>OEIU01001734.1_pt1 | contig 13159 bp, 10 predicted proteins | sample 1539221 | NCBI WGS metagenome assembly OEIU01 (sample SAMN03792071, study PRJEB22550) | activated sludge metagenome | feature: wastewater treatment plant; material: activated sludge; isolation source: Wastewater treatment plant of a petroleum refinery complex | place: Argentina: Zarate | collected...
GCCGCAGGCGAAGCCGATGCGCGATGGCGGCACGTGCTCGGAAACGAAAACCCAGGCTCCCGGCACTTCCCCGCCGACCGCCGCGCCCTGCAGCACGCGCAGCAGCAGGAGCAGCAAAGGTGCCGCAATGCCGATGCTGGCATGGGTCGGCAACAGGCCCATCAGCAGGGTCGGCACCGCCATCAGCAAGACGCTGAGCATGAACATGCGCTTGCGCCCGATGCGGTCGCCGAAGTGGGCCATGACGATGCCGCCCAGCGGTCGCGCCAGGTAGCCGGCGGCGAAGATGCCGAAGGTCTGCAACTGGCGCAGCCACTCCGGCATGTCCGGCGGAAAGAACAGCTGCGCGATGACCGCCGTGAAGAACACGAAAATGATGAAGTCGTAGAACTCGAGCGCGCCACCGAGGGCGGCCAGGGCCAGGGTGCGCATGTCGCGGCGACCGAGCGTGTTCACGGCGGGCTCACTCATGGATCGGCAGGTGCTATGGGTTGGGGGTCGACGTATATCATTGAACAGCGACTTTCCGCAGCCCTGGACCCCCGATTTCCGCAACGAACCGGACCGGCTCGGCCACTTCCGGCACAATAGGCGGCTGCCACCCGGCTCCCCGTCCTGCTGGATGCTCTTCGTTCGATGCGACCCCTGCCCATCCTTCCCGACCGCTACGCGCTTGCCCTGGTCGCGACTGTCGCGCTGGCTGCGCTGCTGCCCTGCCGCGGCACGGTTGCTGCGGCGTTCGATGTCGTCACGCCGGTGGCCATCGCGCTGCTGTTCTTCCTGCATGGCGCGCGCCTTTCGCGCGATGCGATCATCGCCGGACTGGTCCATTGGCGCCTGCACCTGCTGGTGATGGCCAGTACCTACGTGATGTTCCCCGTGGTCGGAGTCGGCATCGAGTGGTCGCTGCCGTCCGGCTGGCTGACGCCGGGCCTGATGACTGGCCTGCTGTTCCTCTGCGCCCTGCCGTCCACGGTGCAATCGTCGATCGCCTTCACCTCGATTGCACGCGGCAACGTCGCGGCCGCGGTGTGCAGTGCGTCGCTGTCGAACCTGCTCGGCGTGTTCCTCGCCCCGTTGCTGGTTTCGCTGCTGCTGGACACGCAGGGCGAAGGCGGCTTTGCGCTCGAATCGATCGGCAAGATCGTCCTGCAGCTGTTCGTACCGTTCGTCGCCGGTCACCTGGCGCGGCCCTGGGTCGGGCGGCGCGTCGAGCGCAGCGGCCGCCTGCTCGCCTATACCGACCGCGGCACCGTCCTGCTCGTGGTCTACGTGGCTTTCAGTGCCTCGGTGGTCGAGGGCCTGTGGCGGCAACTGCCGCTGGCCGAGCTTGGCGTCCTGCTTGTTCTGCTTTGTGCATTGCTGGCATTCGCCCTGCTCTTCACCACCCAGCTCAGCCGCCGCCTCGGCTTCAGCCGCGCCGACGAGATCGCCGTGGTGTTCTGCGGATCGAAGAAAAGCCTGGCCAGCGGCGTGCCGATCGCCAAGATCCTGTTCGCCGGCGATCCCATGCTCGGCATGATCGTGGTGCCGGTTCTGGTCTACCACCAGATCCAGTTGATGGTTTGCGCGGTGCTCGCGCAGCGCTATGCGCGGCGCCCTCGCACCACGACAGGGAACCTGTAGGAAGCAGCTTCAGCCGCGATGCTTTTGGCTACTCCGTATGAAGGGCATTCATGCCCGATACTCTTCGTCACGTTTGGCGAGAGCATCGGGCATGAATGCCTCTCCTACAGAAGCTATCGATTGGCGGCGCGGGGTTCGATGGCTGTTCCCGCGTTTCCGCTTCGTTGTTGGCTTCAGCCGCGATGCTCTTCGTTTCGTTGTAGGAAGCGGCTTCAGCCGCGATGCTCTTCGGTTGACATCAGGAGCAGGGGCATCGCGGCTGAAGCCGCTTCCCACGGGGAATGTCGACGCGTTATGCGGGCTTGAAGATCATGCCGCCGGCCTCGGGCATCGGCATCGGCGCGATGTAGTGGTCGATCAGCAGGAAGGCGAACAGCGCCATCAGGTAGATGATCGAGTAGTTGAACACCCTCATCGCGAACAGTTCGTCGGGCGGATCGAGCAGGCGGATCGCGTAGTAGAGGAAGCCCGCGCCGAGCACGAGCGCGCCGCCGAGATAGAACATCCCGCTCATGCCGGTCAGGTACGGCAGGATGGTCACGATCAGCAGCAGGATCGTGTAGGCCAGCACATGCCAGCGCGTGTAGGTGACGCCATGGGTGACAGGCAGCATCGGCACCTGCGCCCGCGAATAGTCCTCGACGCGGAAAATCGCCAGCGCCCAGAAGTGAGGCGGCGTCCAGACAAAGATGATCAGGAACAGCAGCAGGGCATAGGGGTGGACATGGCCGGTCACGGCAACCCAGCCGAGCAGCGGCGGGGCCGCGCCGGCCGCACCACCGATCACGATGTTCTGCGAGGTCGCGCGCTTGAGGAAGGCCGTGTAGACGATGGCATAACCGATCAGCGAGGCGAAGGTGAGCACGGCGGTCAGCGGATTGACCAGGGCGATCAGGATCGTCATCGACAGCGCGCCGAGCACGATCGCGAACACCAGCACCTGCACCGGCGTCAGCGAGCCGGTCGCCAGGGGCCGATGCGAGGTGCGTCCCATCAGCCGGTCGATGCGCTGGTCGATCAGGTGGTTGATCGCCGCGGCCGATGCGGCCGCCAGCCAGATGCCGATGAAGCCGGCCACCGACTGGCGCAGCGGCGGCCAGCCCGGCACGGCCAGGAACATGCCGATGATCGCGGTGAACACGATCAGGGCGACGACGCGTGGCTTGGTCAGCTCGAGGTACTGCAGTGCAATCGAGGACATGCGCGAGTCGTGCCGGAGGGAAATCGATGAGGTGGCCACGGTAACGGTTCAGGCCTCGGGCGTCACGCGGCGCTGCGTGCGCGCCAGTGCATAGACCAGGGTGAACAGCAGCAGCACGGCCACGGTGACATGGGCCAGCGCGACCGATAGCGGCAGGCCCAGCTTGACGTTGGCGATGCCAAGCACCACCTGGACGACGAGTCCGGCACCGAGCGCGATCGCCGGCAGGCGCAACCCGCGCCGGGCCAGGCGGTGCGACAGCCAGCCCAGGTAACAGAACACGACCACGGCGCCGAGGCGATGGCTCATCTGGATCGCGTTGCGCGCGGCGACGTCGAGCACGCCGCCCTCGTAGTCGATGCCGATGCCGCGCCAGAGCACGAAGCCCTCGCCGAAATCGGTATCCGGCCACCACTGTCCCTGGCAGGTCGGGAAGTCGAGGCCGCAGGTAAGCGCCGCGTAGTTGGCGCTGGTCCAGCCGCCGAGGGCGATCTGCAGGCCGAGCAGGAACAGACCGATGGCGACGAGCCGGCGCGTCGATGCCGCGCGATCATCGTCGGCACCGATGCCGGACAATCGCAACGCGACATAGCTGGCCAGCGCGAAGGTGGTCAACCCGCCGAGCAGGTGCCCCATGACCACGATCGGCTTGAGCAGCCAGGTGACCGTCCACATGCCGAGCATGGCCTGGAAGATCACGACCGAGAGCAGGACGACGGCGATGCGCCAGGGCGCGGGACGCTGCAGGCGGGCTGCCGCGACTACCGGCAGCGCCAGCGCTATCGCCGAAAATACCGCCGATACGGCATACGCACCACGCCCGTAGCTGAGAACGCCGAGCGCAGCAGCCGCCGCGGCCAGCGCCAGCATGGCCACGGCCGGCTTGCGCCGCCACGCCGCAGCCAGGGCCAGTGCGAGGATCAGCACGCCCAGCGAACCGGCGACCATGCGGTGCCCCTGTTCGCGCCAGGTCTTGTGCGATTCGACCGGACGCTCGGGAAACTGCGCGTTGGCCGCGACGATTTCCTGCTCGTGTCCGGGCCAGCTGGCCTTGCCGTAGCAGGTCGGCCAATCCGGGCACGACAGCCCGGCATGGCTGAGGCGCACGAACGCGCCGAAGATGATCAGGCAGAACGCGACGAGCGCGGCCAGCACGGCGATGCGCGCGACCCAGGATCCCGCCACGCTGCGCGTGCTCACTTGGTCACCTTGGCCAGGTCCTTGCGCAAGCCGCCGGCATCGAAGCCATCGGCGTACCAGGTCAGCGCCGTGCCATCCGGCTTGACCAGGACGGCGGCGACGCCGTCGTCGGCGTCCGGCGCCCATTCGGCGAATCGACCCTCGCTGTCACGACCTACCTGCCAGACCTTCATCAGTTCGTCGGCACCCTGCCCTGTCGGCGGCGTACCGAGGTAGAGAAGGCGCACGCGCCGGGCATTCTGGTTCAGCGAGATCCGCGCGCGATGGATGAGATCCAGCTTGGCCATGCATTGGGTCGCACATTGCCGTCCGGGCAACGCGACCACGCTCCAGCGCCACTCCGGGTCCTGCCATTGCAGGCGCGAGCCGTCTGCCAGCGTGATTGGCACCTCGGCGACTGAACGCTGCGGCACGATGCCCTGGCCATAGCTGCGTGCATCGGGAACCCAGCCGCTGCTGGCCAGCAATGCCGCCAGCAGCACCGGCACGACGAACAACGATGCGAGCAGGATCAGCTGCATTCGTTTCCTGTTTCGGGTGTGCATCATTCCTTCCGGGGTTTCGGGTGCCGCCAGTGCAGCACGATGAAAATCACGATCGCGGCGAACGCAAAGCTGAACCACTGGAACGCGTAGCCGCGATGGCGCTCCGGCGGCAGGATCTGCGGCGTCCACTCGCGCACGAAGGCGGACGCCGGATCGGGATCGAGCAACAGCACCCGATCGTCCAGCGCCCGGCCCGCATCCTGCGCGATCTCGGCCGGATCGATGTAGATGGTCAGCTTCGGCCAGGCGCTCGACTTCGGCAGCGCATTGCCGCCGAGCCTCAATCCCGACCCGGGCGCCGGTGCATACAGCCCGCCCAGTTCCACTTCGCCCTCGGGCAGCGCGGGCTGCTTTTCCGATGCGGCGCGGCCAAGGAACCCGCGGTTGACGAGCAATGCAAGCCCGCCGTCATTCGGCACGAAGATCGCAAACGAAAACCGGCCTTGCTGTCCGTCACGTACCTGGTCATCCAGTACATAGGTATGGACCGGGTCGAACCAACCACGCACCTGCACATGCGGGTAAGCGCCTGCTGCGGCGAGTCGTCGCGCCTCGTCGAGGCTCAGCGACTGCCGGGCGTCGGCGCCGGCAAACGCCGCCAGCAGCAATTCCTTGTCGGCCGCGCGCCGCAGCTGCCAGAAGCCCAGTGTCGAGAATGCGGCGACGCCGGCCGCGGTCAGCAGCACCGCGAACACGGAGGGCCTGGCCCAGCGTCTAGCCACGGCTGCGGAGACTATACTTGCCGTCATCCCGAACGGATGATTCGAACATGACCAGCAAGATACTGATCGTCGTTTTCCTGATAGCCATCGTCTGGAATCTCGGCGCCGGCCTGTACTACATGATGACCGACAAGGGCGGGACCGATCGCACGGTCAAGGCCCTGACCCGACGCATCGGACTTTCCGTTCTGCTGATCGTGCTGATCGCCATCGGCATGCTGACCGGCTACATACAGCCGCATGGCCTTTAGAAGCTGGGAATGGGGAATGGAGAATGGGGAATAGGTAGAGCGCAATCCTCGCCGCTCCTTGCCTTTCCCGTTCTCAATTCCCTATTCCCTATTCCCGGCACTTAAAGCACGTACACAAACACAAACAGCCCGAGCCAGACCACGTCGACGAAGTGCCAGTACCAGGCGACCGCTTCGAAGCCGAAGTGGTTGTCCCTGGTGAAATGGCCCTTGGCACAGCGGAACCACATGACCGTCAGCATGATCGCGCCCAGCGTCACATGCATGCCGTGGAAGCCGGTCAGCATGAAGAAGGTCGATCCGTAGACGCCGCTGCCGAGGGTCAGGTTCAGGTGCTGGTAGGCCTCCATGTACTCCGTTGCCTGGAAATACAAGAAGGCGACGCCGAGCGCGATGGTCGCCGCGAGCCAGACCAGCAGGGCACGGCGGTGGCCGGCACGCAACGCATGGTGGGCGAAGGTGATGGTCACGCCGGAACTGAGCAGCAACAGGGTGTTTACCAGCGGCAGGTGCCAGGCCGGAATCGTCTCGAAGGCGCCGCCGATGTTGCCCGGGCCATTGGTCGGCCAGCTCGGCGTGTAGCCCTGCCAGAGGTAATAGTTGGTCAGCGCGCCATGGCCTTCACCGCCGATCCACGGCACCGAGAGCATGCGCGCATAGAACAGGGCACCGAAGAACGCTGCGAAGAACATGACCTCGGAGAAGATGAACCACATCATGCCCATGCGGAACGAGACATCGACCTGGTTGTTGTAGATGCCGGAAATCGATTCGCGGATGACCGTGCCGAACCAGCCGAACATCATGAAGACGATGATGCCGAGGCCGAGATACATGAGCGGCGAGGTCAGCAGCCCGGTGCCGCCGTTGAACCAGTTGGCCGCGCCAATGACGGTGCTGAACAGGCCGATGGAGCCCACGATCGGCCAGTGGCTGCCGTGTGGAACGTAATAAGCACCTTGTGTATGCGCCATGATCTTGGAACCCCGGACTCAAGGATTAGGTCAGTTCTTCGCGATGATGCCATCGGCCGGCACCGGCGCAAGGCCGAGACGTTCGGTGGCGAGTTCGTTCGCGTAGAAGGTATAGGACAATGTCAGCGTCTTCACGCCACTGGGCAGTTGTGGATCCACGACGAACCTCACCGGCATGCGCCGCGACTCGCCGGCCTCCAGCGTCTGTTCCGTGAGGCAGAAGCATTCGGTCTTGTTGACGTAGGGCGACGCCTCGCTCGGCGCCACGCTCGGCACGGCGTTGCCGACGATCGCCGCGCCGGACTGGTTGGTCGCGTCGAACCAGACTTCGGTCAGCGCGCCCGGATGGACCTCGATGCGGGTCTTTTCCGCACTGAAATCCCACGGCAGCTTGCTGTTGACGTTGGCGACGAACTCGACCGCGATCGTGCGCGATTCGTCGACCTTCATCAGCGCCACCTGTGCCGCATCGGCCGCATCGCCGGACAGCTTGATGCCGAGCACGTGCTCGCAGGCGATCCGGTAGATCGGCACCATCGCAAAACCGAACAGGAACGAGGCCCCGACGACCCACAGCGCCGTGCGCGCGATGTTCCGCGAATCGTGCTTCACGCGCCGGGTGGCTTCGTGCTGGCCAGTTTCAGTTTCCATCACTGATTGACATTGCCGTGGGCCAGCATCGAATTGTCGATTACCGGCGGCTCCGTGAAGGTATGGTGCGGCGCCGGCGAGGGCACCGTCCATTCGAGGCCGTGCGCGCCTTCCCAGACCTGTTTGCTGGCCCGGTTCTTCGAGAAGTAAACGGCATGCACGACGACGCCGACGAACAGCAACTGGCTGAGGCCGAACCAGAATCCGCCGATCGAACTGATCATGTTGAAGTCGGCGAAGGCGACGTTGTAGTCGGGAATGCGTCGCGGCATGCCGGCCAGGCCGAGGAAGTGCTGCGGGAAGAACAGCACGTTGACCGAGATCACGCTCATCCAGAAATGGATCTTGCCCCAGCGCTCGCTGTACATGTTGCCGCACCACTTCGGCAGCCAGTAGTAGACCGCGGCCATGATCGCGAAGACGGCGCCGGTAACCAGCACGTAGTGGAAGTGGGCGACGACGAAATAGGTGTCCTGGTACTGGAAGTCGGCCGGCACGATGGCCAGCATGAGTCCGGAGAACCCGCCGATGGTGAACAGGATGACGAAGGCGATGGCGCTCAGCATCGGCCTCTCGAAGGTCATCGAGCCTTCCCACATCGTGGTCACCCAGTTGAACACCTTCACCCCGGTCGGGATCGCGATCAGCATCGTCGCGTACATGAAGTACAGCTCGCCGCCGAGCGGCATGCCGACCGTGAACATGTGGTGGGCCCAGACGATGAACGACAGGAAGGCGATCGAGGCGATCGCGTAGATCATCGCCTGGTAGCCGAACAGCGGCTTGCGCGCGAAGGTCGGGATGATCTCGCTGACGATGCCGAATGCCGGCAGGATCATGATGTAGACCTCGGGATGCCCGAAGAACCAGAAGATGTGCTGGAACATGACTGGGTCGCCGCCACCGGCCGCGTTGAAGAAGCTGGTGTGGAAGAACTTGTCGGTCAGCAGCATGGTCACCGCGCCGGCCAGGACCGGCATCACCGCGATCAGCAGGAACGCGGTGATCAGCCAGGACCAGACGAAGATCGGCATCTTCAGCAGGTCCATGCCCGGCGCGCGCATGTTGAGGATGGTGGCGATGATGTTGATCGCGCCCATGATCGAGCTGATGCCCATCATGTGGATGGCGAAGATGACGAAGGCCACGCTGTTGCCGCCCTGCAGCGACAGCGGCGGATACAGCGTCCAGCCGCCCTGCGGGCCCGCGCCCGGCATGAACAGGGTCGACAGCAGCAGGGTGAAGGCGAACGGCAGGATCCAGAACGACCAGTTGTTCATGCGCGGCAGGGCCATGTCCGGCGCGCCGATCTGCAGCGGGATCATCCAGTTGCCGAGGCCGACGAAGGCCGGCATGACCGCGCCGAAGATCATGACCAGGGCGTGGATCGTGGTCATCTCGTTGAAGAACTCGGGCTGGACCAGCTGCAGGCCCGGCTGGAACAGCTCCGCACGGATGATCATGGCCATCGAGCCGCCGATGAAGAACATGATCAGCGCGAACACCAGGTACAGGGTACCGATGTCCTTGTGGTTGGTCGTGAACAGCCAGCGATGCAGGAAGCCTTGCGGCTTGTGATCGTGGGCATCGTGGTGGGTGTCGTGGACGGCAGCGTGGGCCATGGCCTCTACCTCAAGAATTCTGGAACGGAATCAGCCCTGCGGGGCCGTCGTCGGTGCGATGGTGGTTGCGGTGGCTTCGACCGCAGGCGCAGGCGCATGCTCGGTCAGCCACTGCTCGAATTCGGCCTTCGGCACGGCCTTGACCACGATCGGCATGAAGCCATGGTCGCGACCGCACAGCTCGGCGCACTGTCCGCGATAGACGCCGGGTTCGTCGATGCTGGTCCAGGCGGAATTGATGATCCCGGGAATCGCGTCCTGCTTCCAGCCGAGCACCGGCACCCACCACGAATGGATCACGTCGTCGGCGGTCACGACAAAGCGCACCTTGACACCGACCGGCAGCACCAGCGGATTGTCGACATCGAGCAGGTAGGTCGGATAGCCGTCGACCTTGATATCCGCCGGGTTCATCCCCGAGCCGAGCTGGCGCGTGCGGTTGGATTGCGATTCGAGGCTGGACATGAAATTGATGCCGGGCTGCTTGCCGAAGTAGTCGACGTACTCATAGCGCCACTTCCACTGGTAGCCGGTGATCTTGATCGTCATCTCCGAATCCGACGTATCGGACATGCGCAGCAGCAGGTTCGTTGCCGGCCAGGCACATGCGACCAGGATCAGGATCGGGATCACCGTCCAGATGGCCTCGAGCTTGGTGCTGTGGCTCCAGGTCGCCGGCACCGCGCCCCTGGACTTGCGGAAGCGGAACATGGCGACGAACATCACGCCGAACACGACGATGCCGATGACCACGCAGATCCAGAGCATGATCATGTGGATGTCATGAACCTCCTGCGAGGTCTTGCTGACGCCCCTGGTCATGTTCAGCTGCCACGGCTGCGGATTGGCACTTGCCGCGGTGCTCGCGAGCATGCCGAGGACGATCAGAGCCGGCGCGGCCAGCACGCGGCGCATTCGCGAGATCCCAACTGACATCATTGCCATCACCTTGAATACGAAGTCATCTTGAATGGTCGACCGGCCTACGCTGCGACCGACACGGAATCCTTTACCCGGGATCCGGCCGCGAAACGGGCCGGGCGCGCATCGTCCGTAGAAACGATATGCAGGGAACCTCGGAATGATAGTTGACGGTCAACGGCAGCGGCAAGGACAAAGCGGCGATCGGGACGAATTCGCACGCGTCAATAGGTCGCATCCATGCAATACGGGCGCTTGGCCGCCGGCCCGGCGCTCTTTACACTAGCGGGCCGGGACCCGGCCGGTTTTCCGGCCTGGCGACGGAAAAACCGTGGATCGGCACCCATCCCGGCCCGCGACGACAGCCGTCGCCCGAACCGCAGCACTCGAGAGCCCACAAATCGTGAGCGAAATCCTTTCCCCAGAACTTCCCGCAACGGCCGACCCGGCCCGTGCCCGCATTACCGCCGCCTGGTCGCGCGACGAGACCGAAGCGGTCAACGAGCTGCTGGCCCAGGCCAGCATGACCCCGGCCGAGCGCGAAACGGTGCTGGCCCGGGCCTCGGAGCTGGTCGCCCGGGTACGCGCGAAATCCGGCGACCAGACCGCCGTCGAGTCATTCATGCGCGAATACGACCTGTCCAGCGAGGAAGGCGTGCTGCTCATGTGCGTGGCCGAGGCCCTGCTGCGCGTGCCCGACTCGGAAACCGCCGACAAGCTGATCCGCGACAAGCTCGGCGAGGCCAACTGGAAGAAGCACGTCGGCGCCAGCGAATCGCTGTTCGTCAACGCGTCGACCTGGGGCCTGATGCTGACCGGCAACCTCGTGCAGCTGGCCGAGGAGACGCGCAGCAATTTCGTCGGCGCCCTGCGCCGGCTGGTCGGCCGTGCCGGCGAGCCGGTGATCCGCCTCGCCGTGCGCCAGGCCATGCGCATCATGGGCTACCAGTTCGTCATGGGGCGCACCATCAAGGAAGCCCAGGACCGTTCCGCGCAGAAGGAAAACGCCGCCTACCGCTACTCCTACGACATGCTCGGCGAGGCCGCCCTCACTGCCCACGACGCCGAGCGCTACATGCAGTCCTATCGCGACGCGATCACCGCGCTGGGCAAGCGGGGACCGTGGAAGGACGTCCTCGACGCGCCTTCGATCTCGGTCAAGCTGTCGGCGATCCATCCGCGCTACGACGTGCCCAACCGGGCCCGCGTGCACGCCGAACTGACGCCGCGCGTGCTCGAGCTCGCGCAGATGTCGATGGCCCAGGGCATCGGCATGACCGTCGATGCCGAGGAGGCGGACCGCCTCGAACTCTCCCTCGACGTGCTCGGCGAGGTCTTCGCCGATCCGTCGCTGCAGGGCTGGAACGGCTTCGGGCTGGCCGTGCAGGCCTACCAGAAGCGCGCGCCGTTCGTCATCGACTGGCTCGCCGAGACCGCACGCAAGGCCGGCCGCCGCTGGTGCGTGCGCCTGGTCAAGGGCGCCTACTGGGATTCCGAGATCAAGCGCGCCCAGGAGCTCGGCCTGTCCGGCTACCCGGTGTTCACGCGCAAGCCGAACACCGATGTCTCCTACCTCGCCTGCGCGAAGCAGATGTTCGAGGCCGGCGCGGAACTGATCTACCCGCAGTTCGCCACCCACAATGCGCACACGATCGCCGCGATCCACCACTACGCCCGCGGCCGCCCCTACGAGCACCAGCGCCTGCACGGCATGGGCGCCGACCTCTATGAAGAGGTGATCGGCAAGGACAACCTCAATGTGCCCTGCCGCGTCTATGCACCGGTCGGCAGCCACGAGGACCTGCTGCCCTATCTCGTGCGCCGCCTGCTCGAAAACGGCGCCAACACGAGCTTCGTCAATCGCGTGGTCGACGAGGACGTGCCGATCCGCGACCTCGTCGCCGATCCCTGCGAGCTGGTCCGCCCCCTCGATTCCAAGCCGCATCCGCGCATCCCCCAGCCGATCGCACTGTTCGGCGAGCAACGGAAGAATTCCATGGGCGCCAATCTTTCCAACGACAACGAACTGAACGCGCTGGCCGCCAGCGTGAATGCCGCACGCAAGCCGTGGACGGCCGAACCGCTGGTTCCCGGCATCAAGAACTCCGGTCCGCAGCGTGACGTCACCGACCCGGCCGACCGGCGTCGCGTGATCGGCCAGACCCGCGGCGCCGACGTGCCGACCCTGGACAAGGCGCTGGCCAATGCCGTCGCCGCGCAGCCGGCCTGGGACGCCTTGCCGGCCGCCAGCCGCGCCAAGATCCTCGAGCACACCGCCGACCTGCTCGAGGCGCGCCGCGCCGAGTTCATCGCCCTGTGCGTGCGCGAGGCCGGCAAGACCATGTCGGCGGCGATCGCCGAAGTGCGCGAGGCCGCCGATTTCTGCCGCTACTACGCCGCGATGGCGCGCAAGCTGTTCGCCCAGCCGGAAATCCTGCCCGGCCCGACCGGCGAGTCCAACGAGCTGTTCCTGCACGGCCGCGGCGTGTTCGTCTGCATCAGCCCTTGGAACTTCCCGCTGGCCATCTTCATGGGCCAGGTCGCCGCCGCACTGGCTGCCGGCAATAGCGTGATCTCGAAACCGGCCGACCAGACCACCCTGGTCGGCTTCGCCGCGGTCAAGCTGCTGCACGAGGCCGGCGTGCCGACCGACGTCCTGCAGTTCGTGCCGTGCAAGGGCTCGGTCCTCGGCAAGTCGTTGCTCACCAAGCCCGAAGTGGCCGGCGTCTGTTTCACCGGCTCGACCGAAACCGCCTGGACGATCAACCGCACGCTGGCCGCGCGCGATTCCTCGATCGCCGCGCTGATCGCCGAAACCGGCGGACAGAACGCACTGATCGCGGATTCCTCCGCCCTGCCCGAACAACTGGTCAAGGACGTCTGCGCCTCGGCTTTCGACTCGGCCGGCCAGCGCTGCTCGGCCGCGCGCGTCCTGTTTGTCCAGGAAGACATCGCCGACAAGGTGATCACCATGCTCACCGGTGCCATGGCCGAGCTGGTCATGGGCGACCCGGGCCTGCTTTCGACCGATGTCGGCCCGGTCATCGACGAGGCCTCGCACAAGGAGCTGAGCGAGCATGCCGAACGGATGGACCGCGAAGCGAAGCTGATCGGCCAGGTCGCCGCCGGCGAAGGCAGCGCGCATGGCACCTTCTTCGCGCCGCGCGCCTACGAGATCCCGCGCCTGGACATCCTGCACAAGGAAATCTTCGGGCCGGTCCTGCACGTGCTGCGCTGGAAGGCCGACGAGCTCGACAAGGTCATCGATGCGATCAACGCGACCAACTACGGCCTCACCCTCGGCATCCACAGCCGCATCGACGACACCATCGACCATATCGTCAAGCGCTCCCGGGTCGGCAACTGCTACGTCAACCGCAACCAGATCGGCGCGGTCGTCGGCGTGCAGCCGTTCGGCGGCCATGGGCTGTCCGGCACCGGGCCCA
>OEIU01001736.1_pt1 | contig 13134 bp, 25 predicted proteins | sample 1539221 | NCBI WGS metagenome assembly OEIU01 (sample SAMN03792071, study PRJEB22550) | activated sludge metagenome | feature: wastewater treatment plant; material: activated sludge; isolation source: Wastewater treatment plant of a petroleum refinery complex | place: Argentina: Zarate | collected...
CGCAGTCGTCGATCTCGGCCAGGACATCGCGAGCCGCGAAATGCTGCAGGTGCTTGAACCAGGTCTGCTGGGCGGCTGGCGTGAGCCGGCGAGCTCCCAGGGCTTCGAACACCGAATCCAGGTGCTGGGCGAAGGTCGCGAAGTCAGCGGCCTGCACTGGCAGCCTCCTCGCGCCGCATGCGCTCTGCGATGTCCGCGATCTCGCGCCGGCGGGGGTCGTCGTCCCCGGCCGGGCCGGCCGCCGCGCTGCGCAAGATCGTGTCGAGGAAGCGCGAGTTGATCGGCTCCATCGCCCGGGCCGCCGCACCGCTCTCGACCGCCCGGACCACCGCATCCCGGATCTGATCGTCGGTGAAGCCTTCCTCGGCCCAGGCCAGCACGTCGGGATTCGCCGCAGTGACGCCGATCTGGCGCGATCGCAGCAGCCGGACGATGCCGATCGCCCTCCGATGCCGTCCATGCGCCCCGCCGTCGTCGTCGTCGGACGGCTTGCCTTGCGCCGTGGCATCGCCGATGACGACGATGGTGTTCTTTTCCGGAATATCGGTTCCGTTCCGTTCCGTTCCGTTCCATTTAAGAGCGTTTTCCGTTGGAATTCCGCCGCCGGGTGGATCGTGTTCCGGAGGAATTCCACCGGAAGGCCCGGCTTCTTCCGGCGGAACATGCGGCGGAATTCCGCTGGACATCCGGGACTGTTCCGGCGGAAGTCCGGCGCTTTCCGGCGGAACAGGGTCGGCGCGTCCGGCCGCACACCAGGCATCGAAGCTCGGGACCGCGACGGTTGGCAGCTTCGATTCGGCGCGCCGCTTGTTCATCTTGCGAACGCGTTCCTCCATCTTTCCGTACGCGTGCCGCAGTTTGGAGTGCCAGGCCGCCAGCGCCTTTTCGGCCACTACCGGGTGGTACCAGCGACCATCGCTGCACAGCACCCACCCGTGCAGCGCCTCGGCCTTGAGCCTGCGGAACTCCTTGATGAAGCGACCGAAGCCCGCCAAGTTGGCCAGCTCCACGTCGTCGTCCAGAACCGAGGCTGCTGGCACCTGGTGCCATGCTGCGCACCAGAGCAGTAGGCCGGCCCGAAAGGCGTCACCCGAAACCTGAACGGCGAAGCGCGAGTCGCGCAGTCGGCGCACGTCGAGCTCCATGTACTGGAATTCGCGCAGGTCGACCTCGGCCGGCACCAGCGGATCTGGAGCGCCCGTCATGCCGCCCGACCCCTCGGAATCGCCCGGTGCAGCCGCCTGAGCAGCCGGTACTGCACCGCGTCGACCCAGACCGCCCGCCCGGCCACAATCACGCGCGCCGACCGAATCTCTCCGCCGTCCCACAGCAGCCTCACCAGGCCAAGGAGGTCACCGGTCACGGCCCGCTGGTGCTGCCAGAGCGGGTGCTGCCGCAGCCGCGGCAACAGATCGCGGATCACCCGGCGCTGCCAGCCCTCCGGATCCAGGCAGACCAGGTGCCGGCGGCGAATCCAGCGACAGGCCAGCTCGAAGAGGTAGTTCCGTACCCCTCGCCGGCTCGCGCGCGCGCCGAGGCACCCGCGCATCAGCACGGGGTACTGGCCGTCCTCCAGCTCGATCGCGTCGCGCAGCCACACCAGGTGCTGGTGGCGCGTCACCCTCGGATAGAGACGGGCATCGACGAACGGAATGCCCGCCAGCAGGGCGCTGGCCTGCTGGGCCTGTGCGAACGTGGCGTAGCGCTCAGGCATCGGGAGCCTCTACCAGCCGCATCGGGGCAATCTTGATGCCGTACTTGCCCACCAGATCGGCCGCCTCGAGCTCGAGCTTGCCGAGCTGGAAGGTCTGCTGCGCCAGTGCGCAGATCGCCTTCACCTGATCGGCATCCAACTCCCTGTTCACGACCATCTGCATCGCGCCCAGCATGAAGCGACGGACGTCGTCGGTGGAGCGCAGCTCAGTGGGCAGATGGACGGTGGCCGCCGCCGGCGCAGCCTCGGGGAGCGGTGCCACCCCGGCCGACGGCAGGTCGCCCTGCACGAGCCGGCCATCGACGTAGCGGCGCGTGTTCATGCCGCACGCTCCACGCGCACCCCGTCGCGCATGGAGTGGCAGCGGAACACGCGCCCGCTCGCCCGCTGCACCCGCCCGTGCAGGCCGCGCAGCTCCGGCATCTGCGGGATGTTCAGCTTGCCGCGGCGGCCGATGATCGGCTCGGGCAAGGATGGGTGTCGATGGCTGGACACAGCGGGGAGGCTCCCTCGGATTGATCGCCGGCTGGGCCGGTCGGCTGATGCGTGGTCAGCGCGCGGGCGGGTCGGTCATGCCACCCTCCTCTTCGCGAGCATTTCCTCGAGGATCGTCACCTCGGCCTGACGCGCGAGCCACTGCGTGATCGCGAGATTTCCGCAGGCCGCTTCGAACGCCTTGATCTTCTTCGCGGGCAATGCGCGACGGTTCTTGTTGCCGTCGGTGGCGAGCCAGTCGCTGACGTGGGAGGCGTACCCTCCGACCAGCTCCACCAACGTGCGGCGGGTCATCGCCTTGTTGCGCCGGTAGACCCAGCACAGCAACACCGCGTCGCGATAGCCGCGCACGAGCTTGAACGCCTCGTCAGGCACCCAGGACGGCCCGTTCAGCATGCCCCCGACAAGCGGTAACTCTGGATCAACAAAATCAATCGCCAATCCAGTGGAATTACCGGTTGGCTTACCGATTGAGAACAGAGCGAAATGCTGGCTCATGGCACGTCGTCTTGTCAGTCAGGGTGTGGAAGGGTTGGCCGGTGTCGGCGCACGTTGCCGGCCGTCAGCGTTGGTACCCGGCGCCGCTTGGGGAGCGCTTTTGTTCTGTGGCGGAGCGTCCTCGAACGCCTCGCGCAACCGCCGCTCTTCCTCCGCCGGCACCATGCTCGGCTCGTGCTGCAGGAGCCACCGCGAGCGCTCGTCCGCCCGGCGCATCGCCGCCATCAGCTCTTCGCTGATCAGATCGCGCAGCCGACCCTCACCGAAGCCCATGGCACGCAGCTCCTCGCGCACGATGCGGCGGACCTCGGCTTCCGTCAGCGGACGGGGCTGCATGGCGTCGTTCACGTCAGACGCCCGGGCCGAAAAAGGCGCCCGCCGGCGCGAGGCCGACGGGCGAACCACCCAGCCAGGGAGGGAGACTGAACAGGCACGGCCGGCGAACAGGGCGGGCACCCCCGAGGCAGTAGGATGGAAGATCCACCAACCGTCTTCCCACCACGGGGGAGCCCATGGACGACGAACTCGACGAGATCCGAGAGTCCCTGAGATTGCTGCAAGCCACCGTGCTCAAGCAATCGAGCCAGATCGAAGTCCTGTACGAAGCAACCGGTGCGATCATTGCGTCGCACCCCGATCGAGATCGCCTCTTTCGCTGGCTGAGTGCTCTGTTTCAGGGAGGCACCGACCTGCAGATTGCGAGCGCCCTTCCGGACACGGTGCTCGCGCAACGGACCCATCATCGGAGGATGCTGTCAGCCTATCTAGCAGCACCGCAATACCCAACGGAGCAGCCAAATTGGCAACCAGCGCGTCCGAGTCCCGACGCAAGCCCTTGAGCGCCTGCTGCTTCGCCATTCTGGACCGGGGCCGCTTGCGCTTTTGCATCTCAGTGCCCTCCCCCTGCGGCAAGTCCTGCCGAACGACTCATGTACGACTCGGTCATCGCCGCACTCGCGATCCTGTACAGCCAGACTCAACCGGATGCCGTCGAAGCGATCGACATCCTGTTTTCGAAAGCCATGCAGATAGTCGACACACGAGACGGGAACAACGACCTGCCGGCGGAGACCAACCAGCGCGCGCACCAGTTGCTCGCGCGCGAGCGAGATCTTCTGAAAGAAGTTCTGCGGCAGCGCTGAATAGACTTGGCTCTCGCACGTCAGCCCCCCTCCGCCGGCTCGGGGGCCGTCTTCGGCACGCGGTCGGGGTGCGCTGCAGCCAGCTCCGGCCAGATGCGGTACCAGTCGTCAGGGCGAAGGTCAATACGGGTGACCATGCCCTTCGTCGCACGTTCAATCGCAACGCAATTTGCAGGGTCGGGCTCTCGATCGCCGTAGCGGTGTTGCCACTGTCGGATCTGCGCGTCGCTTTTCGCGCCGATCGCTCGCCGCAACTCTGCAACGGATAGACCGGCCGCCGTCGCGAAATAGGACTGAAGGTTCATAGCGCTACCGATTCTAGTAGCGAATGCTACATGATGCAAGTAGCCGAAGCTAGCGTAGCGAATGCTACGGTGCGGGAATGATCAACGAAACTGATACAGCCCGGCGCCTTGCGCTCCAGCGCCTGATTGACAGACGGTTTGGGGGCAACAAGAGTGCGTTCGCCCGCCTGATGGAATACAAGGGCGGCGGGTCCTATGTAGGGCAAATGCTAAGGGACGAGAAGCCAATAACCGAGAAGACCGAGTACAAAATTGGCCAGAAAATAGGCGATGAGAACTGGGTCCGACGATACCAGGAGAGAGCGGCGGAGGGCGCGACAGACGACGCGGAGCATGTGCGCTATGGATACGAAAACCCCGCTAAGCCGGTCCCGGTGATAGGAAAAACAATGGGGGGTATTCCGGACCGAATTTGGGACGACGAGGGTCGCCCTACAGGAATCACCGAAGAATATGGCGTGTTTGCCACATCGGACCCGCAGGCCTTCCTCTGTCGAGTCGAAGGGACAAGCATGGCGCCACGTTATCAGCCAGGAGAATTCGCTCTCGTGGAGCCAAATGTTGCTCCAGAGATCGAAGACGACGTCCTGGTTCGATTGGTCGAGGGATGCCAAATTGCCTCGGAGACGACTCTGTTGAAGCGCCTCTTGTCCAGAAAAGGGGGCATTCGCTTGGGATCCTATGATCCGGCCGAGCCTGTAATTAACCTTCAGGAAAAGGACATCCTGTGGATGTACTACGTTGCTCACCCTGTGCCCGCCAGAAAGATCAGGTCACGGTTTTAGTTGGCGGCTCCCGTCGCTAGAACGGCGCCAAGTGAAAGCGCTGCTTTTGTTGATCAAGGGAGTGGCAATGCTTTGCGCGGGCATTGCATTGCTTGTAGGGGGCCTGCTGGTCGTGACGGCAATTTTTCGTCCCGATGGACGCCCTCCCGATCCTGAACCAATCCCTCCATCGCACTCCATCTCTCGAGAAGAATACATCCGGCAGCAGCTTGCCGAGCATGATGCGCAACAGCCGCCAAAGGCGCAGCGAACTGTCGATCCCTCATGCGTGACCTACAGCTTGGCAGCACGGAAAATGGTAGAAGCAAAGCTGGCTGGCCGCACCTTAGCACAGACAATTCGCTATCTAAACCGGAGCGCACCTCCTGCCGTCGCCGAATTGCTGATTCAGGATGCAAAGGATATCTACCAGGACCCGGGCGTCAGGCAACTTTCCCCGGAGGGCGCGCAAGGCATGTACTACATTTTTTGCGTCGGTCAACGAGAAAAGCACGCCGGAGGTCGAAAGTGGTACTCCGATAGTGCCGAGATAGCGAAGCAACTGTCTTCGTTCCGAACGTACAACGGAAAGCCCCTTGTCGATCTGTTGTCGTCGTACGGTATCAAGATCAAAACCTTGGAAGTCTTGCCGGCCGCTGCTCTGCCGCATAGCGATCTACGGCCTGGAGATGCAATCTACTCGATAGAGTGGGGGCGAGGCCCGTCCCGGAACATGCCTTGCCGCCTGAGGCAATGGTTTAGCCCAAACCCTTCCCCGCCTGGCCCAGCGGAGGCCCTGCGCCGTGACGGACGATTCCCGCATATCGAGCCGGATACGACAGACCCGGTGATCTACTGGGCTGCGACGGGAGCGTGTTCGACAGCGTACAGTTTTTAGGTCCGCCGGATGCACGTAGCCGCCGTCATCGCTACAGTGATTGTGCTTGCCAGCCTACCGTCATTCGCCAAGAAGCCATCACGACTGCCTTTCGCAGAAGCCGACGATCACGTAACCCACGGCACCTACAGAAACCGAGCGGGAGAGACGGTGCATTCCCCAACCGCAACCAAGAGCGGCAAGCCGCCAGCGGGCGCCTCAGCTCAGTGCCGCGACGGCACGTACAGTTTCAGCCGAAGCCGCTCCGGAACGTGTTCCGGTCACGGCGGGGTGGCGCAGTGGCTGTGACCGTGCCGGGCCCAAGCGGCGATGCGCAGCTCCGGTGTTGTTCCTCACTGACATCTGGCTGATTCGGGAATCAAGGTGCACCCAATTGTCTAGGGAAAACCCTAGATGTAGCTTTTGCTATTGCCAAAACACGTAGCGTTCGCTACATTACTCCCATCGCATCGCCGATGCATGGGAGAGTCAGGTGTCCGAAGACGCGCTCCGAATCATCGAAGACCGCATCGTCGCCTGGCGGGCGGCTCAGGAGGCTCGCAAGCCGATAGAGGCCGAAAGCTCGCGGCTGTTCAAGATTGCCCACGATGCCGAGAAAGCGCTCCTGAGCGCCATCGGGTATGGCTGTTCGGTCGTCGTCAATGGCATCTGCTACACGAACCACCGCGGATACTCGCTCGAAGTGACGAAGGCGTCGTTCGTGAAAGGGGCCGCGTGATGGCCGCTCCGCGCGACTACCAGGGCAACAGCTCGTTGGGCGATCCGTACCGGATCGCAAGCCGGTCAGTGTCGATGCCACCGCTGACGCCGGTGGGCGCCGCACTCGACGTGCAGACCAACGCCAAGCGCGTTCCGCAAGCTGAACTCGCGTTGAAGGCGTTGGTCGGCGAGATCCAGACGCTGCACACGGACGTGTCGACGCTGCTCGGCCGGTTGACGCCCGTGCTGCGCCCCGAGCCGCCGACGAAAGAGCCCGATGCCACGGGCCGCCCGATCACTGGCGCGCCGCTGATCGACGGCATCCACGATCAGGTCGCACTTCTGGTCCGCCTGCGGGGCGTCGTGCACAGCGCACTCGATCGGCTGGAGGTCTGAGCGATGGCCGCGATCTGGTCCCCCTGCGATCCGCCGCTGGTCGACTACGACCAGGTCGCCGAAGCCGCCGAGGAGGATTTCCGGGGCGACGTGCAGGCGCGGATCGATGCGCTGCGCCCGATCGACCTGGCTGACATCGTGCTGAGCGATGACGCGACGATTCCCGTCGACCATGCTGCGCGGCGGATGCTCGGCAGCGCGATCCGCGCGGCGCTGGCAGCGCGCACGTATTCCAGCGCGACGCTGACCGACGACGAGCGCACGCTGGTCGCCTACGTGCGCGAGACGGTCGAGGCGGAGGGGCGCAATGGCTGAGCACACCGCGGGGCCGTGGTCGGTATACACCGAAGTGGTCGGGACCCGGTTCGCGGCTATGCAGGAGCTGTGCCGATTGGTCCATGGCACGACGGAGTTCAGCGGCAAGCTGCCTATGGTTGTCGTGCCGTCCGGACTATGCGCCGCAGTCACCGGCTGCGGCCCGGACGGTGAGGCCAACGCCCGCCTGATCGCCGCCGCGCCCGACCTGCTGGCCGCGCTGCAGGACATTGACACCGCGATTCGCGGCCTCCCGGAGGGGTTGGAGGGCTATCTGCAGTCGCTCGATGAGCCGGTCGCTGCAGCCCGCGCGGCCGTCGCGAAGGCCACCGGAGACAGCCATGGGTGATGCTGACAGCGCCGTTCGCTTCGCGCTGAATAGCGCGCGCGAGGCCGCCAACCGCATGCGGTTAGGCCGCACCGATCCACACGGCTGGCTGGCCGGCTACGAGTTCGGCAATGCATGCGGGCAGCTTCTGGTCGCCCAGCACGACATGGGCGCCGATCCGATCCTCGCGCAGGCGGCGTGGAACGAAATCAACTTCCTGCTGATCAGTGGCTACGTGGAGCGCGGCCATGCGTGACCCGATCACCATCGGCCGCCAGCACCGCGCGCCGCTGCTGCCGGTGCGCCGGTCGCTGAACACCGGCTACGTCGGCCGCATGTCGAACTGGTCGGGCACGCCGCGGCAGGTCACCGAGCTGCGCGAGCGCACGGACCGCGACCCGGAATCACGCTGGTGGTTCAGCCACGTGATCGCCGCCGGCGCCGGCGCGGCCGTCGTGCTGCTGCTGATGTCCCTCAACCATCCTCTGTGAGCCTCGAATGAACGACCTGGTTCCGGCCGTTGGCCTGTCCGATGACGAAATGATCGACGTGCTGGGCGCCTCGGTCTATCCCGGCGCGCTGCCTGCGTCGATCCGCATGGTGCTCGGCTGGTGCAAGGCGTCGGGTAAGGATCCGCTGAAGAAGCCCGTGCACATCGTGCCGATGAGCGTCAAGGTCGCTGGCCGCAAGAAGGGCGACGAATACGAGTGGCGCGACGTGCTGATGCAGGGCATCAACGACTATCGCACCGACGCCGCGCGCACCGGCCAGCACGTCGGCAACCTGCCTGCGCAGTTCGGCCCGACGCTGGAGCTCGAGTACCGCGCCGAGGTGTGGAGCGATGGGGAGAACGGTAGGCGTGTCAAGAACGTCGTGCCGCGCGTGCTGCGCTATCCCGAGTGGTGCGAATTCACCGTGCTGCGCTGGGTGCACGGCGAGGCACGGGCCTTCTCGTCGGGCCGGGTGTGGTTCATGGAGGCGTACGCCACCGCCAGCCGCGACAGCGACGCGCCGAATGCGATGTGGGCGAAGCGCCCGTTCGGCCAGCTCGAGAAGTGCGCCGAAGCGCTGGCGCTGCGTCGCGGCTTCCCGGAAGTGGGCTCGGTGCCGACGTCGGACGAGCTCGCAGGCCGCACGACGCTGGAGCTGGATCCCGATGGCATGGTGGTCGACGCCGCGACCGGCGAGATCGTCGGCCAGGCCGGCGGCGCACCGGCGTCGGCATCGGCGCCGGGCATCAAGATGCCGCAGGCGCGCAGCACGAAGACCACTGCCGCGGCGCTGACCGATGATCCGTCGCCGACGCTGCCGCAGCAGCCGGTGCGCCAGGCCGAAACGGTCGCCGCGAAACCCGAGACGAAGGGCGCGCAGCGTGAAACGCGCGAGGAGCCGCGGCCCGGCCTGGCTACCGAGGGCGAGCGGGCATTCATCAAGCGCAAGCTGGCCGAGCTGAACATCAGCCTCGAGGAGGCTTGCAAGGATGCCCGCATCACGAACTTCGATGCGCTGACCGCCGATGGCTTCGTGGTGCTGAAAGAGTTCATCGCGGGCGCGGGAGCCTCCCGGTGAACATCCCCAGCCTCACGTTCGAGCCGATCGAGCACGTCTATCACTATGCCGGCGAGCGCGTGCCGAGCGTGACCCAGGTGCTCGACGTGATCGACGAGACGTGGCGGGTCGATCCGCTGGTGCTGCGGCGCGCAGCCGAGCGCGGCATCGCCGTGCACCGCGCGACCGAGCTCGACGACCTGGGCGATCTGGACATCGATGACCTGGACCCGCTGCTGCTGCCGTACCTGCAGGCGTGGCGGCAGTTCCGCGCGGACATGGGATTCACGGTGCTGCACAGCGAGTCGCGTGTCTGGCACGACGGCATGCGCTACGCCGGCACGCTCGACCGGGTCGGCACGATGGGCAAGCTCTCCGGCCGGCAGGCCACGCGGCTGCAACTGCTGGATATCAAGAGCGGCACCGTCTGGCCGAGCCATGGTCCGCAGACCGCGGCCTATGCCGAGGCGTTCCAGCGCCTGACCAGCGAGAAGATCGCCGACCGCTGGTGCGTCTATCTCCGGCCGGATGGCCAATACCGCCTGGTGCGGCAGGAGCACCCGGGCGATTGGGCCACGTTCATCGCCTGCCTGTCCATCCGGCAGTTCCGCGCGCGCACAGCGCCGGGGCTGCCGCTCATCGCTCATGACTACACCGAAGGGATGCCCCGATGACCACCGACACCACGATCGACACGCCGATCGCCGTGACCGTGCGGCTGCCGCACAGCGAATCGCTGATGGCGCCGGCGCAGCGCGCGCTCGCCAGTGCGCGGGCGTTCGTGATCGACAGCCCGGCGCTGTTCGAGGAAGCCGGCCTGGACCTGCAGGCGATCGAGCGGCGCCGGCGCGATCTGGACACGCTGCGCAAGCAGCTCGTGGAGCCGTTCAATGCCGCCGTGAAGTCGGCGAACGCGCTGTTCCGCGAGCCGATCGAGACCTACGAAGAGGCCTCCGCCGCGCTGCGCCGGGCGATGCTCAGCTACCAGCAGGCCGAGCAGCGGCGAGCCGAGGAAGCCCGGCGGGCCGCGGAGGCGGCAGCCGCAGCGGAGCGCCAGCGGCTGGCCGAGGAAGCGGCGGCCGCGCAGGCGAAGGCCGATGCGGAAGCGGCCGAACTCAGGGAAAAGGCCGCAGCCGCCGCGGCGGCCGGCAAGATCGCCCAGGCCGCGCGGCTGGAAACCCGCGCCGACTCGCGCGAGCAGGCCGGCGCTTCAGCGGCCGCGGCAGCGACGATGCAGGCGCACGCGGTGATCGCCGCGGTCGCCCCGGTGGCAGCCGCGCCGAAGGCGGCCGGCATCGCGACGACGAAGCGCTGGACGGCCGAGGTGACCGACAAGGTCGCGCTGATCCAGCACGTCGCCGCGAACCCGCACCTGGCGGCGTTCCTCGACATCAACGACCAGGCGCTGCGCCAGTTCGCGACCGCCACGCGCGGCGCCGCCGAGCTGCCGGGCGTGCGGATCCACCAGGCCGAATCGCTGGCGGTCCGCCGGCGCTGATCCACCCCTCATTCCACCGACTGGAAAATTAACATGGACACTGCTGTCGCCCCCACGTTCTACACCGGCCCGCTCACGATGGCGCCGGTCGAATCGTCGCAGATCGCCGCGATCGGCTACGACGCCGCGACGCTCACGCTCGGCATCACGTTCAAGCAGGGCGGTCACTACCGGTATGCGGCCGTGCAGCCCGAGGACTTCGAAGCGTTTCGCGTGGCGCCGTCGGCGGGCCGCCACTTCGACAAGTTCATCAGGAATCGCTTCAGCTACCAGCGGATCCAGAACCCGCCGGCGGGCGACGCCGACGTCGCGGGCGCGCTCGAGCATCTGGCGCGCGCGCTGCAGTCGACCAGCGAGCAAATCATGCGCAGCGAGGTCAGGGCGGCGATGGCGTCGCTCGGCGCGAGCTGACCACCCCTCATACCCCCAGGGCTTCGATCCCATGCTGGCGCCGGCCTGGCATGGGGATAGCCCGCTAGGACCTGTCGGCGCCCGCAAGGGTTTGATCATCACCAGGAGCTTCGATTGGCAACCAAGAACAACCCAGGCGCGTTCGACTGCTATGGGCGCGCCGAACCCGATGAGCCGCTATTCGTGCTCCTCGGTCGCGACAAGCATGCCCCCGCGCTGATCTGGCTGTGGGCGACGCTGCGCGAGCTGGACCAAGAGCCGCCCGAGGTCGTCGAAGAAGCGAGAGCCGTGGTCGGCGCCATGATCAATTGGCAGGTCGACCGCGGCCGCCAGGCGCATGGGCTGGGCACGGTGACGCTGGCCGGGGCATTCGAGCTGATCCGGGCCGCCAACGCAGCCAGCGACCTGGCGCTCAAGGAAACGCCGCTGAACGCACCGACCACCGTCGGGCTCCTGCGCGCCATTCTCGCGCGCACCGCCTTCGCGCCGGCAGCAACGGGGGGTGACGCGTGACCGACTCCGCCGCATTCGAAACGTGGCGCCCGGTTTATGGCTTCGATGATCTGTACGAAGTCAGCGATCGAGGTCACGTGCGTCGCGTTGGCCGAGCTCATCGAATCGGCGCCGGGCGCGGCGGCGGCGCCCGCATAGGGCGCGAGATCGCCCCGCAGAAGCACCAAGGCGGATACCTAGCGGTACAGATGTGGCGCCACGGGAAGATGCATCGCCAGTTGCTCCACCGCGTCGTGGCGGCCGCCTTCCTCGGTCCCTGTCCGGAAGGGAAGGAAGTCAACCATCGCGATGGGGTGAAAGCGAATAACCAGCTTTCGAACCTTGAGTACGTCAGTCGTTCGGAAAACATGGTTCATGCCTATGCCAAGAGGCTTCGGCACCCCAGCCCAGTGCACGGCGAGCGCCACCACAACGCCACGTTGACGGACAGTCAGGTTGTCAAGCTTCGGTCGCTGTATGTGCCTGGTCGCTTTGGCGCTCAACGCCTCGCTGCTCTGTTCGGCATTGCCACGAGCACCGCCCTCCGCATTGCAACAGGGAGATCGAGAAATGTCGTCTGAGAACGCCTTTGAGGCTTGGGCAATAGTGGATCTGTTCGGCCACCAGAAGATCGCCGGCAAGCTCACCGAGCAGACGATCGGCGGCTGCCACTTCATCCGCGTCGACGTTCCGGCCTTTCAGGACAGCCCTGCGTTCACCAAGCTCTACACCCAGGGTGCGATCTACGGCGTGACGTTCGTGAGCGAGCAGATCGCCCGGGCGGCCGCGCAGAGCTACCGCGTAGCGCCGGTGAACGTCTACGAGCTGCGCGAGCTTCTACGCAGCCAGGGAAAGCTACTCGCATCACCCGCCATCGGCGTCGATGTCGAGCACGACGACGACGTTCCCTACTGACCCACCCCACCCAGGACATCGACATGAACGACCGACTCGCCGCCCTCACCACGCTCGCCTACGGTACCCCCGTCGAAGGCGGCTTCTTCGCCGGCTACATCGCCACGCCCGAGGGCCGCTTCGGCATCGCCGTCGCGCCGAAAGCCGCTGGCGAGATCAAAGGGCAGTGGCTGCCGCGGTACAAGGCCGTGCCCGGCGCCCGCAGCACCTACGACTGCCGTGCCAATACCCTCGCGATGGCCGAGGCCGGCAGCCCGATCGCCAAGCAGATCCTCGGGCTCGACATCAACGGGTGCACCGACTGGGCAGTGCCGAGCCGCGACGTGCTCGAGTTGCTGTATCGGAACCTGAAGCCGACGACGCGGCAGAACATCTGCAGCTTCCGGGACGGCGACAACGCGAGTTCGATCCCGATCGGGTACCCGTACACCAAGGAATCGCCGGTGCAGACGCTCGCGGAGGCGTTCCGTGAAGGCGGTGCCGAGGCCTTCGACCCTGCCTGGTATTGGGCCAGCACGCAGTACGGCGACTCCAGCGCCTGCCTCCAGGACTTCGTCGACGGCGGCCAGGGCTTCAACGTCCAGCGCGACACGTTCCTCGTGCGAGCCGTCCGCAGATTCAAAGCTTGATCCTTCAATCCTTTTCACCCGGAGCCCGACGAATGACCACCGACACCGAACAGACGCCGGCAGCCGTGCCCACGCCGGCCACCGCTC
>OEIU01001737.1_pt1 | contig 13123 bp, 12 predicted proteins | sample 1539221 | NCBI WGS metagenome assembly OEIU01 (sample SAMN03792071, study PRJEB22550) | activated sludge metagenome | feature: wastewater treatment plant; material: activated sludge; isolation source: Wastewater treatment plant of a petroleum refinery complex | place: Argentina: Zarate | collected...
GGCGCTCCGCCTCCAGCCCCTCCATCCCCAGGCACACCGGGTACGGCAGGAGGCCCCGCACCAGCAGCCGCCCCCGCCTGCCCGGCGCCGGCGGGCCCGCGTCGCCCTCGGCGCGCAGGCAGAACGACCGCCACCACTCCGGGTAGAGGAGCGCCTCGCCCAGCACGTCCCACGTCAGCCCGGGGTCCGCCGGCACGTGCCAGCGATCCAGGAACCGGTACTGGAAGTCCCCCACCGGCTCAGGCCCCGAGCGCCGGTTCCCCCAGGTTGACGAGGCGGGCGTTCTGGCGGTAGTCGATCGGGACGGTGACGAGGGACGGGCCGTCCTCCGCCATCGCGGCGCGCAGGGCGTCCCCCACCGCGGCCGCGTCGGTCGCGTGGCGGTGGCTCCAGCCGAAGGCGCGGGCCAGGTCCCCCCACACCGGGTTGCCGAACTCGATCGCATGGGTGCGGCCGAAGCGGCGCTCCTGCTTCCACCCGATCACGCCGTACGCGCCGTCCACCCACACCACCACGTTCACCGGCAGCCCCAGGCGGGTCGCGGTCTCCATCTCCTGCACGTTCATCATGAAGCCGCCGTCACCGGACACGCTCACCACGCGGACGTCCGGCCGGGCGAAGGATGCGGCGATCGCGCCCGGCAGGCCGATCCCCATCGTGGCGAACCCGTTGCTGATGATCACCGTGTTCGGCTCGTACGCCGGGAACAGGCGCCCCAGCCACAGCTTGTGGGCCCCCACGTCCGAGACCAGGACGTCGTCCGGCGCCATCGCATCGCGGATCGCGACGATCGCCGCCTGCGGGCTCACCAGCCCCGGGCGCTCCGCCAGCGCCCGCAACTCCGTGGTGACCGACACCCGCAGCCGCGTCGCGAACGCCGGCTCGTCGCCCGCCGGCAGCTCGTCCCGCAGCGCGTCGAGGGCGTCGCCGATGGTGGCGACCACCTCCACCTCCGGGATGTAGTGCGCGTCGACCTCGGCCGGCCGCGCGTCCACGTGGACGATCCGCTTGTCGTTGCCGGGGTTCCACCCCGCCGGGCCGAACTCCACCAGGTCGTAGCCGACGCACACCACCACGTCCGCCTCGTCCAGACCGGCGGTCATCGAGTCGCGCGCCTGGAGCCCCACCGCCGGCAGGGACAGCAGCGAGCGGTCGTCGAGGGCCCCCTTGCCCATGAACGTCGGGCTCGCCGGGATCCCCGCGTGCGCGCAGAGCGCACGCAGGCTGGGCGACGCGCCCGCGCGGATCACGCCGTTGCCCGTGATGATCACCGGACGGCGCGCCCCGCGGATCAGCGCCGCCGCCGCCCGCACCGCATCCGGGTCGGGGAGGCTCACCCCCGGCGCGCTGCGCACCAGCGGGCGGCTCGACGACGGCAGGTCGGCCGCCGCGATCGTCTCCGACAGCTCCAGATGGGTCGGCCCCGGCCGCTCCGCCTCCGCCAGCTTGAACGCCTTGCGCATCACCTCCGGCACCGTCTCGGGGCGCTCGATGCGGGCGTTCCACTTCGTGACCGGCCGCAGCATGTCCACCACGTCCACGTACTGGTGGCTCTCCTTGTGGACCAGGTCGAGCCGCACCTGCCCGGTGATCGCCACCATCGGGGCGTAGTCGAGGTACGCGTCGCCGATGCCGGTGATCAGGTTCGTCGCCCCCGGCCCCAGGGTCCCCAGGCACACGCCCGCCCGGCCGGTCAGGCGGCCGTGCACGTCGGCCATGAACGCCGCGCCCTGCTCGTGGCGGACGATGACGATCTCGATCGGCGACTCCCGCAGCGCCTCGACGATCTCGAGGGTCTCCTCCCCCGGGATCGCGTAGATCCGCTCCACGCCCTCGGCCTCCAGGCACCGCACCATCAGAACCGCCGCCTGCACCCGCGCCTCCCTCCGGGACGTCGTCTGGGACAGTACCCGCGCGGGTATCCTCGACACCGTCAACGGCGACGAGGAACGGGGTTCCAGCGATGGCGATCCACAGTCCGGCACTCGATCCCTCCCAGCCCACCGGACTCCTGCTCGACGGGGCGTTCGAGTCGCGCGACACCGAGCTCGCAGTGGCGAACCCCTACACCGGCGAGACCATCGCCACCGTCTCCGTCGGCGACGAGGAGGACGTCGCGCACGCCGTCAGGGAGGCGCGGAGGCACCTGCCGCCCGCCCCCGCCGCCGAGCGCGCCGCCATCCTCGAACGCGCCGCCCGCCTGGTGTCCGAGCGCTCCGAGACATTCGCCCGCACCGTCTGCCTGGAGGCCGGCAAGCCCCTGAAGCAGGCCCGCGCCGAGACCCAGCGCTGCGTCGACACCCTCACCTTCTCGGCGGTGGAGGCGCGGACCCTCGCCGGCGACGTGGTCCCCATGGACGCCAGCGCCGCCGGCGCCGGCAAGATGGGCGTGATCGTCCGCGAGCCCCGCGGCGTGGTCGGCGCCATCTCGCCGTTCAACTTCCCGCTCAACCTCGTGTGCCACAAGCTGGCCCCGGCCATCGCCGCCGGCTGCCCGGTGGTGCTGAAGCCCGCGTCCTCCACGCCGCTGTCGGCGCTGCTGCTGGCGCGGACGCTCGCCGAGGCGGGCCTCCCGGACGGCGCCCTGTCGGTGGTGGTCGGCGGCGGCGGCACCGTGGGCAACGCGATCGTCGACCACCCCGACGTCCCGATCATCTCGTTCACCGGCAGCCCGCCCGTCGGGTGGGGGATCCGGCAGCGCCAGCCCCGCAAGGAGGTCGCGCTCGAGCTCGGCAACTCCACCCCGGTGATCGTGGAGGCCGACGCCGACCTGGAGACCGCCGCGCGGAAGCTCGCGGCGTCCGGCTTCACCCACGCCGGCCAGTCGTGCATCTCCGTGCAGCGGGTCTACGTGCAGAACGCGGCGCTCGACCGCTTCCGCGACCTCTTCGTCGCGGCCGTCCAGGCGCTGAAAGTGGGCGACCCGATGGACGCCGAGACCGACGTCGGGCCCGTCATCGACGCCGAGAACCGCGACCGAATCGTCGAATGGATCGACGAGGCGCGGCGGGCGGGCGCCGACGCCCTCACCGGCGGCGCCGTCGTCGACGGGCTGATCCAGCCGACGGTGCTCGAGGGGATCGACCCGCGGATGAAGGTGTCGTGCGAGGAGGTGTTCGGCCCCGTGGTGGGCGTCGCCGGCTACGACACCATCGACGAGGCGATCGACCTGGCCAACTCGTCGCCGTTCGGCCTGCAGGCCGGCATCTTCACGGGCCGCGCCGACGCCGCCCTCGGCTGGGCGCGCCGCCTCCACTTCGGCGGGGTGCTGATCAACGAGACGCCCACCTTCCGCGCCGACCAGATGCCGTACGGCGGGGTGAAGGACAGCGGCAACACCCGGGAGGGCCCGCACTTCGCCGTCCGCACCATGACCGAGCAGAAGCTCATCGTGGTGCAGATCCCCGGCTAGCCCCGGGGCCGGCCCCAGGCGGTGCGTTCGGAGGGGGCGGGGTCCCGCCCGCCCCCTCCGGTGATCCGGCCTCCCGGGTGCCCTCCGGACGGCCGGTCGCGACGCTCGCCGATCGAGGAGCCCTCGTTCGCGTGCGCCGTCCCGCACGGCATGCATCGTCGCCCTGAAGGCCGGCTTCATCCCCCGATGGAGGGATTCGGAGAGACCACGCGATGTCGCGCGTCACCGGAATCCGCACGGCGACAGCCGCCGGGCGCCGCGTCATCCGCAGGGATGATCTCCGGTGGGCCGACGTCATTCATGAGAAGTCTTTACCAATTGATCGGCCGGCCATAGGATCGCGCCCGACCTCCGCCTCCTCGCCGTTTCCGGCGATTTCGGCCCGGCGGAGGACGGAACAAGGGGGCACTTCATGGCGGTGCGTTCAACGCGGGGACGCCTCGTACTCATCGGCGCCGGCGCGATCGTCGCAACGTTCCTCGTGCCGAGCATGGCCAGCGCGGCGACCACCAAGGTGCTCTGGGGGGACTTCGCCAACAAGCCCCCGACCGAGTTCACGGCGCAGTATCCGCATCAGGTGACGGTCAGCAGGGGCGACAAGGTCCAGTGGACGATCCTCGGGTTCCACACCGTGGTCGTGACGAAGAAGGGCAACGAGAAGAAGCTCCCGGCGCTCGTCGGCCCGTCGAGCACCCTCAACCCGCCGTTCAACGATCCCGCCGGCGCCCCGTACTGGTGGGGTGGGACGACGCCGCTGATCCAGCTCAACGGACGGGCGCTCAGCCCATCCGGCGGCACGACGCAGAACGGCAAGAAGACGATCGCCTCCGGCGCACTGAACGGCAACACGCCGAAGTTCACGGTCACCTTCACGAAGAACGGGACCTACACGATCCGCTGCGTCGTCCACCCCGGCATGCGCGGCACCGTCAAGGTGGTCGACGACTCGGGCGACACGGCGAAGAAGCAGCGCCAGCGTGCCGTCACGGACAAGACGAAGGACGCGAAGGCCATCAATACGGCCGTCACGAAGGCCGGCAAGGGCAACGGGACCACCATCACGATCGGCCCCGGGACCGCGAACGGCGGGCTCTTCGGCTTCGCGCCGGCCACCGAGAGCGTCCCGGTCGGCAGCACCGTCACGTTCAAGATGGGCGGCAAGAACGAGGTCCACACCGCCTCCTTCGGGCCGGAGGCCTTCCTCTCGGCCGTGGCCAAGAAGACGTACGAGGGGAGCGGCGCGGACGTGTTCGGCGAGGGTGCCTACCCGAGCGACAACCCGGCCCTGGGTCCGCCCGCGGTCACCCCGACCTCGCACGGCAACGGCTTCGTGAGCAGCGGCGCGCTCCAGGACCCCGGCATCGGGTTCGGACTGCCGAGCACCTTCACGGTGACGTTCCCGGTGGCGGGGACCTACCAGTACCACTGCCTGGTCCACTTCGACATGAAGGGCACCATCACTGTCGGCTGACCGGGTCCTTCCGTACGCGCGACGGCCGGCTCCCGGGCCGGCCGTCGGACGCCTTTACGCGGATCGCGGGCGCGACGTACGATCGCGCGCACTCCGCCCACGTTCGCCGTTTCCGGCGATCTCGGCCCGGGCGGAGAACGGAACAAGGGGGCACTTCATGGCGGTGCGTCTCACGCGAGGACGCCTCGTACTCCTCGGCGCCGGCGCGGTCGCCGCCGGCCTGCTGATCCCCAACGTCGCCAGCGCCGCGACGGCGAAGGCGAACTGGGGGAACTTCGATCGGTCCGGCATCGGGTTCAACACCCTCCAGCCGAGCACCGTGACCGTTCACAAGGGCGACAAGGTCGCCTTCACGATCCTCGGGTTCCACACCGTGGTGATCCCGAAGGCGGGCGCCAAAGTCCCCGGGCTGATCGCGCCGTCGGCGCAGCTCAACCCCGCGACGAACGACCCCGCCGGCCAGCCGTACTGGTGGGGCGGCACGACGCCGATCCTCCAGGTCAACGTGCCGGCGGTGGCGCCGTCGGGCGGCACCGTCGCGAACGGGCGCAAGACGGTCAACTCCGGCCTGGTCGACGGCAACGCGCCCAAGTTCACGGTCTCGTTCCCCAAGGTCGGCACCTACCAGATCCGCTGCGCGGTGCACCCGTTCATGAAGGGCACCGTCAAGGTCGTGAACGGGTCCGGTGCCACCAACGCGGCGCTCAAGGCGCGCGGCGCCGACGAGCAGGCGCAGCAGCTGGCGACGGTCAAGGCGATCGTCAAGAAGGCCGACAAGGCCACCGGCCCCGTCGTGGCGATCGGCCCGGGCAACCGCAAGGCCGAGAGCTTCTCGTTCAACCCGGCGAACCGGACGGTCCCGGCGGGCACCGCCGTGACCTTCTCCATGGACAACGGCAACGAGGTCCACACGGTCACGTTCGGGCCGAAGCCCTTCGTCATCGGCAACGTGGCCAAGAACTTCTTCCCGTCGAGCCCCACGAGCCTCAACCTGGGCAGCGAGGGCGCCTACCCGTCCAACCCGCCGGCGGCCGGGGTGCCGTCGCTCACCCCGACCACGCACGGGAACGGATTCCTCAACAGCGGACTCCTCGCGGACAAGGGCACGGTGCCCAACACCCCGAGCAGCTTCACCGTCACGTTCCCCGTGGCGGGCACGTACCAGTACCACTGCATCGTGCACCCCGAGATGCAGGGCACGATCACTGTCAGCTAGCGCACACCCGCTCCAGCGACGGCCGGCCCTCGGGCCGGCCGTCGTGTGTCTGGCCCTCGTCCTGGCGTGGGTCCTGATGGGCTCCACCCCGGCGGAGGCCGCCACCCGCGAGTACTGGATCGCGGCGGTCAACACGCGGTGGGACGTCGCCCCCAACGGCGGCGACCCGGTCATGGGCACGCGCATCGCCCCCGCCGACCGCACGTTCACCGCCGTGGTCTACCGGCGCTACACCAAGGGCTTCCGCAGGCCGTGGCCGAACACGGCCCAGTCCGGCGACAACGACGGCATGCCCGGCCCCACGATCCGCGCGGACGTGGGCGACACCGTCATCGTCCACTTCCGCAACCGTGACCACCACTACGGGCTGCCGCACTCCATGCACTTCCACGCGTTCAAATACGCGCCGTCGAGCGACGGGGCGTTCATCCCCTACCGCTCGGCCGGCGGGGGCAACGTGCCGGTCGGCAAGAGCTGGACCTACCGCCTGAAGGCGGTCAAGGACTCCTACGGCGTGTGGCCCTACCACGACCACTCCACGAGCATGCACCAGTCGATCGAGCTCGGGCTCTTCGGGACGATCGTGATCCCCGAGCCGGGCGAACCGAAGCCCGACCGCGAGTTCGTGGTGTACCTCAACAACCAGAAGGGCTTCGACACGATCAACGGGCGCGCGTTCATCGGCAACACGCCCACGTTCCACGCCAAGGTCGGCGAGCTGGTGCAGTGGGACGTCGTCGCGCTCGGCGAGAACTTCCACGTCTTCCACGTCCACGGTCACCGGTGGCTGCGCGACGGCGTGCCCACCGACTCCGAGCTGCTCGGCCCGTCCAGCACGCTCAAGGTGCGCTTCCGCGAGGACGCGCCCGGCACCTGGTACTGGCACTGCCACGTCGAGTCGCACCAGGACAACGGGATGATCGGCCTCTACCGGGTGACCCGGTGATCGCGCTCGCGCAGCACCCCGCCACGCCGGACGTGCCGGCGGCGGCGGTCCGGACCGTCGCGATCTCGGACGCCGGCTACGCCCCGAGCGCGGTGGTGGTGGCGCCCGGTACCACGGTCACATGGACCCAGGGCGGCCGCACCCGCCACACCGTGACCGCCGACGGCGGGGCGTTCCACTCCCCCACCCTCATCCCGGGCGACCGGTTCACCGTCGCCGCGCCCACCGCCCCCGGCGTCTACGCCTACCACTGCACCTTCCACGCCTTCATGCGCGGCACGGTCACGGTGTCGCTGGTCTCGCTCGCCGTGCCCCCGCCGGTCACCGTCGGCGGGCGGCCGGCGCTCAGCGGGACCGTCCCCGAGGCGGCGGAGGGCTCCGTCGTCCACCTGGAGCGCCGCGTCCCCGGGGCGTGGGAGGAGGTGGGCGTCGCCGCCACCGGCTCGAACGGCGCCTTCTCGCTCGCCGGTCCGCAGCTCAGCGCGCGGACGGCGTTCCGCGCCGTGGTGGGCGACGCCGTGAGCCCCAGCATCCGCGCGGTGGTGCAGCCGGCGGTGGTGGTGACCCGCGACGGCGCGCGCGTCGCGGTGCGCGTGCGTCCCGCCGGCGGGGGCGTCGTGCACCTGGAGCAGCTCGACCTGGACACGTACCGCTGGGAGATGGTCGCCGAGCGGCGGCTCTCGGCCGGACGGGCGCGCTTCACCCTGGGTGCGCCGGGGGTCTACCGTGCGATGGTCGAGGCGCGCGCCGGGCTCTCCGATGCCGCGTCGCGCGTCGTCCAGTACAAGCCCGGAGCCTTCCGCGAATGACCCGCCGCCGCCCGGCCGCCATCGGCGCCGCCCTCCTGCTGCTGCTCGTCCTCCTCGTCGCCGCGGGGTGCGGCGGCGACTCGGGCGGCGGCGCCGCCGCCGAGGTGGTGTCGGTGGGGTCGGAGCCGGAGCACCTCGGGCACACCGGGACGGTCCCGTTCGAGGGCGGCACCATCTCCCCCATGCGGAAGGCGCCGCCGCTCGTCGGCAGGGACATCGACGGGAGGACGGTGAACATCCGGGACCTGAAGGGGCACCCGGTGCTCGTCACGTTCGTCTACGCGAGATGCCCCGACGTGTGCCCGCTGATCATGACCAACCTGCGCCAGGTGCGCGAGAAGAGCGACCTCGGCAAGCAGATGCGCGTCATCGCCGTGTCGGTCGACCCGAAGGGCGACACCGTCCCGACCGTCCGGAGGTTCCTCCAGCGCCAGCGGGTCGGGAGCTTCGTGGACTACGTCGTCGGCGACCGCGCCCAGCTGGAGCCGCTGTGGGAGGACTGGCAGGTCGCCACCCAGGTCCCGAAGGACAACCCGGAGCTGATCGAGCACTCCGCGCTCATCTACGGCGTCACCGCCAGCGGCGAGCTGGCGACGGCCTACCCCGTCGGGTTCGAGCCGGACGCCATCGTCCGCGACCTGGACCTGCTGGCCAACAACTAGCGGCGGCGGGCCCGCCTGCGGCGGTCGCGCCGGTCGCCCACGCCGAAGACGGCCTGCAGGACGGCGTTCACCAGCCACACCACGATGGTCCCGCCGACGGCCGCCCAGAAGCCGTCGATGTCGAAGCCGGAGACGAGCCAGGCCGTCAGCACCAGCATCAGCAGGTTCACGAAGAACAGCGCGATGCCGAGGGTCAGGACGATCAGCGGCAGCGAGAGCAGCGTCACGATGGGCTTCACCAGGAAGTTGACCACCGCGAAGACGGCGCCCGCGATCACCACCTTCCACGCGCCGTCGAACGTGATGCCGTCGATGAGCGCGTCGGCCACGAACAGGGCGGCGACGTTGAACGCCCAGACGACGAGGATGCGCGCGATCACCGCGCCGCGTCCCGCTCGCGCATCCGCGCCACCTCGGCGGCGTCGCGCTCCTCGATGCGGGCCGCCTCCTCCAGGACCTCCCGCAGGTCGTCCGCCGGGATGACCACCGCGCCCGAGCGGTCGGCGTAGATCCAGTCGCCCGGCACCACGGTCACCCCGCCCACCGCGACCGGCACGCCGGCGTCCCACGGCATGATCGCCTCGCCGCCCTGGCGGACCGTCTCGCCCCGGCACCACGCCCCCAGGCCCAGGTCGACCACCTCGTCCCAGTCGCGCAGGCGGGCGTCGGCCACCAGCCCGGCCAGCCCCAGGTTCGCGAGCCGGCTGAGCTTCTTGCCGCCCGCCACCGGCTGATCCGGATGCCCCCAGCTCGACACCACCAGCACGCAGCCCTCGGGGTCGCGCCCCGCGACCGCCCGGTCGAGCATCGCCGAGAAGTCGTGGACGGCGGGGTCGATCAGGTCGGCACGGAGCGGCATGAACCGCATCGTGACGGCCGGCCCGAGCATCCAGCGCTCCGGCGCCGGACTCACCAGGTCGGTCACATGGGCGCGGTGCACGTGGCGGCGCATCATCGCGTCGCAGATCGCCGAGCAGCTCACCTGCCCGGCGATCCCGCGCAGGTCGTCCACGTCAGTCCTCGTGCCGGGTGAAGACCAGGCAGGCGTTGTGCCCGCCGAACCCGAACGAGTTGGAGACGGCGGCGCCGACCCGCGCCGAGCGGGGCTCCAGCACGTGGTCGAACGGCGCCTCGGGGTCCGGGTCGTCCAGGTTGAGCGTGGCGGGGAGCGTGTCGCGGGCGAACGCCATGAGCGTCGCGACCGCCTCGACGCCGCCGGCGCCGCCGAGCGCGTGGCCGTGGACCGACTTGGTCGACGACACCGCCGCCTCCCCCAGGCCGGCGCGCTGCAGCGCGCGCGCCTCGGCGATGTCACCGGCCAGGGTCGAGGTGGCGTGGGCGTTCACGTAGCCGATGTCCCCCGCCGTGAGGCCCGCGTCCTCCAGCGCGATCCGCATGGCCCGTGCGGGGCCCTCCCCGCTCGCGTCCGGGTCGGTGGGGTGGTCGGCGTCGCATGAGCTGCCGTAGCCCGCCAGCTCCGCGTAGATGCGGGCGCCGCGCGCCAGGGCGTGCTCGCGCTCCTCCAGCAGCACCAGACCGGCGCCCTCGCCCATCACGAACCCGTGGCGGCCGCGGTCGAAGGGCCGCGACGCCACCTCGGGCGGCGTGTCCTCGGTGCTCAGCGCCCCCACCTTGATGTAGCCGGCGATCACCAGCGGGGAGATCGGCGCGTCCGCCCCACCCGCGATCATCGCCTCGGCCCGCCCCTCCCGGATGAGCGAGACGGCGGTGCCGATCGCGTCCGACCCGGCGGCGCAGGCGGTGGCGGGCGCGGCGGACGGCCCGCGCAACCCCAGGGCGCGCGCCGCCGCGGCGCACGGATGGTTCGCCAGCGACGAGGGGATGGCGAGCGGCGCCACCCGGTCGGCGCCGCGCTCCAGGAACGTGCGGTGCGCCTCCAGCAGCGTCTCGGCGCCGCCGTGCACGCTGCCCACGGAGATCCCGATCCGCTCCGGGTCCAGGCCCAGCGGCCCGGCGTCGTCGAACGCGAGCGCGGCGGCGACGGCGGCGAGGCGGCCGCTGCGGTCCATGCGGCGGGCGTCCTTCACGCCGAAGCGCTCGCGCGCGTCCTCGCCCTCGGTCACCGGGAAGGCGTTGATCTCGCCGACGCCCTCCAGGTCGACGCGGCGCGCGCCCGTGCGGCCGTCCGCCAGGGCGTCCCAGAACGAGGCGACGCCTGCGCCGATGGGGCTCACGATCCCCGCTCCCGTGATCACGACCCGTCGCCGCACGGCGGGCATCATCGCAGACCGCCGACGGCCCCGGCCGTGCGTCGCCCGATGCGCTATCGTGCAAAAACATGCAGGAACATGCACGAACCAGCAGACTGGGGGCGGAGCGCCGCGCGGCGATGCTCGCGGTGCTCGCGCGGGACGGGAAGCTCGTGGCCTCCCGCCTCGTCGAGGAGCTGGGCGTGTCGGAGGACACCGTCCGCCGCGACCTGCGCGACCTGGCCGCCCGCGGGCTCGTCCAGCGCGTCCACGGCGGGGCCCTGCCGCCCGCGCCGCAGCCCGGCGACTTCGCCACCCGCAGCGAGACCGCGACGGCGGAGAAGGCCGCCATCGCCCGCGCCGTCGCCGGGCTGGTCGCCCACGCGCGGGTGCTCCTCATCGACGGCTCCACCACCAACCTGGAGGTGGCGCGGCTGCTCCCCGGCACCGGGGTGGGCACGGTGCTCACCAACTCGCCGCCGATCGCCGCCGCGCTGGCCGACCACCCCACGCCGGAGGTGGTGGTCATCGGCGGGCGCATGGACAAGCGCGCGCAGGTGACCGTGGGCGCGTCGGCCGTCGACGCGATCCGCACCGTGCGCGCCGACGCATGCCTGCTCGGCGTCTGCGCGCTCCACCCCGAGGTGGGCCTCACCACCGACGACCTGGACGAGGCCGAGGTGAAGCGCGCCATGGTCCAGGCGGCGGGCGAGGTGATCGCACCGGCCACGTCCGACAAGCTCCGCGCCGCCAGCGCCTACCTGGTCGCCCCCGTCGGCGAGGTGACCCACCTGGTCGCCGAGCCGGACGCGCCCGACGACCTGCTCGACCCATACCGGGCCCTCGGCCTGAGCGTGCTGCGCGCGTGAGCCCCCGCGTCGCGACCACCGGCCTCTTCGTGGTGAACGGCGCCGTCATCGGCGTCTGGGTCTCGCAGATCCCGTGGATCCAGGAGCGCTTCGGCCTGTCGTCGGTGCAGGTGGGGCTGATGATCCTGTGCATGTCGCTGGCCGTGATCGTCGCGGTGCCGATCGCGGGCCAGGCGGTGGCGCGGCGCGGATCGGGCCCGGTCGCCGTGGCCGGCGGCGCGGCCTGCGTGGTGGCCGTGAACCTGCCGGTGCTGGCCCCGCAGGCGCTGCTCACGGCCGGGGCCCTGGTGCTGCTCGGCGGGGCGAGCGCCGCGATGGACGTGGCGATGAACAGCCACGGCGTCCACATCGAGACCGCCGGCGGGCGGCCGATCATGTCGTCGCTGCACGCCGGCTGGGCCCTCGGCGGCGCCGCGGGCGCCGGCCTGGGCGCCCTGGGCGCCGCGCTGGGCGTCGACGGCCGGGTGACGGTCGCGATCACCGCGGCCCTCCTGGGACTGCTGCTGGCCGTCTGCGCGCCGCGGCTCGGCCCCGGCTCGGCGGCGGAGGGCGAGGGCGCCGCCCCCTTCACCCTCCCCTCCCGCGGCGTCGCGCTGCTGGCCGCGCTGTGCCTGCTGGTGATGATGACCGAGGGTGCGATGGCCGACTGGAGCGGGATCCTGATGGCCAACGACCTGGGCGCATCGGCCGCCCTCGCCGCCCTGGCGTACGCGGTCTTCACGTCGGGGATGACGGTGGGCCGCCTGGTGGGCGACGGCCTCAACCGGCGCATCGGCCCCGTCTGGCTGCTGCGCGGCGGCGCCGTCCTCACCGCCGTCCCCCTCGCGGTGATGCTGCTCGCCGGCTCGGCGCAGGTCGCGCTGGCCGCGCTGTTCCTGGTGGGCCTGGGGGTGGCGAACGGCGTGCCGCTCATGTTCAGCGCGGCGGGCCGCCAGCCGGGCACCGCGCCGGGGCCGGGGATCGCCGCGGTGTCGTCCACCGGGTCGATCGGCTTCCTGCTGGGGCCGCCGCTCATCGGGTTCCTGGCGGGCGCAATGACCCTGCCGTGGGCGCTCGGCGTCCTGGTGCCGGCGGCCGTCGCGGTCGGGTTGCTCGCGCGCCGTGCCGCAGGGCCCCGGCCGGGCGCCAGGCGCGCCCCGAGCGGCGCCACCGTCATGGGGGCCGGATGACCCCGCCCGCCGTGCTCAGCGACATGGACGGCACGCTCGTCGACTCCGTCGCCGCGGCGCACCGCGCGTGGGCGGCCTGGGGCCGGCGCCGCGGCATCGACGGCGTGGCCCACCAGGAGGCCCACCACGGCCGCCCGGCGCGCGAGGTGATCGCGCTGGTCGTCGACGACCCCGGGCTGGTCGACGCGGACGCCGCGTTCGTCCGCGAGGCGGAGATCGCCGATGTGGCGGGCGTGCTGGCGTTCCCGGGCGCCGCCGAGGTGCTCGCCCTGCCGCGGGCCGCGATCGTGACCTCCTGCGAGCGCCCCCTCGCCCTGGCCCGTCTGCGCGCCGCCGAACTCCCGGTGCCGCGGGTGCTG
>OEIU01001738.1_pt1 | contig 13113 bp, 8 predicted proteins | sample 1539221 | NCBI WGS metagenome assembly OEIU01 (sample SAMN03792071, study PRJEB22550) | activated sludge metagenome | feature: wastewater treatment plant; material: activated sludge; isolation source: Wastewater treatment plant of a petroleum refinery complex | place: Argentina: Zarate | collected...
GCGCGAGATCGCCGGCCTCGACCCGCGCCTCCTCGCGGCCTGGTCGAGCCGGCGGGCCGCCATCACTCCGCGCCAGCGCGGCCTCGCCGCGACGTTCCTGACCGACCACGGCCGCACCCCCACCCGAGTCGAAGCGGCCGCGTTGGCGCAGCAGGCCAACCTCGAGACCCGACCCGACAAGCACGAACCCCGCAGCCTCTCCGACCAGCGAAGGGCGTGGCTCGCCGAGGCCGAACAGGTCCTCGCCGGGCCCGGCCCGAGAGGAACATCGAGCGTGTCGCTGATGGCCGCGGCATTGGTCCCGGGTACGTACGTACCCCCTGCCCGGTCGGCCAGGTACGACACCCCCAACGACCTCGCCCGGCGCGTCCTGTCCACCTTGGAGGGGTCACGGTCGACATGGCAGGTCTGGCACGTCCGTGCCGAGACGCTCCGGCAGGCCCGGTACGCCAACATCTCCCTCAGTGATCTCGACGCCACGGTCAATCAAGTTGTGGACCAGGTGCTGCACCGTCTGTCTCTTCCGGTCAGGACGGCTCCTGACCTGAGCGAGCCGGACCTGCTACGCCGGGCCGGAGGGGAGTCGGTGTACTCGGTTCACGGCGCCGACGTGTACACCTCCGCCGGGATCGTCACCGCGGAGCAGCGGTTGCTCGAGGCGGCCGGGCGCGAGGACGGGTACGCGGTGCAGGACATCTTCGTCCAGCTCGCCACCGTCGAAACCCGACAGCACGGGACGCCGCTGGACGACGGGCAGGTCGACCTCGTGACCCGCCTGGCAACCAGCGGCGCCCGCGTCCAGGTCGCCCTCGCCCCCGCCGGCAGCGGCAAGACCACCGCCATGACCGTCCTCGCCCGAGCGTGGCGCGCCGGTGGTGGCACCATCCTCGGCTTCGCCCCCACCGCCGTCGCCGCCCACGAGCTCGCCCAGGCCATCGAGACCCCGGCCGAGACCATCGCCAAGTATCTCCGCACCATCGGACAAGGAGCAGACGTCGTTGCGTTCCCTCCGGTGGGGTCACGGACCCTGGTCGTGGTCGACGAGGCCGGGATGGTCGGAACGAAGGACCTCGCCGCCCTCGTCGACCACGTCCTGGAGCGCGGCGGCAGCGTCCGGCTCGTCGGAGACGACCAGCAGTTGACCGCCGTCGCCGCCTCCGGCATCCTGCGCGACCTCGCCGAAGCCGGCGACCGCGCCGGCACCACCATCCGACTCACCGCCCTGCACCGGTTCACCGACCCGAACGAAGCCGCAGCGAACCTCGGCATCCGCCGCGGCGACCCCGACGCCCTGTCCTTCTACCTCGCCAACGGCCGCGTCCACCTCGGCGCCGCCGATCAGGCCTACCAGGCCTGGCGATCCGACCTCACCGACGGCCGCACGTCCCTGCTGCTCGCCGCGACCCGCGACACCGTCCAAGGGGTCAACGAGCGCGCCCGCGCCGACCGTCTCGCCGCCACCGACACCGCCCCCGACCGGGAGGTCGTCCTGGCCGACGGCACCCACGCCAGCGCCGGCGACCTCGTCATCACGCGCCGCAACGACCGCGGCCTCCATGCCAGCGACGGATCCTGGGTCAAGAACGGCGACCGCTGGACCGTCCGCACGGTCGAGGCGAACGGAGACCTCGTCCTCGAGGCTGCCGGTAGACGTCGCCGGTTCACGAACGCATGCGTCCGGGTACCGGCCGAGTACGCCCAGACGAACCTGCGGCTCGGCTACGCCGCGACCATCCACTCCGCGCAAGGCGCCACCGTCGACACCACCCACACCGTCCTCGCCGGCACCGAGAACCGGCAGTCCCTGTACGTGGCGCTCACCCGCGGCCGCGACGCCAACCACGTCTACCTCGACCAGCACCTCACCGCCGCAGACGAGTCCGCGTTGGAACCCACCCTCGACGACACCCCTCGACAGGTACTCACCAACATCCTTCAGCGCGACGACCGCGCCGTCTCCGCCATCCGCGCCGGGACCCCCAACCCGGGCCACGACCTCATCGCCGCTGTCCAGCACTACGAAGACGCCCTGCCCCTCCTCGCGCAACACACCCTCGGCCCCGAACGACTGACTGCCCTCGACACCGCTCTCGAAGACTGGATGCCCGGCATCACCAGCCACCCCGGTTACGCCGCACTCCGAGGCCAGATCGCGCTCCGATGGGTCGACGGCCAGAACCCAGATGAGACTCTCCGACGGGCGACCTGGTGGCTGGACAAGACCGAGATCGCCACGTTGGATGACCCCGCCGCCGGGCTGGCCCAGCACGTCAACCGAATCCCGGCCTCGGGCGAGGAGACCGGTCCTCTCCCCTGGCTCCCACCGATTCCAGCAGGACTCACCGGCGACCCAACGGTCCAGCAATACCTGCAGCGGCTCAGTGCTCGCATCCGGGCGCTCGATCAGTCGGTCCCAGGGGACGGCACGACATCCGTCGAGACCGAGCGCCTTGACGTCAGCCTGGAGACGCAACGTCGGCTCGGGCCGCACCCGTCGGGGGACGTCCGACCCACCGGCTACCGCCGGTGAGTCCGATGAACACCGGCGCGCCGGACCTCACAGCCGGGGGTCGACAGGCTCGGACTCGAGCGCGAGGACGGCGAACACGGCCTGATGGACCTTCCAGAGAGGCTCGCGCTGGACGAACGCCGACAGTGCGTCGAGTCCGAGCCCGTGTTCGCGGGAGGCCAGCTGTCGCTTCTTACCCAGGTGACGGTCACGCAGCACATCGAGGGAGTCGGTGTAGTCGGGTCCGTAGATGATGCGCAGGTACTCCGGCCCGCGGACCTTCACCCCAGGCTGCACCCGACCCTCCACGAGGTGGGCAGGCTTGACGACCATGCCCTCCCCGCCGGCGGCGGTGAGGTCGAGCCACCACTGGGTAACAGCCTCGCGTTCCGTCGGTGAGGCCAAGTCGACGTAGCGGTGCCGCGTCGGCGTGATCAGGCCACCCTCGAGCCGGCTCAACATGTCCAGGTGCCAGTCGTGGGTCTCGGTGATGGCGAGCGCGCGCCCCTCGGCGGCGAGGATCTGGAACGGAGCGAGTGTCACTCCCTCCAGACCGTCGGTGGGCTGGACGTACGCGGCGTAGGCGTCGCGGAACGCCTGTGCGTGGTCGAGCCGGCGCCGGGTACGGACCACAAGATCGGCGACGTCCAGGCCCCGGCCGGTGGCCTGGTCGAGCAGCGTCAAGGCCTCCGGCAGGGCGGTACGCGATGCCGCGCCGACCGACGCGTACTGCGACCGGATCAGGTCCAGAGCCTTGGCCGACCACGGGAGCAGCTCGCAGTCCAGGGCCAGCCAGTCGGTGTCGAGCGATGCGAACAGCGGTGCGGCGCAGGTTCGGAGCCGGTCGACAAGATCGCTGGTGTCGGCGAAGAAGGGTCGACCGGTGCGGGTGTAGATCACGCCAGCGGAGCCGTCGTTGACGCCGAAGCGGCGGGCAGCGGCATCGGCGTCTCGGGCGATGACGGCCACCGCGCGCGAGCCCATGTGCTTCTCCTCGCACACCACCCGAGTGACGCCCCAGTTGGCGTACTCGTCGAACGCCTGCTCCGGGTGCTCGAGGAAGCCCTCCCGCGTCGAGGTCGCGACCGGGGACATGGTGGGCGGCAGGTAGATCAGCCAGCGCGGGTCGACGGCGAAGCGGCTCATGACCTCCAGAGCCGCGGCAGCGTTCTCCTCAGGGATCTTCACCTTGCCGGCGTGGGTGGTCTCCAGCCACCGGGTCCCGGCGACGTCACCGATCTCCAGGGTGGCCGCGTGCCGTTCCACTACCGCCGGCACCAGCGGTCGGACCGGCTCGTACCACTGCCGCTCGGCCGGGATCGACACGAGGTCGCGCTCGGGGTAACGCAGCGCTGTGAGGGTGCCGCCGAAGACGACGCCGGTGTCCAGACAGATGGTGTTGTTGACCCATTCCGCGGTCGGGACCGGGGTGTGGCCGTAGACGACCATGGCCTGTCCGCGGTACTCCCGCGCCCAGGGGTAGCGGACAGGCAGCCCGTACTCGTCGGTCTCGCCGGTGGTGTCGCCGTAGAGCGCGAAGGAGCGGACCCGGCCGGATGTCCGTCCGTGGTAGGCCTCCTTGAGTCCGGCGTGGGCGATGACGAGCTTGCCGTCGTCGAGGACGTAGTGGCTGATGAGGCCCTCCATGAACTTCAGCGCGTCCGCACGGAACTCTTCTCCCGCGGTCTCGAGCTGGGCCAAGGACTCGGCCAGTCCGTGGGAGACCTGGACCCGGGCGCCTCTGAGCGCACGAATGAGCTTGGCTTCGTGGTTTCCGCTGACACACAGCGCGGTTCCCGCAGCCACCATCCCCATGACCAACCGCAGCACTCCCGGGGTGTCGGGGCCGCGGTCGACCAGGTCGCCGACGAACAGCGCCTGCCGGCCGTCCGGGTGGGAAGCGCCGACCGCGCGGCCGGCGTCGTCCAGCTCGAGGTGCCAGCCGAGCTCTGTGAGCAGGGTGCGCAGCTCGGAGGCGCAGCCGTGCACGTCGCCGACGATGTCGAACGGGCCGTGGAGCTCGGTGCGCTCGTTCCACGGACGCTCCCGGACGATCTCGACGGCGTCGACCTCGTCGGTGCCTCGGAGCGTGTGGACGCGGCGGAAGCCTTCCTTGCCGAGCCGACCTTGGGAGCGCCGAAGATCCCGCCGTTGCCGGGCGATGACGTGGTCGCCGAAGTCGCGGTCGGGCCGCTGCCGGTTGCGCTGCACGGCAACGGACTCGGGGACGTCGATGACGATGGCGTCCACGAGGACGTCGTGGCTCTTGGCCAGCTTGACGAGGGAGGCTCGCGCTGCCGGCTGCACGTTGGTGGCGTCCACGACCGTCAGTAGCCCGCGGCGCAGCCGCGTTCCGACGATGTAATGCAGGACGTCGAAGGCGTCAGGGGTGGCGGACTGGTCGTTCTCGTCGTCCGCGACCAGCCCGCGACAGAAGTCGCTGGAGATCACCTCGGTGGGCTTGAAGTGCGTCCGGGCGAAGGTGGACTTGCCGCTCCCGGAGACCCCCACGAGCACTACGAGCCCGCGGGCGGGCACAGTGATGGTGGTCGGGCCAGGTCGCGTATCGGTCTCAGTCATCGTCGGCCTCCTCCCGCGTGAAGACCGCCATCTGGGTTGGGGCGCCAAGGGCGTCATCCTGGTCGCCGATCCCGCGCAGAGTCACGGTGTAGCCATGTGCCTCGCAGACGTGCCGAGTCCAGTCGTCGAACTCCTCGCGAGTCCACTCGAACCGGTGGTCCGGGTGCCGCATCCCCTGCAGGCCCTCGTACTGGGCGTTGTACTCGGAGTTCGGAGTGGTCACGACGACCGCGCCGGGACGCGCGACTCCGAACACGACACGCTCCAGGGCCGCCAACCGGGGCGGGTCGACGTGCTCGACGACCTCCATGAGCACCGCCGCGTCGTAGCCGGAGAACCGCGCATCCTCGTACGTCAACGCGCCTTGGAACAGGCTGACCCGTTCGGCCTGGCGCTCGCTCATCCGCTCCAGCCGCAGACGACGGGAGGCCATCTGCAGCGAACGCGTCGAGACGTCACACCCGGCGACTCTCGTGAACGTGGACGTGTCGACCAGCTTCCTGAGGAACTGGCCCGGGCCGCACCCGAGGTCGATGACGGATCCTGCGCCGAGCTCGAGCAGAGTGGCGTGGACTGCGTCGTGGCGGGCGGTGTTCAGCGGCACCCGCTTCTCGGGGGGCTGCAGCGCCTCCTCCTCGGCCGTTGGTTCCAGGGCGTCCTCGACGTCGTCGCCGAGCTCGGCCAGGCGCGTCAACGCCGCCCGGGCGAGACCGCTGTGTCGGCCGAGGTAGCGCCGGGTGATGAGGGTCGACTCGGGGTGCGTGGCCAGCCAGCCCTCGCCTGAACGCAGCAGCTTGTCGACTTCGTCCGGGCCTTGCCAGTAGTGCTTGGACTCGTCGAGCACCGGCAGCAGGACGTGCAGCTGGTTCAGTGCGTCTGCGAGGCGGACCATCCCCGACAGCCGGACCCGCAGGTACCGCGAGTCGCCCCACGCGGGGAACTCCTCGTCGAGCGCGATGGCTTCGACGTCCACGGACCATCCCAGCGGCTCGAACAGTCGCCTCGCGACATCTTCGCCCCCGCGGCACGGCAGCACGGGCAGGCCGATCTCCAACGGGATCGCCGTGTCGGCCAGTTCCTGTCGGGAGGCGCACCGTCCGGCGCGGGCCGTGCTGAACACGTCGGCCATCGCCACTCCGAGCAGCGACGACGCGGCGTAGGAGCGGTCGTTGACGTACTGGCCGAGGCTGAAGTCCGGGGACTTCCTTCCCCGTGAGCGCGCCAACCGGACCGGGTCGACCTCGAGCAGCAACGCCGCGGTGCACCGCTCGGCAGTGGCCTCCGGGTAGAGCACCGTGACTGTTCCGAAGGACTGGGAGAACTGCTGGACACGATCGGGATGCTTGGGCAGCAGGTAGCCGAGATCCGTCGCCGGTTCGTGGGTGGTTGTCCCCGTTAGGAGCACCGCCACAGTGTGCACGAGGCGAAGGCTGCGATCGACGCCTTTCGGGTGGGGGCACGCGCCGGATCGAGCCGGCCACCAAAGTCTCTCGTCGGCGGCGAGTCCGGGACGTAGCGTTCGGGTCATGACGAGGGCATCTGTGATCGATGGTGACCGAACCCTGCCCACCGGCTTCGCCCATCCGCACGCGTCGGAGGAGGCGCGTGCCGTTGCTGAGGCGGGGGAGGTTTTTCGCGTTCCACTCGCCTCCGGGGGCCGCGGGGCAGGCGTTAACGGGCAGGACGACCGCGAACAGATGGGGGTCTGTCTCGTGCCGGCCCGCTTCGTGACCGGGCTGGCCCGCGTCCCGCGTGGCATCGACGCCACGGACGCAGAGGTCGAGTTCGAGCAGTACCAGCGCCACACCGTCTGGGACCAGCCAGGCGGGCTGGCGAACCGCTCCGGCGCCGGCGACCTCGACGTCGTCGTCTACTCGGCGAGGAAGTGGTGCCGGCTGGCCCTCGCCGGCAACCCCACCGTCCTGCTCGCCCTATTCGTCCCGGATGAGGAGGTCGTCTACCGGAACGACGTCGGGGCCGAACTAGTGGACAACGCCCACCGCTTCGTCTCGCGGCTGGCGGCCGCGCGGTTCCTCGGGTACCTCCAGTCGCAGCGAGCATCGATGACCGGCGAGGTGGGCGCCCACACCAACCGCCCGGAGCTCGTCGCCGAGCATGGCTATGACACCAAGTTCGCGATGCACGCCCTACGGCTCGGCATCCAGGGAGTCGAGCTCCTGACGAGCGGCCGCATCACTTTGCCCGTGCCGGAACCCGAGCGTGGCTACCTGCGGCGGGTGCGCCACGGAGATGTCGGTCTCGACGAGGTCATCGCACGGGTCGCCGAGGCCGAGGCCCGGCTGACCTCGCTCAAGGACGCTCCGACCGTGCCGCCGCAACCTGACCGTGCGTGGGTGGATCACTGGCTGCACCGCAGCCACCTGGCCTTCTGGAACGAGAACAATCAGAAGAGTGGGTTCTGCAGAAGCTGAACCCTCGTCGTGCGCGTCAGGCGTCGCAATCGCGTCCTTCGCTGCCCGCTCAGCGTGATCTACGGACGTGCGGCCAGGACGGGGTCAGACTTGCCGGGCTTCTGCCGTAATGGCACCGCCCACTTGGACATGCCCGGCCCTACGATCCCGATCGTGACGGAGCAGCCGATGGCCGACAGTGAATCCTTCGGGCGCAGACGTCCGCTCATTCTCTCGCTACTCCTTGTCGGCTTCGCCGCCTTGGCCTTCTCGATGAGTTGGTTCTTCGCCGCTGTTCCGCTGACGGGCGTCGAACCCGGCGCGGTCTTCATTGACTGCGGACCCGCTCTCGTGGGCAGACCCGATCCACTCCCTCACGCCTCGTGCGGAGGCGCATACGGCGAGGTCATCGTCTTGAGCGTGCTCTCCAGCCTGACCGGTGTGGTGGGAATTGCGGGCGCGGTCGTTGTTGCCGCCCGCGCGAAGGGCATCAGGGTCAGCCCCTTCTTGCCATAGCAGGAGGCGGCCACGAAGTAGGTCGACTGGCGGCGAAGTGGGCTACTCAGTGCCGCTACTGAACGAGGCCTCTGAAGCCTCAGGGTTGCCCCGTCTGAGAGGGGTCGGGATGTAAGAGGGGAACAAATTGTGAAGTCAACTGATGAGTCTTGTGGTCCACCCACCACTGGATCACTGGCTGCCGGACCGCTGGCACGGTGGCGAGCACCACCACTCCGGTCAGAGCGAACGCCCGGACCACCCGACGCGGCGACAGCCGGAATAGCGCTTCGACAACATCCCCAGTCCCATGGGGCAATGGTCGTAAGGCCCACCGACACCCCGCCGCCCAACACGGTGAAGTGACGCCGTTCTTCAAGTCCCCCATCAGGTGGAGGTCTGAACGGAGCGGCGTGGTGTCCCACCTCGATTACCGCAGCGCCCCTAAGGTGCAGCGCATGATCGAGGGCTTCCTCGTTGGGGTCGCGGCGTCCACGGTGGTGGGCATCGCGCTGTGGTTGCTCTTACCGCGCGGCGTCGTCCTCACCCGGCAGATGCGCGACAGCGATCGGCGTGGGCAGCCTCTTTACGACACCTGGCTCCTGCGTAACGACTCCCCCGTGGTGGGGCGCCTGCTTCGCGTGCAAGTGACCAACTCCTCCATGTACGACGACACCCGCGGCCGATTCGTATCGCAGACCCTTACGGACGATGTCGCGGCTAGCACTGGGGTGAGGATGTTCCTCGACGACCAAATAGGCGAGCTGACCCGCGAGGAGACGTTGGCAGGACGGTGGACGGGAGTCGTGGTCGAGCCAGGCGACACCATCGAGGTGACCGTGCCCAACAACACCGACGTGCGTGTCGACTACAGGCGCGACGGCTGGGCCGGGGTGTTGGAGCGGCGACACGTGCGCGTTCGCGGCGGCGCCTAGCGCGCAGACTCATCGACTCAAGCCAAATGCGTCGTCACTGCGCCAACTCTCTTGCGGTGGAATGCCGCGCCTTGAAACGCTCCATGTGTCGAGTGGGCGGGCCCCGCAGGGCTCAGCAATGCGGTGACGATCGAATCGGCCGAGGGCGGGAGACGAAGGTCGCACGCCGCTCAGACGAGTCGCTCGCACAGAGACCAGACCTCTAGGAACTTGACAACAACCCGGCGTGCCCGACCTCGTGACCAACTTGGCGGGCGCTGGCGCACGCGAGATCCCGACTGGCCAATCCCAATGTGGCATTGTGACGAGGTGACCGATCACGAAGACCACGGCGATGCTGATCTCACGATGTTTACGGCGCCAGTGTGGCTTCAGCATCAATACCGAAGGTCACATGGGCGTATGACCGACGCTGTTGGCTTCGAGCTGCCTATCACCCACGAAGCCGTAGGGGTCTTGCTGGCGGCTGAAGGGCTGGAATTCGACTCCGACCAACAACTGTCCTCCGATTCGGTTCCATCTGAGATCCATGAGGCCGTTGTTGAGTGTCTTCCGGATGGCGCGAATTCACGCTACTTCCAGGCAGACTCGGGGCGCGGCGCCAGCGGGTACGCAGTGGCTCTGGAGCTGGCCGGCTACATCGCCGACGTGGGAGGAGCCGGCACAGCGTTGTGGGCCTCAGCCGTCGGGGTGCGCCGGCTCTACGATCGGCTGCGTCAAGCGATGGGGCGGAGGCCGCTCGTATCTATGGGCACTGCCGTCTATCTCGCCGCGGCCGACCTCTCAGAACGCATTGGGACAAGCGCCTTCCATCTGCATGGGCGCGGCGACGCGCGCAGCGGTAGCCCCGACGCTTCGTACTCAGGGGATGACCACTTCTACATCATCTTTGAGCGAGACCGTGTGCTGTACTCCTACCTCGTGGATGCCCGTGGTCGTGTGCACTTTCTTGGCGAGCTGACTATGCGCGACATGCTCGATGACCTGCCATAAGGAACCTACGTCCTGAACTGACACTCTCGGAGGCAATCGCGGCAAAGGGCGGCGATGCCCCCCCGAAGGTCGATTATCTGAAGGCTCGGCGAGGACCCCGAAGGGGTTGATCCCACTTCACCCCAGCGGGACTGACGACAGCTTTGGGCAAGCATTCGTGCCCGAGAGGGCCGGCAGCGCGATGATCGGAAATCGTCCAGACAGCCGACTGCCCATTGGACGCAGGTGTTCGCCGTGCTGACGTGCCGATGCCCAACTGAGCTCTTCGAGAGGTCTCGCAGCAAGCTTTGAGTACGCCGTCTCGAACAAACAGCTAAGTACCTTGTTGGCTGCCTCGGGCCAGGTCCATGGCGTGGCCGCGGATCACGCGGGGTGGGCGAGTCCCGGTTAACCCCGGTGCCCTACTGCTCGGTCTCGACAAGTAGGAGCCTGTAATCCTCGTCGCGCCGCCAGCGGCGCCCAGAGTGGTCTGTGAACTCGACCGAGAGCACCCTGCCCGGGTATCCGAGGGCATCATGGCCATCCGTTTGCCCGAGAGTTTCGCGTTCGATCTGTCCAGGGCCCAGGCTGTGCCAACGTCGCTCAACCGGCTCGATGTCACTCAGGGTGACCGCGGGCATGGAAGACACCAGGAGGTTGATCACGGGCAACTCCGAGCGATTGGCAACCCAGAGAGTGACATCGAAGAGGTGGATGCCGGAGTACTCGTGCTCCTGCACCTCTTCAAGAGTCGTCCAGGCCGCCACACGATCGGCTTGACTGCGTACGTCCTTGGCTCTCCGCTGCAAAACGTCACGCACAGCCAGAAGCGCGGCGAGCGCTGCTAAGAGCGTGGCGAATGCCGTCGCCAGTGAGCCAAGCGTGTCCGGATTCCACCCCCACATCACTTGCCTGACGCTAACGCAACTTGTGTAGCCGTCGCGGTCTTGGCGGTCCCGGCCTGTGACTTGCCGCAGGATGACGAGTCGCTACGCGGCGAAGAGACGCAGGTGCAGCGCCGCCGGACGGCAGGGTGCCCTAGCGAAGGATTCACAGGCGGCCAACAGGAGTCAGACCTTTTCGTCCGGACCCTGAGCACCCTGAAATGTGCTCGCGATCACGGATTTTGCTGCGACGTATGTAGTTGCATAGCCCTCAATGCCCGTTGGAATGCGCGAGCTGACAGCACACGTTGCTCGGCAATCTGTGGATCTAGTCCGATCTCTCGGAGGAGGTGCATGCGCAAGAGGAAAATCAGAATCGTTCCCAACAAGGATTGCGCCACGGAGTCCGTGGACATGCCTCCATGGGAGGAGGCGGTCCGAGCCGCGGCCATCCTCTTTGCTGCATTTGGGACGCTCGCTGTAATAGCCCGCCCAACTTCACCCGCATCTTCGATAAGTCTCGTCACGAGTACGTGTAGGGGGCTGTCGTTACGATTCGTCAGGACCCGGTCCGCCCATTCCACGTGTTCCGCTGCGACACCTGATTCACGCGCAGCGGTGATCAGAAGTTGCACACGCTCCTTGTGCGCCTTCTTCGTGACATCGGTTGTCTCGTAGCATCGCTTAGACAGCTCTTCAGTCGCCTTGAAGATGTTCGCGTAGCGGTTTTCCGAGTACATAGTGGTCGCGTAGAAGACGGACGTCAGCTGGTCGACTACCTTGCTCACGTCCCTTCGAAGTTCCAGCCATTCGGGGAGAAAGTAGGAGAAATCTGGAGACGTCTCGTCAGCAAATAGCAAGGCGGATGTCCCGCGCTCACGCAGCCCCGCCGACGTGAGGGACCGCTCGGACCAGTTTTGTTGTGCGCCGAATACTAGCGATGCCATCTTGGTGTGGCCATAGATGGTTTTGACTTCAGTACGCACTTCAGTCACTGCGACGGGCGCGCCAACGCAAAGCGTTAAGAGGTCATGAAAAGGTCGGGACCATGTGTCGGGTATCTCATCGAATGCGTGATCTTCGCGTGATTGGATCTCGACACATACTCCACGGTCGAGGTGAACGTTGAGTCCCCAGCCCCCTTCGGTAGTGGCTATCAGGCGATATTGTGAGTCTTCAAACGTCGCTTCCTGTAGGACGATCTCTTTGGTGTAGACGGTGAAAGTGCCATCGTGAGGTGCCATCTCTCGCACGAGCCAAGGCGGGCTCGCCCACGCTTGGAGTGCGTCGAAGAAGAGTCGGGCGCGGCTGGCCGACTCATTTTCGGAGTGCGCGCCAATGAGGACCTTCCCGACGCCCCAACGCTCCGTTGCCTCTGCCGCAGGAATCGGTATGACAAACCCACTGACATCGAGCAACGTCACGTGATGGCTTGTTCCAATAGTGCTTCTCGATGCGAAAGGGCCGTCGATCAGCTTGCCAAACACGCGAGGGTGATCCTGGCGCTGAGGGTGTCCGAGACTGATGCCGGACTCGGGCATCTCGACCTGCGTGAGAGTGTCGAATAGCAACAGGTCGACGTCCGTGCCGTCGAAGGTCAGCCGGCCAGACACCGATCGTGGTTGTTGGGGAAGCCAGAAGTCTCCGAGGGCCGTGAAGGGTTGCATGGCCCAATCATGCAGGGGGCGTGGGCTCCGGTGCTCCGTTCGGCAGGGCATTGGCGCAGGGAGCAGACGCAGAAGACGCGGCCCGAACAAGCCGATCCTCACAGGGAAGGCCAGTTGTGAGCGTCAGGACATGTCGCTCGTCGGGAGACGCCGGCTCGCGGCGGTTAGACGCGGACTGCCTTCCCGAGGTGGATCACAGAGCGCGGATGGCCACGCCCAGGTCTCGTCCGTATGTCGACCAACAGGTGATCGAACCGTCCGAGGCATCAATCTCGCCCATCCACCACCCCGATGTGCCGTCCTGCTCCTGCACCAGGCAAAGGCACAAGCCGGAGAAGTTGAGAATCGCCGTTGGAGTCAGCACCTCGAGATCTGTCGTCGCGGGCCGCTCGTCAGCAATCACGTAGTGGTCATTGGGGTCGAGCAATTCGACGTTCGGCTCCAGCGCACGCACCCGAGCCAACGTCCAGCCCGAAGGGAGCACCGACTCGTCGCTCATGACGACATTGTCCATCAGGTGCGCGGGCAGAGGTGCCCACTCGGAGGCATGGTCGACTCGCGGCGAAGTGACGCCCTCTTCGCGGTATGTCAGCTCGTCCTTTGGCTCAGACGGTATGGCGTGACGCCCTCGCGGTGAGGGGTTGCGGGCCGGGGCCTCGC
>OEIU01001739.1_pt1 | contig 13097 bp, 8 predicted proteins | sample 1539221 | NCBI WGS metagenome assembly OEIU01 (sample SAMN03792071, study PRJEB22550) | activated sludge metagenome | feature: wastewater treatment plant; material: activated sludge; isolation source: Wastewater treatment plant of a petroleum refinery complex | place: Argentina: Zarate | collected...
CGACAGGTCGTCCAGCGTGCCGCCGCGGGCGACGAGCTCGGTGAGCTGCTCGTGCGCGACGGCGGCGTTCTCGACCTCCTCGGCCTGGCTCTTCAGCGCCACGTTGGCATCCCGGGCCGCCTGGAGGGCGCGGCGCACCTCCTCGAAGAGCCGCGCATTCTCGATGGCGAGCGCCGCGAAGGTCCCGAGCGAGGCGAGCACGGCCATCTCGTGGGGCGTGTAGGAGCGCTCGTAGCGGTCGCCGACGAACAGGACCCCGATGACCTGCGAATCGACCTCGAGCGGGATGCCGAGGATCGACACGACGCCTTCGCTGCGCGTCGCCTGGTCGATGGACGGCTCGTGCGGGAAGGCGGGGTCGGTCGAGTAGTTGCTCGAATAGAAGGGCCGCCGGGTCCGCGCGACGCTGCCGCAGACGCCGATGTCGCGCGGCACCCGGATGCGGGCGAAGTCCTGCGAGACGACCCCCTCCGTCGCCTTGACGTAGAAGTCGTTCCGATCGTCGTCGGCGGCCGACAGATAGGCGATGTCGCTGCCGGCGAGCCGGCGCGCGCGCTGGACGATCGCCTGGAGGACCTGGTCGGTGTTGCGGAGGGCGGAAAGGTCGCGCGCGGTCTCGTAGAGGGCGGAAAGCTCGCGCTCCCGCTTGCGCTTGTTCTCGAAGTTCTCCTGCAGCCGCAGTGCCACCTCGAGGTCGGCGACCATCGCCGCCGGCAGCTCGCCCGCGTCGGCGCGCTGGCGGATCTCCGCGCCGAGCCTGTCCAGCTCGGGTGAGGGCTCGTTGGTGTCGAGCAGGCTCAGGATGCGCCGGAAATAGTCCTGCTCGTGGGCGCCCCCGACCGGCTCGGCGACCCGGCGTAGGTTCGCTCTCATCGCCTCCTCCCCGGCAACTGCGCGAGGTCCCCAGCTTAGCGAGAGGCTCCCCGTCGAAAGTATGTCTGCAGCATACATACCCCATCGCCTCTTGTGTGGACTATCCATGTTCAATGCGCTCTCCGGCAACGGCTATTGTCGTCCGGGCGGAGGAGCGGGGGGACCGATGGCCGAGCATGTGTCGATCGTGGAGGTGGGGCCGCGCGACGGCCTGCAGAACGAGGCCGTCGCGGTCCCGGTCGGCGTGCGCCTCGATCTCATCGCGCAGCTCGCCCGCGCGGGCCTCAGAAGGATCGAGGTCGGGAGCTTCGTCTCCCCCCGCCGTGTCCCCCAGATGGCCGGCACGGCCGAACTCGTGCGGGAGCTTCCCGTCGACGCCGGCGTCGCCTACAGCGTCCTCGTGCCCAACGCGCAGGGCGCCCGCGATGCCGCCGCCGCGCCCTTGCAGGAATTCGCGGTCTTCGCGTCGGCGTCCGAGACCTTCTCGCAGAAGAACATCAACTGCTCGATCGACGAGAGCATCGAGCGGTTCAGGCCGGTGATGGAGATCGCCGCGGCGCGCGGGATCGCCGTCCGCGGCTACGTCTCCTGCGTCCTCGGCTGCCCCTACGAGGGCGCGGTCGCCCTGTCCGCCGTGGTCGCGGTGTCGCGGCGGCTCGCCGAGCCCGGATGCCGCGAGATATCGCTCGGCGACACCATCGGGGGCGGCACGCCTCGCGGCGCGCGCCGGATGGTCGAGGCGGTCGCCTCCGAGCTTCCCGTCGCGACGCTCGCGGCGCATTTCCACGACACGCGGGGACAGGCCCTCGCCAACATCCTCGCCTGCCTGGAGGCGGGCATCAGGACCGTCGACAGCTCCGTCGCGGGGCTCGGCGGCTGCCCCTATGCTCCCGGCGCGTCGGGGAACGTGGCGACCGAGGATCTGGTCTACATGCTGGACGGGCTCGGCCTCGAGACCGGCGTCGATGTCCGCGGGGTGGCGGCGGCCGGCGCGATCATCTCGGAACATCTCGGCCGGCCGACCGCCTCGAAGGTCGCGCAGGCGATCGCCGCCGGGGATTCGCGCCGGCCGCTGTGATCGACCTACCGCGCCCGCGACGATCGATGTAGCAGGCCGACATTGTTCGCGCGATCGGGATGGCGAACTGTTCTGAAGGGAGGAATTCGATGTCTGATGCCAAGTCTGCCGCCGTCGGCGGCGTCACCGGCTCGGGACCGCTGAAGGGCGTCACCGTCCTCGACATCACCCGCGTGGTCGCGGGACCCTTCTGCTCCATGCTGCTCGCCGATCTCGGTGCGACCGTGATCAAGGTCGAGCACCCGGACGATCCCGACTATGCGCGCACCTTCCCGCCCTTCGTGTCCGGCGACGAGGGCGAGGCCTCCGCCTTCTTCGCGCAGTTCAACCGCAACAAGCTCGGCATCACGCTGAACATGAAGTCGGAGGAAGGACGGGGCCTCCTGAAGACCCTCGTCCGGCGCGCCGACGTGCTCGTCGAGAACTTCCGGCCGGGTACCATGGAGAAGCTCGGCCTCGGCTACGAGGTCCACGGCCCGGACGTGCAGCCCCTCATCTATACCCCCATCACCACCTTCGGCCGCACCGCCCCGAACTCGTCGCGCCCCGCCTACGACAACACCGGACAGGCGACCGGCGGCCTCTGGTCGATGAACGGCTATCCCGACATGCCGCCGGTCCGGGTCGGCACCATCATCGGCGACCTCGCCGCCTCGCTCTACGCGGCGATCGGAACCCTCGCGGCGCTCCGCGAGGCCGAGCACAGCGGCCGCGGCCAGGTCGTCGACATCTCGCAGCAGGACTCGGTCCTCAGCCTGACCGAGAACGCCGTGGTGCGCTACACGACCGGGAACGACATCGCCTCGCCCCTCGGCAACGACCACCCGTTCGTGCGCCCCTACGGCCAGTTCCCCTGCAAGGACGGCTTCGTCTTCTTCGGCGGCTACACCGACAAGTTCTGGCGCATCACCTGCGAGATCTTCGGCGAGCCCGGCCTCGCCGACGATCCCGAGATCGACACCATGGAGAAGCGCTTCGACCCCGATGTCGCCACGCGCCGGGTGAAGCCGATCCTCGAACGCTGGTTCAGCGGATACACGAAGGCCGAGCTGGAGGCGCTCGCCGGCGACCGCGTTCCGCTCAGCGCGATCAAGACCATCGCCGAGGTCGTCGAGGACCCGCACATCGCGGCGCGCCAGATGATCGTCAACGTGCCGGTCGCGGGAAAGCTCGTGCGCATGTTCGGCCTGCCGGTCAAGCTGTCCAACACGCCCGGCAACCCGTGCGAGAAGGCCCCGCGCCCCGGCGAGCACAACGCCTTCGTCTACGCCCGCCTCGCGGGCCTGTCGGCGAAGGAAGTGGAGCGCCTCGCCGGAATCGGGGCGATCTGAGCATGGCCATCGAGATCTCCCGCAACGGCCCGGTCGCGACGGTCACGCTCTCCCGGCCCGACAAGCTGAACGCCCTGTCCCTTCAGATGTACGAGGACCTCGGCCGCGCCTTCGCCGAGCTCCGCGACGACGACGCCGTGCGCTCCCTCGTCCTCACCGGCGCCGGCGAGAAGGCCTTCTGCGTCGGCGCCGACCTGACCGAGTCCATTCCCGCCCTCGCCAGCGGGCGGTTCGACATCAGCGCCTGGGATCCCGCGCATCTGAAGAACATGGCGTTCTACAAGCCGATTGTCTGCGCGGTGCGGGGGCTCTGCATCGGCGGCGGCTTCGAGCTCATGCTCGCCACCGACATCCGCATCGCCTCGGACGACGCCGAGTTCCAGCTCCCCGAGGCGGTGCACGGCTTCGTCCCGGCGGGCGGGACGCTCGTCAGGCTGGTCCGCCAGATCGGCTATGCCCACGCGATGGAGATCCTCCTCTCGGCGCGGCGGTTCTCGCCGGCGGAGCTCCTGGCAAGGGGCGTCCTCAACCAGGTGGTCGCGCCGGACCGCGTCCTTGCCGTGGCTCAGGGGATGGCCGAGCGGATCGCCGCCCTCAGCCCGACGGCGGTGCAGGCGATCAAGGAGGCGGTGCTGACCCTCCAGGACCTGCCCTGGGCGGAAGCCTTCGCGGAGGAGGCGCGGATCGGCCAGCGGACCTTCACCGGCGAGGATGCGAGGAAGGGGCTCGCCGCCTTCGCCGAGCGGCGGGCCGCGAAGACGGGGGGGCGCCGATGACCAAGCAGGCGGACGGGGCCGCCCGGCCGGGCGGCGGCTTCAGGCGGAGGGCGCTGACCCAGGAGACCATCGTCCTCCTGACCGCGGTCGTGCTGTTCGTCGCGTTCTCCGCCACGCTCGACAACTTCCTGTCCGCGGCGAACATGATCACCCTCGTCCGCAACGTCGCGGTGCTCGGCATGCTGAGCCTCGGCATGGCGATCGTGGTGATCGGCCGGGGCGTCGACCTGTCGCTGATCGCCGTGATGGCGGTGTCGCTCACCGTCGCGATCGTTCTGGCGGGGAAGGGTCTCGGCTTCGTCGCGGCGCTGTTCGTCGGCCTCGGCTTCGTCGTCGTCGTCGCCGTGTCGATGGGCTTCCTCATCGCCTATGTCGAGATCCCGGCGATCTTCGCGACGCTCGCCGTCGGCGCCATCGTCTACGGCCTCGGCCGCGGCGCCATCGCCGATCTCGACGTGAACAACGTCCCCGACAATCTCGACTGGTTCCTCTTCCTCGGCCGCGGCAGCGTGGCCGGTATTCCCGTGCCGATCTGGATCTTCGCGGTGACGGCGCTGGCGACCTGGCTGTTCCTGCGCCGGACCGGGCTCGGCCGCTTCATCTACGCCATCGGCGACAACCCCTCGACCGCCCGGATCACCGGCATCCCCGTCCGCCCGGTCGTCATCCTCCAATACGTGCTGTCGGGGCTGATGGCCTTCATGGCCGGCGCGGTCACCGCGGCCTCGGTCGCCAGCATGAACATGCGGGTCGTCAACTCGACCATGATCTACGACGTGCTCCTCGTGGTGATCCTCGGCGGCATCGGCCTGTCCGGCGGGCGCGGCGGGGTCCGGAACGTGCTCGTCGGCACGGTGCTCATCGGGCTCCTGCTGAACGGCATGACCATCATGGACATCTCCTACACCGTCCAGAACCTCATCAAGAGCACCGTGCTCCTCGGCGCGCTCATCGCCGACGCGCTGCTCAATCCTCGGGACGAGCAGACGTCCCAGCAGGGCGACATATGAACTGAACCACGAAAGGGAGGAACGGGAATGAGAAAAACGACAATCCTCGCCGCCGCCGCGGCGGTCGCAATGCTGGGGCTCGGCTCCGCCTGGGCCGAGGACGGACTGGTGGACGGGATCCGCCAGCCCACGCTGGACGCTCTCAAGGGCAAGACCGTCGTCTTCCTGCCGATGTCGATGAGCTTCGACCTGCCGGAAGGCTGGGCCGCCGTGATGCGGAAGGAAGCCGATCGCCTCGGCTACAAGCTCGACATCCGCGACGCGAACTGGAGCACCGATACCGGGACCCGCGCCATCACCCAGGTGATCACCGAGCGTCCGGACATCCTCATCGTCCAGAACTTCGACGTCGCCTCCTATGCGCGTTCGCTGAAGCGCGCCGTCGACGCCGGCATCAAGGTGATCCAGGTCAACATGAAGTCGAGCTACCAGACCGACGCCTTCGTCGGCGCCGACTGGTACGGCATCGGCCAGTACGCCGCCCAGCGGATGATCGAGAAGTGCGGCAAGTCGGCCGGCAAGAGCGGGAAGATCGCCCTGATCCAGGGGCCCGCCACGGCGGCCGCCAGCGTCTACCAGCTCAACGCGATCTCCGAGACGGTGAAGGGCAGCGACGAGATCGAGATCGTCTCGAGCCAGACCGGCGACTGGGACCAGTCCAAGGCGCGCGGCATCGCCCAGACCGTCATCCAGCAGAACCCGGACCTCTGCGGCATCATCGGCTTCTGGGACGTGATGGACGCCGGCACCGGCGCGGCGATCGCCGAATCCGGCAAGGACATCTACCTGATCACGTCGGGCGGCGGGAACAAGACGGCCTGCCAGGGCGTCGAGAACGGCACCTTCGACGAGGTCATCTCCTACGACGTCCCGGGCCAGGGCCGGGACCTCAACAACGTGATCAAGATCCTGCTGCAGTCGTCCGCCGGGGCCGGCGAGCAGAAGTTCGCGCTCTATACGCCGAACAAGATCATCACCAAGGAGACGATGGCCGAGGACAGCTGCTGGGACCTCGACGTCCTCAAGAAGTGACGAGCCTCCCGGGGCCGGCCGACGGGGGCCGCCGCCGAGGCGGCCCCTTTCCCTGAAGGTGTGGAAGCCACGACGGCATGGAAACGCTCGAACGTCTCTACTTCCGGTACTTCCCGGAGAAGCTGCTCGGCGAGATCCTCACCAAGCGCTGGAGCGACAACATCATCCCGGTGCTGGCGACCGTCCTGGTCGTCGGCTACTTCCTCTGGCACGACTTCGGCTTCTTCACCCTCGCGAGCCTCACCGAGACCTCGCGCCAGCTCTCGGAGTTCACGCTGGTCGTCGTGGCGACGGGAATCGTCCTCGTCGCCGGCGGCCTCGATCTCTCCGTCGGCAGCGTGTTCGCCCTCGCCAACATCACGGCGCTGATCTGCATCAACCTGCTCGGCTGGCCGGTCTGGGCGAGCGTCGGCGCGACCCTCCTCGTCGGCGCGCTCTGCGGCGCCGTGAACGGCTTCCTGATCGGCTATCTGAGAATCCGGGCGTTTCTCACGACGCTGGTGACGCTGATCATCATCCGCTCGATCGTCGACATCATCCTCCTGCGCTACGCCGTCCAGATCTCCGCGTCGTTTCCGGAATCGGAGCTCTGGCTCTTCATCGGCGAGGGCAGCGTCCTCGGCGTACCCTTCTCCTTCATCGTGGCGAGCATCGTCGTCCTCGCCTGGCACGTCGTCCTGACCCGGGGCCGCCTCGGCTGGCACATCACCGCGGTCGGCGGCGGCCGGCGCTCCGCCTTCAACGCGGGGCTGAAGGTCAAGCGCACCGTGTTCCTGACCTATGTCTGCTCGAGCGTGCTCGCGGCGACCGCCGGCGTCTTCTTCGCCGCGCGCCTGAACAGCGCCGGGTCGGACACCGGCGTCGGCCTCGAGATCGCCGCCCTCACCGCCGCGGTGCTCGGCGGCAACAGCCTTGGCGGCGGACGCGGCTCCGTCGCGAAATCCGTCCTCGGTGCGGTGGTCATCCTCGTCTTCACCGATTCGATGGTGCGGATCGGCGTCAGCGGCGGCATCAGCTCCACCATCCTCGGGGTGGTCCTTCTCCTGGTCGTGGCGCTCGACGTGCGCTGGCTGAAGAACCGCAACAAGATCCTGAACAAGGTCTATGTCTCGCCGGCCTATTTCAGGCTGCCGCCGGCCCCGGACACCGATGCGGGCACCGGGAGCCCCTACGCGCTGAACGACCGGCTGAAGGGCGTCTCGCTCATCGGCAGGGGCGAGATCGAAGGGCCCGAGGACGTCATCTTCGACCGGCAGGACAACCTCTACTGCCCGAACCGCCACGGCGACATCGTCCGGTTCCTCGCGCCGGACTACGCCCGGTGGGAGATCTTCGCCCACATCGGCGGACATCCCCTCGGCATGGCCTTCGACCGCGACGACAACCTCGACGTCTGCGTCGGCGGCATGGGCCTCTACCAGGTCCGGCCGGACGGCACCGTGGTCAAGCTGACCGACGAGACCAACCGGACCCTCTTCTCGATCATCGACGACTCGCGCCTGAAGCTCGCCGACGACCTCGACATCGCGCCCGACGGCCGCGTCTTCTTCTCCGAGGCGACGATCCGTTACGACATGCACGAATGGCCCTATGACGCGCTGGAGAGCCGCGGCAACGGCCGCCTCATCTGCTACGATCCCCGCGACCGCTCGACGCGCACGATCCTCCGCGACCTGCAGTTCCCGAACGGCGTCTGCATGGCCGGCGACGGCCGGTCCTTCCTGTTCGCCGAGACCTGGGGCTGCCGCATCCGGCGCTACTGGTTCGACGGTCCCCGCAAGGGCGAGACGGAGGTGGTGATCGCCGACCTGCCGGGCTATCCCGACAACATCAACCGCGCATCGGACGGCAATTTCTGGGTGGCGCTGGTGGGCATGCGCTCGCCGGCGCTCGATCTCGCGCTGCGCATGCCGTCCATGCGGAAGCGCATGGCCAAGCGCGTGGCGCGCGACGAATGGCTGTTCCCCAACATCAACAGCGGGTGCGTGCTGAAGTTCACCGGTGACGGCCGGGTGCTCGAATCGCTCTGGGACCTCGGCGGAACGAACCACCCGATGGTGACCTCGATGCGCGAGCACAAGGGCTACCTCTATCTCGGTGGCCTCTACAACGACCGCATCGGCCGGCTCCGGCTCCCCGACGCGGACCCGGGCTGGACGTCGCAGCAGGCCTATTGGGGAGCGAAGCCATGAGCATCGCCGCCGTTCTCCGGCGCGCCGCCGACCGCCTCCTCGGCGGGCGCGGCGAGCTCTCGATCACGGTGCCGGTCATGGACGGCGCGCTGAAGCCGAACGACCGGCTCGAGCGGGCGACGGCGCTTGCGCGCGTCGACCAGGCGGACAACCTCGTCGTCGCCGGCGGGGCGCTCCTGTGCAGCAGCGGCGACCGGGTGGTCGCCATCGGCTCCGACGGGTCCGTGGAGACGCGCTTCACCGCCGGCGGCCCGGTCTCGTGCCTCGCGACCGACGGCAAGGGTGCCCTCGCCGTCGGCGTCGACGGCCGGGGCGTCCGCATCCGCGGCGGGCGGCACGATGGTGTCGTCCTCGGCGAGGCCGGGCCGCTGTCCTCCCCGACGGCGGCCGTGTTCCTCGGGCCCGACCGGCTCGCCGTCGCCAACGGTTCGGCGCGCTTCACGGCGGCCGAGTGGCGCCACGACCTCCTGCACCGGGGCCGGAGCGGTGCGGTCCTCCTCTTCGACCTCGCCGCGGGCACCGCGCGGACGCTCGCCGGCGACCTCGCCTTCCCGTTGGGGCTCTGCGCGGCGGAGGACGATCCGTCCGTCCTCCTGGTCTCCGAGGCGTGGCGTCCCCGCATCGTCCGCCTCGGGCCCGGCGGCGGCGCTCCGGTCGAGGCGCTGGCGGCGCTCCCCGCCTATCCGGGGCGGATCGTGCCGGGCGCCGCCGGCGGATACTGGCTCTCCTGCTTCGCGCCGCGCTCGCAGCTTCAGGAGTTCGTGCTCCGCGAGGACAGGTACCGCCGCCAGATGATCGCCGAGGTCGCGCCCGACTTCTGGATCGCGCCGGCGCTGTCGAGCGGCCGGAGCTTCAAGGAGCCCCTGCAGGCCGGCGGCGTCATCCGGCTCGGCGTGCACAAGCCGTGGGCGCCGACCCGCTCCTACGGGCTCGTCGTCCGGCTCGACGGGAAGGTGCAGCCCGTCTGGAGCCTGCACAGCCGCGCCAACGGCACGCGCCACGGCGTCACCTCGGTCGCCGAGACCGCCTCCGGCCTCGTCGTGGCCTCGCGGGGAAGCGGCGAGGTCATCGCCGTGCGGCACGTCGGCCTGGACGAGCCGGACGACCTCGGGCCCGCGGGAGACGCCGCATGACCCCGATCATCGAGCTCCGCGGCGCGACCAAGGACTTCCGCGGCATCGCCGCCTTCTCGGATGTGGACTTCACGCTCGGCCGGGGCGAGATCCACGCGCTCCTCGGAGAGAACGGGGCCGGCAAGTCGACGCTGACCAAGGTCATCGCCGGGGTCTATCCGCTGAGCGCCGGCACGCTGCTCGTCGACGGCGAGGAGACGGTGTTCGCGACCCCGTCCGAGGCGCTGAGGAAGGGCATCGCCATGGTCTACCAGGAGAACAGCCTGGTGCCGTCGATGTCGGTCGCGCAGAACATCTATCTCGGCAACGAGAAGGCGTTCAACCGCCTCCGCGGCATCTACATCGCCGCCCAGCAGTTCCTGCAGTCGCTCAACTTCCACGTCGATCCCGCCGCGATCGTCGGCGCGCTCGGCGCTGCGCAGAAGCAGATGGTCGAGATCGCGCGCGCCGTGCATCACAAGGCCCGCGTCATCATCTTCGACGAGCCGACGGCGACGCTGACGCCGGAGGAGAAGAGCTATTTCTTCAAGCTCATCGGCAAGCTGAAGGCCGAGGGCGTCTCGATCGTCTTCATCTCCCATGCGCTCGAGGAGGCGCTTCAGATCTCCGACCGGATCACGATCCTCCGGGACGGCCGGCTGGTCGCCACGGACGCCGCCCGCGCCTTCGACCGGCAGTCGATCATCCAGGCGATGGTCGGCCGCAGCCTCAGCGGCGAGATCTACGGGGAAGGGAGCCGCCGCGCCGCGCCCCGCCCCCGGGGCCGCAAGGTGCTCTCGGTCGAGAACCTGTCGATGGGCTCCATGGTCCGCAACACCTCCTTCTCGATCTATGCCGGCCAGGTGACCGGCATGTTCGGGCTGGTCGGGTCGGGCCGCACCGAGACGATGAAGGTCGTCGCCGGCGTCCTCAAGCGCGACTTCTTCCACGGCGGCGAGGTCAAGCTCGACGAGCGCCCCGTCCGCTACCGTGTCCCGGCGCCGGCGGTGCGCGACGGCGTCGTCTACGTCACCGAGGAACGCAAGGCCGAGGGCTTCTTCGAGACGATGTCGATCGCCGAGAACATCTATATCGGCAAGATCGGAGGCGAGGCCTTCGGCGGCTTCCAGGCGGTGTCGATGGTCGAGGCGCGCCGGCTGGCGGAGGAGTGGCGGAAGAACCTGAAAATCCGCGCCCTCGACCCGGACGCGGAGGGGATCGAGCTCTCCGGCGGCAACCAGCAGAAGGTCGTGATCGCCAAGGCCCTCGTCCAGGAGCCGCGCCTGGTCATCTTCGACGAGCCGACCCGCGGCGTCGACGTCGGCGCCATCGTCGAGATCCACGCCTTCATCAACCAGCTCGCCGATTCCGGCATCGCCGTGATCGTCATCTCCTCCTACCTGCCGGAGATCCTGACGCTGAGCGATCGCATCCTCATCGCCCGGCAGGGCAAGATCGTCGAGGAGATGGACCGCCGCACGGCGAGCGAGGAGGCGATCATGTACGCGGCGGTGCACTGAACGGAGAGGCGAGCCTCGCCCCGCGGGCGCCGCCCCCCTGACCGCGGAGCCGGTCAGCCGCCGGTGGCGCCGGCGACGGCGGCCGAGCCGAGCGCGCCGCTCTTGAAGAAGCCGCGGCGGTGCATGTCGTAGCCGTCGTCGAAGGCCGCCGGGGTCGGGGAGCGTCGCCTTCGACATCGAGGCGCTCGGGCGCTATCGTTCCGCCGTCTCCATCGGCCGTCGCCGCCTCGCACCGTCACGCCCCGTGAACCCGTCCGCCCCGGCTCGCTATCGTCCCGACATCGACGGGCTTCGTGCCGTGGCGGTCCTGTCCGTCATCGCCTTCCATGTCGATGCCCGTCTCGTGCCGGGCGGCTTCGCCGGGGTGGACATCTTCTTCGTCATCTCGGGCTTCCTGATCACCGGCATCGTCGTCGACGACGTGCGGAGCGGCGCGTTCTCTTTCCGGGCGTTCTATGCGCGGCGGATGAGGCGCCTCGGGCCGGCGCTCGCCGTCGTGGTGCTGGCGACCCTCGGCGCCGGCATCCTCCTCCTCCTGCCGGAGGACCTCATGGCGCTGGCGCGCTCGGCGCTCGCGGCGATGGCCTTCGTCGCCAACATCTTCTTCGAGCAGACCGTCGCGGCGAGCTACTTCGCGCCGGCGACCAACACCATCCCGCTCCTCCACCTCTGGTCGCTCGGCGTCGAGGAGCAGTTCTACCTCGCATGGCCGGTGGCCCTCGTCATCGCGGCACGCTGGCTCTCCCCGCGGCAGCTCCTGGCGATGGCCCTCCTCGTCGCGGCCGGCTCCCTTCTCCTCAGCCAGCACGAGGTCGGGTCGGACCCGATGCGCGGCTATTACGGGCTTCCGTCGCGGGTCTTCGAGCTCCCCGCCGGAGCGGCCGTGGCCTTCGCCGTCCGGGCCGCGGCGTCACCGCCCCGCCGTGCCGTGCGCGAGGCGCTCGCGCTCGTCGGCGCGGGCGCCGTCGCCTTCAGCCTCGCCTTCGTGGGCGAGGACGGGTTTCCGGGGCTCGCCGCCCTTCCGGTGACGGTCGGGACCGCCCTCGTCCTCGTCGCGGGCGCCGGCGGCGCGACCTTCGTCGGCCGGGTGCTCTCGCTGCGGCTTCTCGTCGGGATCGGCCTGATCTCCTATTCGCTCTATCTCTGGCACTGGCCGATCCTCGCCTTCCTCCGCTACCTCTTCCCGGTCCTGTCGCCGGCCATGGCGATCGGCGCGGTCGTGGCGACCTTCGTCCTTTCGATCGCCTCGTACCGGCTGGTCGAGCGGCCGGCGCGGCGGGTCGGCTGGTCGTTCGCGCGCGTCGCCGCGGCCTTCGCCCTGATCCCGGTCGCAGTGGTTGCCGCCGTCTCGTTCTGGCTTGTCGGAACGGACGGCTACGGTCCCTACGGCGCGGCCTACCGCGAGGCGCTGGCGGAGACGCGACGCATCTCGGCGCCGGCCTATGCCTACCCCTATGTCTGCCAGGACAAGGTGTGGAAGACCGCCGATCTCGACCGGCCGGCCTGCGTCATCAATCCCTCGGCGGAGAATGGCGCGAAGCCCAGGACGCTTCTCTGGGGCGACTCGCACGCGGCCCACTACATCGGCGTGGTCGGGGCGATCGCGGAGCGGGCGGGCTTCGCCCTTCGCGACATCGTCTACTCGTCCTGCCCGCCCCTCCTCGCGCCGACGAAGAACTTCGGCGAGGCGCCCTATGTCGAGGCGTGCGCGCGAGCCCAGCGGTTCATGGAGACCGGCATCGACAGGTTCCGGACGGTGATCCTCGCCGCCGCGTGGCAGTCCTACGCACCGCGCCCGGGCTTCGCGGAGGAGGTCCGTGCAACGGTGACGGAGCTGCGCCGGCGCGGCCATCCGGTGATTCTCCTCGGTCAGGTCCCGTCGATGCCGGGCTTCGACCGCCGCTGCGAGCAGAAGGCGATCAAGGCTCCCGTCCTCGATTGCCGTGCCGTCCTCGCCCGCGTCGCGCACCGGCCGGCTCCCTTCAACGCGACGCTTGCGGAGATCGCCGGCTCGATCGACGGCGTTTCCTATTTCGACATCGACGTCGTCACGTGCGCCGACGGCACCTGCTCCGCCTATCTCGGCGGGGAGCCGGTCTACTTCGACCGTCAGGATCTCCGCATGGCCCGCGCCGGGGGCCTCGGCCCTCGCCTCCTCGGCCGCTTCGGGGGG
>OEIU01001740.1_pt1 | contig 13089 bp, 15 predicted proteins | sample 1539221 | NCBI WGS metagenome assembly OEIU01 (sample SAMN03792071, study PRJEB22550) | activated sludge metagenome | feature: wastewater treatment plant; material: activated sludge; isolation source: Wastewater treatment plant of a petroleum refinery complex | place: Argentina: Zarate | collected...
GGGTGGCAAGAAGACTACCTCTTCGCCCTCCTCGCCCAAATGCGATAGCCCTGCCCTTGTGGGGAGGGGCTGGGGGAGGGGGTCGGGCAATCTCGCAGGATTCCCCGACCCCCCACCCTAACCCTCCCCCACAAGGGGGGAGGGAACCGCGTCGAACCAATTGCAACGGACACACGGGAGCGAAAAGATGGCTGTCGCGCAGAAGGTCGATGTCTCGCACCCAGATGCCTCCGGCCTGACGATCGCGCCAGCCGACGGCCCCTTCGGCGCCGTCGTGCGGGGCGTCGACCTGCGCAGGCCGCTCGACACGGAAACGGCCGGCCGCATCCGCGTCGCGCTGGTCACGCGGGGCGTGGTCGCTTTCCCCGACCAGAAACTCGACGACGACGATCTCGAACGGTTCTCGCTGACATTCGGCCCGTTCGGCGACGACCCCTACATCCGCCCGATCCCCGGCCGCGCGCACATAGCGGCGATCCGCCGCCGGGCGAACGAGACCGCGCCCCTTTTCGCCGAGAACTGGCACAGCGACTGGAGTTTTCTCGAGATATCTCCGGCTTTCACCTGCCTCTACGGCATCGACATCCCGCCGGTTGGCGGCGACACCTGGTTCGCCAACCAGCAAATGGCCTACGACCGCATGCCCGACGCCTTGCGCGCGCGGCTGGAGGGCGTGGTCGCCGTCCATTCCGCACGCGGCGGCTATGCGCCGAAGGGTCAATACGGCGAGAAGGACGTGGGCCGCTCCATGGACATCGTCAGTTCGGAAGACGCCATGTCGACGCAGCGCCACCCGCTCGTGCGCGCGCATCCCGAGACCGGGCGGCGCGCGATCTTCAGCACGCACGGCTACATCATCGCGCTGGAGAATTGCGAGAATGGCGACGCGCTGCTGCGCGAGGTCGTGAAATGGCAGACGCCCGAGGAGGTCGTCTATCGCCACAAATGGCGGCCGAACATGCTCGTCATATGGGACAATCGCGTCGTCCTGCATCGCGCCACCGGCGGCTACGACGGCCACGACCGGCTGCTGCACCGCACGACCATCGCGGACCGGCGGACGGACGCGGCGCGATAGCGGCCCATCCCTATCGCGTCGCCGCGCCCAGCTCCTCGAACATCCCCAGGATCAGCGCGCGCTTGTCGAGATTGTAGATTTCCGTCTCGCGCACGGACTTGCCGATCTTCTCCCAGGCTTCCGCCAGCGGCGCGAGGCGGCGCGGCCCCTGCCCCGCCGCCTCTTTCACGCGCGCGTCGAGCCAGGCGAACACCGTCTCCACGAAAGCGTCGAACTCGTTTGAGGCGTTCGCGCGCGAAATGGCGTCGGTCAGCTTCTGCACGCCGCCCCAGTCGACCGTCGGCAGGCCGTGCAGGAGGTCGTCGGTCAGCCGCGCGGAGGCCGCGCCCTGCCGAGCGAGAATGCGGATCGCCTCGCGCACCGAGCCGTCGGCCGCGCGCGCCGCCTTGTCGACCTCGGCCTTGCCGAATTTCCCAAAAGCCTCGCCCTGCGCCTCGATCGCCTGAACGATGTCGGCCGGCGCGAGCGGCTGCAGCATCAGCTTGCGGCAGCGCGAGCGGATCGTCGGCAGCAGGCGGCCGGGCTGATGCGCGAGGATCAGGAACAGCGCCCTGGCCGGCGGCTCCTCGACCATCTTCAGGAGAGCGTTCGCGCTCGACTTGTTCAGTTCGTCCGCGCAATCGACGATGCAGATCCGCCAGCCCCCGTTCGCGGAATTGTGGTGGAACATGTGCAGCGCGCGGCGCGCGTCGTCGACCCGGATTTCGGTGAAATGCTTCGGCGGCTTGCCTTGGAAATTCCATTCCCGCCGCAGCAGGAAAATGTCCGGCGCCGACAGCGAGTCGATGAGATGCGAGGCCTTGGCGTCCGGATCGACGTAGAGGTCGGCCGCCCGCTGCACGGCCGGCAGGCGCGGATCGGGATGCGCGGTCAGAAACCGCGCGGCGCGCCAGGCGAAGGTCGCCTTGCCGACGCCGGGCCTCCCGCCGATCAGCCAGGCGTGCGGCAGCCGGTCCGCCTTGTAGGCTTCCAGAAAGGCGCTTTCGGCGGCCGTCTGGCCGAACAGGGTCTTGTTCCGGCGCGGCGGCAGCGCGCCTTCGAGGACGTCGCTCTCCGGCGGCGCCTCGTCGCGGCGGCGCGCGCTCATGCCGCGCCCCGTTTCAGGGCCGCCGGAAAGGCGTCCCGCACGATCTCCCAGATGCGGTCCGCGATTTCCTGCTCGGACGCGGCGGCGTCGACCACGCGCACCCTGCCCGGCTCCTTCGCGGCGATGTCCCGGAACGCCGCCCGCAACGCCCTGTGAAAGTCGATCCGTTCCCCCTCGAACCGGTCCGCCGCGCCGTCGCCCGCCCGCGCGCGGGCCCGCGCGAGACCGGCTTCCGGATCGAGGTCGAGCAGGATGGTGAGGTCGGGCTTCATCGGGCCGACGACAACGCGCTCGAGCGCCGCGATCAGCTCGGGCCGGGCCTTGCCGGCCGCGCCCTGGTAGGCGCGCGTGGAGTCGGCGAAGCGGTCGCAGATCACCCAGGCGCCGCCGGCGAGCGCCGGGCGGATCAGCGTGTCGATGTGATCGATCCGCGCCGCGCCGAACAGCACGGCCTCGCCGAAGGGACCGAGACCGGCCGCCTTGCCGGCGAGCAGCGCGCTCCGCAGCGCCTCCGCCCGCGGCGAGCCGCCGGGCTCGCGCGTGACGACGGCGCGCACGCCCGCCTGCTCGAGACGGGCGGCGAGCCTGCGCGCCTGCGTCGACTTGCCCGCCCCCTCGCCGCCCTCGAAGGTGATGAACCGGCCGGGCGCGATCCGCGTCGCGGCTGCGTCGGGCATGTCGGCCACGGGAGCGTTCATTTCTTCAAGACGTATTTGCGCACCATCTGCCCGACGAATTCCATGCCGGCGTCGAGCGAGCGGCGCGGCAGCGAGCCGACGGCCACGTCCTCTTTCGCCTCGAGCGGAATATCGAGCGCGAGCGCCTGCCCGCGCATCAGCTTGAGCCGCGCGATAACCGCCCCCTTGCGGATCGGCGGAACGAGCGGCCCGTCGAATACGATCTTGCCCTGCAGCCGCTCGCCCGAGCCGCGCGGCAGGAACACCTTGACCTTCTGCGCGGCCGCGACCGGAACCTCGTGCGGCGCGCCGCCGTAGACCGGCGCCGTGCCGATCGTCTCGCCGGCGTCGAACAGCGTGCGCGGCTCGAGCGAGCGGAACCCCCAGAGCAGCAGCTTGCGTGCGTCTTCCGCGCGCTCGCTCCCCGTCTTGCAGCCGTTGAGCGCGACGATCAGGCGCTGGTCGTTGTCGACCGCCGAGCCGACGATGGCGTAGCCGCTCTCGTCGATATTGCCGGTCTTCAGCCCGTCGGCGCCGATGTTCATCAGCAGCAGCGGGTTGCGGTTCTGCTGCGTGATCTTGTTCCAGGTGAAGCTCTTTTCGGCGAAATATTTGTAATAGTCCGGATAGGTCTGGATGAGATGGGCCGACAATTGCGCCATCTCGCGCACGCTGGTCTTCTGCCCGGGATCGCTGCGGCCCCAGGGATTGGTGAACGACGAGCGCTTGAGGCCGAGCTCGCGCGCCCGGCGCGTCATCATGCCGCCGAACGCCTCCTCGGAGCCGGCGAGGCCCTCGCCGATGGCGATGGCGGCGTCATTGCCGGAATCGACCAGCAGCCCCTTGATGAGGTCCTCTATCCGCACCTGCGAATGCAGCGAGGCGAACATGCTCGAGCCCTTGGACGGCGCCCCGCCCTCGCGCCAGGCGTGTTCGGATATTTCGAACGTCTGGTCGAGCGTGACCCGCCCCTCCCGCAGGGCCTGGAACAGGAGCTCCGCCGTCATGATCTTGGCGGTCGAGGCGGGTGAGGCCAGTTCGTCGGCGTTGCGCTCGAAGATGAACGACCGGCTTTCGGCGTCCATCAGAACAGCCTGCCGGCAGGCGACGTTCACGCCGGGCGTCTGGGCGAACGCCGACGCGGCGGACAATCCGAGCGCCGCGACGGCGGGCAGCAAAATGGCCGATATGCGCAAGTTCGGTTCCGCCTCCCGATCGCGGCGCGGCGACCCGCCGCGACGCATGCCCCCATGCCCGGGACCACGTCGCGGAGACTAGCGGCGAACGCTTCCTGGCGGAAGGCTTTGGCGCCTAGCGCGCCGCCGATCGACGTTGCGCCGATCAGCGTTCCGCGATGTCGGCGCGGCTCGGCGCTTTCGGATGGACGGAGCGGGAAACGCCCGCCATGGCGACGGCGCGGCCGCCGGCGATCGGCGTGCCGGCGCCGGGGATGGTGCCGAGATCGAACGGCCGCGCGGGCGGCAGCGGCGCGGCGGCGAGCGGACGGCTCGGCGCGGCGGGCGCCTCGGCCTGCTCGTCGGCGTCGGTCACGCTGGCGACCATCTGCGGACGCAGCGCGGCGAGACGCGGCCTTTCCGGCGCGCGATCGGCGATCATGGTCGGTTCGCCCGTCGGAACGCCGTCGATCGTGGCGGCGGACCCGTCAGTGCGCAGCGAGGCGAGCAGCATCTGGTCGTCGGAGCCGCGGATCGGCGCCTTGGCCAGATATTCGACGCGCACCTTGGCGGTGCCGAAACGCTTGAATTCGAGCGCCTCGGCGACGCGCTGCGACACGTCCATCACGCGCCCGCCATGATAGGGGCCGCGGTCGTTGACGCGCACGACGATCGACCGGGCGTTGCGCAGGTTGGTGACGCGCGCATAGCTCGGCGGCGGCATGGTCGGATGCGCGGCGGAAATCGAGCCGCGATCGAACACCTCGCCGTTGGCCGTCTTGCGGCCGTGGAAATCGGACCCGTACCAGGAGGCCATGCCGACCTGGGCGATGCGGCGCTCGGACGGATAATAGGTCTTGCCGGCGATCTTGTAGGGCCGGCCGACCATGTACTGGCCCCCGCCCTTCGGCACCTCTTCGCCATCGGCGACGACGCGCGGCGAGGCGGCGACGCCGTAGCGCGGGTCGATACCCCCGCGCCCGCTGGAATAGGTGTGGTTGTTCTGGGCGCAGCCGGCGAGCGCGGCGGCGCAGGCGGCGACGGCAAGGACGCGCGCGCCGGACGGGATGGAAACTCTAGGAGGCATGGACTGGCACGCTTTACGCAGAAACGAACTCTTTTCGCTGCTGTCCGTCACGGCGCGGTCCTGTCCCCTCGAACGCGCCCACGGGCGGCAAGCCCCGGCACGTTCCACCTGATTGTTTAAGCGACCATTAAACGGGCGGCCCGGCGGGGTCGAGAGGACCCCGGGCCGTCGTCGCGGCGCGCGCTTGAAGAGGCTTGCCGAATGGGACGGAATTGCGGCATGGCGCCGAAGCGCCACGAAAAAGCTCGCGTCAGATATGAAAATACTATCGCAATATCCAGTTCTATATATGAAATTCGATTTGTATCAAAAATATCGCACTTCGTCGAATTTCCGCATGACCCAGCGGGCGAACGCAAGCGTGACCGGGAAACCAGCCGCGGCCGCGCGGTCATGCCGCACGCCCGCTTCCAAGAATCCGCTCACCCTGTCATAAGCGGGCGCATCGGAAGGGTGGCCGAGTGGTTTAAGGCAGCGGTCTTGAAAACCGCCGTGGGCGCAAGTTCACCGTGGGTTCGAATCCCACCCCTTCCGCCAAACACCGCCGATTGCCCTCCATAGCGCGAGATTGCCGCTGACCGTCGCGTCCGTGCCAGGCGTTCCCACGCTACGCCCGACATTTTCATGATCAGCGAAGGCGAGGTTCGCCCAATGCAGACTCTAAGTATGGGCAGCATGGGCTTTGCAGGTTTTGGAGTGTCGTAATAGCGGGCGTTGCCGTCAGTCTATTGCGACTTGACCCCGACATTTACCGTCACACGCTCCTTGTTTTCGGCATCATAATTGTCGAAGTCGGCAACATACGCCCGATCGAGATCGCTCCTCCATATAGTCGCCCACTGGGAAATCAGAGCTTGCGGCTGCGCGCCGACAGCTTCGAAGACGGTATAGGCTTGGGGCGGTATCGAGACGCGGGAAAGGTCCACCGGACATGCTGCCCCAGCGGGAACGCGATAGCCGATGGTCATCATGTATGGGGCGGACTGATCGCCCTCGTAGTCATGATAGACGCCATAGGTGTTGCTGCCGACTACGTTCGGAAGCCGCTTGCGCAGGCCGCTTTTGTAAAATTGGGACCATAGAGCTGCGATGCCGGCCGGGTCGTCGTTGCGCACGCGCGCCGACAGTCCGATCACGTCAAATCCTTCCTGCTTTTGGATGGCCATAGCTGCCCTTTCGCGCTTCCCCCGAAGGAGAAAACACTATAAACTATGATAATAAATATCGGAGTTATAATGCGCCTGTCTGAAACTGTCGAGTGGGGACTTCATGCCTGTCTGGCGCTCGCCACGCTACCGGCCGGCACGCAGATGCCGGCTCGCTATATCTCGGAATATCACGGCCTTAAGCCAGCCTATCTGTCGAAGGCTATGCACAAGCTGGCGGCGGCCGGGATCGTGCTTTCTGTCGAGGGGCGTTCTGGCGGACTCTCCCTCGCGCGGCCAGCCAGCCAGATTACGATGCTCCAGATCGTCGATGCTCTAGAGGGGATGACCGGTTTCTTCCGTTGCACTGAGATACGGCAGCGAGGCCCCTGCGCGGCTACCCGCAAGCACTATAAAAAACCGTGCGGCATCGCCCGGATTATGCGCCAGGCCGATGCGGCATGGCGAGGGGTGTTGGCAGGTACGACCCTGGAAGACCTGAAACAAACCATATTTGCGCAGCCCATCGAGGGTGTGGTCGAGGCGACGCAATCGTGGATTGAGCGCACTGGCGCGTTAAGACGATCCGCAGGTAAGGGCAGCTCCTGAAGGCCACGACACAATGATTGTACGCCCTCAACGCCCGCAAAAGAGAAAAATTCTTACCAACGTCGCGATCCGGCAACTCCCTGGCCAAATCGGCCAATTCATCTACTCATTTTGTAGGGCTATAGCGTAGACATAGTTCTCATCTGTATCCCGCACGTCCCGCCAGACGGCCGCATAAGAAATTGTCTTTGCAGGGATAATTAGAAGAGTTTAGAGGCGCTCCCTGCCCTATCCCTAGCGAGAGCTTATAGCGTCAAGGCAGGAAACCAGATCGAAGGCGCGCCGCGGAAGCTGAAAAATTTTTCCAAGTCTCGCCACCAGGGGCCCGGCCGCTCCGGATTCTTCCGTCGGCCAAGTCGACCTTATGGGCGCCGCTTCAGACAACGGGATGACCTTCGAGGTAGGCGAGCAGATCATCCGCCATGATGAAATGGCGCCGGCCACGCCGACGGGCCTTCAGGCGCCCATCGCGGATGCCATCAAGGACGCGACGGCGTCCGAAGCCCGTCTTCTCGCAGACCTCGTCAACCGAATAGCAAAGCTTGTCGGCCTACCGGCCGATCTACCCTTCCCGGCCGTAGAGCGCAGCGGCGGATGGACCGAGAAACGATCGACGCCATGGCGGCCGAGATCAAGGAGCTGAAGCGGACGGTGGTCGCCATGACCATCGAACTACACGAGGCAAAGCGACAGATGACGCCGAATTAGCACGCTCGAGCCTACCTCCCTCGGCGACACTGACCCCTCTCCCGATCCGGGCGAGGGGCCTTTTTTCGTTTGATCAGATGCCGCGCCGCTTGCTGCCCTGCGATTTTATTTCGCGCAGTAGACGGTCAGATAGAACGACGCATTGGCCGCAGTGCCGCTGGGCGTTTGCATGATGAGGAAGACGCCGTTCGCGTTTCCCGATCGCGGTTGCACCGTTGTCGCGATATAGCCGTAGGAGAATGGCGTCGCGGAATAAAGGCACTTCGACACGTCGCGATTGAAGTCGACTTCGTAATTGCCCGGCGCGCTCGATATTTGAGACGCGCCGGTGGCGCCGACGCCGACGTTGACCGCTCCCGTCGCGCTCACCTGCGCCCCCAAGAGCGCCATGCCGAGATTGTTGTCGCCAGTCGCAGATGGGGCTGCGGCCGCTGCGGGAGCCGCCGGAGACGCGGCCAGAGGCGTCGCCTGTCTCGGCCCCGGCACGTTGCGCGGGTCGAGCGTTTGGGCTTGCGCATGGGCAAGCGAAGCGGTGAGGGAAATAACGCCCAGCGCGCCGAGCGCGCACAACCGAGAAAATTTGCTCATGTGAACCACCCCCTACATTGACCGCTTCAGCGTAGCCCAGGAGGCCGGGCGCGCAATACTGCCCCGTCCGGCTTCGGCTGGACGGGGCTTTTCTGCGTTTCAGGGCGTGGCGGCCGCCTTGAGCCGATCACGCACGTCCTCGATCGCCTGTAGGCGCTCGTCGCAGAGCCTCCACAGATCGAGCGCGACGCCGGGCGGCCGGTTACCGCGTGCGCAACGTTCCCGGTTGCAGTCGGCTATACTGTGGCTCTCTCGGCTGGCGGCGTTTCGTTTGCGACGATATGTGACGCCACAGCGATGCTAAGACACCACTCGGCAGCGTCTATCGTCTCTTTGATGGCGCCCAAGGCGGCGCGAGCGGCTTCGAAGCCGTCAAACAGATCTTCTATCAAATGGTCTTCCTTCGAAAAGCCATCCGTTAGCTGCGATTTGGTTCTGAACATTATCGCCAAGACAGTACGTACATTAAGACATTCAGCCTTCAAAACCAGTACGATACCGCCAAGCCAATAGCGGACATTGCGAACGTGACATACGTTGTGATCGCGATTGATACCCTCGTCGCAACCGCCTCTTTGAGAACGATCATCTTGACATCGCCTGTCATCGACGTTGGCGTTTGATCATTGCAGCCCACTCTGGCTATCCTTGCGGGGACCAGAACTTTCGTCCCATCGATAGACGGTGTATCTTAGATATTCCTTGGAAAAGCCGTCTCATGCCGCCCCGGTTTGTCGCTAGGCAGCTATCGCACCCCTCGGGCTTCGGCGGGCGGCTTGTGCGGCTTGGCATGAACCGCGGAAACGCGCGCGTAAATGCGTTCGCGGTTGATCGGCTGGACCCTCGGTCGACGGATGCAATTGTGGAAGTTGGCTTCGGCGGCGGGCCAAACCTGCGGCGTCTCCTTGACCGAAGCGCATCAGTCGTCGGGATAGATCGCTCCGCCGACGCCGTCGCCGCCGCGACCAAGACTTTCGCGGCTGAGTGCAGGCAAGGCCGTGCGCGCTTCCTGCTCGGCGATGTCGGCAGGCTGCCGATCGACGACGCGTCATGCACGAAGGCGCTTACTGTCCACACGGTGTATTTCTGGCGCTCGCTCGAGCAAGGTTTTGGCGAGTTTATCCGCGTTCTTCGCCCGGGTGGCCTGCTTGCAGTCGGCTTCGTTCCAAGAGAACACATGGAGACGATGGGAATGCCCCCGGACATTTTTACGACCAGAACGCCTGGCGAATTGCGCGAGGCGGCCGCAGATGCCGGCTTCTCTGTGGATATTTGTCAATCGCCAGGCGGCGCGCCGTGGATCGTCGCGCTCTGCCGCAAGCAATAGGTGGCCTCATGACGAAGTCCGCATACGCGTTGGCCGGGTTCATCGCCTGGACGCTTGGCTTGCTGATCGTGATGGAGGCGATCCGCACCTGGCTCGTCGCATCGGGCCGCGTGCCTGCGAACGGGTTTAGGCCGGACAACGCCAACCTCTCGCCTTTCATGCAGCGGCTGGCTCGGGCGCATGCCAATTGTATCGAAGGTCTTCCCGTCTTCGGCGGGCTGCTCGGCGTCGCGGTGATGACCGGGAGATCCGAAGCCACGGATCCTTTGGCGTTCACGCTGTTAGGCGCCAGAATCCTCCAGTCGACGATCCACCTCATTTCAACGAGCGCGCTTGCGGTCGGCCTGAGATTTACCGCTTTTTCCGTCCAGATGGCGATCGGCGCGTACTGGGTGTGGCGCCTGTTGGGCTGATCAGGACCCCGATCGACGCTCGAAGAGGTCGCTCACATCGGCGATTGCCGCGTCCGAAATGGCGCCGTGGCGCGGCGTGGCGACGATCGCCTGACCCAGATAGGCCCAATACAGAAATGTCGCGCGGCCGCGCGCCGTCTCGCTCGGCGCGCCGGATTCCGTGAGAAGCCTGACGATGTAGGCGATGCGGCGGGCGTCATTCGCCGCGACCGCCCGGGCGACGGCGTTATCCTCGGCCGCCCACCGGCGCACCGCTTCTTCCAGTCGGTCTCGTTTCGCGCCGAGCGCGCGGCGCAGGAGATCGTTCAGGCGGTCCGGTTCGGCCCTGCGCGCGTCGAGATCGCGGATGACCCGATCCGTGCTGCGCGCGCGCCAGCTCGCGAGAAGCTGGCTCTTGAAGTCGGCGATGTCCCGGAAGTGCCAATAGAAGCTGCCGCGCGATATCCCCAGTTTCGCGGCCAGCGACGCTGCCTTCAGCGCGCCGGGACCTTCGCTGGCGAGCATGCGGAGACCCAGCCGGAGCCAGTCGGCTTTCTTGAGACGACCACGCATGGCCGCACCATACACACATGTCTTGAAGTGTGTGGAGACTCTCATCTACCTCCATCGTTCATGGTTTCCAGACGGAGGTGTATGGCCATGACATGGCAGGATGCGGCCTTCGCGCTCGCCGGCGCCATCGGAGGAACAACCGCCGTCGTGCACGGCGCGCTCACGCAACGATTTCTGGTCAGGCCGGTCGCCGCATTGACCGACGGGCATGTCCCCAGGTCGACCGCGCGGCTCGTGCCGGCGCTCCTGCAATTCAGCACATTCAACTGGTTTGTCGGGGGTCTCGCCTTGATCGTGGCGGCGTTCTGGGCAGGTTCGGAGGCGAGGCTCGCGACGGGCGTTCTGGTCGGCAGCTCCTATCTGTTCGGCGCCGTCGGCAATTTCTGGAGCACGCGGGGGCGCCACCCCGGCTGGCTTCTGATGGCCGTTTCCCTTGCGCTGATCGGCGCGGCTCTCGTCGGCTGACCCGTTCGGCGGTTCTGCGCTCGTGCGGGCCGCCTGCCGTGGTCCTATTTGACGATTGTCGAGGGCAGCGCCGCGTCCAGCACCGCACCGCACGCCTGCGCCGCCACGTCCGCCAGCGCCGGCTGGCGCGTGACCATGGCGGCGACGATCGCGCCGTCGATCAGCAGGCCGATCTGGTGCGAGAGCGAGCCCGGCTCCTGCGCGCCCGCCTCGCCCGCCAGGCGCGCGATGGCGTCCAGCACTTCGGCCTTGTGGCGCAGCGCGAGCTCCCGCATGCGCGGGTCGCTCTTGTCGTGCTCGCCGACGGCGTTGATGAAGGGGCAGCCGTAGAAATCCTCGCGCTGGAACCATTCTTTCAGAAGCGGAAAAATCCGGTCGAGTTTTTCGCGCGCCGGCTCCGGGCCCTCTGTCAGCGCCGGCAGGAACCAGTCGCGCCAGCGCTTGCCCTCCTCCTCCAGCACCGCTTCGACCAGCCGGTCCTTCGAGCCGAAGATCTTGTAGAGCGTCATCTTGGCGACGCCCGCCTCGCGCAGCACCGCGTCTACGCCGGTCGCCGAAATCCCGTGCGAGCAGAACAGGCGCGTCGCGGCGAGCACCAGCCTTTCGCGCGGGCTTAGCGCGGCGATTTCGGCCGCATCGGCCGGGCAGGTCATCTCGTTCATGCGCGGCGCCCCTCCATTGGGCATGTTTCCCGCGGGGCGCGGGCAGAATGACGTTCCAGGGGGCGCCTGATGCGGCGCCGGCCGTCGCACGCCCTGCCCGCCCAAATCCCCAGGTCCAGCATTTCCGCCATTTCCGACCTCCGCGCCCTGTCTGGCACGCTCCATGCAATAGACAGACCGGTCAGTCTTATAGCCATCTGAAGGAGGAAAGCCAATGACCGCGCTCAAGGAAGAAGTCGTTCTCACCGGTTGCCTCGCGCCCATCGACAAGGGCGGCCTCGACGGCCTGATCGCCTCTGGCAAGGCCAACCCCAAGGCCGTCAAGACGCTGAAGTGCAAGACGGTCGCCGAAGGCCGGTTCCGTCACGCCAATTACATCCGCAACCTCGCCCCCTACATCGTGGACGAGCCCCCGGCCCTGCTCGGCGACGACACCGCGCCGAACCCGTCGGAAGCCTCGCTCGCCGCGCTCGGCTCGTGCCTGGCGGTCGGCCTCCACGCCAACGCCGTGCATCGCGGCTGGACCGTGCGCAAGCTCGAGCTCGCGCTCGAGGGCGATCTCAACATCACCGGCGTCTGGGGCACGGGCGACCTCGGCGAGAAGCCAGTCGGCTTCACCGACGTGCGCGTGAAGGTCGACATGGAATGCGACGGCGTTGCGCAGGCGGAAATCGAGAAGCTGATCGCACACGTGACCAAATGGTCGCCGGTCGCCAACACCTTCATCCGTCCGGTCAATCTCGAAGTCGGCCTCTGAGCGCAAGGGAGGGGGCCATGGCGCTCCAGGAAGCACTGATCGAAAAGCCCGCGACCGAAAGCGCCGTGGCCCTCCGCGACGCCGTCCGCAAGATCGCGGCCGGCGACCTCAGCGCGCAGGTCGTCGACATCGACAAGGGCCTTTACCCCGCCGAGACCATGCGCGCCTTCGGCAAGGCCGGCGCATGGGCGACGCATCTCGCGCCGGACGGCAAGGCCGACCTGCGCGAGGCCATCGCCACGATGAGCATCATCTCGCAGACCTGCACGTCCACGGGCTTCATGGCGTGGTGCCAGGACACGCTCGGCTGGTATGTGCTCAACACCGACAATGTCGACCTGCGCGAGCGCCTGCTGCCGCGCATCGCCTCCGGCCAGCAGCTCGGCGGCACCGGGCTGTCCAACCCGATGAAGACCTTCTACGCGATCGAGCAATTGCGGCTGAAGGCCAGGCGCGTGAAGGGCGGCTACACGGTGCGCGGCGTCCTGCCCTGGGTGTCGAACCTCGGACCCGACCACCTGTTCGGCGCGATCTGCGAGATCGAGGAGGACGGCCAGCGCGTCATGTTCCTCGCCGATTGCGCCGGCCCCGACGTGACGCTGAAGGCCTGCGAGCCCTTCCTCGCCATGGACGGCACCGGCACCTACGCCGTGCAGTTCCGCGACGCCTTCGTGCCGGACAGCATGGTGCTGTCGCATGACGCCATGAGCTACGTGAAGAAGGTGCGCGCCGGCTTCCTGCTGCTGCAGTTCGGCATGG
>OEIU01001741.1_pt1 | contig 13077 bp, 10 predicted proteins | sample 1539221 | NCBI WGS metagenome assembly OEIU01 (sample SAMN03792071, study PRJEB22550) | activated sludge metagenome | feature: wastewater treatment plant; material: activated sludge; isolation source: Wastewater treatment plant of a petroleum refinery complex | place: Argentina: Zarate | collected...
CGCCGACCGTCTTGACGTCGAAATCGATGCCGGCGCCCTTGCAGATCAGCCAGCCGCGCAGCGACCAGGACGAATAATTGCGGCTCGTGATCGTCAAAACGCCTTTTGGCATCGCATTCCTCCACTCTGCGCCAGCCTAACATGCGCTTTCGCAGCGCGGTATCGGCTTCGGCGGCGCGTTTTGCCGTTGTTGCGGGCAGTCAGCCCTATCCTCGGGCAAGTGTTGTGTCTTTACCGCCCGTTGCCCGCATTGTCCCAAATCATAAGCGGATGCACACCGAAAGTCGTATCGCCCGTTGCATTGCACCAACGTAGCATGGCAGCATGCCAGCGCGCTCCCGGGGGATGGCTGAAGCGCGGGGTTGAACGCGGGGACCGTGTTGCAGCGCATGATGTATTACGCCTATCAGGCGCAGGACGACCTGATCGATCCGTTCCGCGTGTTCGCGCAATCGGCGCTCGACGCGATCGAAAATTCCTGGCTGCGCAAGTCGGGCATACCCTTTCTCGGCAATGTCTCGGCCGCCTATGAACTCATGACGCGCGCGCGGCTGACGCATCACCGCCCGCCCTACCGGATCGACTCCGTCAAGGTCGGCAATCGGGAGGTCACGGTGACCGAGGAGGTCGTCTATTCGACCCCCTTCGGCTCGCTGCTGCGGTTCCGCAAGGATACCGACGCGCCGCAGCCCAAGGTCCTTCTTGTCGCGCCGCTTTCCGGCCATTTTGCGACGCTCCTGCGAAACACCGTGCAAGTCCTGCTCGCAGACAATGACGTCTATATTACGGACTGGCACAACGCCCGCGACGTCCCCCTGTCGGCCGGCGAATTCGGCATGGACGGCTACATCGGCCATGTCATCGACTTTCTCGAAAAACTCGGGCCGCGCGCGCATATCGTCGCGGTTTGCCAGCCCTGCGTGCAGGCGCTCGCCGCCACCGCGATCATGGCGGAAGACGACAATCCGGCGACGCCCGCCAGCCTGACGCTGATGGCCGGGCCGATCGACTGCCGGCTCAATCCGACCAAGGTCAACAATCTGGCGACGACCAAGCCGATCGAGTGGTTCGAGAAGAATCTCATCGCCCTGGTGCCGGGCCGGTTCAAGGGCGGCGGCCGGCTCGTCTATCCCGGCTTCATGCAGCTCACCGCCTTCATGTCGATGAATCTCGACCGGCACGTGAAGGCGCATGTCGAGCTCTACAACAGCCTCGCCGCCGGCGAGCTGGAGAAGGCGCAGCAGACCAAGACCTTCTACGACGAATATTTCGCCGTGCTGGACCTGACCGCGGAATTCTACATCGAGACCGTGAAGCTCGTGTTCCAGGATTATGCGCTGGCCAAGGGGCGGCTTCAGTATAAAGGCCGCACGGTCAATCCGAAGGCGATCCGCAAGACCACGCTGCTGACGGTTGAAGGCGAGCGCGACGATATCTGTTCCGTCGGCCAGACGCTCGCCGCGCACGACCTCTGTTCGAGCCTCAAGCCGTTCCGCAAGCGCCATCACCTGCAGCCGGGCGTCGGCCATTACGGCGTCTTCTCCGGCAAGAAGTGGGAAGGGCAGATCTATCCGCTGGTGCGCAACGCGATCCTGTCGAGCGAATGAGCCGCGCCTGAGCGACCGGCGCCGCGGAATTCGTTTCGATCGACGCATGTTCGCGGCATTGCCGCAATCTTTTGTATAGTGGCGCCATGCCGAACGCCTTTTTCTCCGATCTCGTCTCCAGCATCGCCGAGCGCGGGCGCACCCTGCTGCGGCTGAAGACCTGGCCGCAGGACGCCGCCGGCCAGGCGAGCAGCCTGATCGACATGTGCCGCGCGCTGCTGACCGGACGCGGCGAGGCGACGGGCGTCGCCATCGCGGCCGAAGTGCTCGGGCGTTACCGGACGCTCGACACGGACGCGCGGCAACGGTTCTTCGCCGCGCTCGCCGACCATTTCGGCCCCGATCACGACCGGCTCGCCAAGGCGATCGAAAAATGGCGGGCCGACGCCAACGATCGCACGGCCGCCGACCTGCATTACGCCTCCGAACCGGGCCGGCTCGAATTGTTCCGCCGCCTCAACCGCGCGCCGGGCGGCACGGCGGCTCTGGTCGCCATGCGCGCCGATCTTCTGACCGAAATGCGCGCCAACAAGGCGCTCGCGCCGATCGACAAGGATTTCACGCATCTGTTCGCGTCCTGGTTCAACCGCGGCTTTCTCGTACTGCGGCGCATCGACTGGTCGACGCCGGCGAGCGTGCTCGAGCGCATCATCCGCTACGAGGCGGTGCACGAGATCCACGATTGGGACGACCTGCGCCGCCGCATCGATCCGCCGGACCGGCGCTGCTACGCCTTCTTCCATCCCGCGCTGGTGGACGAGCCGCTGATCTTCGTGGAAGTGGCGCTGATCGAACAGATTCCCGGGGCGATCGCGCCGCTTCTGGCGCACGACCGCACGCCCGTCGCGCCGGAACGCGCGCGCACGGCCGTGTTCTACTCGATCTCCAACTGCCAGAAGGGGCTGGCCGGCGTCACGTTCGGCAATTTCCTGATCAAGCAGGTGGTGGAGGAACTGCGCCGCGAACTGCCGCGGGTGGAGACTTTCGTCACGCTCTCGCCAGTTCCGGGCTTGCGCACATGGCTCCTCAACGCCGAGGATGCGCCGATCGATGCGGAAACGCGGTCGCTGCTCGCCGAACTCGACGAGCCGGAATGGACGACGGACGCGGACAGGGCCGAGCGGCTGCGCAAGATCGTCGAGCCGCTGGCCGCCCATTACTTCCTCAAGGCCCGCCTGCCGAACGGCCGTGTGGTCGACCCCGTCGCGCGTTTCCACCTCGGCAACGGCGCGCGGCTCGAGCGGATCAACTGGATGGGCGATCTCTCGCGCAAGGGGCTGAAGGAATCCGGCGGCGTGATGGTCAATTACCTCTACGACCTCGACGAAATCGAGAAGAACCACGAGGCCTTCGCCAACCAGGGCGAGGTGACCGCCTCGAATGCGGTGCGGCGCATGTTGAAGGGCGAACGCCAGATATTCGGCATCACGGCGCCGAGCTTCGCGCAGGGGTAACGTAGCCGTCATGGCCGGGCTTGTCCCGGCCATCCACGCCCGGCGGCGCGGGCAGGCCTTGCCATTTCTGCCCGCCCCGTTATCCGATATCGTTGCTCGGCTTGGCGTGGATGCCCGCGACAAGCGCGGGCATGACGGACCCCTCGCAGGAAATTTCAATCCCATGCCCGCTCATCTCTACGCACAGCTCTCGTCCCGCTTCCCGTCGCGCGAAAAGATCGCCTTCGAGACGCAGGACGGCGCGCTGCATACATACGCCGACGTCGAGGCGGGCGCGGCGCGGATGGCCGGGGCTCTTGTCGCGCTCGGCGTGAAGCCCGGCGACCGCGTCGCCGTGCAGGTCGAGAAGTCGCTGACCGCCGTGCTGCTCTATCTCGGCTGCGCGCGCGCGGGCGCGGTCTTCCTGCCGTTGAACACGGCCTATACGCCCGCCGAGATCGAATATTTCCTGACCGACGCCGAGCCGACCGTCTTCGTCTGCGACCCCACGCGCAAGGATTCGCTCGCCGGCGCCGCGGGCGCCGCCAAGGTCGCCCATGTCGAGACGCTCGACGCCAACGGCAAGGGCGCGCTCGCCGACCGCGCAGCGACGATGCCGCCGACCTTCGCCGACGTCGAGCGCGGCCCGGACGATCTCGCCGGCATTCTCTACACATCCGGCACGACGGGCCGCTCGAAGGGCGCGATGATTACGCAGGAGAATCTCGCCTCCAACGCGCGCGCGCTCGTGGATTACTGGCGCTTCACCAGCGACGACACGCTCATCCACGCGCTGCCGATCTATCACACGCACGGTCTGTTCGTGGCGATCAACGTGATGCTGATGGCCGGCGGCAAGATGATCTTCCTGCCGAAGTTCGACGCCGACCAGGTCATGTCCTACATGCCGCGCGCGACCAGCCTGATGGGCGTGCCGACCTTCTATACGCGCCTCCTCCAGCACAAGGGCCTGACGAAGGAAGCTACCGCGCATATGCGGCTGTTCGTCTCCGGCTCGGCGCCGCTGCTGGCCGAGACGCATCGCGAATTTTCCGCGCGCACGGGGAAGGCGATCCTCGAGCGCTACGGCATGACGGAAACCAACATGATCACGTCGAATCCCTACGACGGGGATCGCGTGCCCGGCACAGTCGGCTTCCCCCTGCCCGGCGTGTCGCTGCGCATCGCCGATCCCGAGACAGGCGCCGTCCTCCCAAAGGGCGAGATCGGCATGATCGAGGTGAAGGGCCCGAACGTGTTCAAGGGTTATTGGCGGATGCCCGAAAAGACCGCGGCCGAGTTCCGGCCGGACGGCTATTTCATCACCGGCGATCTCGGCATGATCGACGCGCGCGACTATGTGCATATCGTCGGGCGCGGCAAGGATCTCGTCATATCCGGCGGCTTCAACGTCTATCCCAAGGAGATCGAGACGGAAATCGACGGCCTGCCCGGCGTTGTCGAAAGCGCCGTGATCGGCGTGCCGCATCCCGATTTCGGCGAAGGCGTGACGGCGGTCGTCGTGCGCGCGAAAGGCGCCGCGCTGAGCGAAGGCGACATCACGAAGGCGCTCGAAGGCAAGCTGGCGAAGTTCAAGCAGCCCAAGAAGATTTTCTTCGTCGACGACCTGCCGCGCAACACGATGGGCAAGGTGCAGAAGAACCTGCTGCGCGACCGGTTCAAGTCGGTCTATTCCGCGTAGTTGCGCGGACGGGTTGCGCCGCGCCCCCCGGGCCGCTAGCTTCGCGGCCAAGAAATTTACGGGGAGGGTTCGGTATGAAACGCGCGCTTGCTGCGCTCGGCGCACTTGCATCGATTTCCACGGTCGCGATTGCGGCCGATGCGCCGGCCGAGATCAAGATCGGCACGCTCTACGCTTCGTCCGGCCGCTACGCCTCGATCTCCATGCCCGTGCATTACGGCCTGAAGCTCTGGATCGACCAGAAGAACGCCGAGGGCGGCGTCTTCGTGAAGGGCTTCAACAAGAAGATTCCGATCAAGCTCGTCGCCTACGACGACCAGAGCAACACGGCGACCGCCGCCACGCTCTACAACCAGCTCATCACGCAGGACAAGGTCGACATTCTCGTCTCCGATTCCGGATCGGTGCTGACCTCCGTCGCCGTGCCGATCGCGCGCGACAACAAAATGTTCCTGATCGACCAGACCGGCACGGGCGCGGCCTTCTTCTCCAAGGACAATCCGTGGATCGCGCTGATGGCCGATCCGGTCTCGACCATCTGGCCGAAGCCGGTCGCCGACTGGGTGTCGCAGGAAGGTCCGAAGCTCGGGATCAAGAAGGTCGCGATCCTCTATTCGACCAACGAATTCACCGGCACGCAGGCCAACGCCGCGCGCAAGTTCATCAAGGATTCGGGCGCGCCGATCGAGATCGTGTTCGACCAGGGCGTGCCGACGGAGACGTCGAACTACACGGTGCTGATCAACAACATCAAGGCGTCCAATCCGGACATGGTGCTGCATTTCGGCTACGCGCCGAACGACATCGCCTTCCTGCGCAACCTCGCCGACTCCGGCGTGAAGTTCAAAGGCCTGTTCTGCATCTATCCCGGCCTCGAAACCGAGCTTCTCGAAAAGAACGTCGGCGTGAAGGGCCTGCAATACGCCATGACCTACGTCACCTCGATCGACCTGCCCTACGAGGTGAATTTCGGCATGAACCTCGAGCAGTTCCGCGCCGCCTGGAACAAGAAATACACCGACGGCAAGGTGGAATTCGGCTTCAACTCGATCGCCGGCTACACGACCGGCCTCGTGCTCGACAAGTCGCTGTCGGAAATGACTTCGCTCGAACAGACCGAACTGCGCCGCGCCGTCTTCGCCCAGTCCGGCAAGCTCAAGACGCTCGACGGCACGTTCGCGCTCGACGAGATGGGCGGCCAGATCGGCGAGCTGACGCCGCTCGGCCAGTTCACGCCGGACGAGCACGGCCATCTGAAGCTGAAGGCGATCTACCCCAAGGAGACGGCGAACGGGCAGCCGGTCTATCCGCGGCCGTGAGCCGGATGTTCGCGCGGCGCCCCGCGATGTATTCCCTCCCCGCCTGCGGGGAGGGTGGCGAGCGCAGAGAGTCGGGCGGGGTCCGGCATGATTGCCGTCGCCCACGACGCCCCACCCGCGATGCTGCGCATCGCGACCTCCCCGCAAGCGGGGAGGTAGACGCGGCCGCCGTCTTCGGCCGCGCATGCTGATCTATTCCCTTCTCTCCGGGCTGCTGTTCGGGCTGTATTTCAGCCTGGTCGGCCTTGGCCTCAATCTCGTCTTCGGCGTCATGCGCATCGTCAATCTCGCGCATGGCGACTTTCTCATGCTGGGCGCCTATTGCGCCTTCTGGCTCTACACCCTGTTCGGGCTCGATCCGGTCTTCGCCATTCCCGTCGCCTTCGTCCTGTTCACGATCCTCGGCCTGCCGCTCTATTACGCGCTGGTGCCGCGGCTGCTCGCCGCGCGCGATCCGGAAATGCTGTCGATCATCCTGTTCTTCGGCCTCAGCCAGGTGATCGAGGCGCTGGCCACCATCGCCTTCGGCACATCGGAGCAATCCATTCCCGGCGGCGATCTCGGCCGCGCGCTGCGCGAGGGTTTTGGCAAGCTGACGGGCCACGAGATCGAGAGCGGCCCGGTCGAAATCTTCGGCCAGAGCTTTCCGTCCGCCTGGATCGTCTCCGGCGTCGCGAGCCTGCTCGCCGTCGCGCTCGTCTATGTCTATCTCTACCGCACGCGCACGGGCTATCTGACGCGCGCGGTCATGTCGCGCCGCGACGAGGCGCTGGCGACCGGCATCGACGTGCATCGCGTCTCGGCCATCGCCTTCGGTATCGGCATCGCGCTGGCCGCGGTCGGCGGCGTCTTCGCGCCCTTCATGCTCGGCTCGATCACGCCGGCCATGGGCGTCGACGCGACCGTCACCTCCTTCGCCGTCATCGTCGTCGGTTCGCTCGGCAATCCGCTCGGCACGGTGCTCGGCGGCCTCGTCTACGGCGTTTCCTACATGCTGGTGCAGACCTATCTGTCGAGCTGGGCGAACCTGCTGCCCTACCTGCTGCTGATCGGCATTCTGCTGGTGCGTCCGAGCGGCCTGCTCGGAAGGCGGGTGCGCCTTGCCTAGGTGGCTCGCGCATATCCTGTTCATCGTCGTTCCGGTCGTCGCCGCCTTCGCGATCGCGCCGGCCGTCTACAACAATCATCTCCTGCTGTTCAATTTCGTGATCTTCGTCACGCTGGCGCAGGGCGTGAACGTCATCTACGGCTTCACCGGCTATCTGCCCTTCGGCTACGTCGGCTTCTTCGGCGCGGGCGCCTACGGCTTCTCGCTGCTGGTCATGCACCTGCAGACGCCGCCGCTGCTGGCGCTCGGCGGCGCGGCGCTCGCCGCCGTCGCGCTCGGCCTGCTGCTCACGCCGCTGCTGCGGCTGTCGGGCGCCTATTTCTCCATCGCCAATCTGGCGGCGGCGCTCGCCGTGCTGCATTTCATCTCCAATCCCAATCTCGAGGCCATCACACGCGGTCCCTACGGCGTTTCGCTGTCGGGCATCTTCAATCCGAAGCTCGCCTACGGGCTCGCCGTCGCCGTCATGGCCTTCGCGCTGCTCGTCGTCGTCTGGCTGCGCAATTCGCGCTTCGGCCTCGCCTTGCAGGCTGTGCGCGAGGACGCGGTGAGCGCGGAGCAGGCGGGCGTGAACGTGGGCCGCGTGCGCGCCCAGGCCTGGCTGATCTCGGCCCTGATCGCCGGCCTCGCGGGCGGCGTCTTCGCCTGGTACGTCTCGGTCTTCTATCCCGAGACTGTGTTCGGCTCGGACTACACGATCTTCGCGCTGGTCTTCGCCCTGTTCGGCGGCGTCTCGACCATCGTCGGGCCGATTGTCGGCGTGCTCATCCTCTACGGCGTCTACAATTTCATCGGCTTCTCGACGCCGCAATATTTTCAGCTCATCTACGGCGCGCTGATCATGCTGCTGGTGCTGTTCCTGCCGCAGGGCCTGATCTCGCTCGCCAGGCGAAGGGGGATCAATGTCCCCTGACGCGATCCTGCGCCTCGACGGCCTGACGAAAATCTTCTTCGGCTTCCGCGCGCTCGACGGCCTGTCGCTGCACGTGTCGCGCGGCGAGATCCTCGGCCTCGTCGGCCCTAACGGCTCGGGCAAGACGACCTGCATCAACGTCGTCTCCGGCCTCTACGCGCCGGAATCCGGCACGGTGAAATTCGACGGCGCCGACATCGCCGGCCTGCCGCCGCACAAGATCGTGCATCGCGGAATCAACCGCACCTTCCAGGTGCCGAAGCCCTTCATGCAGCTTTCCGCGCGGGAAAACGTCGAAGTGGCGATCGCCTACGGCCGCAATCCGGCGGGCGAGGTCGACGCGGACGCGCTGCTCGACTCGCTCAACCTCGGCGCCGTGGCGTCGCGGCCGGCCGCCGAACTCAACAGCGCGCAGCAGAAGACGCTCGACCTCGCGCGCGCGCTGGCGACGGGGCCAAAACTGCTGCTGGTCGACGAACTGGCGGCGGGCCTCAACCCGGCCGAACTCGACTGGGTGGCGGCGAAGCTGAAGGAGCTGGCGCGCGGCGGCATGTCGATCATCGTGGTCGAGCACCTGATGGGCTTCATCGAGCAGGTGACCGACCGCGTCGTGGTGATGAACGCCGGCAAGGAGATTTTCGGCGGCAGGCTCGCCGAGGCGGTGCAGGACAAACAGGTGATCGAGGTCTTCCTCGGAGGCGGCCATGGTCACTAAGCCGCTCCTGACCACGCGCGGCGTCGAGGCGCGCTACGGCCGCATGCAGGTGCTGTGGGGCGTCGACATCGACATCGCCGCCGGCGAGACCATCCTGCTGCTCGGCGCCAACGGCGCGGGCAAGACGACCTTCCTCAAGACGCTGGTCGGCCTGCTGCCGGCCAGCAGCGGCGCGATCCGCTTCGACGGCGCGGATATCGCCGGGCTGCGCGCCGACAAGCGGATGCGCCGCGGCATCGCCTACATGTCCGAGCTCGGCGTCTTTCCCGACCTGACAATTGAAGAGAACATCCGCATCGGCGCGCAGCGCCTGTCGGCCGCCGACGCCCGCGCCAAGGCCGAGGAAATGTACGGGCTTTTCCCCGTGCTGCGCGAGAAGCGCGCGGGCCTCGCCTCGTCGCTCTCGGGCGGCCAGCGCAAGATGCTCGGCATCGCCAAGGCGCTCGCCGCCGACCCGCGCCTGCTGGTGATGGACGAGCCCTCCGCCGGCCTGTCGCCGCTGTTCGTCGGCGAGGTCGTGCGCACGCTCGGGCAATTGCAGGGGCGCGGCCTGTCGCTGCTGATCGCCGAGCAGAACATCGGCTTCCTCGACATCGCCACCCGCGTCTACGTGCTGGAAGGCGGCCGCATCCGCTTCACCGGCACGGTCGCGGACATGGAAGGCGACGACGATCTGCGCAAGGCGTATTTCGGGCTGAAGTGATGCGCCCAACGGGCGGCAGCCTTTACCTCCCCGCTTGCGGGGAGGTCGCGGTGCGCAGCATCGCAGGCGGGGTTCGCCGGGCGTCGTCCCCGGCGTTTCCGCTCCTTCGGCGCCGACCCCGCCCGTCGCCTTCGGCGACACCCTTCCCGCAAGCGTGGAGGGAGGCGCAGGTGGGCGTGTATCGAGGACGCTACCTTTCGTTCACCATCTTCGCTAGCGCGGAATTAGGATTAACGCGCGACTCTTCCGGTCCCGGCCGGGTCGAGAGTTTGCTTGCATGTATCGCGTCAGAAATTCCGTCGTCGCCGGGACGGCGCTCCTGCTCCTGTGCCCCTTCGTCGCCGCATCCGCCGCCGATCTGCCGGCGGACCCCTCCCCGCAGGGCTGGACGATCACGCTCAAGGCCAATGGCGGCGTGTCGCCGGCCTGGGAAGGTTCTGGCGCCTTGTCGCCCTACCTGCTGCCGGGCCTGAGCGTGCGGCGGGCGGGCAGCACGTTGTCCTTTTCCGCGCCGGACGATTCGCCGGGTTTTGCGCTGTTCGACGAGAACTGGCTGAAGGCCGGCGTCGTCGGCAAGCTCAAGGGGCCGCGCCGCTCGGCCGAGCACGCCGACCTGCGCGGCGTGCACGACATCGACTGGACGGTGGAGGCCGGCCTGTTCGCCGAATTCTGGCCGATGGAGAAATTGCGCGCGCGCATCGAGGCGCGGCGCGGCCTGATCGGCCATCACGGCGACACCGTCGATCTGTCGGCCGACTGGGTCGAGAAACATGGCCCGTGGACCGTGTCGGTCGGCCCGCGCCTGTCGCTCGGCGACACGCGCTACATGGACAAGCTGTTCGGCGTGAACGCGTCGGAGGCGGTCATGACCGGCCTGCCCGCCTATCGCGCCGAAGGCGGCGCGAAATCCGTCGGCGTCGCGGGCGCGGTCTCCTACGAATGGTCGCGGCAATGGACCACGACCGTCTACGCCCGCTACAACCGCCTCGCGGGATCGGCAAGCGCGAGCCCGCTCGTCGCGTCGCTGGGATCGCGCAATCAGTTCACGCTGGGCGCGATCGTCGCCTATTCCTTCGACTGGGCGGGGTTTTGAACACGACAGGCGTCGGCCGGTGGACCGCGAGCCTTCAGGCTCGCAATCTGCCGCTCCCAACAAGGCGAGCCTGAACGCTCGCGGTCCGGCTAGGCCAGCCGCTTCTCCGCGATCCTCGCCAGCAGCGAGGCGCCGATCGGCAGAATCTCGTCGTTGAAGACGTAGCCGGGATTGTGCACGGACGGCCCCGGCCCCATGCCGAGCCAGACGTAGGAGCCGGGCGCGGCCATCGCCATGTCGGCGAAATCCTCCGAGCCCATCTTGGGCTCGGCGTCGGTCACGACCTTTTCGGCGCCGAACAATTCCGTCGCCGCATCGGCCATGGCGGCGGTCTGCTCTTCCGCGTTGCGCATGACGGAGAAGATGTCGCGGATATCGACGTCGATCTTCGCATTGTAGGCCGCCGCGAAGCCCGCGCAGATCTCGCGCATGCGCTTGTTCACGAGCACGCGCATCTCGTCGTCGAAGATGCGGATCGTGCCGGCGAGATGCGCGCTTTCGGGGATCACATTGTAGGCCGAGCCGGCGTTGAACTTGGTGATGGACACGACCGCGCTCTTCAATGCCGGCGCGTTGCGGCTGACGATGGTCTGCAGGCTCTGCGCGAGCGCCGCGCCGATCATCACGGGGTCGTTGGAATATTCGGGCATGGCGCCATGCGCGCCCTTGCCGGTGATGTGAATGTCGAAAAAGTCCGCGCCCGCCATGGCCGGCCCCGTGCGCATCGAGATTTGCCCTAGCGGCGAGCCCGGGAAATTATGCAGCGCATAGACCTCGTCGCAGGGGAAGCGCTTGAACAGGCCGTCGGCGATCATGGCGCGCGCGCCGCCGAGCCCCTCTTCGGCCGGCTGGAAGATCAGCGCGACCTCGCCCGAGAAATCGCGGGTTTCGGCAAGATAGCGCGCGGCGCCGAGCAGCATGGTAGTGTGGCCGTCGTGGCCGCAGCCGTGGAACTTGCCTGACGTCTTCGAGCGCCAGGGCAGGTTGGTCTGCTCGTCCATCGGCAGCGCGTCCATATCGGCGCGCAGGCCGACGCGCTTGCCGTCGCCGCGCTTGCCCTTGATGACGCCGACGACGCCGGTCTTGCCGATGCCCGTGTGCACCTCGACGCCATAGGATTCGAGTTCCTTCGCGACGAGGCCCGACGTGCGCACTTCCTCGAAACCGATTTCGGGATGGGCGTGAATGTCGCGGCGGATTTCGGTCATGCGATCGGCGTAACCCTTGATCTTCTCCAGGACTTCCATCTGCGGCTCCATTTAATCGTGGGTCTCGACCCATGCGCTCAAGGCAAGGTAGGGCGGCTGAGGTCCGCACGGCAAGTGCGCGCCTTGACGGGGGCGCCTGCGCGGCCCGAAAATCGGGGCAAATCATATCAAGGGCGCGGGCCCGGACAGGAAACGCCTGACATGAACGAGCACCCGAAGATGACGGCGCCGAACGCGCCGTTCAAGCCGATCGACTTTCTGCCGCGCGAGATCGAGGCCGAACGCCGCGCGAACGGCGAGATCATCCTGCGCCAGCGCATTCCGCTCAACGAATACCAGCGCTGCATTCCGCTCTATCTGGCGAAATGGGCTGAGGAGCGCCCCGACCAGACCTGGCTCGCCCAGCGCCGCGGGCCGGATCGCGCATGGAAGCGCGTGAGCTATGCGCAGGCCAAGCGCGAGGTCGACGCCGTCACGCAGGCGCTCATCGACATGAAGCTGACGCCGGAACAGCCGGTCGCGATCCTCTCGGGCAATTCGATCGAGCATGCGCTAATGACGCAGGCCGCCATGCAGGCCGGCGTTCCCGCCGCCCCCGTCTCGCCCGCCTATTCGCTGATGAGCCAGGATCACGCGAAGCTTCGCTACATCTTCGACCTCATCAAGCCCGGCGTGGTGATGGTGCAGGACGGAATCGCCTTCGGCAAGGCGCTGAAGCCGCTGGACCTGACGGGCGTGACCGTCGTGCATGTCGAGCGCGCGCCGGAAGGCATTGCGAGCCGCGCGTGGAGCGACCTCGTCGCCACCACGCGCACGGACGCCGTCGACAAGGCGCTGGCCGGCATCGGGCCGAAGACCGTCGGCAAGCTGCTGTTCACCTCGGGCTCCACCGGCATGCCCAAGGCCGTCATCAACACGCAGGAGATGATGTGCGCCAATGTCGTGATGGGGCAGATGACGCGCAAGCGGAAGGAGAGCGACCCGCGCATGGTCGTGCTCGACTGGCTGCCGTGGAACCACACGATGGGCGGCAACGCCGGCTTTCACGCGCTTCTGGCCGAAGGCGGAACGCTCTACATCGACGACGGGCGCCCCGTGCCCGGCATGTTCGACGAGACGCTGCGCAATCTGAAGGAGATTTCGCCGACCTATTACACCAACGTGCCGGCGGGCTTCGCCGTGCTCGCCACCGCGCTCGAGAACGACGACGCGCTGGCGAAGTCCTTCTTCAAGGATCTCGGCATTCTCGGCTACGGCGGCGCGACGCTGCCGGACG
>OEIU01001742.1_pt1 | contig 13069 bp, 16 predicted proteins | sample 1539221 | NCBI WGS metagenome assembly OEIU01 (sample SAMN03792071, study PRJEB22550) | activated sludge metagenome | feature: wastewater treatment plant; material: activated sludge; isolation source: Wastewater treatment plant of a petroleum refinery complex | place: Argentina: Zarate | collected...
GATCAGTCAGTGCCGTCGCAGCCATGGTCGATCACCTCGCCATCGGTTCGCCGCTGATCGTATTCCCTGTTTGGTTCCGGCTCTGCCGGCTTAGGATGGCAAGCGCGAGAGCCGCCCCTCCATCGTGCGGCAGCTTTAGGAAGATCCGAAGGGCAGCTGAGGGTCGCGGGCTGCCCCAAACGGTGGCGATCGCCCGACCCTAGACCTGCCGTTCGACTGGGTCGGCAGCAGAGATGGCACTCGGGAAAACCCGAATCCGACCCAAAGCAGTCCGACAGGCTTCTCCAAAGCTTGCCGTACGCTGGGGTCGATGTCTCTTGGGTTGCGGGTCTACGAAGCGGCCATCCGTGAACACCGCCCGTCGGCCATCAGCAGGCTTTGGCAGTCGATGCGCGACCGCCCGAGGAAGGCCGAACTCGCAGATCAGCATATGCGCGCGACAGCCGCCGAAACCAGTCGTTCAACCTCGCGTAACCCGAGTGATCGCAGCGCTCTGGAACCGATCACCGGGGTCGTCGTTGGCAAGGGTGCTACAGCTTGGGCGCCGCGCCCGATCCCTCACGAGCCTTGCGTGCCTGTGCCTGGGCGTCGGCGATCTGCTTGGCCGTGGCTCGCATGGCGGGTATGGCATACCCGGGGTCGGTCATCGTGAACTTCATCTGCGTCACCAGCGTCTCGCGCGGCGCCCGGGTGACCAGGTTGACCACCAGCGCGGCGCTGCAGTCGGCCGCATCGGCGGGGGCCAGCTTCCGTCGCTTCCAGGCCTCGTAATGGCTCAATCCCCCCGGGGCGTTGTCCACCGGTGGCGTCAGGCGGGCATCGCCAGAGGTCTGCGCCGTGTCGCCGCAGACGGTCTTGCCGGCCTCGACCCAGCGCGAGATCTGGCCCCGACCGTCGTGCGCTGCCAGCGTCCGTGGCGGCGCGCCATACTTCTGCGTCACCAGCGCCATCGCGCGGTCCATCGGGATCGGATCGTCCTGCATGGTCACGGTCCGGATGACCCGGATCACGCGTTGTTCCATCGGCGGCGCCGAGAACATCACTTCCAGCGTCTCCGATTTCGAAGGGGTGGCGCCCAGGGTCGCCATGATCGAACCCGGGAAGGCCGGCAGCGCCTGCTGCCTCGCCCCGTCGTCGTAGGAGAACTGCCGGGTGTACTCGGTGATCTCCGCTTTCGGCGCGTGCGCCTGCAGTGCCGCACGCGCCTGCTGCGGGTTCATGCCGAGCCGGATGCCGACGATGTCCCAGTCTGGCGCCGCGAGGGCGGGTGTGCCGACGAGCAGCAGTGCTGCCGTCGCCATCGGCATCAAGGAACGAAGCACGAGATCACCTGTCATGGAAGCTCCCTGGTGTGGATGAAATTCAGCCGATGGGCCGAACCGGGGGAAACGTGTCGATCCGACCTCAACGGGACAATTCTCGAAGGTCATTCTGGCGCCACTCGGGCGGCATCGCCGACTGGGCACAACGGCGGGCGCTGTGCCGCCAGCCTTGACCGCTGCGCGAGACGAAACGTGCAGTGCCCGACAGGACGTAGGTGACGATGGCAACGGAAGTGGCGCCGCCGGGCTGGAATTCCTGGCAGGACTGCGTGACGCGATAAGTGCTCGGCCCCGTCTGCTCGATCGTGGTGAACTCGCAGAAATCACGGCCTCCCCCGATGCCTGTTCGCCGCAGCAGTGAGACCGTCGCATTGGAGGCCTTGTCGCAGGGCGTATCACTGGCGACGTAGTAGCCGGGTTCGAGCGGCAGCGTCGCCACCCTTACTCCCGGCGCGTCCGTCAGGTCCCGCGAATGGGCGTTCCAGGCGATTGCCGCCCAACTGGCGGCAACGAGACAATGCCGCGTGAACGTCGTGGCCCGGTTCGACGAGCCTTCCCGAGCTATCCGTCCGAGCGGGGCGACACGCGAAGAAGCCATGCTGCCCATGCTAGGGTGACCGCCGTGGGCTGCAGTCCCCCATACAGGGTAGGCTCAGCACATGGTGATGTCGTCACAAGAGCATTCCGAGCCCCGCGAGTGCAGGCTCATCGGTGACTTGTACGAAGCGGCGCTGGACGCCACTCTCTGGCCTGACGTCGTGCAGCGCCTCGCCGGTTCGATGGCCTCGTCGAGCGTCGTCCTGAAGCTGCAGGGGCACGACGGATCGGTGCGCTTGCTGGGCTGTACCCAGAACCTGAACGTGTCGGAGCGTGATCGGGCCTGGGCCGAGGATTGGCATCGCAAGGACCTGTGGGTCGAGCGCTCGGTCGCCTTCGGCATGTCTCGCACCGTCACGAGTGACGAACTGGTGACCCCCGCGGAGCAGGAACGCAGCGGGTTCTACCAGGAGTGGCTGCGTCACCTGGACATTCATCACATGATTGGCGTTGTCTTTCCCGTCACGGACTGTTCGATCGGCGTGCTGGGCCTCCATCGCCCGCGCGGTGCCGGACCCTACGCGTCGGCTGAACGTCGGCAGTTCGAGCGGGTGCGGGAGCATCTGCAACGCGCGCTCCGGGTCGGGCAGCGTCTCGCCGAGCGCACGCACCTCCAGTCGGCCGCGGTCGAGGCGCTCGACAGGCTCGACACCGGTGTGATCTTGACCGACCCGAAGTGCCGCATCGTCCGTGCCAGCGCCATGGCCCTCACCCTGCTGCGCGACAACACCGTGTTGGGGGTCGTGGACGGCTGTTTGCGCCTGAGGGCACCAGCGCTTCAGGTTCGACTGCGATCTCTGGTGCGTGCGACGACAGACCTGGCGCTCGGCGAGCTGGCCGTGCCGGGCCAGGCGCTGTCTGTGCCGAGACCCCACCGGCTGCCGTTGGCGCTCGAGTTCGCACCGGTGCGGCCGTCGGCCGGCGTCATGGGGGAACAGCGGCCTGCCTGCCTGATCTTCATTCGTGACCCGCAGGCGCCGATCGCCATCGAGCGGCTTCGTGACTTCTTCGGTCTCACGCGCACCGAAGGGGCCGTCGCGGCCGCGCTCGGCAGTGGACACTCGGTCGAAGAGATCGCGGCCGGGATGGGGGTCGCCGTCGCGACCGCGCGCACACACGTCAAGCGAATCCTGGCCAAGACGGGTACGCACCGACAGGCAGAGGTCGTCACGCTGCTGGCGCGCAGCGTAGCGACAGGACACTCAGGTCGTTAGCCCCGTGCGCACTCGAGTCTGCATCGCCCGGCATGTGGGTTGTCGGCAAATGGCCGGGTGGGGCCGACCATGAGGCGAGACTCGGCGCCGTAAAGCTGTCCTTCAAGGCCTCTACGCAGTCTGAACTGAGAGCGCAGGGCGGCCGGCAGCTTCTGGCCGGCAGCGTGAGTAGCTGCGCGAGCCAGTGAGCGGTCCATCGAACCGGTCCACGACCGGGCTAGGGTGGAGCCAGGGCAAGGGCCCCGACGGGGAGTAGGCGCATCCTGTGCAGCCCTCAATTCGCGAGAAGACCATCATGGGCGCCGTTCACCGCCGGGTGGCCACCGGTGGCGGCAAGGCCATCGCGCTCAACGAGAAGTTCCGCACCGTCAACACGCTCATCGGCAGCGTCAACACCGCGCTCCCCATCACCTACCGCGCCATCAGGTTTGCCAGATACCGCCACCACTACCTCGGTGAGGAGCAGCTCCGCTGCAACCAGAACTACCAGCTGTGCGCCATGCTCGGCTGTCTCCTGCACGCCCGCGTCGCGACACCAAGGCTGCCGGAGTGCGGTACCGGGGTCGCTGAGGTTCATCGCCAATCAGGCACTCCCATGGCCGTCTTCCGTCAACCCCCTCCACCTGCTTTAATCTGCATCCAAGGACTTTGACAGGCTTCGCGCCCACGAGCAGCTCCGCCTGCCGTGTGCATCCTGAATCTACGAGGAGGTCCGGTAGTGAAACATGCAGTAGTCGGCATTCTGCTCGCGACGGCACAGTTGATTGGGGCATCGGCATTGGCCCAAACTGGCCCTCATATCTACATGTACATCATTCGCAAGCACGACATGGACCCCATGCCGGGCCGAGGCGTGATCACGGGTCGATCCTGGACTGGACAGTCGAAGGAAGAGGTGCGGAATAACGCCTGCATGGGCTTCAAGTTCGAACTGGACAACTGGACTCAGGGGTGTGCGACGAAGCCAGACCACAAGCCCTTTCCCTACGACCCCAGGCCCGAGGTTCGGGCAATGACGTGCCAGGATCAACTGACTGTGAAGAAGCACCTCTACGACAGTTGCATGGCACCGGAGAACTCGATCAGCTGCTCGGGCCGCGGATTCTGGGCTGTTGCGCGCACAGCCTACCCAGACGAGCTGCTTCTGGGCGGGGAAATCGGCAATGTCTCGGAGCGACCAGCAGTCGGTGGTGCTGCGTGCGGGAGGAGAACCGCCAAGGCAGCCACGCAAGCCGCTTTGTCCTCATGCGAGAAAGCGCGCGCCTCCAAGGGCTTGACGGACCTGAAGTGCTACGTCGAGGACTCGGCAGAGTTGAAGTGAACTGGAGATTCCCTTGGAAGTGACCGTCACAGACCATGGGCTCCTCGGGTGCCCTGCATACGTCACGCCCTGGGTGCCAATGGCGGAACGGGAGGACACGTGAAGGGCAGTGCACTCAAATCATCAGCGACGTTGCTCGCATGTGTCCTCTTCCTCCTGTACTCAAGCAACGCCTTTGCGGCCTATGTGGTGGTCGAGCCTGGGACTCGACCGATTGGGGTGGCACCACCGGTCGCCCCCACGTCGGCTGCGGAGTGTGATGAATTCGCAGAGCAAGTCTCGATGTGGAGCAATGAGCTGAACAAACGGCACGATGCCTGCCTCAAGGCCGAGTCTCGCAAGGGGTCGTCGGGCAGGAGCCACCAAGGTGCTTGCACCTATGCCCGGTGCGAGAACCTTCACAACGCGATGTCAAGTCTCACGAGCGCCAGCTCGAAGGAAGTCCTGCAGTGCAGGGAACAGGTCGTTGCCTCACGAACGCAGATGCAAGATGAACTGAACGCCTTGGGCAGCTGGGAGGCGGCCCAAGCCCGTGTTCAGCAATTTGCTCCGGCTGCGGTCAAGCAGATGCGCAGCCTGGCAGAAAAGAAGCTGATGGAACAATTGCGAGGCTTGGCTCCAGACAAAGTGGTGTTCGACGCGACGCGGGCCAGTGCCAAGATTGCCGAGGAAATGGTCGCTGCCCGGAACCTGTGCATGCGTTCCGTGACAAACGCCCAACGCATTGAGTGCGAAAAGCAGGCCTACGTCACGGTCATGAGGCTGCAAACCTTGGCCCCGCTGGTGCCCAACACGAGCCCGGTCATCAAGAAGATCCAGAGTGATGCGTTCAGTCGGTTGAATGGGTTCAATGAGGCGACATTGCGGCGGTTGCAGGCCCTGTCTCAAGTGGATGAGAGCGATTACGAGGAAGAGGACTCGGGGCAGTCGATCGGCAAGTAGCGCCTTGCTTCTGATCGCGACCTCTTGTCTGATCGCGGGAGTGACCGCTGCCAGCGCAGGCGAGCATCGAAGTCCGCGCGGTTTGCGGCTGGACTCTCGCCCACCCGATGGCGATCAAGGGGGCGCGGGCGCCGCGACCGGCGGCGAAGCCATGTTCGCTGTGTCCGTGTTCCCAGGCCAGAAACCCACGCCAGGCGACCGCAAGCGCAAGCGTGGCCTCAAGGCCGCATTGCCCGTCCGGCCGGCATTGAGCACGATCCGGTGATACGTGCCCCGCTTCTAGGTGTGCACGTAACCGGTAGATGCGCATCATGGACGGCGAGCGAGTCACCAAGCCCAAGGACACCAGGCGTCGGCACACCGACGCGTTCAAGCAAGCGCTGGTGGAGCGCAGCCTGGTTCCCGGGGCCTCGGTGGCAGCCATTGCCCAGGAAGCCGGCATCAATGCCAACCTGCTGTTCAACTGGCGGCGCCTGCATCTGCAGGCTGCGGCATCGGTCTCTGCCGAGGATCGTCGTGGTCCGGTGCTGCTTCCGGTGACGGTCGTTGAGCCTGTGACGACTTCGCCCCCAGCCCTGTCACCGCCACCCGCACCCGCTGCACGCGCGCCGGCCGGCAGCATCGAGATCAACGTCCGAGGTGCGGTGGTGCGGGTGCGCGGCAGTGTCGATGAAGCCAGCCTGCGCACGGTGCTGCGCGCACTGGCCGGCACCGCATGATCGGCCTGCCGGCCAACACCCGGGTGTGGATCGTCGCCGGCCACACCGACATGCGCAAGGGCTTTGACGGCCTGGCCGCGGTGGCGCAGAGCGCGCTAGCGACCAACCCGTTCTGCGGCCACGTCTTCGTCTTCCGCGGCCGGCGCGGCGACATCCTCAAGGTGTTGTGGTTCGACGGCCAGGGCCTGATGCTGCTGGCCAAGCGGCTGGAGCGCGGGCGCTTCGTCTGGCCGCAGGCCGACTCCGGGGGCGTGGTGCTGACGCCGGCCCAGCTGTCGATGCTGCTGGAGGGCATCGACTGGCGCATGCCGGTGCGCACGCACACGCCTGACCTGGCAGCCTGAGGTGGTCGAGTACTGGATGACCTGGCCTCGGTGATCGCCCGGATGCCCCGGCCTTGTGGGCCTGGGCACAGTGATGTGGTGACCCGCGATGCCCGCCAGCCCGAAGAACTGCCCGAGGACGCCGATGCGCTGCGCCAGGTGGTGCAGGCGCGCGATGCCGAGATCCGGATGCTGCGCCTGGTGGTGCAGAAGCTGAAGCTGCAACTGGCCCGGCGTAACCGGATCATCTTCGGCAGCGCCAGCGAGCGCTTCGCCGACGGCACGCCAGCGGCGCAAGGCAGCCTGCTGGAGGGTGAAGTACTGGATGGAATCGGCCCGAAGAAGCCGGCTGCAGCGGCCGTGTCGCCGGCATCCAACACCGCTTCCAACGACAAGTCGGTGGACCGCAGCCTGCCAGCACACCTGCCCCGTGAGCCGCAGGTGCACCGCCCCGATGCGACGAGCGCGCACCGCGACGTGCAAGGCCAGCCCTGCGGCTGCGGCGAGTGCGGGGGCCGCCTGCGCGAGATCGGCCACGACGTCTCCGAGCAACTGGAGTACGTGCCGGGCCGCTTCAAAGTCGTGCGCCATGTGCGCCCGAAGCTGGCCTGCGTGCGCTGCCAGCGCGTGTTCCAGGCTGCGGCGCCCAGCCGGCCGATCGCCCGTGGCCTGCCTGGGCCGGCCCTCCTGGCGCACGTGATGGTCAGCAAGTACTGCGACCACCAACCGCTGTACCGCCTGAGCGGCATCTTCGCCCGCGACGGGATCGAGCTCGACCGCTCGACGCTGTGCGGCTGGGTGGACAAGGGCGACGCGCTGATCGACCCGCTGGTGGCGGCGGTGCGCCGCTACGTGATGGCCAACGACAAGATCCACGGCGACGACACGCCGGTGAAGGTGCTGGCGCCGGGCACCGGCAAGACCCGCACCGGGCGGCTGTGGGTGTACGTGCGCGACGACCGGGCTGCCGGCGACAGCTCGCCGAGGGCGGCGTGGTTCGCCTACTCGCCCGACCGTGGCGGCGAGCACCCCCAGGATCACCTGCGCGGCTTCCGCGGTGCGCTGCAAGCCGATGCGTATGCCGGCTGGCCGAAGCTGTACGCCACCGGGCAGGTGCAGGAAGTGGCCTGCTGGGCGCATGCGCGCCGGCCCTGGTGGGAGCTGTTCCTCGACAGCAAGCGCAACCCTGACAGCTTGGCGGCCGAAGCGCTGCGCCGCATCCGTGCGCTCTACGACATCGAGGACGAGGTCCGCGGCCAGCCGCCTGAGGTGCGCCGGGCGCAGCGGCAGGCGCGGGCCGGGCCGCTGCTCAAGGCGCTGCGCAACTGGCTGCAGGAACTGCTGCCTCGCGTGTCGGCGAAGTCGGAGATTGCCCAGGCCATCCGCTACGGCCTGGCGCGCTGGAAGGCGCTGACGCGCTACGTCGACGACGGGCGCCTGGAGATGGACAACAACGCGGCCGAGCGCGCCCTGCGCGGGGTGAGCCTCGGGCGCAAGAACTACCTCTTCATGGGCTCGGACGCAGGCGGCGAGCGGGCGGCGGCCTTCTACAGCCTGGTGGAGACGGCCAAGTTGAACGGGCTGGATCCCGAGGCGTACATGCGCGAGGTCTTCACCCGCATCGCCGAGCACCCGATCAACCGCATCGACGAGTTGCTGCCCTGGAACATCGGGCTGCAGCCCGTGACGCGCGGCGGCCACGGCAAGATGGCGGCATGAACGTCCCTGGCATCGATGCCCGTCTGCTGGAGTTGCTGCAGCAGGCAAGCAACCTGCAGCTGTTCCAGCTGAACTCGGTCATCGAGCGCATGCTCGCCGACCCCCGCCGTATCCTGCAAGTGCGCAAAGAGCTCCACCTGGGCCAGACCGTGCGCTTCATGGACTGGCGTGACGGCCAGATGCGCCTGGGCACGGTCGTGGCGATGAAGGACACGCAGCTGACGATCCAGGAGCAGGCCACGCGCAGCGCCTGGACGGTGCCCTACACGGCGGTGGAGCCGCCGGCGCCTGGTACACCGCGGCCGACGCCGCAACCCGCGCCGCCGCCGGCACCGCGTGCCGGCCGCAACGACTTCCGCTGCGGTGAGAAGGTAGCCTTCGAGGACAAGCACCTGAACACGGTCGTGGGCGTCATCGTGCGCATCAACCAGCGCACGGCCAGCATCGACCCGGGAGACGGCACCACCTGGCGGGTCGGCTTCTCGTTGCTGCGGCACGTGGTCGACATCTGATCCCCCCTGCGGTCCACAATGGCCGCGACCAGATCAGCAGCAGCAACACCATGCCAGACGACGACATGCCGTTGGACGCCAACGGGCCGGCATACACCATCCCGCAGAGCCGGCACGGCGTTCCCCTCGAATACGTTGGCGACAAGCTCGCCCGCGCGATCGAGGAACTGCACGCCTACGGGCGCAAGCACCCGCAGCAACAGCCCGAACTGCAGGGGTCGATGTACTACCTGCTGGTGGCGCACCTTGGCCTGCACAACATGCTGGCCAAGGCCAACGATCGGTCGCTGCCGGCGAGATTGCTGGCTGCGAGCACCGAAGAGCTCGACGCCTGGCTGGCCGTCATCGAGCGCGAGGGGGATGTTGCGGGGCTTGCTGGGCTGGAACAGCGCTGAAGTGGAGCCCTGTCAATAGGGCCTGGAGGCGACGCTTACCCGCAAGCGACGGTTATCCAGGTCGATGCCGACGCTCAAACCAAGCAGGTTGAGTTCCAGGCCCTCGAAGCGTGCCAGGGTCGCGCCCACCAGCCCAAGCGCAGAGACCTGCCATCCCGTGCCGCTGGGCGCCGTGGCCAGCAAGGTCGTGGGCCCAAGGTAGTCCTTGCCGATCGCCGTGGATGGCAGGTCGAGGTCGAGCTCTGGAACCAGGCGGGCGACCCAGGCCACGAAGGTTTTGCTGTTGGGCCTGGGCCAGAGCCTGTAACTGCGCGACCATGGGTAGCTGTTGTCGCCGACCGAATTTTGACCCCCTTGTGAGGCCTGTGCCGACCGAAAGCTGACCCAGGTGTTCAACCTACCCTGCCCGAAATATCCACAGCGGATGGGCGGGGGCAGAAGGAGTGATCACCATGGCCACGATTGGCAAGGTCTTGCGGATGTACCGGCGCGAGGGGAAGTCGGTGCGCGAGATCGTCAAGGCGACGAGCCTGTCGAGGAACACGGTGCGCAAGTACCTGCGCATCGGGCGGGCGGAGCCGCCGAAGTACCGGCGGCCGCCGGTGCCGACCAAGCTCACGCCGTTCATTCAGATGGTGCAGCAGGCGCTGCTGGCCGACGCGAGGCGGCCGAAGAAGGAGCGGCGCACGGCCAAGGCGCTGCACGGTAAGCGTCCGGCGAACCCATCTTGACGACGGGCGCTGAGGTTAGGCCGACGCGGTTGGCTGCCAGTGATGCGGCAATAGTTCGGCGATCTGGCTTGCTGGCTGCGTGGGCAGGCGCTCGAGCACGTCACGCATGTAGGCGTAGGGGTCGAGCTCCTTGAGCCTGGCCGAGTGGATCAAGCTCATGACCGCAGCGGCCCGTTTGCCGGCGCGAAGTGATCCGGCGAACAGCCAGTTCTGCCGTCCGATCGCAATGGGCCGGATGCGGTTCTCCACCCAGTTGTTGTCGATCGGCAGATCACCGTCATCCAGGAAGCGCGTCAGCGCCACCCAGCGGTTGAGGCTGTAGTCGATGGCCCGGGCGGTGGCTGAGCCGTCCGGGATCTTCTGCCGCTGCTGCCGCATCCACTGGTGCAGCGCATCGGCCACCGGCCGTGATCGTCGTCGCGCGTCGAGCCTGGTCTGGCTGTTGGCGTCGGCCACCTCGCGCTCCACGTCATACAGCGCGCCGAAGAACTTCAGTGCCTGCTCGCCGACCTGGCTGCCGTGGTTGACCCAGAGCTCATGGAACTTTCGCCGTGCGTGCGCCATGCAGCCCACCTCGGTCACGCCGAGCTCGAAGCAGGCCTTGTAGCCGCTGAAGTCGTCGGTGACGAGCTTGCCTTGCCAGCCCGGCTTGTCGTTCGTTCCCGGCAGCCCGAGGAAGCCGCGCACATGCTGACCGCCCCGGCTGTCAGCGAAGTCGAACACGACGGCCTTGATCGGGTTGAACGGTGTCGTGCAGTAGCTCCACAGATATGCACGGTGGGTCTTGCCATGGCCAGGCTTGAGCATCGCCACCGGCGTCTCATCGGCATGCAGCACGGGCTGACGCAACAGTTCGGCCGCGAGGGCGTCCACCAGCGGCTGCAGTTGCACGCCGCAGTCGCCCACCCACTGTGCCAGTGTCGAGCGGGCGATCAGGTGGCCGGCGCGCTCGAAGATCGCTTCCTGACGGTATAGCGGCAGGTGGTCCAGGTACTTGGCTACCAGCACCTGGGCCAGGAGACTCGCCGTGGGCAGGCCCTTGTCGATGACGTGCGGTGCCACGGGCGCCTGGGTGATGCGCTCGCAGCACTTGCAGACCCACTTGCCTCGGATGTGACGCTCCACCGTGAACACGCCAGGCTGGTAGTCCAGCTTCTCGGCCACGTCCTCGCCGATGCGCTGCATCGGGGTGCCACAGCCACAAGTGGTGTTCTCCGGCTCGTGGTGGACCTCGCGGCGCGGCAGGTTCGCCGGCAGCTTCTCGCGCTTGGGAGCTTGCTTCTCACCTGGCGCCTTGGCCGAGGCCTGCAGGCCCTCGATCTCGGCGGCCACTGCCGCCAGGTCGCTGTCCAGGGTCTCGTCCAGCAGGCTCTTCTGCTCGGCGCTGTAGGCCTCGGACTTTGCGGCGAACTTCAGCCGCTTGAGGATGGCGTTCTCGTGCGTGAGCTTGTCGATGACTGCCTGCTTGAACGCGATCTCGGCGCGCGAGGCCCGCAGTGCCTGGCGCAGTTGATCCGGATCCAGCTTGTCGAGGTCTTCGGCGATCACGGAGTGTGATCGTGCCGCGCGTCATGCATCGAGGCCATCGGAACACCTGATTAGCGATGAACCTCAGCAAGCCTGATTCCTCGCTCGGGCTGCCTGGGTGTCTTGGCCAGCGCGTGCAGCAGGCTGCCGAGCATGGCCCGCATGTCGTAGCGCCGGTTGAAGCGGAACTGGACCTCGGCGAGGTATCGGTAGCCGTATTTGGCGAACTTGACGGCGTGGTACGTGCCGGTCAGCGCGGTCTTCACGTTGCCGATGAGCGTGTTGACGGCGCGGAACTTCTCGTTGAGCACGCTGGCCTTGCCGCCGACGGTGACCTCGCGGTCGTGGACAGCACCCATCGAGGCGGCCACGGTGAAGCAGCCCAGACCGTCGGAGACGACGGTCAGCGGCAATCCCATGCTGGTGGCGATGAAGTCCTGCATCGCAGCCTTGGGGAACGGTCGCGCCGACAGGCAGGCCAAGTGCGCCCGACCGTCCTCGGTGGTCTGCACCGCCACGACGAAGGGCACCTTGTTCTCCGAACCGCGGCCGGCCTTGCCGCCGCTTCTCTCTCCACCGAGGTAGGCATCGTCGACCTCGACGCGGCCGGTGAGTTGCCGCTCGGACTCGGCCAGCGCCATGGCCTGCAGCAGCTTGTGCTTGATAAGCCAGGCGGTGCGGTAGCTCACACCCAGCTGGCGGGTCAACTCCAGCGCCGAGACGTTGTTCTTGGCCTGGGTCAGCAGCTGCATGGCCAGGAACCAGCGCGTCAGCGGCAGCTTGGTGGCTTCGAACACGGTGCCGCTGGTCACGCTGCACTGGTACTGGCAGCCGGCGCACTGCCAGTACAGCCGGCCCTCGCGCCGGAACGAGGTGCGCGACTGCATCACGCCGCAGACCGGGCAGACGAAGCCGCCGGGCCAGCGCGCGGCGACCAGAGCCTGCTCGCACTGCTCCTCGGTTCCGTAGCGGCTCATGAACTCCGGCAACGACAACCCCTTCTGGAACTGGACTCGGTTCATCGGCATGGCGCATCTCCTGGTGGGATGCACCCATCTTCGGTGCTCAGTGGCTCACAGAGTGAGCCTGCTGAGGTTCATCGCTAATCAGGTCGGAACATGCCGCAATGGACGAACTACAGCAACGTGATCACGCCTGCCTGTCGGCGCCGATCCAAATCTGAGCCACCGTGCCGACCCAATATTGAGCCAGGGGCGCAGGCCAGCTTTTGGGTCGCTGGCTGTGGATAAGTTTAGGTCTTGGCCCTGTTCGTTGACCTCCTCGGTGATGTTCTGATCGCGTGGGGGAAGGCGCGAAGGGCGTAGCCCGCAGCGTCTTCCCCCGCGCGCGGCGCCGCTTAGAACGGCTCGGGCTCGGCCTCCTGCTTGGCTGTCTTGCGAGCCTGCTCCCGAGCCTTGATCCGCTTCTTCGCCTGGGCCTCGCTGTGCCGGTAGCGCTGCGAGTCGTTGCCGGTCTCCACGATGTGGCAGTGGTGCGTGAGCCGGTCCAGCAGCGCCGTGGTCATCTTGGCGTCGCCGAAGACGCTGGACCACTCGGCGAAGTCCAGGTTCGTCGTGATCATCACGCTGGTGTGCTCGTACAGCCGGCTGAGCAGGTGGAACAGCAACGCCCCGCCGGCCTGGCTGAACGGCAGGTAGCCCAGCTCGTCGATTGACGTTGAGCTCAACGTCAATCGACTTATGTGCCGAGCTCAGTGATGTGAAGTGGCGTCCGGGAACTGGCGTCG
>OEIU01001743.1_pt1 | contig 13049 bp, 4 predicted proteins | sample 1539221 | NCBI WGS metagenome assembly OEIU01 (sample SAMN03792071, study PRJEB22550) | activated sludge metagenome | feature: wastewater treatment plant; material: activated sludge; isolation source: Wastewater treatment plant of a petroleum refinery complex | place: Argentina: Zarate | collected...
CTGAACGAACCGTCGGCTGAAGTCGCACGGACGAGGATGTCGTGGCTGGCGGCCGTCTCCGCATCCAGCAGCGATCCATTCGCCACCGTGATGACGCCCGTTGTGGCATCGATAGCGAAGCGTCCGCCGGCATTGTCATCGAGTGAATAGGCAACGGCGTTATCGGTTGCATCGCCGTCGCTGGCGGATATCGTTATCCCGACGCTGGTGCCATTGCTCGCGCCCTCGAGCACGCCGTTGGCCGCGGCATCGGAGTCGGCAATCGGTCCGACTGAGAACTCGTTCGCATCGATCACCGCGATAGTGAAGCTTTGCGTGCTGAAAGATCCGTCGCTCGAGGTTGCGCGTGCCGTAATGGAATGACTGGCGGCGGCCTCGCGATCCAGTAACGTGCCGTTGGCCACGGTGACCTGGCCGCTCACGGCATCGATGGCGAAGCGCCCGCCGGCATCGTCGTCGAGCGAGTACGTTATGGCGTTATTGGTTGCATCGGCGTCGCTGGAAAATACGTCGATGCCCACCGCCGCGCCGTTGGCTGCATTCTCTTGCACGGCATTCGCCGCGGCGTTGCTGTCCACGATCGCGCTGGCGTCGGATTCGTCGAAATCGGTCAAGGTAACGGCAATGGTTTGAGTCGCGGTCCATGTACCGTCGGAGACTTGTACCACTACGTCGTAAACATGGTCGCTATTGGCGTCGCTTGGGCTTTCATAGTCTTGCGCCGACGCAAAACTCAAGGCGCCGCTGACGCTGTCGATCGCAAAATGCGCGGCGTCGGCACCGCCGACGATGGAATAGGCCAGCGTACTGCCGGCGTCGGGGTCGGCGGCCGTTATCGTCGTGACGGCCAGCGTGTTTTCGGCGGTGGAGAACGAAGCATTGGCGCTGCCGCCGCTGCTCGTGATGTTCGGCGCTTCGTTGACGTTGGTGACGGTCACGCTAAGTGCCTGCACGTTGCTTAACGAGCCGTCCGTCACTTGCACTTGCACTTCGTACACATTGTCGCCGGTGGCGTCGCTCGGCGATTCGTAGTCAGGTGAGACCAGAAAACTCAAGGCGCCCGTGGCGCCATCGATCGAGAAGTGAGCCGCGTCAGCACCGCCTACGATGGAATAGCTCAACACGGCACCGGCATCCGGGTCGGTCGCGGCGATCGTAGCGACGGTAGTGGTATTTTCCGCCATCGAAACGACGGCGCTGCTCGTGATGTTCGGTGCTTCGTTGGTGTTCGTAACGGTCACGGCCAGGGTTTGCGTATCGCTGCCGCCAGCGCCGTCGTCAACCTGCACAGTGACGTCATAGACATTGTCGGCGTCCGCGTCGCCTGCCACATCGTAGTCCGGCGGAACGATGAAGCTTAAGGCGCCGGTGACGCTGTCGATGGAGAATTTACTTGCATCGGCGCCGCCGGCAATCGAATAAGAAAGCGTGTTGCCGACGTTGGGGTCGGTGGCCGTTACCGTAGTAACCGCCACGGTATTCTCGACGATCGACACGTCGGCATTGGCGCCGCCGCCGTTGCTGCCGATGACGGGCGGGTTGTTGACCGTGTCCGACACGTCGATGGTGAAGGTTTGCACGCTAGAAGAGCCGTCGCTCGAGGTTGCGCGGACGACGATGTCATGACTGGGCGTGGTCTGATAGTCGAGCAGCAACCCATCGGCGACGACGACGACACCGCTTCCGGCATCGATCGAAAAGCGACCGCCGGCGTCGTCATCCAGCGAGTACGCAATGGCGTTGTTGGTGACGTCCGCATCGCTCGCCGACGCCCTGAGTCCAACCGGGCTGCCGTTCGCCGCTCCCTCCGACACGATGTTGGCGCCGGGGTTGATGTCGCTGATCGAGCCCACGTTGAATTCGTCGACATCGTCCAAGTCGATCGTGAAATTCCGAGTTGCGAAAGACCCGTCCGCGGATTGCGCTCTGACCGTGATGCTGTGGCTGGCCGCGGCTTCCCGATCCAGGAGCGAGCCGTTGGCCACTGTGACTACGCCAGTTGCGGCGCCGATGGCGAAGCGGCCGCCTGCATCGTCGGTGAGCGAATAGGTAATCGCATTGTTGGTGGCGTCCGCGTCGTTCGCGCTTGCGGTGATTCCGACCAGGGAGCCATTGGCGGCGTTTTCCAGGACGGAGTCGGCCGCCACATTCGTATCGGTAATTGCGCCGACGCCGAATTCGTTGAGGTCGCCGATATTGATCGTCAAGGCCTGACTGCTGAACAACGCTCCATCGCTCACTCGCACGGTGACTTGATAGACATTGTCGCCATCGGCATCGGCAGGCGCTTCGTAGTCCGGCGCGGAAACGAAGCTCAATGCACCGGTCGAGCTATCGATGCTGAAGCGTGCGGCGTCCGCGCCGCCTCGAAGGGCGTAGGTGAACCCGGCGCCGGCATAGGGTTCGGCAGCCGTTACCGTCGGTACGGCCCTGGCGTTCTCCGGCAGCGCGATCGTCCCGTTCCCGCCGCCGCCATTGCTCGTGATGCTCGGCGCTTCATTGACGTTGGTGACGGTCACGGCGACGTTCTGCAGGTCGGTCAACGTGCCGTCGGAAACCTGGACGGTGACGTTGTAGACGTTATTGCCGCCGGAATCGGTCGGCGCTTCGTAATTCGGCGCCGCGATGAAGCTCAATGCGCCGGTCGAGCTGTCGATCGAAAACCTCGCTGCGTCCGTGCCGCCGACGATGGAATAGCCAAGCGATGCGCCGGCATCCGGGTCGGCAGCAGTCACCGTCGTTACGGCGCTGCCGTTCTCCGCAATTGAAATGGAGGCGCTCACGCCGCCGCCGTTGCTTGTGATGGTCGGCGCTTCGTTGACGTTCGATACCGTGACGGCGAGGCTCTGCGAATCGGTGAGCGCGCCGTCGGAGACCTGGACGATGACGTCGTAGACGTTGTTGCCGCCTGCATCGGCGGGTGCTTCGTAATCTGGCGCGGTAACGAAGCTCAACTCGCCCGTGCTCGAGTTGATGGTGAATCGCGCGGCATCCGCGCCGCCGCTGATGGAGTAAGTGCGACTGGCGCCGGCATCGGGATCCGATGAGGTGACGGTGGTGACAGCCGACGAATTTTCGGCGACGGAAATTGCGGCGCTTGCGCCGCCGCCGTTGCTGGTGATGGTCGGCGCTTCGTTTACGTTGGTGACGGTGACGGCAATGGCCTGCGAATCAGCGGATACGCCATCGCTGGCTTGCACCGTCACGTTATAGACGTTGTCAGCACCGACGTCGGTCGGCGATTCGAAGTTGGGTGCGGCAATAAAGCTCAATGCCCCCGTGGAGGCATTGATGGTGAAGCGTGCCGCGTCCGCGCCGCCCGTGATTGAGTAGGTGACGCTGCCGCTGTCGTCGGTTGCCGTTACCGTGGTAACAGCAGTGGTGTTTTCCGCTACGTTGATGCTTGCCGTGGCGCCACCGCCGATGCTCGTGATGACCGGCGGGGCGCTGTTGAAGTCGTAGACGGACAAACTTCCGTCGGTGCTGCCGTTCGCAACCGGATCGTAGCCGGGCAGAGCGTCCGTGCCCGTGGTGAAACCTGCTATGTAGAGTTGCGTGCCGACGACTTTGATGGCGTTGACTTCGCCGTCGCCGGCTCCGCCCAGGTAACTCGAGTAAAGCAGCGTGCTGCCGTCGGCAGAAAACTTGGCGATGAAGGCATCGACGCCTTCACGCACCGTATCGAGCGCATCGGCGGTGAGCGGAATGACGCCGCTGGTCGAGCCGCTCACGAAGATCGTATCGCCGTTGCCCAAGCTGAGCGTGTTGATCTTCGCGCCGCCTGACGTGCCGTAGTAAGTCGTGAAGACGTGCGATGCGGCTCCCGATTGCGTCAAGTCGAATTTGGCTATGAAGCCTTCGCTCACGCCGCCGAAGCTGGTGTCGTGGCCGTTGGCCGGCAAACCTCCACCATCGGTTATTCCCACGACGATCAATTTTCCTGCGCTGTCCACCGCGATGTCCTGAACGATATCGTAGCCTGCACCGCCGAAGTTGCTGAAGTAGGCGGGCGTGCCGTTCAACGAAGTCAATCTGGCGACGAATCCGTCGTTGACCCCGTTCAGTGCGCTTTGATAAGGAGTGAGTGTCGATGCCTGTCCCGCATAAAAGCTGTGGCCGCCGAGATAGATGTTGCCGCTGCCGTCCAAAGCAATGGCGCAACCGCTGCCTGGCCCATAGAGTTCGTAATCGTTGGTCGACAATCCATTCGGCGCCGTCGCGGAGGTGTAAGTCAGCGACATGTCGAAGCGAGCGACGGCAATGACTTCCGCATTGGTGGGGCCTGTTTGACCGGTCGCATACGCCACGTTGCCTTGCACCGTCACATCGCGCAGCCAGTCGTTGTCGCCGACGCCGCCGAAGTACGAGCCATACGTCAGCGCGGAGCCGCTGGCGTTCAAACGAATGACGAAACCGTCGTAGCCGCCATTGAGCGTTTGATCGTTGCCGTTGAAGCTGGCACCCCAGTCGGACGAGTCGGTATTGCCGACGACGACCGCCTGGCCGCTGGCATCCACCGAGATGCCGTAACCGCCCTCGCTTCCGCTGCCGCCGAGGAACGTGTTGTACACGAGGCCGCCCGACGAGTTGAACTTGGTGACGAAGACGTCGTAGAGGCCATGAGTGGCGCCACCCCCCGGCGTAAAGGTCGAAGAATCCGTGTAGCCGGTGACATAGATGTTTCCGGATGAATCCACCGTCATGTCTTGCACGGCATCGACGGTGCTGCCGCCGAGATACGTAGCCCACACCAACGTCGGGTCGATGACCAGGACACGAGTGTCGTCGTAGGCGCCGACTTCGAACCCGACGGTGCCGTCGGCATGAATGACGTAACGGCTGGCGACGGCTTCGCGTTCGCCGTACGCGTCGAGCTGATAGGAAACAGGCGCGTGAAAGCGCAGCGGCTCCGCGCCGTCGTTCAGCGTCAGCACCAAATCCCCGTTGTCCGCAATGGAGATGCTTTGGGCGCCGGCAAAACTCAGTTTGATGTCGCGATAGTCGCTGCCGGCGCCGACGATGAAGTCGTACTCCAGCTGCCGTCCCTGTCCGTAATAGCGAATGTCGATGCCGTCGTAGGCGTTTTCATAGCGAACGGCGCCGTAATTGGCGACCTCCGTAACGGACGTTGCGCCGTTCAAATAATTGCTTTTGCTTGCGGCTTCGTTTTCTCCCGCCGAACTCAGCGATCCATTTGCACCGACCAGGTTCAAGTTCACCGTCTGCCAGCTGCCGTCGCTGTTGCGCAAGCCGAGTTCGGCGTTGCCGTCGCGTAAAAACACCGAATAGCCGCTGCCGCGCGCCAGATAATCGACACCGACCGTCGATTGGCCTTCGTTGCGCTCGAACAGCATGGGGGCGGAGATGATTCGCTGCTCGACTTGCCGGCGCTGCTCCATGGCGCCATCGGTATCGCTCGTTTCTGTCGTGGCTGTGTCCGTTCCGACAGCCGAGGGTGGATCGGTAGCGATGGCATCGTTCGACGCGACCTGCTCGGCTTCGAAGTAACTCACTTCGGCAACGACCGAATGTTCCGTCTGGGAATCGATCAACGAGTCCGCAAGTCCAGGCGCAAGGTCGGCCGAATACAGCAAGCGCGCTTCCATTTCTTCCACGACGGCACGACGGCGTGGCGCAGTGGTTACCGGCGCGGTTGCCGGTGTGCGCTTGCCGAGGAGGCGTCGTAGAGAATCGAAGGACGACATGGTGTTTGAATCGATGGATGCGTCAGCGCTTGAAATCGATTCTGCAACGCAGCCCGGAAGGGATGGCATTGCCTGGATTAGGCAGTTCCAGGCGCACGCGGAACGTGTTGCTCGCCGCGTCGATCACGGCATCGACCGTCGTAACGCGAGCCGACACCCCCGCCAGGCCGGCCAACTCCGGGGTGACCGTTGCTTCAAGTCCGGGCTTTATATCGCTGAAGCGCCGTGACGCGACGACGACTTCCACGCGCAGCGGATCGATCTGCGCGAGTTTCAGCACCGGCTTGTTCTCGACGCGCTCGCCCGGCGACATATAGCGATCGGCCACGACGCCATCGATCGGCGAGAGGATGGTGCGTAGATCCAGCTGCGCCTGCGCAACGGCGACTTCGCGGCGTGCGACTTCGCGTTGCTCCTGCGCTTGCTGCAGGTGCATCGCGGCGATTTTCGCTTCCGCCAGCGCCTTGTCACGGTCGGTCGCCGAAATGAAATGCTGGTTGAACAATTCTTCGGCACGGTCCGCCATGCGCTTCGCATGCTGAGCCGCGGTTTTAGTGGCGGAGTAGTCGCCGCTGCTCTTCGCCCGCTGGGTGGCGGCATCGAGCGAAGCGCGTTCGAGTTGGGCGTCGAGCTGCGCAATCGGCTGACCTCGTTTGACGTGATCGCCGCGTTCCACGGGAATCTCCGTCAACACGCCAATGACGGGACTGCCCACTTCCACCTGGGTCATCGGCATCAAAAGGCAGCCCAATACGTCTTCGCGTGCGCGTGCTGCACCGGCAGTGGAGCGCTGGGTGATCGCCGAAGAGTGCGGATCGGGATCGGCAGAATGCGCCGGAGTGGCTGAAACAGGAGCGGCCATGAAAAAGACAAGCGCCGTGCAAACGCATCGACCGATGCGTTCAAGCGAGTTCTCCTGAACATCCTGAAGTTTCCCGCTGGTTGTCACGCTGAGCCTCGATTAAGTGGCCGGGTGGCCGAAGTGAAGTTGGCGGGCGCGCATCTCCTGCTGCTGCAGGAAATGGCGAGCAATTCGCAAGCGTCGCTCTTCGCGCCGCTGGGAGAGATAGATCAATGTTCTTGCGAGCGGCGAAGGCAGCGCATCGTTCGGGCCGGGAGCAAACAGTTTCGCGAGATAGCGCGGCAAGCCTTTGGTATGGCGCGCCAATCGACCCTCGTTCAAGGCCAGTATCGTTTGCGCCGTACCGGTTTGTCCTTGCCGGGCCGTGCGGCCAAACAACTGGCGGTCGATGCGTCGTGCGCTGTTCTGCTGGCAGCAGATCACGTGCAATCCTCCCAGCGCCAGACTCGACGCATGCACGGCGATATCGGTGCCGCGACCCGCCATGTTCGTCGCTACGGTAATTGCGTTCCGCTCGCCCGCTACGGCGATGAGTTCCGCTTCGAAGCGATCCTGTTTGGCATTGAGCACCTTGTGTACAAGGCCTTGATCGGCAAGCAGGCGGCTCAGGCGCTCCGAATCGTTGACGGAGTCCGTACCGATCAGCACCGGTCTGCCGGCAGCATGATGAGCCTTGATGATATCGACGACGCGCCGCCAGCTATGTTCGCCGTGCATGAAGAGCAAAGGCGGTTCGATTTCAAGCTGTGAAGCCATTGCGGAGGGAATGCGCAGCACGCGCAGTCCGTAAATTTCCAGGAATTCACGCCGCGACTCGGTCAACGTGCCGCTCGTGCCGCTCAAGTGCAGGTAGCGCGGGAAGAAACTTTGGTAGGTAATCTGCGCCATGACCTCAGTGCCGGGCGATGGCCTGCAGTTCTCCTTGAGTTCTACCAGCTGCTGCAAGCCGTGCGACCAGGCACGGCCCGACTCCACGCGGCCCGTGTTGGCGTCGATCAACTCGACCTTGCCGTCGCGCACCAGGTAATGAACGTCTCGTTCCAGGATCCATCGGGCGTGAAGCGCCTGCTGTACCAGGAGTTCGCGATACATCGGTATGCGCCATAGTACGGTTTGTCGTTCGAGCGCTTGCGAAGGCGCTGCGCTTGAGATCGCGGACCGACCCTGCGGTGTAAGCACTGCCGCGCCGCTCGCCAGTTCGTAATCGACACCGGCAGACAGGTGGGCCGCAACTTCGGCAGCGAACGCATACACCGTCGCCTGCGCCGGTTGCACGCGCGCTGCCGACAGAATGAACGGCGTGATGGCGCCGTCGATAAGCACGCTATCCGCTTCGTCCAGGATCGCCATGCAAAGTCCGCGGAGAACGTGCGGACTCCGCGCCGCGGCATCCATCGTTGCCGCGCGGTCGCGCAGATAATCGAACACCAGTTCCTTGGCGCTGCAATAAACGACATTGCACGCGTAATTTGTCCTGCGTTGTTCGCGGGTCTGGTTTGGCTCAATCGCGGCCACCGTCAATCCGAGCTCCGAGCACATGCTTCGCAGTTGATCGGCATCGCGCTTTGCAAGATAGTCGTTGGCCGTGAGCACGTGCACGGGAACGCCGCCCAGTGCCGCGGTCAGGGCCGCCAGCGAAACCGCCAGCGTTTTTCCTTCGCCCGTGGCCAATTCGGCGAGTTCACCCCGCAATATGCTCAGTGCCGTCATGATTTGACTGTCGCGGAGCGTGAGCTGGCGTTGCGTTGCAAATACGTTCAACACGTACGCCATGACTTTGAGTGCCGCTTCCGATTGCAACCCATCGCGCGCCAGGCATGCGCGCCAGTTGGACCATTCGTCTCCGGCAGCGGAAGCGCCGCGGGCTGTAAATTCCCGTTGCATCGTGCGCACTGACTTGACTAGCGAGCGGAGTTGTCGCTGTCGATGCCGCTCGACCGGAGCGAGCGAGTCGACGGCGGCAAGCGCGAGCCCTTGCAACCAGTCAATCGCGTTGTACAAGGCTTCGGTGCGAACAGGCCGGGCGCGTTTTTCCGGATAGGCGCCATACAGCAGACCGGGCATGGGAGCGGACTTAGCCATGATGTTCCGCCGTATCTTGAACGGACACATCCGGCGAGAACTGGCGCAAGAAGGTCTGGCGCAAACGCCGTGTCCACTGCTCGGCCAGTGTCGCGCGTTCGTGTTCGATGCGCAGCCATGCGCGGCTGCCCACGTGTTTGGAAACGGCGTCGCCCACGCCGACGTCGATGACAAAAAAGGAGTCGAGCGTGCGAAGACCCTTCGGATCGTTCGGATCGCTGATCAGCGATCCGCCGGCGCGATCGCCTAGAACAGCGGAAGGCAGTTCGCGAGTCGCGGCGGGGAATTCCTGGACAAGCTTTGCGTTCAGAATCTGTGCGCGTTGCTCGGCGATGCGAACGTCGTACCGCAGCGAGTTTCGGCGGACCAGATCGATATCCGCTTGCTCGATGACCGCGCGAATGATGAGCGGCCCTGGCGTGACGATGTGCGCCATGGCACTGCCGCGCTCGATATAACGACCCGGCAGATCCGCCACGTGCGGTATCGATATTTTTCCCGCCAACGGGCTTGCGATCGTCAAGTCTTGCAGTCGGGCATCGAGGTTCGCCAATTCTGCCGTGGCGCGAGCAAGCTCTTCCGCTATCGCGATCGCTTGCGACGGCTGCTCCAGAAACTGGGAGTAGTACGTCGTCTCCAATCGGGCAATACGTGACAGCAGCTGGTCGCGCTCCAGGCTGAGTTCGGTGTTTTCCAGTATCAACAGGGGTTGGCCCGCCGATACGTGATCGCCATCGTGCACCAGCACCGAGGTAACGAAGCCGTCGGTGCGATTGTGCACGCGCGCTTCGTCCGCGAGCCACGTAACCCCTTCGGCATACGTGAAATGGCGCTGCGGTATCGCGCAAACGAAAATCAGAACTGCCAGCGCGCTTGCGGCGACGATACCTACCGCGCGTGTGCGTACCGCTTGCAGGCGCGCCCCGCGAAGCACGAAATGAGCGAGTTGAAACAGCGGTTGCAGGCCGTAGCGCGCGATCAGATACAAACCCAATCCCACGCCCGCCAAAAAATACTTGGCGCCGATCCAGAGTACCAAATGGATGAACAGCCCGACGCGATAAAGGCTTGCCGCTATTCCATAAACACACAGCCAGGCGCGCACCCCCAGCGCACCGACGGGGATCTGCAACGATTTATTGCCGAGCAGGTAGCGTTCGCCGAGATAGCGCCAATAGGCCTGGCAACGCGTTGCGAGCGCCGGCATCTCCAGGGCGTCGGCCAGCATGTAGTAACCGTCGTAGCGCATCAGAGGATTGGCGTTCACGAGCAGGGTTGCGACACCTGCAATTGAAAGACAGGCGAAAGCAATTTCGCGCAGCAGGCCGTCGCCGCAGGACAGCCAGAGGGCCAGGGCAAGGAAGGCGATCACTCCCTCGAACAAGATGCCCATTGCGCTGACGAGAATACGGTGACGTTTTTCGGTGAAGGCGGAGGCTGCTGTCGCGTCGACGAACGGGACCGGCACGCAGAACATCATGCCGATGCCTACTTCATGAACTTCGCCTCCCCAGATTTTGATGGCGATGGCATGGCCAAATTCATGCAGCGCTTTGATGAAGGGATAAACGATCCAGAGGAGCAGCATATTGCGAGGTGACAGCCAATGCATGGCGCCATAGTCGGCGAGCTCGCTCCAGTGCATGCCGGCGACGACAGCAGCCGCCACGGCACACGCGGCCCAGACATAAAGAATCCAGCGCTTGAACAAAGGACGAAACAGCGGCGCCGCCTTTGCAAGCAGCGCGGTGGGATCGAATAACGAAATCCGGAACATCAGCGGATTGAATTTCCCTTCGGCGCGAACGCGCTGTTTGGCGGCGTCGAAAAGGCGTTCCAGTTCGGGCGTTGCTTCACTGCGCAGCATGCCGCTGCTGGTCAATTGAGAAAAAATCGTCAGCACTTCATCCTGAGTGGGCGCATCCGCGCCCAACTCGAGCGCCAGCAAGTTCCAGATCTGTTCAACGGATAGCTTGCCGTCCAGCCGACCGACGATCTGGTACCCCAGTTGATTGACGCGGTATTGCCGGCCGGTAATCTGATTTGCAACCACGTACCACAATTCGCCGCGAAAGCACTGGCGATGGATGGCGACATTGCTCGCCAGACACGGATGCAACTTGGATACGCGGTGCCAGTAGGGGCTGAAGAGGGTGTCGCTCACTTTCTAGAACCCAAGTGCCCAAAGCTTGAAGCGCAGCCAGGAAAATACTTTTCGCGTGCCGGCCGCCAAGAGCGATTCATTGCGTATCGGCAGCTTGGCTATGCCTTCCAATCCAGGCCGCAAACCGGGCACCGAGCTCAACAGGCGGGCCTGAACTTCATAGACATTGCGTCCGTCCTGGTACGAAGCAAGCGGCGTAATGCGTTCGATTTCGATATTCAGTGCGGCGAGCGGCATTGCCGACACGGCGAGTTCGCCTCGCAGGCCGGTGTGAATGGCGTCGATGTCGCTGTCCTCGACATACAGCACGATGCGGTAGCCTGTCGTCGGCGATAGCTTGAGCAGCGTTTCTCCGCGTTTGATCGGCGCGCCGATCCGTTGCTGCAGATCGCCTTCGATTACGATGCCGGCAAAGGGCGCCGTGATTCGCGTGCGGTCAATTTGTTGATTGACCAACGACAGTGCCGCCTCCGCTTCGTCCGCTCTTGCCTGCGCAATGACCATTTTGACGCGATCCTGCAGCGCGAAGGCTTCGGCATGCTCGCTCCGATGACGCGCCAGCTCGCTTTCCAGTTGGCGTTGCTGATCCTGGAGATCCTGATCTGCCAGCGTCAACAGCAACTGGCCTTCATTCACCGCATCACCTGGATGCACGAACACTTCTTTTACGAAGCTATCCAAAGGCGCCGCGACTCCGCGCTGGACGACGCCTTCCAAACGCGCCTCGGCGGACGCGTTGATGGTGACCGGAATCGCGGCCAACGCTACGAGGCCGGCGACCACTGAGAGTGCGGCGATCTTACTTCCGGTGTGACCCGGCTCGCGAAGCGCACGCAACCGTTCCTTGAATTCGCGAGTCGTTCGCTGCCACAGGGATTCGTGACTGCGCTGCTTGAGCTCCAACAGCGGAGCGATGAAGGTCGCTGCTTGTTCGAGGTCGGCAAGCTCCTGTGCGCGCCACCGGTGATTCTGCGTTCGCAGCAATGTGATTGCGCCTACGGCTTGTCGTTGCTCGGCGGACACGATCAGGGGGATTGTTACCAGCGAACCGTAGGAACCCGTCGTCGACAAGCGTGCATGGGCGACGGCAATGCGTGGAACGCCAGCATTTGCTGTCTGATCGTTCGTGCCTGGATATTGAAGCGTGGCGTATTGATCGGCGGCTTCGTCCATGGCGGCAGCGACCTGCTTGACCAAGGCGGATCGTTGCTTGATCTCCACGGTTCCCGACCATGCCACCGGACGAATCGAGTGGCCCTGCCGAACGCCGATGACGGCTTGTTCGCAATGCCGGTTCACGAGTTCGTTTGCTATCGAGGTTGCGCACGCCGCCAACGAATTCTGAGCCAGTGCCGCGGAAAAGGCGTTCACGGTCAGCGGTTCGATGGATGTTGCTGACTCATTCGCCGTGCTTCGAGCGGCTGTGTTAAGTACGGCGGACATAAATTCCTGAAGTTGGCTCGCGATGGCCCCCCGTTGGGCCGAAGCGAGTGCATTGAGCCATTGAGCATCACGCTCTTTACCAACCGCCCGATGGCATGCCCGGACGTTATCTGCTGGTCCTGGGGTACGCGCGGACGCAAACCACGTTTTCCGCTACGGAGCTAGAGTGCGCGTGGCTCGGTTATGGAACCGAGCGCAAAAGCGCTACGCAGTTCTCGTTTCTCACTTGCAATGAATCGGCGTTTCTTGAGGGAAACTTAAGTGCCACAAAGGCGTCATGCTTGGCGGGGCGCAGTGATCGACCCTGCGCCCCGCCATATCGCGATAAGGGAAACGCTGATCAAGTCCCAAGGTCCGTGGAGTGTTCAATGGAATTGAGGGATCGGCGATTTGGGATTGAGATCCACGAATGAAGCAGCAGAGCCTATCGATGTAGGAAGATCGCGGCGCGAGTTTTCAGCGTCCGCAGGGTCGGCGCACGAGGCGCGAGCTGTTTCTGGAGCAGATGGAGCAGATCGTGCCGCGGAAGGAACTGACAGCACTGATCGAGCCGCACTACCCCAAGGCGGGTAACGGTCGGCCGCCGATTGGGCCTGGAAGTTCTGCCGGTCGTTGGAGCGGCACCGGTTGGGCGAGTCGCTGATGCAGCGGATCAACGGACATTTGAAAGCCTCTGGGGTGAAGGTCGGCACGGGCACGATCGTGGATGCGACGATCCCGGGGCGCCCTCCTCGACCAAGAACCTGACGATGGAACGCGCTACACTCCCGGCGTCCCAGGTCACTCGTACCAG
>OEIU01001744.1_pt1 | contig 13041 bp, 13 predicted proteins | sample 1539221 | NCBI WGS metagenome assembly OEIU01 (sample SAMN03792071, study PRJEB22550) | activated sludge metagenome | feature: wastewater treatment plant; material: activated sludge; isolation source: Wastewater treatment plant of a petroleum refinery complex | place: Argentina: Zarate | collected...
GCATCTGGCTGAGGGAGGGCGCAAGCCTCACCTCATCCGGGGGCATCGCCGGTGTCGCCTATGACTGGCACATCATCAACGGCGAGCACGATCGGCCGGTCGTTCTCATTCAGCCGGGGCCGTGTTGAGGATCGCAATGAACTGCGGGTGAATTCGATCGCCCATGCCTTCTTGCATTGATCGGTTTGGCGCGCATTCCTTCGCGGGAATTGCGGCCTGAATCAAAATGGATTTGCGCCATTCGGCGGATCTGGCGCTTAAAATTTCAGAATGTGATGCTAACCTCGCGTGGGCGAGAGCGTCATTTCCGGACCCACTTGTCGAGCATATCCAAAACATAGCAGACCAACCGAGTCCTGTCAAGGAAAAAATTCTTAAGCCCTTGCAAGGCGTTGGAAGCAGTCGACCGTCCGCTTCACAGTTCGGCCGCTTTTCAACGGGAAGGCGACGATATGTCTCAAGGCAGGGTTCGCGAGTGATCCATGAAGAAAATCGGTTTTTTGTCGTTCGGCCACTGGACGCCGTCGCCGCAGTCGCAGACGCGTACAGCCGCTGACGCGCTGCTGCAGTCGATCGAACTTGCGGTCGCGGCCGAACAGCTCGGCCTCGATGGCGCTTACGTTCGCGTGCATCACTTCGCGCGTCAGCTCGGCTCGCCGTTTCCGCTACTCGCGGCGATGGGCGCGAAGACCAGCCGCATCGAACTCGGCACTGCGGTGATCGACATGCGCTACGAGAATCCGCTCTACATGGCGGAGGACGCTGGCGCGGCCGATCTCATCGCCGGCGGACGCCTGCAACTCGGCATCAGCCGCGGCTCGCCCGAGCAGGTGATCGACGGCTGGCGCTATTTCGGCTATGAGCCGCAGGAAGGACAAACGGACGCCGACATGGCGCGCAAGCATGCCGAGGTGTTCCTGGAAGTGCTGCGCGGCAAGGGATTCGCCCAGCCGAACCCGCGCCCGATGTTCCCGAATCCGCCCGGCCTCCTGCGTGTCGAACCCTATTCCGAAGGATTGCGCGAGCGCATCTGGTGGGGCGCGGCCACCAATGCGACGGCGGAGTGGGCGGCGAAACTCGGCATGAACCTGCAAAGCTCGACGCTGAAATTCGACGAGGGCGGGGAGCCTTTCCATGTCCAGCAGGCGGCGCAGATCCGCGCCTTCCGCAACGCATGGAAAGAAGCCGGCCACGAACGCGAGCCGCGCGTCTCGGTCAGCCGTTCGATCTTCGCGCTGGTGGACGAACGGGACCACGCCTATTTCGGACACGACGACAGCCGGGACCATTTCGGCTATATCGAGGCCAATACGCTGGCCGTCTTCGGCCGCAGCTACGCGGCGGAGCCGGACGTGCTGGTGGAGCAGTTGAAGGAGGACGAGGCGATCGCCGAAGCCGACACGCTGCTGCTGACGGTGCCGAACCAGCTTGGCGTGGATTATAACGCCCATGTCATCGAGGCGATCCTGAAGCATGTCGCGCCGGCGCTGGGCTGGCGCTGACGGAACGCCTCAACGCAACGAAGTCGCGATCGTCCCGCCATCGACCGTCAGCACGGCGGCATTGACCTTTTCCATCAATGCAAGATGCAGGAACGTCTCGGCGACGTCGACCGAGGTGACCTCGACACCGAGCAAATTGCCGGACATGTATTCCTTCTGAGTGATGCCGCGCGCGGCGGCGCGGTCGGCGATCATCTGGTCCGTCATCAGGCCCGTGCGGATGCGGCCGGCGTTGACGCCGTTGACCCGGATGCCTTCATGGCTGTGGTCGAGCGCATATTGCTTCATCAGCGCCATGACGGCCGCCTTCGGGATGCCGTAGGGTCCGAAATTCTTGCCGGGGTTCACCGACTGGTTGGAGATGTTGAACAGTATGGTGCCGCCGCGCCCCTGACGGCGGAAGATTCTGAGCGCGGTCTGGCAGACGAGCTGATGGCCGAAGAAGTTGAGATCGAAGCTGCGCCGGAAATCGGTGAGGGATATGTCGCCTATGGCGCCCTGCGGCGCCGAGCCGGCGTTTGAGATCAGGATGTCGAGGCCTCCCAGCGCCTTTTCGAGACTGGCGAAAGCGGTTTCGACGGAGGCCGCATCGGTGACGTCGCAGATGGCGATGTGGCATCCGACTTCGTCCCGCAGCGCGTGAAGCGCCGCCGCATCGATATCCAGCGCCGCCAGCGTTGCACCGGCACGGATGAAAGTCCGCGCGATGTCACGCCCGATGCCACTGCCCGCGCCGGTCACGGCGACGAGGCGGCCTTCGAGCGGCCTGACAAGCTGGATGTCGGGAGCGGCGGCGGCATCCATGGCGTCAGGCCGCCTTCCGGACTTCGAGATCCCTGAACAGGGCGTAGGCCTGATCGGGCTTTTCGCCTTCGTGCACCACCTTTGCGAGCGCCTTCAGCATGGCCACGGGATTGGAAGACTGGAACACGTTGCGGCCCATGTCGACGCCCGCCGCGCCCTGGTCGACGGCGCGATAGGCCATCTCCAGCGCGTCGCGCTCCGGCAGCTTCTTGCCGCCCGCAATGACGATCGGCACCGGGCAGCCGAGCACGATGCGCTCGAAACCCTCGTCCACGTAATAGGACTTGACGAACTGCGCGCCGAGTTCCGCGGCGATGCGCGTGGCAAGGCCGAAATAGCGGGCGTCGCGCACCATGTCCTTGCCGACGCCGGTCACCGCCATGGTCGGGATGCCGTAGCGCGTGCCGGTGTCGATGAGCTTCACGACGTTGGCGATGGATTTGTGCTCGTATTCCGCGCCGATATAGACCTGCGCGGCCATGGCGACGGCGCCGATACGGATCGCATCGTCTATGTCCACGGCGACGAGCTCGTTCGACAGCTCCGTCAGGATGGAATTGCCGCCGGAGCAGCGCAGCACGACCGGCTTGTTCACTTCCGGCTGGATGGTGGCGCGCAGCGAGCCGCGCGTGCACATCAGCACATCGGCGTGCTCGGCGAGCGGCGCGATGCTGAGGTCGATGCGCTCCAGACCGGTCGTCGGCCCCTGGAAATAGCCGTGATCGAAGGCGAGCATGACGGTCCGGCCGCTCTTCGGGTTGAAGACGCGCGCCATGCGGGCCTTCATGCCCCAGTCATGGTGGGCAGCGCCCTTGATGTAGAAGCGGCTGGTGTCGGCCGGCTGGTCCTGGCCCCAGTCCTTGCCGTCCTTGATGTCATCGAGATCAGCCATCGGAATTCCTTTCCCGGCGGGTCCGCCGTCAGTTTCGTGCGATGAAGTCGCGCATGGCGACGAGGATGATGGAGACCGATATGGCGCCCGGATCGGGGTGGCCGATGCTGCGTTCGCCGAGCGAGCGCGCCTTGCCGGTGGTCGCGATCATGCCCTTCGTCGCCTCGACGCCGTCCAGCGCTCCTCGCGCCGCGGCGGCTGACACATCGGCGAGCGAGCCGCTAGCTGCACGCGCCGCCCGGGCTGCCGGCGCCAGCGCGTCGATGATGGTCTTCTGGCCCTCGGTGACGCCCCCGCGCTTCAGCACGGCTTCGAGCCCGCTTTCCAGAAAAGCCGCGAAGGCGTCGCCTTCGACCGCGTCCTTGCCGGCAAAAGCCTTGCCGCCGGAGCGGAACAGCGTGCCGAAGATCGCGCCGGCCGCGCCGCCCGTCTGCGACAGGACCGCCATGCCGACGGCCTTGAACGCGTCTTCGACCAACGCCGGTGGGTTGGCGTTGAGAGCCTCCTGCGCGGCCTCGAAGCCACGCCGCATGCCCGTGCCGTGATCGCCGTCGCCGATAGCAAGGTCGGCGTCGGTCAGCACGTCCGTCTGGTCGATGATCGCCTGCGCGACCGCCTTCAACATGGCGATCGAGCCTGCCGTATCGAGCGATGCCACCATGTCCAGCCTCACATGCGGGAATAGCCGACCGATTCCGCCGGCAGGTCGAGATAGTGTTTCAGTTCGTCGTCGAGCCGCATCAGCGTGATCGAGAAGCCGGCCATTTCCTGCGTCGTCACCCAGGTGCCGACGTCGGTGCGATAGACGGAGATGCCCTCGCGCTCGCAGATCTGGCGGATGCGACGATTGACGATCAGCATCTCCATCATCGTCGTCGCGCCGAGATTGTTGATCATCAGCGCAACCTCGTCGCCGCGTTTGAACGGCAGATCGGCAAGGATCTTCTCCATCATCTGGTCGGCGACGGAATCGGCCGTCGTCAGCTTCTGCCGGTAGACTCCCGCCTCGCCATGCGCGCCCATGCCGATCTCGATCTCGTCGTCGGCCAATTCGAAGGTGAGCTTGCCGGTTTCGGGGATGGAGCCGGCGGCGACCGCCACAGCCATCGAACGGATGTTGGCGACGGCCTTGCGCGCGACGCGCTCGACCTCGTCCAGGCTGTCGAGTTCGGCGGCGGCGCCACCCGTCACCTTGATGGCGTAGACGTCGCCGGCGATACCCCGGCGGTCATGCACGCGGTCCGGCGGCGCGGCGGCGACGTCGTCCGTGACGCGCACGGTGCGCACCTCGATACCCTCGTCCTCCACCAGCATCTCGGAGGCCATGTCGAAGTTCATGTTGTCGCCGGCATAATTGCCGTAGAGAAATACCACGCCCTTGCCGCGATGAACCGCCTTCGCGGCTGCGACGATGATGTCCGGCGAGGGTGCGGCGAAGACCTGGCCGCAGGCCGCGCCGTCGCCCATGTTCCTGCCGACGAAGCCGTGGAACAGCGGCTCGTGACCGCTGCCGCCGCCGATCAGGAGGCCGACCTTGGTCTCCGGCAGATCGGTGCGGACGATTGCGTTGTGACCGGGCAGTTTCGCGACGCGGCCGTCATTGGCCAGCACCAAGCCCTCGATCATCTCGGCCACGACCTTCTTGGGGTCGTTGAGTATCTTTTTTGCCGGTCGCGCCATGTTCAGTCCTCCTCCTTGATCCTGCCGTCCGGTACGTGGTCCAGCACCATGAACAAGACGACGCCCGCGAGCAGCACGGGGAATCCGAGCACGAACAGGTCATGGGTGAAGGGCTGGCAGAGCATCGCGAAGCCGATCAGGATCAGCCCGCTCGCGATGCGGTAGGCCCAGTTCTTGGTGTTCGCGTTCATGTGGTCCTCCCGTCCTGATGGGAGATGCGTCGCCCGCTTCCGGCGTCGAAAAGGAAGCCGGCTCCGGCAGGAATACGGAAGGAGCAGGCGTCGCCCTGTTCGAGCGACATGGAAAGGGGAACCACCTTGCGGAAGAAGCCGGCCGTGGTCTCGACCTGCACCGCGCGCTCGAAACCGCGATTGTCGACCGCATAGATGCTGCCCCGGCTGCCGCCCAAGGCGTCGGCCGCCTCCACCTCGATATCCTCCGGCCAGACGCCGAACAGGATCGGGCCGTCGGCGCGCGCAATAGTGCCGAAGCCGGCGAGCGGCAGGCGCTGTGCCGCGCCTTTGATAACGACGTGGCCATCCTCGATCGTGGCCTCGAGGAAAGCCATGGCCGGACTGCCGACCAGTTTTCCGACCGTGACATTCGCCGGCAGGTCATAAATCTGGTCGATGGTGCCAGACTGCTGGATTTGGCCGCCGTCGATGATGCCTATCCGATCGGCGATGGCGATCGCGCCGTGATAGTCGTGCGTCGCATAGAGCATGGTCGACCGGTGCTGCCGATGGATCTGGCGCAGTTCGGCGCGGAGACCTTCCCGCAGCTTCAGGTCGAGCGCTGATAGCGGCTCGTCGAGCAGGAAGATCTGAGGACGACGCACGAGGGCGCGGGCGATCGCCACACGCTGCCTCTCGCCGCCGGAGAGCGTGCCGACATCGCGGTCGAGCAGATGCGCTATGCGCAGAAGCTCGGCGGTGTGGCCGACGCGGCGGGCGATCTCGTCCTCCGCCTCACGATAGGCCGGCGAGCGGAGCGCGAAGGCGATGTTGTCCCTGACGTTGAGTACCGGCAGCAGGTTGAAACCCTCGAAGACGATGGCGACATCGCGGCTGGCCGGGTCGGCATCCGTCACCTCGCGGCCCGCAAGACGCACCTTGCCGGCGTCGAGTTCGATCAGGCCGGCCGAGGCGAGCAGGGTCGAGCTCTTGCCGGCGCCTGTCGGCCCGAGCAGCGCGAAGATCTCGTTGTCGTTGACCGTCAGGTCGAGGCCACGCAGGGCGCGCGCTCCGCGGTAGGACTTCTTCAATCCCTGGAGTTCGAGCATCGGAACCGCACTCATGCCGCGATCTCCCCGCTCACGCGGCGGCCGGTCGTCGCGTCGAAGAAGAGAAGGCCGCCGGGGTCGAAATGCACGCGACCTTCGGTGCCGGCGCGCGACGCCCGCTTGTCGACGCCCTGATGGATGTTGTCGCCGATGCGGAACGAGAAGAAGCGTTCGCGGCCGACGGAGAAGACATCGTCGATCGGCATGGCGACGCCGGCATCCTTGCCGTCGACCAGATGGACGTTGAGGGGTCGCATCCCGAGCTTCAAAGGCTTTCGCGATGCGAGCGCCCAGTCCGGCAGGTCGTGATGCGCGGCGGTCAGCGTCACGCCGCTGTCGCCGAGGCGCAGCCCGCCATCGACCGGCACGAGGTCGATCAGGTTCATGGACGGCGAGCCGATGAACTGGCCGGCAAAGACGTCGACGGGGTCGAAGAAGATGCGGTCGGGCTCGGAAATCTGCACGATGCGGCTGTTGTTCATGAGCACGATGCGGTCGGCGAGCGTCATCGCCCCGCGCTGGTCGTGCGTGACGTAGATGGTGGTGACGCCGAGCTGGCGCTGCAGGTGGCCGAGTTCCCAGCGCATTTCCTCGCGGAACTGCTCGTCGATGGCCGAGAGCGGTTCGTCGAGGAGCAGCACGGCCGGGTCGCGGATGACGGCGCGGGCGAGCGCCACTTTCTGGCGCGCGCCAGGCGGCAGCGCAGCCGGGTAGCGGTCTAGATCCTCGGATAGCTTGAACACGTCGGTGACCCATTCAAGCTTGCGGGCGATCTCGGCCTTGGCGACGCCGCGCGCCTTGAGCGGGAAGACGATGTTCTCGCGGATCTTCAGATGCGGGTAGAGCGACACGAACTGGAACACCATGGCGATGTTGCGCTCGCTGGCGGAAAGCTCGTTGACGCGTTTTCCGTCGAACAGCACGTCGCCGCTGGTGGCGCCCACGAGGCCGGCGATGCAGCGCAGCGTCGTCGTCTTGCCGCAGCCGGAAGGCCCGAGATAGACGACGAACTCGCCGTCCTTCACCGTCAGGCTGACGTCGTCGACCGCCTTGAAGCCGGCGAAGTCGACGGTCAGGTTCTTGAGCGAAATCTCGGCCATCAGTACTTCTCGCCCATCTTCTGCAGGTGGCGGACCAAGATCATCGACAGGCCGATGATGATGACGAGCAGGATGACCGCCAGCGCCGATGCCTCGCCCGTGTAGAAATAGCTGAAGGCGGTCTTGGCGACGGCATATGACACGGTTTCAGTACTGGAGCCCGGCCCGCCGCCCGTCAGTGCGACGAAGAGGTCGTACTGCTTGAAACTGTCGATCAGGCGCAGGATCAGCGCAATGAAGAGCACGGGAGCGGACATCGGCAGGGTGATGCGGAAGAAGCGGTAGGCAGGGCTGGCGCCGTCGACCTCGGCCGCCTCGTAGATGGTTTCCGGAATGCCGCGGAAGGCAGCCGTCGCGAGCAGGATGATGAAGGGCGTCCACATCCAGGTGTCGGCGGCGGCGGCCGCCCACAACGCCGCATTGGTCTGGCCCAGCCAGTCCACCTTCGGCAGGCCGATCGAGGAGAGCAGGAAATTCACGATACCCCACTCCGAATTCAGCATGTAGCGCCAGAGGAAGCCGACGACGACAGGCGACAGCATCATCGGCATCATCAGGAGCGTGAAGACGAGGTCGCGTCCGCGAAAGTTCTTCTGGAGCTGATAGCCGACGAAGATGCCGATCAGCATCTGCAGCGTCACGCAGATGAAGACGAATTTGCCGGTGAAGACGAAGCGCTCCCACAGTTCCGGATCGGACAGCAGGAACTCGTAATTGCGCAGGCCTATCGGCTTCATCGTCGTCTGGCGCAACGCCGAGAAGTTGAAGAACGAGTAGTAGATCAGCGAGAAGATCGGATACGCCACCATGAAGAGCAGGATGGCGAGCGTCGGCGACAGGAAGCCGAAGATCATCAGCCTGCCGGAGGAGCGGCGCCTGAGTTCGGCCTGGCGGGCGGCGTGGGTTTCGGCGGTCATGGCGATCACCTGCGTCCCAGCACGCCGAAGGTCATGCCCATCAGCAGGTGCTTTCTGATCAGATAGAAGAAGATGAGGACGGGCACGATCAACACCACGCCGGCGGCGCAGATCTGCGTCCACTCGATGCCGGTGGCGCCTGACGCGGCGGAGATCTTCACCGGCAGCGTCTTGGCCTGCGTGGTGGTGAGGATCGAGGCGAAGGCGAATTCGTTCCAGGCGAAGATGAAGCAGAAGCCGGCGGTGGCGGCGATGCCGCCTTTCACCATCGGCAGGACAAGCTTGAGGAACGCGTACATGCGCGTGTAGCCGTTGACGATGGCGATCTGCTCGACCTCCTTCGGCAAGCCGTCGAAGAAGCCATTCATGATCCAGGTGGCGAGGCCGACATTGGCGAAAATGGAGACGAGGATCAGGCCGAAGCGCGTGTCGGCGAGACCGAGCCGCGCGAACATGAGGTGATAGAAGACGAGGACGGCGACCGGCGGCAGCATTCGCGTCGACAGGACGAAGAACATGAAGTCGCCCTTGCCGATGAAATTGAAACGCGAGCAGACATAGCCGGCGAGAGTGCCGAAGAAGACGGCGAGCGCCGTGCCGCTGAACGAGACGATGATCGAGTTGACGAGCGAATCGAACACGCCGACCGACGAGGCGCTGTCCTTCGCCGCGCCGACGCCGAAAACGCTCTGATAGCCGCTCAGGTCGGGCGTGAAGAAGAGTTTCGGCGGCATGGAGAACAGGTCCATGCGGCTTTTCAGCGAAGACAGGACCAGCCAGAAGATCGGGCCGATATTATAGATGGTGTAGACGACGAGCAGGCCGAGGATCAACCAGCGCGTAGCCATGTCGACCGGCGATGTGCGAGACGTGTTCATTGGATGGCTGTCCCCGGTCGGACACCATGATGGCGATCCGGCTTCGGTCCTATCGGGCATTGAACGGATGCGCGGCGTCAAGCCGCGCATCCGCTTGTCGGCATATTATTGGACGGGAACGATGCTGTCCTGACCGACCGGCGAGATTTCCTGATCCGGCACTTCCGGGGTCTTCTCGCCGCGCTTGATCTCGTAGCCGGCGCGCTCGAGCGTACGCTCGTTCTTCTCGGCGGCGTCGGAGAGAGCCTGCTGCACCGTCTTGGTGCCGGCGGCGGCAGCCGAGACTTCCTGCTGAAGCTCATCCAGCAGCACCGGATATTCCGGCAGGTGCCAGTAGTCGTTCAGGTAGGCGAGAGCCTGCGAGAACTGCTTGTTGTAGGAGTTCAGGTTCTGCCAGTCCGGGCTTTCCAGCACGGACTTCAGTCCGGTCTGGCAGACGGCGGCGTAGCGCTTCTGCTGTTCCGGCTGGAAGTACCACTCCATGAACGCGGTGAGTTCCGGCAGCTTCTTGGAGTATTTGTTGATGCCCATGCCCTGGCCGCCGACGGAGAACTGGCGGCGGAACTTGCCGTCACGGCCGACCGCCCCCGGCAGCACGGCGAAGCCGACCTTGTCGGCGAATTTGGAGACCTTCGGGTCGGCGTTGGAGCCGTTGAAGTAGAACCACTGCATGGCCATGGCGACCTGACCCTGCTGGATCGCGGTGTTCACCTCGTCGAAGCCCCAGTTGGTCGAGCCGGGAGGGCCGAACTTGAACATGTCGACATAGAACTGCACGCCGTCCACCGAAGCGGGCGAGTCGAGATAGCCCTTCACCTCGAAGGTCTCGGGATTGTAGAGTTCGCCGCCGAAGGACCAAAGGAAGGAGTTCGACGCCGTCGTGGCGAAGTCGTAGTCGCGGCCGCCCATCTGCGCCCAGCCGTAAAGGCCCTGGTCGGGACGGGTGAAGAATTCGGCGACGTCCCTGGCTTCCTGATAGGTCTGCGGCACCGCGAGGTCGCGGCCGTATTTGGCCTTGAAGGCTTCCTGTTCCTTCGGGTCCTCGAAGAGGTCCTTGCGGTAGGTCAGGCCATAGGCGTCCTGATTGGCCGGCAGGCCGTAGAACTCGCCCGATCCGTCCGGATATTCGCCGTAACGCGACAGCGAAGCCGGCGGGAAGATGTCCGCCTTCAGGTAGCTCGACTTGTCGAAAATGTCGTTGATCTTCACGGCATGCGAGGCGAACTCGGCCGTGGACTGGCTGTCCCACATGGCGAAGTCGAAGGCATCGCCCTGGATGGCGAATTCGGACGCGATCTTGTCGTGCCACTGCGGGCCGTAGGGGACCAGCGCCGGCACGATCTTCACAGACTTGTCCGGATAGTCCTTGGCGATGTCGACCAGCGCATCGGCGCAGGTGCCGGCATGCCAGACGAACGTAAGATTGGTTTCAGCCGAAGCGGCGGTGGCTGTCAGTGCCGATCCGAGCGCAAGCGAAGACGCCATGAGACGCAGGCGCGTTCTCGTGTTCATGAGTTCCTCCAAAAGGGTTCAAGGGCGGCGCCCGCCGTACCTCCCGGCCTTCCGCTACCCATGAAGACCATATTTTCCGTTGTTATTTTTATCAAGAAAAAAGTGAATCGTACCAAAAAATTGTTAGATACTCCATCGACATGCGGGGAATGGTGCAGTCCGATGCTATTTCTGATCGCCATATCCCATTGAAATATATGCAATTCCCGCCGTAACTTCAGGGCGGCTCCGACAGTCCGAGCGGCGATATGCGGCAGGCTTGCGCCGATAAACGATTGTCGTGATTACTTTTAACATTCTTATGGTCAATGGCGATAAAAATGTTAAAAAGAGGAATGGAGCTGATGACTGTTCAGAATTCGAAGGCCGAGCGGCGGCGCGCCGAGATCATGCGCGTTCTCATGGATGGCGGTTCGGTGCAGATAAAGGACCTCGCGGAGCGGCTCGACGTCAGCCTGATGACGATCCATCGCGATCTCAACGACCTGCAGGAGCAGGGTCTCGTTCGCCGCGTGCGTGGCTCCGTCTCGGCCGAGAAGACGATGCTGTTCGAAAGCAGCTACGTCTATCGCGCGCGACAGAAGGTGGTCGAGAAACAGGCCCTGGCCAAAGCCGCCGTGGCGCATATCGAACCGGGCAACGCGATCGTCTGGGACGACAGTTCGACGACCTATCATATGTGCGATTATATCGACGCCGTGACGCCGGTGACGGTCATCACCAACGCACTGCCGGTGATGGAACGTCTGCACAACATGGCCGAGGTCGACCTGATTGCGCTCGGGGGACGCTACCATCGCGGCTATAACGGCTTTTTCGGCATGGCCTGCGAGAAAGCCATCCGGTCGTATCATGTCGATGTCGCGGTCATGTCGACGACGACGATCCGCGGCCTCTCGCTATACACGCAGGACGAGCACGTCGTGCGCACCAAGCAGGCCATGATGGAGATCGCGCGCCGCAAGATCCTGCTCGTCGACGACAGCAAGTTTCATTTTACCGCCTTGATCCATGTCGCGGATCTTACGGACTTCGATCTGGTCCTGATGACACGCTCGGTCGACGAGGCAACCCAACAGCGCCTGCGCGAGGGAGGCGTCCGCTTCGAACTCGTCTAGCGAAGAGGTCATTTGGGTCGAACAAGCTGATCCAAGCCGCTCGAAGCGAACCATTCGGGGACAAGGCGACGCACAGGCCACCTTGTCTCTTAGATCGAACAGGCAAATGCGCCAACTACGTCGCAAATGCAGGATATGCTTTGCCAGAGCGTGAAAAGGCTCGGCGTCAGTTACGTTCAGGCAGCCTCGTCCTGCTCGGCTTCCTCGTTGTCCGCCTTCGCGCCGCGCTTCGGACCCTTGTTGAGGTTGGTCTCGATCAGGCGAACCGCTTCGGTCTCGGACATACGGTTTACCGCCGCGATCTCACGCGCCATGCGGTCGAGCGCCGCCTCATAGAGCTGGCGTTCCGAATAGGACTGCTCCGGCTGGTTGTCGGCGCGATAGAGGTCGCGCACGACTTCCGAGATCTGGATCAGGTCGCCGGAATTGATCTTCGCATCGTATTCCTGGGCGCGGCGCGACCACATGGTGCGCTTGATCCGCGCGCGACCCTGGACGACCTTGAGCGCACGCTCGACATAGTCGGTCTCGGAAAGCTTGCGCATGCCGATGGAAGTCGCCTTCGCCACCGGCACCTTGAGGCGCATCTTGTCCTTCTGGAAGTCGATCACGAAGAGTTCGAGCTTGTGTCCGGCCACTTCCTGCTCGTCGATTGCGACGATCTGCCCCACGCCATGGGCCGGGTATACGATGAACTCGCCTGTCTTGAAGCCATTGCGGCCTGCCGACTTCTTCTGCTGGGGGGTAGTTGCCATTACGCCCATTACTCCTTCGTGTGTCGCCGGCCAGACGGCCGGACGTCTGAGACGGCCCTTGGGACCGCATGCGCGCCGGTAGGGTATCCGCAATTCGGTGCCGACGAGAGCAGACATGCGGGACGACCGCGTTGCCGGCTCAAGCTGACCTGATCCGATGAGTGAAGGACACCTTTCAGAGATGAAGCAAAGCCGCCCTAGGTTGACGCTGTGCCACCGGCATGTGGAGAGAGTCGTACCACAAAAATGCGACAGAATCAACAATTTGCTGCGAACGCGAACAAACCGCGCACTGTCAACCCACTTGACAGGCTAAAATTCCGGCAATGACGGCGGCGGACCCTAGCGCCGCTTCAATCGCCTTCGCCGGGCTCCGGCGAGAAGAACTTATCATATTTGCCCTCGACGCCGTCGAACTCCTTGGCGTCGGCAGGCGGCTCCTTCTTGGTGGTTATGTTCGGCCATTTGTCGGCGAAGTCGGCATTGATCTTCAGCCATGCGTCGAGACCTGACTCCGTGTCCGGCTTGATCGCCTCGGCCGGGCATTCCGGCTCGCACACGCCGCAGTCGATGCATTCATCCGGATGGATGACCAGCATGT
>OEIU01001745.1_pt1 | contig 13038 bp, 9 predicted proteins | sample 1539221 | NCBI WGS metagenome assembly OEIU01 (sample SAMN03792071, study PRJEB22550) | activated sludge metagenome | feature: wastewater treatment plant; material: activated sludge; isolation source: Wastewater treatment plant of a petroleum refinery complex | place: Argentina: Zarate | collected...
CGGATCAGCACGAAGTTCGTGCTGCTCGGCACGACATTATAGCCGGTCGCTCGCAGGCGATCCGCGAAGCGGTCGCGAATGGCTGCCGTACGGGTGACGGTCAGACGCATGTAGTCCCGGTCTTCGAGCGCCGCCACCGCCATGGCGAGGCTGACGACGGTCACGTTGTTGGAGTTCTGCAGCTTGCGCACCTGGGCCGCCACCGGAGGCGGAAATAAACCCCAGCCGATCCGTGCACCGGCAAGCCCATAGGCCTTCGACAGTGTGCGCAGGACGACCGTGTTGCCCTCCCCGACCAGATCGAAAATCGACCGGGGGTCCTGTTCGTCGAACTCGCCATACGCCTGATCGACGATCAGGAGGATATCCGGCCTCAGAGCGGCGCGCAGGCGCAGAATCTCACTGTTGGCGATGCGGGTTCCTGTCGGATTGCCGGGATTGCACAGGAAAGCGACCCGTGTTGCCGGCGTGACGGCGGCCAGCATATTGTCGATTGAAACGACGAAGTCTGTCTCGGCCGCCTTGACAAAGATCGCGCCGGCCTGCGCCGTTGCGGCGGCGGCGAAATTATAGGCGTAGCTGGTCGCGAGAACCTCGCCGCCCTCATGCGCGAAGGCGCGGATCGTGCAGGCGATCAGATCCATCGAGCCATTGCCGCACAGGATGAGATCGCGGTCCACATTGTAGGCGGCAGCCAGCGTATTGCGTAGAACGGTCCAGTCCGGATCGGGATAGAGAGGGCTGCGGGCGGCCGCTTCCTGGCCAGCCGCGATCGCATGGGGACTCGGCGGAAATGCGCTCTCGTTCTGGGCAAGCGTCGGCACGTCATGCCCGCCGAGATCCGCGAGGGCAAAGGCGGACATGGCTTCGATACGAGCGAAAGCTCTGATGTTCATAACAGGTCCTGACCTTCCGGACGCAAAACCGCTTCACACTTTTGCTGGAAATGCTCTAGATCCGTCATTCCCCCAAACGGGCCCGAGCGAAACGCTTGTGGCAGGCTACGGCCGGTCAGCCGGCCCGCAAGAAAAATCTGATCGCGCAAAGGCATTGCGATTTTAGCCCTCGGTTGAAGAAGCGCGTCTTGGCCGAAGGGTGAACGAAGGCTCAGCCCTCAAAAAATTCGCGACGGCAGCAATGTTTTCATTTGAAATTGCGATATGAAAGGCGATTAAAATCGAAAATCAAGATACTTGGCGATGAATCTCGATGCGATCCGCAGCTTCCTCCACGTTAGCGAGACTGGCAGCTTTAGCGTTGCCGCGCAACGGCTGGGCGTGATGCAATCGACGATCAGCGGCCGTATCCAGGCGCTGGAAGAAGAACTGGGCTGTCTTCTCTTCAGTCGTGGCCGCGGCGGCGCGGAACTGACGCCGGCAGGCTACGATTTTCGTGTGCACGCCGAGCAGATCGTCCAGAGCTGGGATCAATCGCGCCATCAGATCGCGTTGCCGGAAGGCTACAAGGCCACGTTCCGCTTCGGGGGGCCGGTCTCGCTTCAGGACGAGCTCAATCTGGCCTGGGTGCTCTGGATGAAGAAGCACGCAGCGCATGTCGCACTGCAACTTGAGGCCGGTACGTCGGACGCGCTGATCGAAAGCCTGTCGGCCCGGCGTCTGGATGCCGCCATCATGTATCTGCCACGCCAGAGGCCGAGCCTGATCGTGGAGGAACTGCTCAAGGAAAAGCTGGTTCTGGTCAGGCATCCGGAACTGACCGGTCACTGGCAAGACGCGTTTGTAATGGTGCATTGGGGGCACGAGTTCCGGGTGGAGTTCGCCCGGGCCTTCCCCAAGGTGCCCACACCGACCGTCTCCGTCGGCCTCGGCGCCCTCGGGCTGCAATATGTGCTGGCGCTGAAGGGTGCCGCCTATCTGCCGCTATCGCTGGCCGGACCTCTGCTCGCCGATCATCGCCTCGAACAGGTCGATGGCGCTCCCGTTTTCCAACGACCGGTCTATCTCGTCTATCCGACGCAGAAACGGGACGCGGAACTGCTCGACCTCGCCCTTTCCGGCCTGCGAAAGGTGGCGATGGAACAGACCAGGCCGAAACGCAGTCAATAGGGCAGGGCATATGCGCCACGATCTGATCATCTACGGCGGCACGGTTGTCGACGGCAGCGGCTCCGCGCGGTTTGCGGCCGATGTCGGCATCGCCGGCGGTTTGATCGCGGCAATCGGCGATCTGGCCGGAGACAATGCGGACATGCGCATCGATGCCACGGGCAAGATCGTCGCGCCGGGCTTCATCGACGTCCATACCCATGACGATGGCGCCCTGCTGGTGGTGGACGGCATGGACCCGAAGATCAGCCAGGGTGTGACCACCGTCGTGGCCGGAAACTGCGGTATCAGCCTCGCGCCGTTGCTGCTCGACCGGACGCCTCCGCCGCCTCTCACGCTGGTCGGCGGGCGGGAGAATTTCCGCTTCGATCGTTTCGCAGACTATGTCGCCGAGCTTGAAAGGCTTGGCACGGCGACGAACGCAGCGCTCCTGGTGGGGCACACGACGCTGCGCCAGCGTGCAATGCCGACGCTCGACCGGGCCGCGAACGGCGAGGAGATCGCGCTCATGGAAAAGGAGGTGCGGGCGGCGATGGCCGAGGGGGCTTTCGGCCTCAGCACCGGCCTTGACTACGCGCCCGCGGTCGCTTCCTCGACGGAAGAGGTCAAGGTTCTCGCTCGTGCCGCCGCCGATCTCGGCGGTATCTATGTGACGCATACGCGCAACTATTTCGACAAGCTCGAAGACGCGCTGGAAGAGGCGTTCGACATCGCTGCCGAGGCGGATACGAAGCTTGTGATCTCGCACCATCAGGCGACGGGCCGCGAGAATTTCGGCAAGAGCAGGCCGACATTGGCGAGGATCGACCAGATGCGCGAGACGCTCGACGTCACACTGGACTGCTATCCATACGCGGCCTCGTCGACCGTGCTGAAGCTGGAGCGCTGCGACATCGGCCTGCGCGTGCTGATCACATGGTCCGACCCGCATCCGGAGATGGCGAACCGCGAGATCAGCGATATCGCCAGTGAATGGAATTGCAGCGAGCGGGAGGCGGCACGACGCCTCCTGCCGGCAGGAGCCGTCTATTTCCAGCTCGATGAGAGCGATGTACAGCAGATCCTTGCCTATCCGCAGACCATGATAGGCTCGGATGGCCTGCCGCACGACAAGCATCCGCATCCGAGGCTCTGGGGCACGTTCCCGCGCGTGCTGGGGCACTACAGCCGCGATCTCGGACTGTTCCCGCTCGAAGAGGCTGTCTTCAAGATGAGCGGCCTGCCTGCCCGCGAGTTCGGACTTTCCGGGCGCGGCACGCTTGCCGCTGGCAACTTCGCCGACATCGCCATCTTCGATCCGAACGAGGTGCTGGACCGCGCGACCTACGAGGAACCGATCCGGGCATCTGCGGGCATCGAGCATGTCCTTGTCAACGGACAGACTGTGTGGAGCGAGGGCAGGTCAACAGGCCTGCGCCCCGGCAAAGTCCTGCGGCGCGCCACCACAAGCAGAAGCAGGCCGGTGCGGCTTGCCTGCGGCTGCTGCTGAGAGGTCGGCTTCAGAGACTGTCGTAGAGCCGGTCGATGGTCGCGAGCGTATAGGGAAGGCCGATCGGCCGCGCGCACTTCCAGCTCTTGAACGTCTCCCCCGCGAGAGCCTTGCAGGCCTCGGAGGCGTCGAGCACGCCGCCGCCATAGAGCCGGTTGGCCATGTCGAGCATCCCGACGCGGTGCATCGTGTCGGTGGCGCTGCCGCAGGCATCTTTCACCAGCCAGACGTGGTAGCCGGCATAGACCGCATCGAACACGCTCGCGCGCACACAACTGTCGGTCCAGATGCCGGTGACGAGCAGGTGGCGCGCGCCGAGCCGCTCCAGCGTTCCGGCGAGTTCCGTGCCCTGAAACGCGCTCGGCCAGCGCTTGCGGATCACCGCCTCGCCGGGTTCGGGCGCGACCTCGTGGCAGATATCCGCCCCCTCGCTACCCGCTGCCGCATAGCGCAGATCTTCCGTCAGCGTCTCGTTCAGGAGCGCGTAGTTGCCGCGTTCATGCGCTTCGATCCAGGCCTGGATATGAATGACGGGCACCTTCGCGCGACGCGCGGCATTTATGACGAGCGCTGCGTTGCCCAGGATGCGCTCGTAATTCTCCACGGGATAAGTCTCGCCGGCGCGGGACTCGTTCTGGAAATCGATGGCCAGGACAGCCGTTTCGCCAATGTTCATGTCGATCTTTCTCGATCTGATGGGTCGGTATCGAAATTCGTCACGAATTCGAGGAGCAGGTGCACCGCCACGTCCAGATCGGCAAGATCAAGGCTCTCGTGAGGATTGTGGCTGCCGTTCTCGTTGCGGACGAACAGCATCGCGCTCGCAATGCCGGCTTCGGCGAAGGCGGCCGCATCGTGGCCCGCACCGCTCGAAAGGCGGGGGAGGTCGAGCCCGAGCCCTTGTGCCGAATGCTCGAACCTCATGACGAGGTCGCCATCCATGATGGCCGGCGCCCATGTGAAGGGAGCGTCGAATTCGAACCGGACGCCGCGCGTTGCCTCAATCTCGTTGCAGAGCGTTGCGAGCGAAGCGGCAATCTTGTCCAGTATTGCCTGAGAGGGGCTGCGGACGTCGAGCGTGAAGCCGATTTCGCCGAGCACGCGGCTCCCGCCATGCTGTGTCGGATCGGATTCGACACGTCCGAATGTGATCGTGACATCCTCGTTTGCCGCTTCCAGCCCATCCCAAAGCAGCTCCAGCCCTTGCACGAGATCGGCGAAGCCGAGCACGGCGTCCCGCCGCGAAAAGCGCGGTTCGGCGCCGGAATGCGCATAAGCACCGAAACAGCGGGCATTGACGTGGCGAAAGCCGCCATTGATCGCGGTGACGAACGCAGCGGACCTGTTGCGTTTCACCAGCCGCGGCCCCTGCTCGATATGGACCTCGATGAAGGCGCGGATGCGCATCGCCTCGATCTCGGGCCGGCCCTTGCGGACGGCATCGGGATCGAAGCCGGCTTCCTTCATATGGTCGGACAATGTGCGGCCGGTGTCGGATCGGCGTGCGTCAAGCGCCTCGGCCGGCAGCAGGCCGAGCGCGGCCATGCTGCCCGGATAGGAGAGCGGGAACCACGCCGCTTCCTCGGCCCGGGTGACCATCACCGTCAGATCGCGGCGCAGCGATGTTTTGCGCGCGACGATCTCAGCCATGGCGGCGAGACCGGCCACGACGCCGGCCGCGCCATCGAAATTGCCGCCATGCGGCACGCTGTCGAGATGCGATCCGATATAGAGCGCGGGCAATCGCGGTTCAGCGCCATGGAGCGTCAGGTAGAGATTGCCGGCGGCGTCAGTGGCTGCGACGGCACCAAGTGCCTCGGCCTCGGCCCGCGCCAGATCGTGCGCAAACTGTTCTCCCGGCCCGTAGGCGGCCCGTGTCACGCCCGGCGGATCAGCGCTTTCCTCGGCGAGGCGCTGGAGCATGCGGCGGGCGAGGATCGCGCCTTCAGACAGGGCTTTCATGGGTGCTCAAAGGACGGGTCCGGCCTGCTCCGCGATCAGCCGATACTGATCGGGTCGCCGGTAAAGCGCGAAATCGAAATTCACCTTTCTGCAAGCATCGATCAGGCCGAGGTCAGCGCGGTGGACGATGACTTCGTCGTCGATCGACATGGCTTGCGCGGCTATCTCCCCGGTCGGGGCGATGATGCACGAGCCGCCGATAAGCGCCTGACCGTCCTCGACCCCTGCCTTGGCCGCTGCCGCGACCCAGATCGTGTTCTGATACGCGCCAGCCTGCATGGGCAAATGGTTGTGGAACATGCGCAAGTGCCCGAACTGCGGCGCTTCGGCCAGAATAGCCGGCGTGTTGTAGCCGATGAGGGCCACCTGCGCGCCATTGAGGCAAAGCATGCGGTAGGTCTCCGGCCAACGGCGATCGTTGCAGAGCGCCAGTCCGACGCGGGTTCCATGAAAGTCGAAGACGGGAAAGCCGAGATTGCCGGGCTCGAAGTAGAGGCGTTCGAGATGGACCGTCGTGCCGTCCTGAGGCTCGGCCGAGCCGGGCAGGTGAACCTTGCGATAGCGCCCGATGAAACTGCCGTCCTTGCCGACCAGATCCATAGTGTTGAAGCGGCGGGTCGTGCCGTCCTTGCGCTCCAGTTCGGAATAGCCGAGGGCAAATCCGATACCGAGCTTTGCGGCGGCCTCGTAGAGGCGCTTCGTCTCGGGACCGGGCATCGCTTCCTCGAAGAAGGAGTCGATTTCCCCGGCGTCGTGGAGACGCCAGCGCGGAAAAAAAGTGGTCAGCGCCATTTCGGGGAAGACTGCAAGGTCTGCCCCGGCCGTCGCTGCCATCTCCAGCATATGGACGAGACGGCCAACGGCTTCCGCGCGGCTTGCGCTGCGCTGGATCGGCCCGGTCTGGCAGGCGGCCAAAGTCAGGAATCGCGCCATGGAGTGGTTTCCTCGATAGGCTTCTTGAATTGCTGTGTGTCGACTGTCTTGCGCGCGACCAGGCGCCCGAAACCCGGGCGGGCGCGCAAGGAAAGTTCCTGTATGACGGGCACGCCGCGCACGAGCACGGTGACGGGCTTGCCGGCCACGTTCATTCCTTCGAACGGCGTGAAGTCGACGCGCGAATGAAGCGCCGGTTGCGTGATGCGCCATTCAAGGCGCGGGTCCCAGACGGCAAGGTCGGCATCAAGTCCAGGCTCGATGCGCCCCTTGACGTGAGCGAGGCCATAGATTTCCGCAGCCTTGCGCGCGGTGAGATCAAGATAGCGGTCGAGCGAAATCCGGCCGGCGAGCAATCCTTCCGAGAACAGGAGCGGCAGCCGCGTCTCGATGCCGGGCACTCCGGCAACGGTCTTGTGGAACACGTGCGGGGCCACCCCGACCTTCTCGGCGAGGTAGTAGGGTGAGTGGTCGGAGGACCAGAGGTCGATCTCGCCGTCGGCTAGGGCCTGCCAGAGATACGCCTGATCCGCGCGGGAACGTGGCGGAGGCGAGAACATGTATTGCGCTGCTTCGAGCGGTGGCCGGTCGAGATCCGATGCGGAGAGGAAGAGATATTGCGGGCAGGTCTCGGCGAGAACGTCCGCGCCGCGCAAACGACCGCGCACGATTTCCTTCGCCGATTGTGCGCCTGAAACGTGGACGATGGTGATGCGCGCGCCGGTGAGTTCGGCGAAGGCGACGGCGCGATGCGTTGCCTCCCGCTCCAGCACCGCGTTGTGCGCCACCGTGTGGTAGCGCATGTCGGTCAGGCCACGGGCGACCAGAAGGTCTCGGGTGCGGCGAATACCGGCATCGTTCTCGGCATGGATCATGACAAGCATGCCATGACGCCTGGCGGTATCCATGACAGCGAGCAGAAGATCGTCGCTGACGGCGAAACCGGCATAGCTCATGAAGACCTTGACGGAACTGACGCCTGACCCGGCCAGCCGCGCAAATTGCCTGTCAAGATCGGCGCCGGTTTCCATGGTGACGACGCCATGCAGCCCATAGTCGATGACCGAACGTCCGGCAGCACAGCCCAGCGCGCGTTCGAGCGCCTGCAGCGACGTTATACCAGGACCGGGTATGGCGAAGGGCACGATGCAGGTTGTGCCGCCGAAGGCGGCGGAGATGGAGCCAGACTCGAAATCATCTGCGGTTGTCGCACCGCCCCAGGATGGCTGGTCCAGATGGCAATGCGTGTCGATGCCACCCGGAAGCACGCAGCGGTCGCGTGCGTCGATCGTCTCCCGCCCATCGAGATCACTGCCGAAGGCCGCTATTTTTCCGTCGTCGATGCCGACATCGCATTCGCGCCAGCTGTCGTCCAACGCAACACGTCCGCCCCTGATGACCATATCATGCGTCATGCGGGGGGCTCGTGGACGGGAGCCGCGGGAATGTCGATGACGGGCGGCATTGCCAGCAGCCGCTCGCGTGGCAGATGGCAGGCGATTGTGTGCATCTCGGAAAAGGCCTGCACCGGCGGCCGGATGTTGGCGCAGGTCTCGCCGAGCGAATAGAGGCAGCGCGTCGAGAAGGGGCAGCCGGCCGGCGGGGAGGACGGCGAGGGTATCTCGCCCGACAGCACGATCTTGCGCTTGCGCACGCGGGAGTCGGCGATGGGAACAGCCGACAGCAGCGCTTCGGTATAGGGATGATAGGGCGCGGTGAAAACCTCGTCGGCGCGGCCCTGTTCCATGACGCGGCCGAGATACATGACGACCACCCGGTCGGCGAGATAGCGCACCACCGACAGATCATGGCTGATGAAAAGCAGCGTGGTCTTCTCCGTGCGCTGGATATCCATCAGCAGTTCGGTCACGGCAGCCTGGACGGAGACATCGAGCGCGGAAACCGGCTCGTCGGCAACCACGACGGCGGGGTTGCCAGCAAAGGCGCGGGCGATGCCGACGCGCTGCTTCTGGCCGCCAGAAAGCTGGCGAGGGCGGCGGCGCGCGAAATCGTGCGGGAGCTTGACGAGATCGAGCAGTTCCAGAACGCGTTTCCGGATCGCCTCTTCCCCGCTGGCCGTGCCGAATTTGCGAATGACGCGGGCGATCTGCGCTCCGACGGAATGGCTGGGATTCAGCGTGTCGAACGGGTTCTGGAAGATCATCTGCAGGTTGCGGATCGTCTTTCTGTTCCGCTTTCCGACCGGCAGCTGCGCCAGTTCCAGATCCGCGAGCCTGATCGAACCTTCGCTGGCGGTCTCCAGCCCCATCAGGATTTTCGCGATCGTCGACTTGCCGCAGCCGGATTCGCCGACGATGGCGACGGTTTCCGCGACCCTGGCGTCGAAGGTCACGTCGTCGTTGGCGCGCACCTTGCCGAAGGACTTTCCAAGGTTGCGGACGTCGATCGCGGTTTCGCCAAGGGCGAGGGGCTCATGCTCCATCACCTTGGAGTGTTCGCCGTTCCAATCGATCTCGCCGACCCGCAGACAGCGCGACAGGCGCGCCGAAGGCGGCGCGGGATCGACCATGGGCACCGGCCCCTGGTCGCAGCGTCCCGCCACGAAGAATTCGCAGCGTGGCCCGAAGAAACAGCCTCGCGGCCGGTCGTTGGGGGCGGGAATCTGGCCGGGAATGGCAACCAGCGGCCGGCTGTTCTTGTCCGCTCCCGGCAAGGGGATGGAAGCGAACAGGCCGCGCGTATAGGGGTGCCGCACGGCCGCGAAAACCTCGGGCACGGGACCGTTCTCCACGGCCTCTCCGGAATACATCACCGTGATGGTGTCGCATGTCTCCCGGATCAGGCCGAGATTGTGCGAGACGTAGAGCATCGCGGTGCCGTACTGGCGCGAGATGTCGGCGATCAGGTCGACGATGCCGGATTCGATGGTGACGTCGAGCGCGGTGGTCGGCTCGTCGAGCAGAAGCACCTTCGGATTCGAAAGCAGCGCCATCGCGATGACGACGCGCTGCTGCTGGCCGCCCGAGATCTGGTGGGGATAGGAGCGCATGATGCGGTCGACATCGGCCAGGCGAACCCGTTCCAGCATGGCGCGCGCCTGCGCCAGTGCCTCCCGACGGTCGGCGCTGCTGTGGAAGATCGGAACCTCGGCAAGCTGGCCGCCGATCGGCATGGCCGGGTTCAGCGAGGCCATCGGCTCCTGATAGACCATGGCGATCTCGGCGCCGCGAATGCGCCGCAGCTCCTCGCCGCTCATGCCTAGAATGTCCCGGCCCTCGAAGAGGATTTGCCCCTTCACGATACGGCCGTTCTTGCCGAGATAGCGCATGACGGCGAGGGCGATCGTGGACTTGCCGCAGCCGGACTCGCCGACCAGCCCGTGCGCCTCGCCGGGCATCAGCTTCAGGTTGAAGTCGACCACCGCCGGCACCTCGCCGGCGCGGGTGAAATAGGAAATCGAAACGTCACGACATTCCAGTATGGGTGTGCGCTGATCGACGGTATGGGAGGCGGGCGCTTCCATCGATCAGTCCCTCAGGCTCATTTCCCGCAGGCCGTCGGCCATGAGGTTGAAACCCAGGATCAGGCTGGAAACGGCGATCGCCGGCACGATGATCATGTAGGCGAACTTCCAGACAAGGGCCGCCGTCGCGGCCTCCTTGATCATCAATCCCCAGTCGGGATCGGGTGGTTGCAGGCCGAGGCCGAGAAAAGTCAGCGTCGTGATGGCGACTGTCGTGTAGCCGAGCCTGAGGCATGCATCGACGATGATGGGTCCACGTACATTTGGGAGGATCTCGACGAGCATGATGCGGATCGGGTGTTCGCCCCGGGTCTGCGCGGCGAAGATGTAGTCGCGCGTTCGGGTATCGAGCGTCAGGCCGCGCACGATGCGCATGATGCCCGGCGCGGACGACGCCGTCACCGCGACGACGATGTTGAAACCGCTCTGTCCGAGATAGTTGAGGATCAGGATGAGCAGCACCATCACCGGGAAGGCAAGCAGGATGTTGCTGATGAAGGAGATGATCTCGTCCCACCAGCCGCCGAGATAGCCTGCCATCAACCCGAACGCGGCGCCGATGATATAGGCGATGGCTGTCGCGCTGATGCCCCAGACCAGCACGCGCTGGCAGCCCCAGATGGTGCGGGCCAGCACGTCGCGGCCACGCATGTCCGCCCCGAGCAGGAACGTCACGCCATTCTTGACTGTGCCCGGCGCGGCATAGGGCGCGATCGGCTTGTTGGGGTCGAGGATCGGGAGATACGGCGCGGTGACGGCCATAAGCAGCCAGAAGAAGACCAGCGTCGCGCCGATGACGGCAATGCGAGACTCGCGCCAGGACCTGAGCGCCATGACGTAGAGCAGGATCACCGCAGGAGTCGCGGGGACAAGCACATAGGATTGCGCGGCGCCGAGCGAGCGGCCGAACATCACATAAGCCAGCAGCGGCAGGTAGATGAGCGCGATCAGCACCGCGATGCCGCGCGGCGTGGAAAGCCGCTGCAAAATCGAGGACCGATCGCCGGCTGTTCCGAAGTCGGTCGCGGCGGTCATGCGAAACGCACCCGCGGATTGAGGAACATGTAGCCCAGGTCCGACAGCAGCTGCGACATCACGGCGACGGCGACGGCAACCATCGTGGCAGCCTGCACTACCGCGATATCGCCGAACACGGCGGCATCGTAGAGCATGCTGCCGAAACCGGCGTACTGGAAGAAGACTTCGACGACGACCACCTGCGAGAGCAGCCAGTTGAGCTGCAGGAAGATCAGCGTGAACGGCACGATGAGCGCGTTGCGGAGCGCGTGCTTCAGGATCACACGCCCGCGAGGCAGGCCCTTCAGGACCGCGGTGCGGATGTAGTGGGAGGTCATCACCTCGGCCATCGAGGCACGCGTCATGCGCACCACATAGCCGATGTCGTAGACGAGCAGGGTGAGCACCGGCAGCACCATTTCCTTCCAGGTGAAGCCGCCGATCATAGCCGATTTGGTCGGCACCCAGCCCAACCCGAGCGCGAGCACGACCGTCAGAAGGACCGCCGTGGCGATCTGTGGGATCGACGTGGTGAGGACCGCGCCGAAAGAGATGACGCGGTCGAGCAGCGAGCCTTCGTCCATGCCTGCCAGCACGCCCAGCGTCAGCGAGATGGGGATCATGAAGAGGAAGACGGCGAAGGCGAGGACGGCGGTGTTCTGCAGCCGCTCGGAAAGCAAAGTGCCCACCGGGGTGCTCTTCTCCATCGATTGGCCGAGTTCGCCCTGGGCGACATTGCCGATCCACTCGACGTAGCGTTTGAGGAAGGGTTCATTGAGCCCTTTCTTGTCCAGCCACGCCTGATAGTCCTGTTCCGACAAGGTGGCGACGCCGAAACCTCCCAGTTCCGACACGGCAATGCGCCGCCGGAACTGGTCGCTGTCGAACACGGCGAACAGGATCAGCGAGACGGTCGCCATGATCAGAATCATCTGGGCGACGCGACGAAAAACAAGTTTAAGCATTCAACCCGCTACCCGCCCGTCGGTGCCGGGCGGCGAAACCGAATCCCATGGCTGCGGACGGCAGGCCAACTATAAGGCCTGCCGTCCAGGCTCTGTGGTTCAAGTTTCCATCCACGCCTTGGTGAGCTGCATCTGCCTTGCCGGATGCGGCTCGTAGCCATGTACCCTGGCGGTTGCGAGATTGTAGACGGGCCGCCAGAGCGGCTGCACCATGACAGCAGCGTCCTGCAGGATTTTCTCGACCTTCTCCATCTTCGCCTTGCGTTCGTTTGCGTCGAGCGTCGCCTCGGCTTCGGCGAGCGCCTTGTCGAACTCCGGGTCGGAGAAGTGGGTTTCGTTCCACGGAACGCCGGTGCGATAGGCCTGCGCCAGCGTCATGGTGCCGAGCGGACGATGCGCCCAGGAGGTCGCGCCAAACGGCGTCTTGTCCCAGATCTCCCAGAATTTCGTCGTCGGCATGACATTGACGGCGAGATTGATGCCGACCTGCTGAAGCTGATCGCGCAACGCCTCGCACACGGCCTGGTGCCACGGTCCGTCGGTATTGCCGACGTCGATCGTCAGGTCGAGGCCATCGGCATAGCCGGCCTCGGCGAGAAGCGCCTTGGCTCCTTCGATGTCCTGAGCGAGTTCCGGCAGCGGAAAATGCTCGGGCTGCACGGGGCTGACATGATAGTTGTAGGCAACTCCCCCGCCTTCCGGGAACACGAGGTTCTTGATCGCGGCATTGTCGACGGCCTTCACGATCGCCTGGCGCACGCGGATATCGTCGAACGGCTTCTGATCAACCTGCATGCGGCAGCAGAGCGTCTGCGCGGTCTCCACGGACTTGATCTGCGCGCCTTCGATCGTGCGTGCCAGTTCCAGCTGATCCACGGTTAGTTCGTAGATCATGTCGACGCTGCCGGAGGCGACCGCCGCGGGCTGGTTGTCCTGATCGTAATTGTAGAACTGGATCTCATCGAGATAGACGTCGCCGCCCCAATATTTCAGGTCCTTGCCGTCGGTGGTCTTGGTTATGCGCTTCAGGATGCAGCGCTCGCCGACCTTCAGTTCCGCCAGCGTATAGGGGCCGGTTCCGATCGGGTTGTCCGGGAAAGGCGCCTTGAAGGAGGGATGCGC
>OEIU01001746.1_pt1 | contig 13034 bp, 12 predicted proteins | sample 1539221 | NCBI WGS metagenome assembly OEIU01 (sample SAMN03792071, study PRJEB22550) | activated sludge metagenome | feature: wastewater treatment plant; material: activated sludge; isolation source: Wastewater treatment plant of a petroleum refinery complex | place: Argentina: Zarate | collected...
TCCGCTCTTCCGCCGGGGGGGGGTGGCCGCGTCCCCCCCCCGGGGGGGGGGAGGGCCCGGAGCCGGCGCGCACCTTGCAGGCGCCGCAGCCGCCGTTGCGGCAACCGACCGGGATGCCTTTCTTGCCCAGCGACTCCATCCCCGCGAGCAGCGAGCGATCATCGGCACACTGGTAGCTGTCGCCGCTGTCCTCGATCCGCACCTCGTAGCGCACCATCGCGTCCCCCCTCCTGCGTACGATAGGCCCCGCTCTCGATACAGTCCAATACCACTTTAGGCCGTCGTGATACCTTAAGGGTATGGAGTCGACGAAAGGAGCGGCGATGGATCTGCGCGAGATGCGGTACTTCCTGGCCGTCGCCGAAGAGCGTCATTTCGGGCGCGCAGCCGAGCGCCTGCACATCGCCCAGCCCCCGCTGTCGCGCCAGATCAAGGCGATCGAAGACCGGCTCGACGCCCAGTTGTTCATCCGCACGCCGAAGGGCGTGGAGCTGACGGCGGCCGGCCAGACCCTGCTCGACGAGGTGCCCAATCTGCTGGCGCTCGCGCAGCGCGCGCTCGAACGCACTCAGCTCGCGGCCCAGGGCAACATCGGCCGCCTCGACGTGGGGCTGTTCGGCTCGGGCGTGCTCGACGTCATTCCGCGCATGCTCGCCCGGTTCCATGCCGAGCGTCCCGAGGTCCGGATCGTGCTGCACAACCTCACGAAGGCGGAGCAGTTGCAGGCGCTGCGCGAACGCCGGCTTTCGATCGGGTTCAACCGGCTGGTTCCCCAGGACCCGGAACTGGTCATCGAGAACGTCCTGCGCGAGCGGCTCTTCGTGGCGGCGCACGAGTCGCATCCGCTCGCCGCAAGGAAGCGCGTGCCGATCGACGCACTCAGCGACCTGCCGCTGATCCTGTATCCGAACGTCCCGATGCACGGGCTCGCGCAGGAGGTGCTCAACGCGATGCGGCGGGAAGGCGCGCGCCCCTGCGTCGAGCAGGAGGTGGAGGACGTGCTGACCGCGATCGCGCTGGTCGCGGGAGGCTTCGGCGTCGCGGTCACGACGCAGTCGGCGACCAGCCTGCGGCTGCCGGGCGTCGTGTTCCGGCCGCTGGACAGCAAGACGTTGCGCGACCTCGAACTGAGCTGCCTGTACCGGCGGGGCGATCCGTCGCCGGTGCTGCAGGCATTCCTCGACGTGGTCCGCCGCTTCGCGCGCGAGCGGAAGGATGGCGGCGGCGCGTGAACGTCCGGCGGCGCCACCCGGCCCGGGCCGGGCATGCCGCCCCGGCGCCTCAGATTCCGTGCGAACGGATTCCCAGGGCGTCTCGAGCCAGATACACCGGATCGAACCGATCCCTTCGTCCCGTTATCGCCGGCGCCGGACCTTCGATTTCCTGCGCCGATACCTCGACCAGCTTGCGCCAGTCCTGAACCAGCGTCCGCTCCGCCACGCGCCAGCGCCCCGCCCGGCGCTCGAAGCGATCGACGAATCGCGATGCCGTGAACAGGTCGGTCGTGCGGAACGGGGCCTCGCGCGCACCAAGCAGCTTCGCCAGTTCGGGCGAATCGGCCGGCAGCCGGCGAATGTTGCGCATGTAGGTCTCCACCAGAGCAACATCCGTCCCTGCGAACTCGATCAGTACGTTCCCGACCAGATGGCTGACGAACGGAATCGACTGGTGGCGGCTGACGATCGAATCGATGACCTCCACCGCGGTGCCGACATGATCGCCGTGCCGCTCGACCGCATCCGGGTGGAAGGTGTTCAACAGTCCCTGCCGGTCGAGGCGGTCGACCGCACGGCACCATCGGTGGATGACGTCCTGGATCTCCAGGCGATCGGCGATTCTGGCCGGTTCGAAGTCTCGGTCCATGGAACGGCAGCCGGTCTACGCGACCGCAGTCAGGTCCAGCGGCACCGGGACCTCCCCCGCCACCGCCACATGCCACAGCACCCGATCGACGTCCGGCCCGATGTTGTCGCGCTTGTGCGCCATCGCACGGTTGTCCCAGAACACCAGATCGTCGTCCTGCAACGCGGTCTCCCAGCAGCCGCCGCTCTGCAAGCCCTCGGCGATCAATTGATCCAGGAACGCCTTGCTGCGTTCCTGACTCCACCGCTCGCCCTCCACGACGAGCGGCGTATCGGGGATCGACCCGATGAACAGCGCAGGAATGCCGGTGTCGGGAATCACTCTGACCAGCGGCTGCTCGGTGGCGCGACAGTTGCCGACCATCGGTGCGCCCTCGGGCGCATGGCGCGTCGGGTTCTTCGGGCTGTAGTGCAGCACCCGGATGCCGGCAAGCGCGCGCCGGCGCGCCAGCGGCAGGCGGGCGAATGCCGTCTGCATGCTCATCCAGCAGGTCCTGGTCGGGTCGATCTTCGGGGCCGTGATGCAGTACAGCGCCGTGTACGCCGTGGGCGCCTTCATGTACGAACCGTCGGTGTGCCAGGTCAATTCGTACGGCGGCGGGTCCCCTTTGGACTTTCCCGAAGGATCTCTTTCGTTGGTGATGAGCTTGATCCCCTCGATCGCGTCGTGCGTCGAGCCTTCGGTCCTGACTGCTGCCAGCGGGCCGAAGTAGCCGACGAAGTCGACCATCTGCTGCTGCGTCAGCTTCTGCCGGCGGAAGCGCAGGATCAGCCTTTCCCTGAGCATCCGGCGGATCCACCGGACCTGCTCCTCTTCGCGGTGACTGCCCAGCCTTGCCAGGTCCAGCCCCTGCACATCGACGCCGAAATCGTCGGACAAGGGTGAGGCGGTGACCCCTGCGGGGGCGCCGAAGTCGATCGGTGCAGCCATGGTCGAATTGCTCCTGCGGGAATGGGGCCCGTCAACGCGAGGCCCTGGGGCGTGTCGACACGCCTTAGTCGAACATGTCGGGCTGGGTCGCCGAGATCTGGCCCCACAGCGGCTGGAAGTGCAGCCAGCCGATGTATTCGCTGCCGACATGTTCGCGACTGTAGCGGGCGCGATCGGGCGGAACCGGCTTGGGCGCCACCCCGCCGGCATTGATCAGCAATTGCTGCTTGCAGCAGCGCTCGAGCGCGATGAACCAGAATGCAGCCGCTTCGATGCTGTGGCGGCTGCAGGTGATCAGTCCGTGGTTCTGATGGATCGCGGCCTTGACGCCCTGGAAGGCGGCCGCCACGCCGTGACCGGCCTGCTTCTCGACCGCCACCTTGCCGCCCTCCTCCGTGATCACCACGTGGTCCTCGTAGAACACCGCGGCATCCTGGGTGATGGGATCCAGCAGTCTGCCCAGCGCGGCGAAGGCAACGCCGTACTCGGTATGCGCATGACACATCGCGACGATGTCGGGATGGGCCTCGTGAACGGCGCTGTGCAGCACGAACCCCGCCCGATTGAGCGCATGGTCGCCTTCGACCACCTTGCCGGCGTGATCGGCCAGGATCAGGTTCGACAGCTTCACCTGCGAGAAATGCACCGCCATCGGATTGGTCCAGTACAGATGCGGACGTTCCGGATCGCGCACCGTCAGATGTCCGGCGAAGCCGTAGTCCAGACCGTGCATCGCGAACGCTCTGCATGCCGCCACCAGCCTCTCCTTGCGATGGCGACGCTCCTCTTCGTGCGTGGCGAAGGAGGGCACCTCCGGAAAGATCAGTCCGGACTGCTCGGGCTGATAGACGGACGTGCGTTTGACGGTGTCCAGCATTTGTCGATGCCTCCTTCAATCGAGTTTCATGTTGGTGGCGCGAATCAGCTTCCCCCACTTGTCGTAATCCATGCGGATCCGTTCACGCAGTGCTGCGGCCGTGCCCGCTGCCGGGGTGTGTTCGATCGAGGCGAATCGCGCGCGGATGTCGGGCATCTGCAGGATCTTGACGAGCTCGCCGCTCACCCGCTCGGTGATCGCGGGCGGAGTCTGCGCCGGCATCAACAAGCCGATCCATACCGTCACGTCGACATCCGGAAACCCGGCCTCCTTCATCGTCGGCACTTCGGGCAGCGAGGCGATGCGCTCCGGCGACGTGACGCCGATCGCGCGGATGCGACCGCTCTTGACGAACTCCTTGATCGGTCCGACCGAGCTGAAGGTGAAGTCCACCTGCCCGCCCACCAGGTCGGTATTGACCTGAGGCTGCCCCTTGTACGGGACATGGGTGAACTGGATGCCGGTGGCGGCCTTGAGCTGCTCGGAAGCCAGGTGGCCGGACGATCCGATACCGTTGGAGCCGAAGTTCAATCGACGCTGCCTGGCCAGTGCGACCAGGTCTTGCATGGAGTTCACGGGCAGGCCGGCATTGACGACCAGAACCAACGGGAAGTTCGACACCAGGCTGACCGGCTCGAGATCCTTGATCGGATCGTAGGGAACCTTCTGCAGATGCGGCAGGATCGTGAAGGCGATGTCGGAACCGCCCACCCAGGTGTAGCCGTCGGGAGGTGACTTGGCCACGGCGTCGGTGCCGATGATGCCGCTGGCGCCCGGCCGGATGTCGATCACCAGCGGCTGGCCCAGCGCTTCGGACAGCTTGTCCGAGACGACGCGAATCGCCAGGTCCGTCGATCCTCCGCCGCCGTAGGGAATGACCACTCGAACCGGCCTGGACGGTGCCCATGGCTGAGCGGCAGCCGCCGACGCAAGAAGTGCCACGAAACAAATCAGCAGCCTGGCCGCCGCATGACCGATCATCATCGTCTCCTTCGCTCGCTGGCCTGCGCGGTGTTCGCGCGGCGCGTTCCATCGATCGCGCAGATTCTACGTAGCCACGTCCGGCCGACCAATCATGAGCGGCGATAACTGTTATCGGGCATGCCGGGTGGAACGGCTCCTTCAGGCCGCCGCGACCGGCTCATGCCATGACGGGCGGCTGAACTGCTCCGTCAGATAGTCGATGAAGGCGCGGATGCGCGGAACGTTCCGTCGGCTCCGAAGCGCCACCGCGTGAATCGCCATGTCGTCCGCCCATCGGTGGTCGGTCAGCAGCTCGATCAATGCCCCTGACCGGATTGCGGGAACGGCCAGATGTTCGGCGCACCGCATGATGCCGAGCCCGGCGGTGCATAGCTGGAACAGCGTCAACCCGTTGTCGCAGCGAAAGCTGCCCTGAACCTCCAGCTCCCGCGGCTTTCCATCGACGAGAAACGGCCACCGGTTCAGATGGTCCTGCGGGCCCTGCCACAGCAGGCAGTTGTGCTGCGCCAGCTCGTCGGGGCTTCGGGGCTCGCCATGAATCGCGACGTAACCGGGCGAGGCGACCACGACCCGTGCGAGACCGCAAAGCTTGTAGCCCACCAGAGCAGAGTCCTGCAGCCGCCCCATCCGGATCGCGACGTCGAGGTTCTCCTCGATCAGGTTGGCGACCAGATCGGACAGCGCCAGCCGCACTTCCAGGTTCGGATGGCGGGCCATGAAGGAGGGAATTCGCGGAACGATCTGATCCAGACCGAACGCCAGGGGCGCACTGACTCGCAACACCCCGGTGAACTGGGCCTGGGGAGACGAAATCGCCCGTTCACCCTCGTCCAGCCCGTCGATCATCGACCGCGACAATTCCAGGAACCGGGCCCCCTCGTCCGTCAACCGCTGCACGCGGGTGGAACGCTGCAGCAACGAGACGCCGAGCCGACGCTCCAGATTGTTGATGGTCTGACTGACGAACGATTGACTGACGTCCAGCACATGAGACGCAGCGGTGAAGCCGCCCGCCTCGACCACAGCCCTGAAGACTCGCATTTCGAGCAGTCGATCGTCCTTCATCCATCTTCCGACCAGCGTAACCAAGTGTATCGCACAGTACCGTGAGCCCGCCGAGGCTCCGTCGCTCGACCGCGCGCAACCCTCGAACAGCGGGAGCGCCGAAGCGCCTGCCCTCCGAGCGTTCGCGGCTATCAATCCGAGCGGAAATCGGCATTGGACTGGCCCGGGCAGGCCCCGCTATAACGGCGTGGCAGCGCGGAAGGCCCGCGAGGTACCCGAGAGAACAACGGAGACAATCGATGACGCATACAACCTTCGGACGACTCGCAGGCCTGGCAGCGATGCTCCTGGCCGGTTCGGCATTGGCCCAGACACTGAAAATCGGAGTGCTCACCGACATGTCGGGTCCCTACTCGGATCTGGCAGGTCCGGGCTCGGTGGAGGCAGCGCGCCTGGCGGTGGAGGATTTCGGCAAGAAGGTGCTGGGTCAGGACATCGAGATCGTCGTCGGCGACCACACTCACAAGCCCGACGTGGGGGTGGGCATCGCCCGGCAGTGGTTCGAGCGCGACAACGTCGACATGCTGATCGACCTGGCGAATTCCGCGATCGCGCTCGGGGTGACCAATCTCGCGAAGGAAAAGAAGAAGGTCGCGATCTTCAGCTCGGCCGCGACCGAACGTTTGTCCGAGGACATGTGCAACGGATACGGGCTGCATTGGGCCTCGGATACCTATTCCCAGACCTTCGGCGGGGTCGGCTCCGCCGTCAAGCTGGGCTTCGATAGCTGGTTCATCATGGCCGGCAACTACGAGTTCGGCCATTCGATGCAGGCGGCGATGGAAGAAGCCATCAAGGCCGCTGGCGGGAAGGTGGTCGGCCGCCTGCGCTTCCCCGTGGGAACCCCGGACTTCTCGTCGTTCCTGCTGCAGGCGCAGGCATCCGGCGCAAAGATGATCAACATCATCGCCGGCGGGACCGACACGATCACCGCGGTGCGGCAGGCGCACGAGTTCGGCCTGGTGGACAAGACTCGCAGGTTGTCCAATCCGGTGGTCTATCTGACGGACGTCCACAGCGCCGGACTGAAGGACATGGCCGGCATGCAGGTGGTCGTCCCCTGGTATTGGGACTACGACGAACGCACGCGGGCATTCGCGAAGCGATTCTTCGCGAAGATGAAGAAGATGCCGACCGAGCCTCAGGGCGGGGTGTACTCGGGCGTGCTGCAGTACCTGAAGGCCGTGCAGGCTGCGGGCAGCAAGGATTCCGACAAGGTTCTCGCGAAGATGCAGCAGATGCCGATGGACGACATGTTCAGCCGCAACGGCAGGCTTCTGCCCAACGGCAGGATGATTCACGACATGTTTCTGGCCGAGGTGAAATCACCGTCCGAATCCAAGTACCCCTGGGACTACTACAGGATCCTCTCGGTGATTCCTGCCGACAAGGCGTTCCGGCCGCTGAAGGACAGCAAGTGCCCGCTGGTCGCCGGCAAGAACTGAGGCGCGAGCACCGCAATGGCCCGCATCGGATTCATCGGCCTGGGAAGCATGGGCAGGCCGATGGCCGCCCGGATCCAGCAGGCAGGTCATGAGCTGATCGTCAACGACCTCCACCGCAACGCTGCAGCGGAGCTCGAACGGAACGGCGCCACGTGGCGCGCGACACCTCGGGAGATCGCCGACGGCGCGGATCTCGTCCTCGTCAGCCTGCCTCTGCCCTCGGTGGTGAACCGGGTCGCCCTGGGCGAGGATGGCATCGTCCATGGCGCCCGCGCGAAGCTGTACGTCGATCTGTCGACCACCGGGCCGCGCACGGCCGCGGCCGTCGATCGCGGCCTAGGGACAGCCGGCATCCGCGTCATCGACTGTCCGGTGAGCGGCGGAACAGCCGGGGCGCGTGACGGCACCCTGACCCTGATGGTGGCCGGACAATCCTCGGCGGTGGCGGAAGCGGCACCCGTGCTGGAATGCCTCGGGCGCATCTTCCAGGTGGGCGAACGCGTCGGCCAGGGCCAGACCATGAAGGTCCTGAACAATCTGCTGGCCGCGACGTCGCTGGCCTCCACCGCGGAGGTGCTCGCGCTGGGCGCCAAGGCCGGGCTGGAACCCGCCGGCATGCTGGACATCGTCAACGCCGGCACCGGCCGGAACTTCATGACCGAGAACTGGTTCCGCCAGGCGGTCGCCGACCGCGAATTCGCGGCCGGCATGAACTGCGAGCTGATGTTCAAGGATGTCGGCCTGGGCCTGGAAGTCGCGGACGTGCAGCAGGTGCCGCAATGGATCGGCATCGCCGTCCGCCAGCTCTGGTCGATCGCGGCCGCCCGCCATCCGGAGCGCGACTTCATGAGCATCATCGACGTCGCCGAAAGCTTCGCCGGCGTCAGCATCCGAGGCTGAATTCCCCGGGGAGGCCCGACCGTGCTCGACTACGATGCGCTGCTGGCGCGAACGGACGCGCCGGCCGGCTCGTCATGGGGCCTGTTCGGCGCCGACGACGAGCTCGGCACGCTCAACTTCCTGACCCCCGCCTGCGTGCTCGCCGCGAGCGGATGCATCCGGCGCGGCGAAGTGTTCAATCTGGATCTTCCGCTGGATGCCTTCCGCTTTCCGCTGTTCCGGCATCGGCGCAATCTGCGCCATCATCTGCTGTCCAACGCGCCCCATCACCGCGACGACCGCATCGATCGGCTGTTCCTGCAGACCGCCTCGCAGATCGACGGCCTGCGGCACATGAGACACCCGCATCACGCGTTCTACAACGGCGTGATGCCGGAGCGGATCGTCGAGGGTGATCCGACGCTCGGCATCCAGCGCTTCGCCGAGCATGGAATCGTCGGGCGCGGCGTTCTGCTGGACCTGCCGCGGTTCCTGAAGCGCCGCGCCCGGCCGCCGATCGATCACATGGCCGGAGAGGCATTCGACACCGAACTGCTCGACGAGGTGGCCAGCGACCAGAATGTCCGATGGCAGCACGGCGACATCCTGCTGGTCAGAACCGGCTGGCTCGAGCACTACTTCGTTGAACGGTCCGAGGACGATCGTCGCGACCTGCCCTCCCGGATGCGCGCATCGGGGCTCGCGCAGGCGCATCACAGCCTGCGCTGGCTGTGGAATCACCGGTTCGCATTGGTGGCCTTCGACAATCCCGGGGTCGAAGCGTTGCCGGCCGTGACGGACACGCCCTTCATCGTCCGCGATCCGGACGGCTCCACGCCCGCCAACGGATTGATGCACCCTTTTCTGATCGGTCTGATGGGGTTCGCGCTTGGAGAGCTCTGGGACCTGGAACGGCTTGCCGAGGACTGCGAGCGCGACCGCGTCTATGAATGCATGGTCGTGGCAAAGCCGCTGAACCTGCCCGGCGGCGTAGGTTCGCCATGCAATGCAACGGCCGTCAAGTAGCGCCTCGTCGCCGCCTCGGCGAATCACGGCCCGACGCCGGGAGCTGCTCGTTCACGACCTTCCGGCATCGCGCTGGGCGGGCGTCCAATGGGGCTGCGCCGCGGGCGCCTGCCTCGAGCGGCGCGCCACCAGGGACGCCACCTCGCCGGCGACTCCGCGGCGGAAGGACAACACGCACACCACGAAGATGATCCCCTGGACCACCGTCACCCACGCCCCCATCTGCGCGAAGTAGTTCTCGATCGCCAGCAGCATCAGGGCACCCACCACCGGGCCGACCACCGTCCCGAGCCCGCCCAGCAGCGTCATCAGCACCACTTCGCCGGACCTCGACCAGTGAGCATCCGCCACGCTGGCCAACTGGAACACCAGCACCTTCAGCGCGCCCGCCAGTCCGGCGAGTGCCGACGCCAGCACGAACGCGACGAGCTTGAATCGTGCGGTGTCGTAGCCCAGCGAGATCGCACGCGGCTCATTCTCCCGGATCGCCTGCAGGACCTCACCGAACGGCGAATGGATGATCCGATGGATCGCCATGAGGCCGACTCCGCAGACGGTGAACACCACGCAGTACAGGACCGTCACATCGGTCAGGTCCAGGAATCCGAACAGCATTCCCCTCGGCACGGCCTGGATGCCGTCCTCGCCGTGGGTGAACGGGGCCTGCAGATAGAAGAAATAGACCATCTGCGACAACGCGAGCGTGATCATCGCGAAGTAGATGCCCTGGCGGCGGATGGCGATCACGCCCGTGACGCAGCCCAGCGCCGTCGCGGCGGCCGTGCCCAGCAGAACGGCGAGCTCCGGAGACCATCCCCACACCTTGGCGGCATGGGCGCAGAGATATCCGCCGGTGGCCAGGAACATCGACTGGCCGAAGGACAGCAGCCCCGCATAGCCGATCAGGAGATTGAACGCTGCGGCGAACAGCGCCAGACACATCACCTTCATCAGGAACACCGGGTACATCAGCAGCGGACCCGCGGCGAAGAACAGCGCCGTCGCGATCAGGGCGGCACGCCCCCAGCGAGCGCCGACTGCCGGAGAGGCGATCCCGTGAGACGACGTCGCCGTCAGGCTCGCCAGGCTGCCGAACAGGCCGGCCGGCTTGACCAGCAGCACGATCGCCATGACGATGAAGATGACCGTGTTGGAGGCTTCCGGATAGAAGACCTTCGTCAGCCCCTCCACGATCCCGAGGCCGAAGCCGGTCAGGATGGAGCCGAGGATGGACCCCATCCCCCCGATGACCACCACCGCGAAGACGACCACGATCAGGTCGGTTCCCATCAAGGGGCTGACCTGATAGATCGGCGCTGCCATGACGCCCGCCAGCGCTGCCAGCCCGACCCCGAATCCGTAGGTCAGCGTGATCATCCGGGGCACGTTGATGCCGAAGGCGCCGACCAGCGCAGGGTTCTCGGTGGCCGCGCGCAGATAGGAACCGAGCTTGGTGCGCTCGATGACGAACCAGGTGATGGCGCACAGTGCGACGGAAGCGCCGATGACCCAGGCACGGTAGTACGGCAGGAACAGGAAGCCGATGCGCTCGCCGCCGGTGAGCGCGGCAGGAACGGCGTAGCGCACGCCGGTGGAGCCGAACCGGTCGTGGAACAGCCCCTGGATGATCAACGCCAGCCCGAAGGTCAGCAGCAGGCCGTACAGGTGGTCCAGCTTGTAGAGGCGCTTGAGCATGGTCCGCTCGATGACCGCGCCGAGCAGCCCGATCAGCACGGGGACGATGATCAGAGCCCACCAGTAGCCCAGGCCCAGGTGCTCCAGCAGCAGCCACGCACAGAACGCGCCCATCATGTACTGCGCGCCATGGGTGAAGTTGATGATGTTCAGCAGACCGAAGATCACCGCCAGACCGAGCGACAGCAGCGCATAGAACGAGCCGTTGATCAGCCCGATCAGCAACTGTCCGGAAAGCGCCTGAACCGAAACTCCGAGAAACGTATCCATGAACCCTGCTTCGATCAAAGGCCGAGATGGCGGGCGATCGATCCCATCCTGGTCTCGAGCTGGCCTCGACCCACCATCTCGACGACCCGTCCGTGTTCGATCACGTAGTGCCGGTCGGCCAGTGGTGCCGCGAACCGGAAGTTCTGCTCGGCCAGCACGATGGTGAAACCGCGCCCCTTCAGACGCTCCAGCGCATGCCCGAGCGTGCGCACGATGACGGGAGCCAGTCCTTCGGTGATCTCGTCGAGCAGCAGCAGCCTTGCCCCGGTGCGCAGCACCCGGGCCATCGCCAGCATCTGCTGTTCGCCGCCCGACAGCCGTGTTCCCGGGCTGTTGCGCCGTTCGCGCAGATTGGGGAACAAGGTGTAGATCTCGTCCAGGGAGAGTCCGGTATCGGCAAGCACCGGCGGCAACAGGAGGTTTTCCTCGGTCGACAGCGCCGCGAAGATGCCGCGGTCCTCGGGGCAGTATCCCACGCCCAGCCGGGCGATCTCGTGGGAGGGGCGGCCGACCAGCTCGGTCTGGCCGAAGCGGATCGATCCTTGCACGCCCGGGACCAGGCCGACGATCGCCTTCAGCGTCGTAGCCCGGCCCGAGCCGTTGCGCCCGAGCAGCGTGACCGTCTCGCCCTGGCCGACGACCAGGTCGATCCCGTGCAGCGCGAGCGATTCGCCATACGACGCTCTCAGACCGGTTATCGTCAACAGGGAAGCCGACATCACTGGGGCGCCCCCATGTAGGCTTCGATCACGTCCGGGCGTTGCGAGACCTCCGCGTACGGACCTTCGGCAAGGATCGATCCGCGCTGCAGCACGGTGATCGTGTCGGACAGGCCGGCCACCATCCGCATGTTGTGCTCGACCATCAGCACGGTGCGGCTCCTGGCGATCCGGCCGATCAGTTCACGGATGCGATCGACGTCCTCATGGCCCATCCCGGCGGTGGGCTCGTCCAGCAGCAGGAGCGCCGGATCGGTGGCCAGGGTGGTCGCCAGCTCCAGCGCGCGCTTGCGCCCATAGGGCAGTTCCGAGGTCGCGGTGTCGGCCAGGCCGCCCAGTCCGACCTCGGCAAGCAGTTCGTCGGCGCGCTCGTCCAGCCGGTCCAGGATCCGGCGCGACCGCCAGAACTGGAAGCTCTTTCCCGACGCGCGCTGCAGCGCGATGCGGACGTTCTGCCGGACGGTGAGACGCGGAAAGACCGCGGAGATCTGGAACGAGCGCACCACTCCCTGGCGCGCCACCTGGGACGGCGTGTGGCCGGTGATGTCCTTGCCCTCGTACAGGATCTGGCCGCTGGTGGCGGACAGGAACTTGGTCAGCAGGTTGAAGAAGGTGGTCTTGCCGGCTCCGTTGGGACCGATCAGTGCGTGGATGGAGCCGCGCCTGACCTTCAGATCGACCTTCGAGACCGCGACGAATCCGCTGAATTCCTTGACGAGCTGGCGGGTCTCCAGGATCACGCCCTCGGCCACCACGAAACCGAGATCCCCCTGTCGACCCCCAGGATCAGGCCGGGGGCCCTCCGCGATTCGTCCGATGCCAGGTACAGCGCGGCATAAGCCACGTCGTCCGGTTCTCCGACACCGAGCCGGTGGCGCTCGATCATGGGCAGGAGGGCCGGCACCGTGTCGAACAGCTTCGTCGTCCGATCGGTGCGCGTCGCCCCCGGTGACAGCGCGTTGACCCGGACCCGGTGCGGTGCGAACTCCACCGCCATCGACCGCGTGAGCGCTGCGATGCCGCCCTTGGCCGCCGTGTAGGCGTCACGATCGGCCCAGCCGATCAGCGCCATGAACGAGATCACGTTGATCACGGAACCGCCGCCTGCGGCGATCAGGTGGGGAATGCCGGACCTGCAGCACAGCCAGGTGCCGAACAGATCGCGCCGGATCGTCTGCCAGAATTCTTCGAGCGGTACGTCGGTGACCTTGCCGTCCTGAGGGCTCGATCCGCCGGCATTGTTGTACAGGATGTCCAGCCGGCCGTAGTGTTCGACGGCGG
>OEIU01001747.1_pt1 | contig 13028 bp, 10 predicted proteins | sample 1539221 | NCBI WGS metagenome assembly OEIU01 (sample SAMN03792071, study PRJEB22550) | activated sludge metagenome | feature: wastewater treatment plant; material: activated sludge; isolation source: Wastewater treatment plant of a petroleum refinery complex | place: Argentina: Zarate | collected...
CGGCATCGGGACGCGGGGACATGCGCGCAATCGCGGACCCGGCCGCGTAGCCGGACGATTCGCTGAAATCGCCCTGCAGGATCACTTCCGTGTCGCCCTGTTCCGAACGGGCCAGCACATCGCGGTAGCCACGCAGGCGTTCATCGGCATCGAAGTTGTCGGCTGGCCCGGCGATCATGGCGATGCGGCGATGGCCGAGGGCCATCAGGTGCTCCACCATGGCGCGGGCGCCGCCATGGTTGTCGATGGCGAACGCCGTGTATGCGCCGCCCTCGGTGCGCGTGTTCATCAGCACGGTGGGCGTCGCGAAAGGCAGGTTGTCGGCGAGCAGGGTGGCGTCGGCATGCGGCGACATGATCAGCAGTCCATCGACGCGACCGCTCAGTGCGCGCAGGGCGGCCGCGGTCTCGTCGGCCGAGCCGTGCGAACTCGATACGAGCAGGTGCATGCTGTTTTCGCGTGCCGCGACATCCATGCCACGGATCAGTTCGGAAAAGAATTCGCCGTAGAGGTCCGGCAGGATGGCGCCAATGGTCTGCGTGCGCCGCGTGCTCAGGCTGCGGGCCGCGCCATGCGGCATGTAGCGCAGCCGCGTGGCGATCTCCTTGACCTTGATCCGCATTTCGGCGGTCACGTTCTGGTGCCCGTTGAGCGCACGCGAAACCGTCGCAACCGACACGTTGGCCTCGCGCGCGACGTCTTTGATCGTTACCGACATCCCATCCCCCCAAGCGTTTATGGTCCGGTCCGTCGGCCACGCGATGTAAACGGTTACATCGTGCGGCTGGACCGGGCAATTGTCATGCTGCAGTACAGCAGGAGCCTCCGCCTGCCGGGCAACCCGTCAGGCAGGCGTGCTGGCATCGAGGGTCAGGCCGCGAGCGCTTGCCGGCCGGCCAGTCCGTCGAAATAATCCCGGGTCAGGCGCAACTGCATGAGTGCGCAATCCGTGCCGTTGACGACGTTGCGGAACGCGGCGTTCTCGGGGCGGTCCTTTGCGTACCAGCCGAGGTGCTTGCGCGCGATGCGAACGCCGGGCAGTTCGCCATAGAAGGCGTAAAGGTGTTCAAGGTGGCCGAGCAGGATGTCGCGCACCTCGGTCGGCGACGGTGGCGCCAGCTCTTCGCCGGTTTCCAGGAAGTGCGCGACCTCGCGCAGGATCCATGGCCGGCCCTGCGCGGCGCGGCCGATCATCACGGCGTCGGCGCCGGTCTGGCGCAGGACCTGGGCGGCCTTGTGCGGGGAATCGATGTCGCCGTTGGCAATCAGCGGGATGCGGATCGCATCGCGGATGGCCGCGATCGTCTCGTATTCGGCTTCGCCCTGGTAGAGGTCGGCGCGGGTGCGTCCATGCACGGCCAGCGCGGCGATGCCGGCATCCTCGGCGATGCGCGCGATCTGCACGCCGTTGCGGTTCTCGCGATTCCAGCCGGTGCGGATCTTCAGCGTCACCGGCACGTCCACGGCCTGGACCACCGCCGCGAGGATGCGCGCGACCAGATCCTCGTCCTGCAGCAGGGCCGAGCCCGAATACACATTGCAGACCTTCTTGGCCGGGCAGCCCATGTTGATGTCGATGATCTGGGCGCCAAGGTCGACGTTGTAGCGCGCAGCGTCCGCGAGCATCCGCGGGTCGTAGCCCGCGATCTGCACGCTGACCGGATCGGGCTCGCCTGCATGGTCGGCGCGCCGCTGCGATTTCGCCGTATGCCAGAGGCGTGGATCGGCGGTGGTCATTTCGGACACGGCCAGGCCCGCGCCAAGTCGCTTGCACAACTGGCGGAAGGGCTTGTCGGTGACGCCGGCCATCGGCGCGAGGACGACGGCCGGCTCGATGGTGAATGAACCGATTCGCATAACCGCGCATTCTAGCCTGCCGGCGCGGCGCAGCGTGACCGGTCGCCGCCTGCGGCGAGGCGTCACGGGGTCTCCGGGCCGCGATCCGCCTGTTAAACTTCGAGAGCCACCGCTGCCCTTGCGTACCGCTTGAACCCGATCCCCCGCCGAACAACCGGATACTGCAGCCGATCTGCGCATCGGCGCGGCAGCTGATGGAATTGCTCAATACCCTCGTCGGCTTCTTCACCGAGAACGGCTACCTGGCCGTGCTCATCGTGCTGATGATTTGCGGATTCGGCTTGCCGATCCCTGAGGACATCACCCTGGTTGCCGGTGGCGTGATCGCAGGGCTCGGCTATGCCAACGTCCATGTGATGTGCGTGGTCGGTATCGTCGGCGTGCTGTCGGGGGATTCGATCATGTTCATGATCGGGCGGGTTTTCGGCGAGCGCGCGCTGCGCCTGCGCTGGGTCGCCTATCTGCTGACGCCGCGCCGCTATGCCATGGTGCAGGCGAAGTTCAGCCGTTACGGCAATCGCCTGATGTTCGTCGCGCGCTTCCTGCCGGGATTGCGTTCGCCGATTTTCCTGACCGCCGGCATGACCGGGCGAGTCTCGTTCCTGCGCTTTTTCCTGCTCGATGGTTTCGCCGCCCTGATCAGCGTGCCGATCTGGGTCTACCTGGGGCACTATGGCGCACAGAACCACGAGTGGCTGCTGACCTGGCTGGGGCGCAGCAAGGTCATCGTATTCGGCGTGGCCGCGGCGATCATCGCCCTGATCGTGCGCTACTTCTGGCGCCGCTCCGCGCGGCTGCGCTCGCTCATGCACATCCGCGAGAAACGGCGACGGCGCAGCGCCCGTCCGCCACAATCCTGAGGCGACTCGGCTCAGGTTTGCGTGGCGCCGAAACGCTCGAGTACGGCCTTGCGCGTCGGCATCGCGACGGCGGCGCCAATGCTTTCCGTGCTCATGGCGGCAACGCGGTTCGCATGCATGACGGCATCGCGAAAGGACGGCGCCGGATCCTCCGACAGCAGGGCCGCGAGCGCGCCGTTGAAGGCGTCGCCCGCACCGACCGTGTCGATCGCGCGCACGTTCTCGGCAGCGATCCGGTAGTACTTGCCGGCCTCCTGGCGTGCTTTGGCGCCATGCGAAACGAAGCAGCCTGCCGCGCCGAGCGTCACCACGATGGTGCCGACCTCGAGCTTGCGGCACAGCGCATGCAGGCGGGCATCGTCGAATCCCGCGAGTTCGGAATGATCGACCCCGACACCGGCCAGGCGTTCCAGCAGCAGCGAGAATTCCAGTTCGTTGGGCGTGATCAGGTCGCAGTCGGCGAGCATCCGCGCGTCGACCTGCGGATGCACCGGCGCAGGGTTGAGCATGCAGACGAGGCCATGCTCGCGGCCGCGTGCAAGCGCCGCGCGCACGGCGTCGAGGTTGTTCTCGAGCTGCACGAGGAGCAGGCGTGCTCCGTCGAACAGGCCATCCCGGGCGTGCAGGAAGTCCACGGGCAGCGCTTCATTGGCGGCCAGGTTGACCATGATCTGGTTGGCGCCGCTGCGGTCGACCACGATGCACGCAGCCGCCGTCGGCTGGTCCGGGCAGGTGTGCCAGTGGCAGGCGAGTCCCTCGTTTTCGGCATAGGCACGCGCTGTCGCGGCCAGGCCATCGTCGCCGAGCGCACCGATGAAGGCGACCGCGCCGCCCTGGCGCACGCAGGCCACGGCCTGGTTGAAGCCCTTGCCGCCGGGACCCATGCTGAAGCCCAGCGCGCGCCGGGTTTCGCCGGTTTCGGGGAACTGGTCGGTCAGCCAGACATGGTCCTGCACATAACTGCCGACGATGACGACGGCAGGTCGGGTCTCGCTGGAATTGGCCGTGGAAGTCATCGCGCACGACGCCTGATGAGGAGCGGCCGATGGTAGCGCAAGCGCATGGCGAGACGGCAGCAGGGGCTGCGGGCGCTGACCGGCAAAATGCGATGAACCAAAAAAAAGCGGCCGGGTCGTTCAACCCGGCCGCCGCTCGTCGATGAAGGATCCGGCTAGTGGGAGCTTCCGCCGACGCCATTGGCGCCGTCGTCACCTGTTTCCATGCCGGCCCTGAAGAGCACCAGTGCATCGGTATCGGATGGGGGGTTTACCTCCGCCATTGACCGTGATGGAATGGGCAATGCTGTCGCCGGTCGCGCCGGGCAGCACCGATGCGTTCACTGTCCAGGTCACGCTGGCGCCGGCCGGTATGGTGATGCCGCTGTCGTTCAGAGCACCACTGCCGCTCGCGGCGCAGACGGTCCCTGGCGGGCCGCCATTGCAGGTCCAGGCGGCCGTTGTCGCATCAAGTTGCGCGGGCAGAGCACTGCTCAGGCTGATGCCGCTGGTGTCTCCGGCGTTGTTGGTCACCGTGACCGTGTAGCTCAGCGGCATTCCGTAAGCGGCGAAGCCGCGGCCATCGTCGATGCTGATGGCCAGCGTGGAGACCGCCGGATTGAAGTTGGCGGTGACCGTGCAGTCGGCGTTGACTGGACCCGTCGTGTAGGTACTGCCGGCCAGGTTGCCGCCGCAGCCGCTGACCGTGCCAATCGCGTAACCGGGATCGGGGGTCAGGGTAAAGGCGATCGTATTGCCGGCATTGACGGTCTGCGGCGTCGACGGCGCGATGCTTCCGTTGGTCGTCGCGGCCGGCGTCACCGTGTAGGTCACCGGTGCCGGCACGCAGCTCTGCACCTTGACGTCATCGAGATACCAGCCGTCGCGGGCGACCGAGGAGTCCGAACCGAGGCGGAAGCGGAACTGCACGGTGGAGCCGGCGTAGGTGCCGAGCGAGACAACGGACTTCAGCCAGTCCTGCGGGCCGCACCAGGCATTGAGGTTGGCCAGCGGATTGGAGAAGCTGGCGCTGATCGGGCCGTCATAGGGGTCGGTCAGCAGGTCCGGTGCGCCGATCTGCACCCACGAGGTGCCACCGTTCGTCGAGACCTCGAGGATGCCGCCGTCGTAGCAGCCGCCGGTGCGCGCTTCCATGTCCTGCTTGTTCCAGAACTGCAGGGTCACCGGATCCTGGCCGACCGGCAGCACGATGGCGGGCGAGACGAAGCGCTGGTCGCTGATCGCGGCCGGATCGTTGGCCTTCCAGGAATGCGTACCGGTATGCGCCGTCGCATTGTCGGCCCAGGTGTTGGTGCCGACGCCGCCGCTGCCGAGAGTCCAGCCGTTCAGGCCCGACTCGAAGCCGTACTGGTACACGGATTGCGGTGTCGAGCCGATCGAGCAGTCGCCGGGCAGGGCGACCGTGATGAAGCTGAAGGTCGTCGAGGCCGTCGCTACGCCACAGGGGTTGGCCGCCCGGATGCGCCAGTAATAGCGGGTGTTCGAGGCCAGGTCGACCGCAGGCGTGAACGCGGTTCCGGTGACGGACTGGGTCAGGACGATGTTCGTGAATCCGGCATCCGTCGCGATATCGATGGTGTAGGACGCCGAATTGCTGCCGGTCCACGAGAACGCCGGACGCAGGGGCTGGTTGCTGGCGGCATTGGCCGGGGTCGTCAGGGTCGCCGGCGGCGGAATCGCCGTGAACACGTCGAGATTCAGGGTGGCCGAATCATCCGCCGCACCGCTGGCAGTGCCGTTGATCAGGATCGGATAGGACCCTGCCGCCGCCCCGGCCGTATTGATCACCTGCGCGGCGCTGCTGCCGGGCAGGCTGGGAACGGGATTGGTCGCGAAGGTCACCGACGTCGACGCCGGATTGCCCGATGCGGACAGGGTCACCGGGTTGTTGAACAGGGCGACCGATGTGACGTTGACGGTGAACGGGGCCGGATTGCCGGCGCAAATGGCGGTGCTGGCCGGCACGGTCTTGACCCGGAAGCCGGGGGTTCCGCATTCGTCGTAGCGGAAGCTGCCGATGCGCGTGCGCCAGCTGAACGATCCGGTCGTGTCGTAGTACTCGCTGGTGTACCAGAACGTGCAGTCGTCGACCGGGTCGATGTTCAGTGAACTGTAGTCGCCCCAACGGTTGCCGGTACCCGTCTGGCTGCCGGTGCCGTCGTACAGGTGGGCTTCTGCCTGGGGCAGCGTGCCCGGCGGATCCGTGGCGAGGCGTCCCGCGTAACGCAGCTGCGGATTGATCGATGCGCTGGACGCGCTGTAGCCGAGGGCCAGGTTGCCTTCCGAATCCATGGCCGCGCTGCCCATCCAGCGCCAGGTCGTGTCGGGTTGATAGGTGCTCTGCTGCTGGACGCTGACCGGGCCGAGGATGACATCGCGCAATTCGAACCAGCGGATGCCGGCCACGCCACCCGAACTGACGGTGAAATTGCCGACCAGGGCATCGTGGTCGGCGAACTTGCGGTAGGCCAGGCGGAACATCAGGCGGTCGCCGATGGCGTCGAGTTTGTCGGCAGTGCCGAGTTGCGGGACGCAGGCGCGGGTCGTGCCGCACAGGGTGGTGAAGCCGGCTGCCGGCGGATTGGCGAAGAGCGTGAAAGTCGAGTTTGCCGGAGTCGCGAAGTCGGCGTGGAAATGCCGGATCCGGTAGGTGTTGCTGGACGGATACTCGAGGAACGGATTGGGTGCACCGACCGGGGGCAGGTTATCGCCATCGAGGTCGGCTGGCAGGTAGGTCTCGTCGGACGCCGAGCCGAGGCCGGGCGTCACGAACACGGCGCCCGGTAATCCTGCCAGCATCGCCGCGCGGTCGAAGGCGAAGGCCTGCGGACCGAGGAAGGCGGTGCCGGCCGAATTGAACACGTTCATCGCCATGTAGTAGCCGTCCGGCCAGACGCCGAGATGCGGGTAGTCGAAGAAGTTCGTGCCCAGGTTGAAGGCATAGCGGTAGTAGGTGCCGGTGGCGTCGCTGGTCGTCGAGATCGCGATGCACTCGTTGGTCGGCACGCTGACACCGGCGAACTGGCTGATCAGCCAGCGGTCGGCCAGCTGGTCGTAGAGCACGACCGGGTCGCCACTGCCATTGTTTTCGCAGACGCCGCCAAAGCCGGCCCAGAGTGCGGAGATGCCGATCGGTCCCATCAGGCTGGTGCCGGTGGCCTTGTCGAATACCTGCACGCCTTCATTGACCATCTGCACGTATTGCGTTTCGCCTACATCGCCGTTTGTATCGGGCGGCGCACAATTGCAGCCGACGCCGGGAAACGGGATGCCGGGAAAGTGGATGAGCGGTGCGGGCATCTGCCGGACCGACCCACTGAGGTTCTGCACGATCGGATCGGCGCTGTCGACATGCCGGTTCGGCACGCGCGGGTTCTTCGGACCTTCATGGCCCGGCACGGAATTCCACGGTTCCGCGTCTTCGCGCGCAGGAAGGTAGTAGAGGGGAAGCGAGGTATCGTTCTGGTATGAACTGCCGGACTGGATCGTGTTCGGCTTGCCCGGGGCATCCCCGGCGGCCAGAGCGGGCATCGCGGCAAAAGACAGCAACAACAGGCCGCAGGCGGCCGGCAAGGACAGCTTCAACATGAATAATTCCCCTGTGGTGCAGAACGCATTCGAGAGCAACTTGCCCGGGGGAGAACGCTGCTTGCTGGCGTGGAAACCGCGTTCCGCGCCTGGATTCTCGCCAGTCCGTTTTCCGGGACCCCATTTCCTGCCGCGCAATGATATCGCAGAATTGGCCCACCGGGCGGCGGCAAGATCGATGCAATGAGCAGGCGGGCGGTTCCGGCAGGCTTGCGCGGGTCATGCCGGAATGACACCCCCGATGCGGAATGCCGGGGCCCGGGCAGGCGCATTACGGAGCAAGGCAATGGCCAGGCGGCGACATCACAATGCGGCGGCGCGGTGCCTCTGCCGAATGCACCAGGCAAGCCCCCGGCTGGCCGCCATGGCCGCCATGGCTGCAATGCTGGCAATTCTGGTTGCCGTTCTGTTTGGCGCGGGCACCGCCGTTGCGCAGGAGCCGGTCGAAGCCGGCTGCAGCATCGATGCCGACTGCAAGCTCATCTACAGCAGCTGCTCGTGCGTCGCAGTCCCGGTGAGCGATCCGCGGGTCTTCCTGCCGGCCAACGTCGATTGCGCGGTGAATCGCTGTCGTGCTGAACATGTTCGTCCAAGCTGTGTCAGTCACGTCTGCGAACCGGCATCAAAGGACCCGCCGCGCGCGCCCGGCAGCGCTGCCGATGCCGACGGTCGGCCCGACACCAATCAGTAGCTGCAACTGGCGGTCCCGAACTACTGGCCGACGATGTCGGGCTTCATCGGTGCGAATAGTGCGAGCAGGTCCTTCTGTGCGGCGGCATCGACGGCGACTTCGTTCATGGCCGCGACAAGGTCTTCGACGAAGGCGTTGAAGTCCTCGTCGCTGAGGTTCATTCCGGAGTGCGCCTCTTCCATGCTGCGGCCCGAATAGCTGCACGGACCGCCGCTGGCCGAACAGATCTGCTCGATCAGCAGGCGCCGAAGATCCGCCAGATCGGTGTCCTCGAAAAACAGGTTGATGCGCAGGTCCGCGTGCACTCGCGTCAATGTCGCATCGACCAGGCGCTCGACGCCCGGCGTGGCGCCCAGTGACTGATACAGCGCGTCCGCCGCCACCACTGGCCGCGGAGTCGAGTTGGCGCAAGCGCCAAGAAATGCAGCGATGCAGATCAATGCCATGCGTTTCATCGAATCCCCCCGCGCGCGGCGCGAAGGATCGAAGCGCCGGTGCCGGCAACTATCGCTGAACCAGGGCGAATTTGGCAACGGCGCCCACTGCGTCGAACGATGGATCCTGCACCGCCTGCCATCCCCTATAGTGACTGCCGGCCGGCCAGGCCACCGAGGAGCTTGCGATGTCGGTCATTTCGACTTTCGGCCTGATACTGGCCCTGATCGTGGTCGGGCGCATCCTGCGCTGGCGCGACTGGGTGCCCGCCGGCACGGCCGATTCGCTCAACCTCGTGGTGCTCTACGTCTGCCTGCCTGCCGCGATCCTCCTGCATGCGCCGCAGCTCACTTTCGAGCCCGAGCTGGTCGGTCTGGTTGCAGTGCCATGGGTGATCCTGCTCGCTTCGGTCGCGCTGGTGTTGCCGCTTGCGAAGCGATTGCGTTTCGAGCGCGACAGCACGGCCAACCTGCTGATGCAGGTGCCGCTCGGCAACACCTCGTTCATCGGCTACGCGCTGATTCCGGTTCTCGCGGGTGCGGAAGCCTTGCGCTACGCCGTTGTCTACGACCAGCTTGGTTCATTCCTGATCCTCGCCACCTGGGGGCTTTTCGTCGTCGCCAGCCATGCCGGCGGCACGCCTCCCGGCCTTATGGCGATCGCACGCCGCGTGCTCGGCTTTCCGCCGTTCATTGCCCTGGTCTTCGCCCTCACCTTGATGCCGGCCGACCCGCCGACCGCCATCGCACAAGGCTTGCGCGTGCTCGCCGATGCGCTGTTGCCGATCGTCGTGCTCGCGCTCGGCATGCAATTGCGCCTGCGCCTGCCGCGGCACTACCTGCTGCCACTGGCGCTGGGCCTGTCTGCGAAACTGCTGCTGATGCCGCTGCTCGCCTGGGGGCTGTGCCGCGTATTCGGCCTTTCGGCGGAGATGAGCCTTGTGGCCGTCTACCTGACTGCAATGCCGCCGATGATGACCTCGGCCGCCCTGCTTTCCAGTGCAGGTCTGGCGCCGCAACTGGCCGCTGCCCTGGTCGGCTATGGCACGATTCTCTCGATGCTGACCTTGCCGATCTGGCATTGGATCCTGAATGCCTGAGACGGCCCTGCGCACCGCGGGAGCCTTCCTGCCGTCAGGCGCCGATGGGCGCGATGCCGGCCCTGTCCACCCGGTACGCGTGGAAGCGGCGTGACGCGCCCGGACTCGATCTCGAGGAGCGTTTCGCGACGCGTTGCCACGAGCTCAGCTGGTGGCTGGTTCCCGCCGTCAGCGCGCTGTCGATTGCATTGGCCCTGCTCGCCCTGGCCATTCGCGACATGCCATGGCTGCTGTGCTTGCCGGGACCGGTCTACATGCTGCTGGCCGCGCAGGCCCCGCTGATCCATCGCTACGCGCGACGCGTGCGCCGGCAGGTTTCAGCCTGATCGATTGCCTGGGCCGCCATTCGGGGGCCATGCATGGGTGAGCCTTGCAGGCCTGCTTCCGGCTGGCATTCATCCGCGCGGTTGCCGGTTCGTGTAGCGTTGCCGCATTCCTTCAATTCAGGAGCAAGTGCGCATGCGTGGATGGAAAAGCCTGGCCGTGTTCCTGCTGCTGGTCGCGGCCGCCGCCTTGGCCGGGGCGGTGAGCCCGCCCGACGCCTGGTTCGCCGCACTGGAGAAGCCGACGTTCAATCCGCCCGGCTGGGTCTTCGGGCCGGCCTGGACCACGCTCTACATCCTGATGGCGGTTGCCGCATGGCGCGTATATCGCAAGCGGGGTTTCGACCTTGCGATCGGCGCCTGGCTTGCCCAGCTGGCCGTGAACGCGGCGTGGACACCGCTGTTCTTCGGCCTGCACCGGATCGACCTGGCCCTGGTCGATATCCTGGTCCTCGATGCACTGGTGGTCGCCACGATCGCCCTGTTCTGGCGGCGCGACCGCATCGCCGCCGGGCTGATGCTGCCCTATCTGGCGTGGATCGCTTTCGCCACGGTGCTCAACGCGAGCTTATGGAAGCTCAATCCGATGTGAGTGCGGACACTGCTGCAGCCGGGCCGGTTGCGATGGCCTCGCGGCGGACACAGACCAGCCAGTTCTCGAACGGCATGCGTCCGTGCAGCGGGCGAAAGGTGGCCTGCAGGCCATGGCCGGCGAAGCGCTGTTCAAGTTCTTCGCGGCGCGGATAACGCTGCGGCCCGACATTCATCCAGCGCGTCAGGCGCGCGATGCGGTCGACGCCGCGCGTGAAGCGCAGGCGCCAGCCGGCGCGCGCGAGGCCGGTGCGAATGACGAGGATCGCACCGGGCGTAAGGCTGCCGATGGCCGCTTCGAGCAGGGCCTCCTGCGCGCGCGGCGGCAGGAACTGGATGATGTCGAGCAGGGCGACGCTGCCGCGATGGTGGGGGAATCCGGACTTGAGATCGACGGTATCGAAGCGCACCGAGGCGTGGCCCGCGCGAATGCTGGCCGCGCGGGCCGAATCGATCTTGCCGGCATCGATGTCGACGCCACGGTAGTCCCCGGCGAATCCCTGCGCACGCAGGGCGTGGGCGAGCAGGCCGATGCCGCAGCCGAGGTCGAGCAGGGGCTCGGTGGTCCCGGCCAGCGCGTTGCCGACGCCGACGTACAGCGGATCGGTCGCCATCTTGATACGCGTGTAGTAGTAGTGCGGCCGGTGCGGAAGAAACTGGCGCGCGATGTCGCGGATCACGAGTTTCATCGATTCAGCCAGACCCCGGCGGCGTTACGCGAAGGTGAGCCGGCGGCCACCTTCGCATCAGCGTCCGATCAGACCGTGGCCGGATTGGGTTTTTCCGGGTCGAGCTTCCACTGCTTGATCGCGCGCGCGACATCTTCCGGATTCATCTTGCCTTCCTCGGCGAGGGCGGCGATCGCGGCATGCGCGATCCAGTAGCGGTCGACCTCGAAGAACCCGCGCAGGGCCTCGCGCGAATCGCTGCGACCGTAACCGTCGGTGCCGAGCGAGATGAACCTGCGTCCGTCCGGGATGAATGCGCGGATCTGATCGGAGTAGGCGCGCACATAGTCGGTTGCCGCCACCACGGGACCGGCATGGCCTTCGAGGCACTCGGCCACCCACGATTTGCGCGGCTTCTTGTTCATCGGATGCAGGCGGTTCCAGCGTTCGACATCGAAGCCGTCGCGGCGCAGCTCGTTGAAGCTCGGGCACGACCAGATCGCGCTGGAAACCCCGAATTCCTCCTCGAGCAGGTCTGCCGCCGCGATCACCTCGCGCAGGATCGTGCCGCTGCCCATCAGCTGCACCTGCGGAACGTTCTTCGCCTTGGGTCTTGCTTTTCCCTTTTCCCCATTCCCCATTCCCGTTTCCCGCAACAGATACATGCCCTTGACGATGCCGGCCTCGGCGCCCTTCGGCATGTCCGGATGCGCGTAGTTCTCGTTCATCAGGGTGATGTAGTAGTAGGTGTCTTCCTGTTCGGTCAGCATGCGGCGCACGCCGTCCTGCAGGATCACCGCGACTTCGAAGGAGAAAGTCGGATCGTAGCTGCGGCAGTTCGGGATGGCCCCGGCGAGCAGGTGCGAATGGCCGTCCTCGTGCTGCAGGCCCTCGCCGTTGAGCGTGGTGCGCCCGGCCGTGCCGCCAAGCAGGAATCCGCGCGCGCGCATGTCGCCGGCGGCCCAGGCGAGGTCGCCGATGCGCTGGAAGCCGAACATCGAGTAGTAGATGTAGAACGGCAGCATCGGCACGTTGCTGATCGAATAACTCGTCGCCGCGGCCATCCAAGAGGAGAACGCGCCCGGTTCGCTGATGCCCTGCTGCAGCACCTGGCCGGACTGGTCTTCGCGGTAGAACATGAGCTGGTCGGCGTCCATCGGCTTGTACTTCTGGCCGAACGGCGCATAGATGCCGATCTGGCGGAACATGCCCTCCATGCCGAAGGTGCGCGCCTCGTCGGCGACGATCGGCACGATGCGCGGGCCGATGGTCTTGTCGCGCAGCAGCAGGTTCATGCCGCGCACGAAGGCCATGGTCGTCGAGATTTCGCGCTCGCCGGTGCCCTTGGTCAGCTGCTCGAGTGCAGCAAGCTCGGGGGTGGCCAGCGCTTCGGACTTCATGCGCCGCTGCGGCAGGAAGCCGCCGAGCGCCTTGCGCCGTTCGAGCATGTACTGCACCTCCGGCGAATCCTTGCCGGGGTGGTAGTACGGCACGCTGTGCAGGTCCTCGTCGGAGATCGGGATGTTGAAGCGGTCGCGGAATGCCCGCACCGCGGCATCGTCCATCTTCTTCTGCTGGTGGGTGATGTTCTGCGATTCGCCGGCGCTGCCCATGCCGTAGCCCTTGACCGTCTTGGCCAGGATCACGGTCGGCATGCCCCTGGTGTTGACCGCTTCGTGATAGGCCGCATAGACCTTGTGCGGGTCGTGGCCGCCACGGTTCAGGCGCCAGATGTCGTCGTCGGACAGGCTGGCGACGAGCTGGGCGGTCTCCGGGTACTTGCCGAAGAAATGCTCGCGCGTGTAGGCGCCGCCGAAGGCCTTGCAGTTCTGGTATTCGCCGTCGACGGTTTCCATCATCAGCTTGCGCAACGTGACGCTGGTGTCGCGGGCGCGGAGGG
>OEIU01001748.1_pt1 | contig 13024 bp, 10 predicted proteins | sample 1539221 | NCBI WGS metagenome assembly OEIU01 (sample SAMN03792071, study PRJEB22550) | activated sludge metagenome | feature: wastewater treatment plant; material: activated sludge; isolation source: Wastewater treatment plant of a petroleum refinery complex | place: Argentina: Zarate | collected...
CGTGGCGGAACAGTGGCCAGATCGGCAGATCCGCATCCCGTTCGCCAACCAGATACGGCTCGGGGTAATACTTGGCGATACTGGCGCGGTCGAGTTCGCCGGCGCTCGCGCGGCAGGCGTGCGCAAACGTGATGGCGATGACCAACAGAGCAATGGTGCACGCGAGCCGCGCCCCTGAGCCGTACTCAACGCCGTCCGTGGACACGGCGTCGTATTGCCGTCCTCGCATCATTCCAGATCCATTAAATGCGAAAATAGTCTTTCCGCTCCCTCGCGGCGCTATTGATGCGCATCCCTGGGGAAGGGATGTGGCCTACGAAAGAAGGCTTGTCTATCCGTACTTCCGGAGCCCCTTAACTTGTGGCGCTCACAGGAAAACGTGCGCATATCCACACGCCAACCGTGCTGGCTTGTGAATCATTGCGCTGCACCATAACCTTCACGCGATGCCGACAATCAGACAGGTTGCAGCTTTACCCGTGCGCAAGACGCAAGATGGATCGCTCGAGGTGCTGCTGGTCACCTCGCGAGACACCGGACGCTGGGTGTTGCCCAAGGGATGGCCGTCCCGCCGTCTCAAGGACAAGGACGCCGCAGCGCGCGAGGCCAAGCAGGAAGCCGGCGTGGTCGGCAAGATATCCTCCAAGCCGATCGGCAACTACCGCTACCGTAAGCTCGAGGGCCAGAGCTCACGCCTGGTGGAGGTCAGCGTCTACATCCTGAAAGTGCAAAAAGAAAAGAAGCGCTGGCGAGAACAGGCCGAGCGTGAGCGCCGGTGGTTTCCTGTTGCAGTGGCTGCGCGGAGCGTCCGGGAACGCAAGCTGCGGCTTCTGCTGAAGGAGCTCGCCCCCGTTGACGGCCCGAGTAAATAAAATGTTCATCCCACTGAGCTTCAATGCTTAAGTGGCAATTGGCCGTATGCCAATGATGAGCATTGGCATCGTTTCTCGTTAAGCCGGGCGGACGTCTCATTCTGCTCATTTTGCCTTTATCCATGCGTCTTTTTCGCGCGATGCAATTGTGGCCATTTGGCGTTTCACAAGCTCAAAAACAGCATGGCGAAAGTGATTTCGCGGTTTAGGTGACGCGTGAGTGCGTGTAAAAGAATCTGCAGGGGACATGCTTTATCGCGTTGTCGCGGGGGGATCATGCGAGGGCATCGGGGGATGCGCGCAGATACGCACGGCTACGGAAGCCGCAGATCGTGCCGCCGCGCGAACGTGCGCCATGCTGTCATGATGACTGCCAGCCTGTTTGGCGCCACCGGAGTGGCGACGCTCTGCCTGCAGGCATCCATCCTCATCACGCAAGCGCATGCCGGCAATTACGACGACCGCAACGATCGGTCGGAGCGGCTGCAACGGCAGTTTGAAGAACGCCAGCAACGCGCCGAGGAACGCCGGCAGCGCGCCGAGGAGCGCCGCCAACGTGCGGAGGAACGCCAGCAACGGATGCTGGAGCGCCAGCAGCGCGAGACGGAACGGGCGCAAGCCGCGGCCGAGCGCGCTCAGGCCGCTAGCGCGCGGGCTCAGGCCGCCGCCGAGCGCACTCCGCAGCGCGCGGAACCAGTATCGCGGGACACGTCTTCCACTGGACGTGCCAGTGTCTCTTCGGGGGATACGTCCGACACCAAAGACACCAATTCCAGAAGCACGGTTCAGTCTTCCAGAGACGACAAGAACAGCGACACGCGCAAAAAAGACAACGCCAAGGATCAAGACGACAATAAGGATCAAGACGACAGCAAGGATCAGAACGACGACAAGGAGAAGTCCGACCAGGACGCCGGCACGGATTCGACAAACGGCGACCTTGCCGCCGACGACGACCAGCCCGAACCGACCACGCTCGTGGAATGGTTCGGCAAACTCACGAACTCAAAGACCAGGACGGCTCATGGTCACGGCAAAGGCAAAGGAAGAGACAAGGACAAAGACCAAGATGCCGCCGTTTCGAACGCCAACCCCAACACGGTTTCAGGCGTGACCGGCACGGCTGGTGCGAACAACATTCAGCCGGCAGGCCAGATCCCGAAAGGCAAGGCCAACGGACAGAAGGCGGCTGCGGCGTCGAGCACGACGGCGCCGGCGGCCAACGCCGGCAAACGTGCAGCGGCCTCTTCACGCACGGCGCCCGACGGTTCGCCCAAACGGGGTATCGTCGATTTTGAATTGCTGCAGATGGGCAGCTTCCGGCGCCATGAGATCGTTGCCTCCGGGCTTGGCCCGGACTCCTCTGAGCGCCTGCGCGCGCTGGGATTTCAAACCACGGCGCGTGTTTTTGCGCCCGGCGATCCCGCGCCCGTCCAAAGGCTGGTGGTTCCCAACGGCATGAGCGAAAAGTCGGCGTTGGCTTTGCTTGAGAAGGAAGTGCCGTCGGCCCGCTTCGGACCCAACCACGTCTATCGCATTTTGCCTGCCGCGGACGGCCAGCAACGCAGCTATCCGGTAAAGACCGCCGTGAACGGTGGCCGGGAAGAGGGAAGCTGCGTCGATGACAAGTGCTTCGCCCGCCAGCTCATGCATTGGAAAAGCGCCCTCAACGCGTGTGCGCGCCGTGCCCGCGTCGGCATCATCGACACCTCGTTCGATACGTCGCATCCCGCCTTTGCCGGGCGCAGGATCGATCTGCAGAACTTCCGGGGACAGTCGTCCCCGGCGAGCGGCGATTGGCATGGCACCGCCGTTCTTTCCGTGCTCGCGGGGCGCACCGACAGCGGCACTCCGGGTCTGGTGCCGGATGCGGATTTCCTCCTGGCCAGCACCTTCAGCACCGATGCCGATGGACAGGTTTCTGCCGACGCCGTCGCGGTGTTGCGCGCGCTCGCATGGCTCGACTCGCAAAATGCCGACATCGTCAACATGAGTTTCTCCGGGCCGCCCAACGATCAAATCGAGTCCGTCATCTCCGCAATGGCGGCCAAAGGCGTCATCTTCGTCGCCGCAGCGGGCAACCGCGGCGCCAACGGTCCTGCGAGCTATCCTGCCGCTTATAAACAGGTCATCGCGGTCACTGCGATCAGCAAGGACATGCGCAACTACCGGCACGCAAACCGGGGAGATTACGTCGACGTGGCGGCACCCGGCGTCAACATCTGGACGGCTTTGCCGAACGCACGCGAAGGCTACCGGACGGGCACCTCCTTTGCGGCCCCCTTTGTCACCGGACTGCTCGCTGCCATGCCCGAGGCGCGCAAGAATATCCGCACCAAGGACGATGTGCTCGCCCGCGTCTCGATGCAGGATCTTGGACCGCCAGGGCGCGATCCAACCTATGGAGAGGGTCTGCCGCTTGCGCCTGAGAGCTGCAACGAGGTAGGCGGGGTTGCGAGTCTGCCTTGGACGAACGAGGCAAAGCAGATGTCAGTGGGTGGAGCGGGAGCCGGGAGCAGCGGCTTTGAGCCTGCCGCGCTTCCTCCCGATACCTCAGGCGCTGCCATGTCCGCCTTCGGCTTTGCGCAGTAGACAACAACACACACAACAACGCACACAGGCTTGGTCCCAACGGGTGTCTTCCACGAGGCCATGAAGAATCGCCCGGCCGCCGCCGTGCGGATCTCCGCACGGCGGACGGTCCGCAGCGTCGAACCTCGCCAGCAGTCGAAGCCATCAGCAGATGCAAAAAAGCCCACCGCGACCTCAGATCCGGAAGCGGGGTGCCGGATAGAAGCGCGCGGTGGGCCTCATGCCTCTCAGCAAGCGTGACGAGCACGCCGCCAGGAGATTGACTGCCGCTTGCGATTGTCCGTTGCGGGTCGGACGTTCTCGCGCGTGGCCGTCAATGAAGGAAGGGTACGAGGAACACATTTCCCAAAAGCGTGAGCAGGCAAATGCGAATGGTGCGCAGACAATCCATTTGGCTCAAGGATCGCCGCCGCCCCCCGGCGGCATGCCGATGACCCCCTGCCGCCGCAGCGGCGATCCTTGCGCCTAGTGTTGCCCCTTGTCGTTCCACCCGTTTGAAATCAGAAGTGCTTCATCGGCGCCCGAAAGTGCATCGCCCTTGATACTGCGATCAATCGCGCCTTCCAGAGCCGCGAATTCCGGTGCGCCCGCAGGCGTGAAGCCGTTGTCTTGCGCTGGTTCGGCGCCGCTGCTGGCTTGCGCCTTATGGTTCGCCGGCCCATGCGGCGTCGGGGCATGAAAGGCAATGCTCCAGCGGCCGTCTTGGGTTCGGCAGGCATATCCGGCATATGGCGCGCCGCCTGCGCGCGCGAGAGCATATTGCCGGCAGAGATGATCGCCGTCATCACGGAACGTGAGAACGGGCGTCACTTTGAAGAGACCCTGCTCAAAGGCGCTGCTTGAAGGCGTGGTATCGAGTGCGGCACGCAGCGCGCCATCCGCGTATACCGCGTCGCCGTCCAATGCGATCACGCTTTGCGGGCTGGTTGCCGGAAGAGAGGCATGTCCAGCGAGCCAGCCCGCTCCCGCGATCAGGAAAACGGCCGCGCCCAAGGCAAACGCGCTCGCAAAGCTTGGCGTATCCGGAAACAGAAGTTCGCGGACGCGGCTCATGAAGGATGGGCCCGCGCTTTGCACACCCTGTGCCCTGATCCCGACCGGCGTGCTCAGCACGGTGCCGATCAGCCGGTCGGGAACGGGCGAGGTGAGGGCCTCGCAGAACATGCCGGCCAGCACGTCGCGCGTCACCACATACGGCGACAGGCGCGCCTGCTCGGCGGGGTCGGTTGCCAGGATAGCCTCAACCCGGCGCATCTCGGCTTCATCGAGCGCGCCATCGGCGTAGGCCATCAGCACTTCTTCAGGAAGTCTTTCCAAGGCGCGCTCCCGGAGCTGCGGCCGCAAGGGCCGGATTGGTATCCATCAAGGCGTTGGCGATCGCCTGACGCGCGCGCGACAGGCGGCTCATCACCGTCCCGATCGGCAATTGCAAAGTTTCGGCGGCCTCCTTGTAGGACAACCCGTCAATGCACACGAGTGCGACGAGGACCTGCTGGTCATGAGGCAGGCGATCCATTTCCTTGAAAACAGAGGCTAGCGTCAGCCGGCTTTCTACGACGGTGCGGCCGTCACTTCCTGAAATTTCCGCGATATCTTCCAGATCGGCACGCTCGCCGCGAACCTTGGCGGCGCGCTGTGTATCGAACCAGATGTTCTGTGCGATCCTGTACATCCAACTGTCCAACCTCGTACCCGGCTGCCACTGCTCCGCGCGCGCCAAGGCGCGCTCGCAGGTGTCCTGAACCAGGTCGTCTGCCTGCTCTAAATTCCTCGTCAACGCGTACGCAAACCTGCGTAGGCGGGGCAGAAATTCGATCATTTGGGATCGAATATTCTCCGTCACGAGTTGTCCTCTTCTCAAGTCGGGGTGAGAACGCTGTGGCGTTGACTTTATTCCGCCACGATTTCAAACAGGCCGCCGCACGCGAACGCCGTGTCGCAAAGAGCACGGCGATTCCGGCCTTCCGGGGGCAGGCGGCGAATATCCAGATCTTTCGTTAATGAGCCTAAAGGGCTGCGTTCAGGCGATCGAAGCCGCGCGCCAGATCGGCCTTGAGGTCTTCCAGTCCATCGAGACCGACATGGATGCGCAATGCAGGGCCTTCTGCCTTCCAGGCCGTTGCCGTGCGATAGGAGCGCGGGTCGAATGGAATGATGAGGCTCTCGTATCCGCCCCAGGAGTAGCCCATGCCGAACAGCTCCATGTTATCGAGGAACGCGGCGAGCGCCTTCTGAGACGCCGGTTTCAAGATGAAGCCGAACAGACCGCTCGCGCCCGCATAGTCGCGCTTCCACAGCTGATGGCCGCGATCCGTTTCCAGGCCCGGATGCATGACGCGCGCAACCTCCGGACGCTGTGCGAGCCAGCGCGCCATGTCGAGGCCCGCTTGCATATGATGGCGCAGACGCACATCGAGCGTCCGCAGGCCGCGCAGTGCGAGATAGGCTTCCTCCGAGCCGATGCTGAGGCCAAGATCTTCCTTCGCCTGATTGAGTGCCGCCGCACAGCGTGCATTGCCGGTCACCGCGCCGAGATTGGCGTCGGCGTGTCCGACAATGTACTTGGTCGCCGCCTCGATCGTGACGTCCGCGCCAAGGGCGAGCGGCTTGCAGAATAGCGGCGTCGCCCACGTGTTGTCGGCGAGTACGAACAGATTGCGCGCGTGTGCCGCCTCCGCGATGGCCGGCAGATCCTGCATCTCGAAGGTCTGTGACCCGGGGCTTTCGACAAAGACAAGACGCGTATTGTCCTTGATCAGATCGCGAATGCCGCCGCCGATGAGCGGATCGTAGTATCGTGTCGTCACGCCAAGCCGCTTCAGCATGCTGTCGCAAAAGGCGCGCGTGGGCTGATAGACCGTGTCGACCATCAGGATTTCGTCGCCCGCTCTGACGAAGGCCAGAAGCGCGGCGGTCACGGCACAAAGTCCGCTCGGAGCCAACATCGTGAACGTGCCGCCCGACAGGGCCGTCAGCGCCTCCTCCAACGCGCTCGTCGTCGGTGTCGCGCGTCGGCCATAAGTATAGGGCTGGGTGCGGCTCTTCAGTGCCTCCAATGTGGGAAAGAGCACTGTGGAACCACGGTAAACAGGAGTATTCACGAAGCCATATTGGGAGGCCGGGTCGCGTCCCAGGTGGACGACGTCGGTGGCGGGTTGCCGGCTGCCCGCTTGAGCGTCGTTCTTTTTGCCCATGAGATCCTCGCGATGCAGCCCGGAAAATCGCCCTGTGACGCATCTTGACGCTCGGGTCAAGGCTTGACCTTCGCGCGACCCTGGAGAACTGTGCTGGCGTTCGAAAAGGGGCACTGGTTACGCTTCACGGCGCTTTGGGCCTGAAGTCTGCGTCTGAGCAGGCTGACAGGCTGCGCCGGACCGCCACGCGGGTGTCCGGAAAAGTTTGGAAGTTATGTCGATTGCAATGACGTTGAAGCGTTGGCTGTGTGCCGTGATCGTGACCGGCGGCAGCCTTGCGCCTGGCGCGCGCATGGTGAGCGCTGCGCCACCAACGACGCTCGATGCCGTGAAGGCTCGCGGCTACATAAATTGCGGAGTGGGAGAGAATTCACCGGGCTTTTCGCTCGTCGATTCCAGCGGACGCTGGAGCGGGATCGAGGTTGAATTCTGCTCGGCGCTCGCAGCCGCGGTGTTCGGCAACAAGTCGAGCGTGAAGTTTCGTGCATTGCCGACGTCGGACAGATTCAAGGCCTTGCAGGAGGGCGAAGTCGACGTGTTGCTGCGCGCGACGTCTTGGACCTTGTCGCGGGACTCCGATCTCGGCGCGCGGTTCACATCCGTGCTGTTCTATGATGGTCAGGGTTTTCTGGTTCCACGCAGTCATGCCGTTTCTAGTGTGCTGGAGTTGTCCGGCGCCTCGATCTGCGTGCTTCCAGGGGGCTCGGGAGAACGCGCGGTCGCCGAATATTTCACGCGTACCAAGATGCGCTATCAGCTCATCACTTCGCAGCGCTGGGAAGATCTTGTGCAGGCCTATGCGTCGGGCGGATGCACAGTGCTGACGGGAGATGTTTCGCTGCTGGCCTACGAGCGTTCCAAGCTCTCTTCGCCCGCCGAGCATACCTTGCTTGCCGAGCAGATCGGCAAGGAGCCGATCGGCCCGTATGTCAGATCGGGGGATGAGAACTGGTTTACGATCGTGCGCTGGACCGTCATGGCGCTGATCGCGGGCGAGGAGATGGGGCTTACGTCTTCCAACGTGGCCAATATGGAAAACACCAGCTTCATGGACGTGCGACGGTTCCTGGGCGTGGAATCGAATCTTGGGCAGCCGATGGGCCTCGCGCGCGACTGGGCGCGGCAAGTTATCGGGCAGGTCGGCAACTATTCCGAGATCTTCGAGCGCACGTTCGGCAAGGGAACACCGTTGCGCCTGGAGCGCGGACTCAACAACTTGTGGACGAAAGGCGGATTAATGTACGCCGCGCCCTTCCGATGAGAGATGCTCCGGCGCGCGTAGGGGGCGTTTGAGTCACGGCCAATCCCGTGGGAGGCCAGATTCCCGTGTCAGATGTAGCATCGTACGAGTTGGTGCTTCGCTATAGCATTCTTGCTCTGCCGGTTCTGGGACTTCTCGTGCTCCTATTTCTGCTCCATTCCAGAGTGCAACAGCGCCACGAGGCGCGCGATCAGGATTCGCCCAACGCAAAGGAGCGCGCGGGCAATGGGCCGCACAGCATCACGTCTGCGCCGCCTCTGGCGCCAGGCGCGTCCACGGGCGCGACGTCGGGCCTGAAACTCTATGGCGGCGAAACGGTCGAGCAGTTGGAGGATCGTCTGACGGACGCTGAGCAAATGGGTCAACCCATCGCGCTCGCCATGATCTATCTGGCGCTGGGGCGGGCCCGTATAGCCAACGATGCGGTGCCAGCGGGGCTCGATGCGTTGCGTTCGGCCGCCGGGCTCGCGGCCATGCATAAGCATGCCGCGCTGCACGCCGAGTGCCGTCTCGATCTGGCCGAAGCGGCTTACGAGGCGGGCGATCCCATCACCGCCTGCGAGCACTGGCAGATGGCGCGCATGGCGTTTCTCGAAGCGGGCATGCGCTCGGAAGGCGACAAGATCGACCGGCGGATGAGGGCCAACGGCTGTCCCACCGATTGGGTTCTTACGGATTTTTGAAATCTGGCTGAGGATAGGACTCGCTGCTGGTTTGTTCCGGCGCGCCTGCCTCCCCGCCGTGGGCCACGACTTCGACGTTGGCCATCTCGCCATCTTTCACGCTGAACTGGCGTTTGAACACGCGGCCGCCGGACTTGGCGAGGACCATGTAGCTGCCGGGCGCCAGCACATGGGTCGGCAACGCGCCCACGCTGTCCTTCACGGCTTCGCCGCCCTGGGTCTGGATCGTCCAGTGCGTATCGGGCAACGCCTCGCCGCCTGCATGCGTGACGAGCTTGAAGGCAACTTTGGCGGCTTGATGAATGACGGACGCCTCCGTCAATTTGCCAGCTTCCACCGTGACATCGGCTTCCACCTTTGCGTTCGCGTCTCCGTATGTCGAGACGATGTGATAGATGCCTGCATTAAGGCGGATGACGAGACTGGGCTTGGCGCCAGTCATGACGTCGCCGCGATTGGCGAACTGGTCGCGGTCATCCGAATAGATCGCGTACGTGACACTGCCTTCTGGCGCCGGCTTGCCCGCCACGCTGGCGGTGACGCGTAAGCCCCCGGCGTTGAGCACGAACCTTTCTGTTGCCGAGCTGCCGGCTTTGACTGAAATCTTGCGCGTCAGATTGGCTCGCCCGAATGCGGCGTTGATGGTGTAGTCGCCAGGCTGAAGCTTCAGCTCGGGGCTCGCTTCGCGTTTTTCGGTGACCAGCTTGGGCTTGGAATTGCCAGCCGTCTGGAAAACGCGCCAGACGACGCCTTCATCGATCTGCTGTCCATCGACGGTGAGCAGCGCGACGAGATGGAGTTCACCGTTGCCGGTGCTCGCCGCGTCCTGGCTACGCTCGATGACCGTCGTATTGGTGGGTTTGGCCTGTTGCTTGGGCTTGGCGGGCGCGCTCTTCTTGACGTCGATGTCTGCGGACCAATCGCTCGCCTGAGCAATGACGATCCGGTCCGGCGAGGTCGCATGAGCTTGCACCGCCACGCCAGCCACGGCGAGGGCGAAGGCTGCTTGACATAGAACCATCCGCGCAATGCCAGCCATCCACGCGGGGGCGGACGAACGCATCGAGAATTGCCACGAAACGCGAATGTGCCGGTCTCCTTGTGTTGGAATTTGTGCTCGAATAACCCCGGAACGCGCGCGCATCAGCCACCCCCCAGTTCAATCGTCCTTTTCTCACCGGCGGCGATTTCAAATGTGGCCTGCAGGATGGTATCGCGCGTTTCCAGCCGGACGCTATAACGGCCTGGCGCCAGGAGAACCTTAGGTTCACCAGAGGTCGCATGCCAGATCGCGCGCCCTTGCGCGTCGCGCAACTCCCAGAACGTGTCGTATCCGCTGCTCGCCGTCGCGGGCGCGCGCAGCGTTGCCTCGCCCGCGTCGATCGTGAGGGTGATCTCCAAAGGCTTGCCGGCTTCGAGGGTGATCTCCTGCTGCGCACCGGCCGCGTTCTGCTCCAGCGTGGCAGACACGCGATAGCGGCCCGCGTTGAGCAGCCCTTCAAATTGCGCTGCAGACACCCGTGCGATCTCGCGCGGTTCTTTGCCAAGCGTTTCTATCCGGTAGGCGAGGTCAGCATTGACGGGGGCGGGCGATCCGGAAACCTGCGCGGAAAATTTAAGCAGAGCCGCCGGCAGAACGAGAGCTTTCATCACGTCGTCACCGGCGCTCAGTGCGATGCGCTGGCGCTGCTCGGCGTATCCGGAGCGAGCGACCACATAATAGGTGCCTGCGGGCAGGCTGAAGCTGGGCTGGGGTGCGCGAGAGCGGCGCACCTCGCGCAGGCCATCGAGGCTGTCGGGATCGTCTTCGAGGATGGAGAAGCTCACATCCTGAAGCGGCGTGCCATTGTCCGGCGTGACGGCCGACAGCGAAAGGCGGCCCGACTTCATGTCGATCGCCATTGTCGTTTCGGTGCCTTCCGACAGCGAGACGGATTGCTCCTGGCTGATCTGCTGGTCGGTGATCGTCACGAAGTAGCTGGCAGGCGGCAGGAGCGCGTCGATCTCGTCGAGCCGTCCGATCAGGACGGTTGCGCCCGGCGTCGTGCCGCCGGGCCCTTCGCGAACGGTGACGAGCGGCGCACTTTGGGAGGACGGTGCCTTGGCGCCCTTGCTCTTGACGGCAAGCCGCGCCGCCTTGAGCGCGAGCGCGAGCGTCGTTGGCTGGTTCGTCTCGATGTGCGCGGGGGCGCTCGCCTTCATGCCACCCATTTGCGCTTCGACGATGTAGTCACCCGGCTTGACGTTTTCCGCGATGCCCGGCGCATGGGCCTCCGCAACGACCGTGCCGGTGTCTTTTTCAAGGACCCGCCAATAAGCCGCGCTGGCCATGGGCTTGCCGCCCTCGGCCAGCGCAAGCGTCGCTCGCAGCGCGGCTTGGGGAAGTGGCGCGGGTGGCTGGGCCGCCTCGGGCACCGCGGCAGCGGCCGGGGCATTGCCGAGCGCGCGCAGCGCCACCTCGCTGATGCCGGTGGCAAGCGCAACCGGATCGCGTGCGTCGAAAAATGCGCCGCCGGTCGCCTTGGAAATGCATTGCAGGCCCGCCAGTGAAGCTGGATCGACGGCAATGCCGACGACGTGGATTGGGACGCCAGGTGCCCGGGAGGCGAACTCGGTGGCCGCGGCGCACGCATCCTGGCGGCAATTATCAGCGCCATCGTTGACGATGACGACGGCGGCCGGGCGTTCGGTCCCGATGGCGCCCGTGGCCTCGCGAATGGCCTGCGCGAGCGGTCCTTTGCCGCGGGGATTGAGCTTGTCGAGTTCGGCAACGACCTGTTCGCGGGCGCTGCCGAGGGGGGCGATCACTTCGACGTCCGAGCAGTCGCCGCGCCTGCGATGACCGAAGGAGGCGAGGCCAATGCGGGCGGTATTGGCTCCAGGCGCAACGAGGGGCCGGATAAGATCGCGCACGACATCGATCTTGGCGCGCGTTTCACTGGGCGTGGCGAAGCGCGCCCACATGGAGCCCGACCCGTCGACCATGAACAGCACCGAGCGCTGGCCACTCTGGGCGACGTCCGGCATGGGGCCGTCCGGTTGGGATTGGGCCTGCTCACGAGATTGCGGCTTGGGATCTTGGGCGTTCGAACTGTCCGGTCCGCCTGCCGCCAGGGCGAAAGCCGCCAGGATCAGCGCCAGGACGTATCGCGTCATCATCTGCTCACGGGTTCCCCTGAATGCTGCGCCATTGTAACAGCTTCGCAATTGCGATAGCGAGAGATGGATGTCACATCCACCGGAAAGAGCATGGACCATTCGATTTTGTCATTTCTGGCCAACCGCAGATCGGTCAAGCCGGACAAGCTGTTAGCGCCCGGACCCACGCCGGCGCAACTCCAGGAGATCCTCAAGGTCGCCACCCGCGTCCCCGATCACAAGAAGCTGACGCCGTGGCGATTCATCGCCTTCGAGGGGGACGCGCGTAAAGCCATCGGTGAGGTGTTCGCGAAGGCCTGCGAGGCGGAAGAAAAAGAGCCGCCTAGCCATATGCGCCTCGACATGGAGCGGGCCCGCTTCACCCGCGCGCCCTTCGTGCTGGCGGTCATCTCGCAGATCAAGCCGCGTCCCGGCACGCCAGAGTGGGAGCAGATCCTGTCAGCGGGGGCGGTGTGCTTCAACGCGTGCCTGGCGGCGAATGCCATGGGCTTTGGGACGTCGTGGATCACGGAGTGGGTGTCCTATAGCCCTACCGTGCGCTCCGCCCTGCAGCTGAAAGACAACGAGCGTGTGGCCGGCTTCATCTACATTGGCACGCCGGCGGAAAAGCCAGAGGAGCGGGAGCGCCCGGACCTGGCCAACTTGCTCACCCGCTGGAGTGCCTGACAGAGGCGCGGCTGCCAGAAACCCGTTGGCGTTTTTCTCTTGTCATTCTATTGATGCCCGAATGATGCGCGCGGCGCAAAGAACGTCATCCCGGCGCAGGCCGGGAGGTGGGTTCACGGTTGAAGTGCAACGGGGTGAGGTCGCGACTTCACCTCGTTCAACGTGCTCGCTGATGCTCGTGCGCGGCGGCTGACCTCTCAAAAGAACCTCTCCCAACCGGGCGTTTTTCTCACATCTTGTCATCCCGGCCGAGTGCAGCGAGAGCCGGGACCCAAGGCTTGGGGTGGTGCGGTGAATTGTTTTGCGCCTCGCCCTTATGCGCGGGGTTCCGGGTCGGCGCTCGCCAGATTGCATCCGCGCTCGCTTGCCCGGGATGACAAGTTAGCGTTTTAGCGTTGTCATTCCGGCCGAATGCTCTGGACGCGCACGCGAGAAGATTGCGCAAGATGTGGCAGCATTGCGCGATTGCGGGCATTTACGCGCCGTTTACTACACCTGGGGTATGCTGAGCCAATGTACGCCCCGAGCAGGGCGCTTGAGTATCTGGTTCGTTTCCTCGTGTCGGTAACGGAGTGGTATCTTGAGTAGCCTTTGGGA
>OEIU01001750.1_pt1 | contig 13004 bp, 13 predicted proteins | sample 1539221 | NCBI WGS metagenome assembly OEIU01 (sample SAMN03792071, study PRJEB22550) | activated sludge metagenome | feature: wastewater treatment plant; material: activated sludge; isolation source: Wastewater treatment plant of a petroleum refinery complex | place: Argentina: Zarate | collected...
GGCTGCAACTCCTTCAGCGGCACGCGGATCGGCGTCTCGCCGGCGGCGGTGACGACCAGCACGTACTTGTCGGCGGCCTCGAAGGCCAGGACTTCGCCGACCGGAATCATCCGCACGGTCTGGCCGACGCCGGCCGGGATCATCCGCAGGCGCGGCTGCGCGGGCGCGGCGTGCGCGGCCAGCAGGCGGCGCAGCGATTCGAGTGCATCGTCGCCCGGCCCGGCCGTGCGCGGCGCCGCTGCGGCAGGCGCGCTCGCGCCGGGCACCGGCGACGCGGTCGCAGTGCCGTTCGTACGCAGCGCCAGCATGGCGCGCAGCCGCGCGCAGGTCCGCGCCAGCCGCTCCGGTTCGACCGGCTTGAGCAGGTAGTCGACCGCGGCGCGCTCGAAGGCCGCGATCGCATATTGGTCGTAGGCGGTCACGAAGACCAGCAGCGGGAACGGCGCAGCGGCGGGCCACTCGTCCGCCAGCGCCTCGGCCGCCTCCAGCCCGCTCTGCCCGGGCATCCGGATGTCGAGGAACAGGACGTCGGGCCGCTGCGCCAGCGCGGCGCGCACCGCAGATGCCCCGTCGCCGACGATCCCGGCGAGCGAGAGCTCGGGCCAGGCCTGTTGCAGCCCGGTCCGCAGCGCCTGCGCCAGCAGCGGCTCGTCCTCGGCGATGAGCGCGCTTGCGTTCATGTCGGCAACGGCAGCGTGAGCGAGACGCGCGTGCCGCCCCCGGGGCCGGCCTCGGCATGCAGTTGCGCGGCCGGCCCGAACGCGGTGGCCAGGCGCTCGCGCACCTGCTCGAGGCCGAATCCGCTGCCTTCGTGCGTCGACCGCGCATCACGCGGCGCGTCCAGTCCGAGGCCGTCGTCGTCGACGACGAGGCACACCGTGTCGCCTTCCCGGTGCGCCGCCACGGTGACGCTTCCGCCCTCGACCTTGGGTTCGAGCCCATGCCTGATCGCATTCTCGACCAGCGGTTGCAGCAGCAGTGCCGGAACCGGCACGACGGCCAGCTCCTCGGGCAGCTCGAGCCGGTAGCGCAGCCGGTCGCCCATCCGGATCGCCATCAACTCGAGGTAGTCGCGCAGGCGCTCGAATTCGGCCGCCATCGGGTGGCTGCCGGTCCGGGAGGCGGCAAGCGTCGCGCGCAGGAACGCGATCAGCCGATCCAGCATGCGCTGCGCGGCGGGCGGATCCGCCGCGATCAGCACGCGCAGGTTGGCCAGCGTGTTGAACAGCATGTGCGGCTCGAGCTGGGCCTCGAGCAGGCGCAAGCGGGCCTCGCTCGCCTGCCGTTGCGCCGCCTCGGCGCGGGCACGCGTCTGCGCGAGCGTCTCGCGACTGGAAAAGTAGAAGACGCCGAGCGCGCCCAGCGAGATCGACATCAGCAGCACGCCGATCGCGCTTCGCGGCGCCTGCGCCCAGTAGACGGCGGTCGAGCCGCCGGTGAGCAGGTCGGCGAGCAAGGTTCCGAAGAAGTAGCCGCCGAGGGTGCCCGACACGGTGAGCAGCAGCAGCGCACGCGCCCCGATCCGTTCACCGCGGCGCAGCAGCAGGCGCCCCCCATCGATCAGCAGCCAGATCGACGTGCCGATGCACTGCGAATAGACCAGGTTGGCGCCGAAACCGTGCTGCTGTGAACCGAACGCCGTGAGCGCCACTGCGACCACGGAATTCAGCGCGGCGACCACCAGCGCTCGCGGCAGGAGGGAAGACCTCGGCGAAGGAGAAGCCGTCATCGCGATAGTGTAGGGCAGCCGCGGCGTGCGGCGACCGGCGCGCGAACGCTCAGGAGTCCATGCCGCGTCGGCTGCGCGCACGCAGCGCCTGGCGTTCGCGCGCGAGCAGCGCCTCGAACAGCCCGCCGCCGGGCAGCGCCAGCGCCACGACCGCGGCATGGAGCGCCAGCCCCAGGCCCCATCCCAGCATCGGGTACCAGGCCCAACGCGCGCCTGCACCCAGCGAATCGATCACCAGAAGACCCAGATTGACGACGAGATAGACCGTCGCGTGGATGTACAGGCCGAGCTTGGCCGCCGCGCGGCGTCGCGCCAACCGTTCGACAGGGTCCGGCTTCGAGAGATCGTGCATCGCATCCTCCATCGGGCTCAGATCAGGCCGAGCGCGTGGTGCCACAGCAGCTGTCCGAGGTAGCGACCCGGCAGCAGCGCGAACAGGCCGGCGCCGACGCAGCCGCCCAGGTAGGTGATCCACATGGCCCGGCGGTGGTCCTGGATGCGCCGATGGCTGACGTACCAGAGCGCGCCGCCGATGCCGACGAAGGTGACGACGGTCAGCAGGTGGATCGGCGTGTAGCCGGCAACATTGGGCAGGCGGAAGTCGCGGATGAAGGCGCTGGAGGCGGCGGCCCCGAGCATCAGCGTGACCCAGGCGTAGCCCAGCCCGCGATGCAGCCGCGAGCCCTTGCGCGACGCCAGCGCGAACGGCCCCAGCGCCAGGGCGGCCGCTGCGAGGAACAGGTGCACGACGATCTGCGGGGAGAGGGACGACAGCGGCATGGCGGTTCTCCTGGGGACTCCGGTTTCGACGAGGCGCCACTTTGCGGTGCAGACGTCGGGCGCGCGAGGCGCCTGCGACGAAACGTCGCATCGACGCCGCGAAACGCGCCTTGCCGGCGCCAATTGCAGTCCGGCGGCACCGGGCGACGGCGGTCCCACAGGATCCCGGCCGGCGGTGGCGCGCGCATTCGACCCTCTGCGCTGGCCGGGTTTCGCAGCGGCCGGTGCGGCGGGGTGGCATGCTCAGCAGCGACCGAGGCGGTCGCTGAACCACGAGATACACCCATGACGCACTCCCGCTTGCGCCGGCTGCTGGCCGCCGGCATCCTGGCCCTCTGCGCCGCCCTGCCCGCCCGGGCCGAATTGAAGCCGGGCGATGCGGCCCCCGATTTCAGCGCGCCGGCCGCGATCGGCGGCCAGCCGTTCCACTTCGCGCTCGCCGATGCGCTGAAGAAGGGGCCGGTGGTCCTGTACTTCTATCCCAAGGCGTTCACGCAGGGTTGCACGATCGAGGCCAACCGCTTCGCCGAGGCGCACGACGACTACGCGAAGCTCGGCGCCACGGTGATCGGCGTCTCGGGCGACGACATCGAGACGCTGCAGCGGTTTTCGGCGACCGAGTGCCGCAACAAGTTCGCGGTCGCCTCGGACTCCGGCGGCAAGATCATGAAGTCGTACGACGCGGCAATGCCGTTCGTCACCAGCTACGCGCGCCGGATCTCGTACGTCATCACGCCCGACGGCCGGATCGCCTACGCCTACTCGTCGATGAGTCCCGACCTGCACGTGCCGAACACGCTGGACGCGGTGCGCCGCTGGTCCGCGGCGCACCGGCGCTAACCGCGCCGGTCGCGCCGATCCCGCAGCCCATGCCCGACACCGACCCGCCGTCCGGGCCGCGCCATTCGCCGATCGAGGACGTCCTCGCGTTCCTGTCCGCCGCGATCCTCGCCGCGCTCGGCATCGCGATCTTCGAGAAGGCAGGCCTCGTGACGGGCGGCACGGCCGGACTCGCACTGCTCGTCACCTACCGTTTCGGGCTGTCCTTCGGGGCGGCGTTCGTGCTGGTCAACCTGCCGTTCTTCGCGCTGGCGCTGTGGCGGATGGGGTGGCGCTTCACCGCGAAGACCGCGGTCGCGGTCGTGCTGCTGGCCGCCGTCGCCGAGATCCAGCGGCCGCTGCTCGCGATCGGCGCGGTGCAGCCGGCGTGGGCCGCGCTGGTAGGCGGCCTGCTGCTCGGCATCGCGCTGCTGATCCTGTTCCGGCACCGCGGCAGCCTGGGCGGGTTCAACGTGCTGGTGCTGTACCTGCAGGAACGCTTCGGCTGGCGTGCGGGCTGGGTGCAACTCGGGCTGGACGCGGCGATCCTGCTGTCGTCGCTCGTCGTGGTGGCGCCGTCGATCGTGGCGCTGTCGCTGCTAGGTGCGCTGGCGCTGAACCTGACGCTGGCGGTCAATCACCGGCCAGGGCGATACATGGCGGTGTAGCGGCCGGGCCCTAACCTCGCCCGAGCAACTCCACCAGCGCCGACGGGTCCTGCCCGCCCATCGCGCGCGCCGACAGCGCGCGATAGCGCTCGGCCGCATCCCGGAGCATGGGCAAGGTCACGCCCAGTTCGCGCGCGAGCGCCAGCGCGTTGTCGAGGTCCTTCAGCATCGTGTCGGCGGCACCCAGCGGCGGATCCCACGCCCGCGCGGCCATTCGCGGAACGAACACCTGAAGCGGAATCGAATCGGCCCAGCCGCCGCGCAGCGCCTCGGGCAGCATCGCAGCGTCGACCCCCGCGGCCTCGGCGAGGCGGACCGCTTCGGCGAGCACTGGCAGCAGCGATCCGACGATGACCTGGTTGCACAGCTTGGTTGCCTGGCCGGCGCCGGAATCGCCCATCCGCGTGAAGCGCTGGGCGAGATGCGCGACGAGCGGGCGCACGCGCTCGACGTGCTCGGCCTTGCCGCCCGCCATGATCGCGAGCGTTCCCTTCTCCGCGCCCGGCACGCCGCCCGACACGGGCGCGTCGACCAGGCCCATCGCGCACTCGGCTTCTAGGCGGGCGGCGTACTCGCGCGCGGCCGCCGGCGCGATGCTGGAGAAATCGACCACGACCTTGCCCGGCGCGCCGCCGGCGGCCACGCCGTCGGCGCCGAACAGCACGTCGTGCACCGAGCGCTGGTCGGTCACGCAGACCATCACCACGTCGGCCGCGCGCGCGAGCGCGGCGGGCGTTTCGGCCGCCACCGCGCCTCGCGCGAGCACCGGCGCGAGCTTGTCGCGGCTTCGGTTCCAGACCGTCACCCGGTGGCCGGCGTCGAGCAGGCGCAGGATCATCGGCCTGCCCATCAGGCCGACGCCGATGAATCCGAGTGCGGCGGGCGCGGTCATGGCAGGCTCACTTCATCAGGCGCGGCAGGAACAGCACGATCTGCGGCACCAGCACGACGACCGCCAGCCGCACGATGTCGGCCGCCACGAAGGGCGCGATCCAGCGCCACAGCGTCGTGATCGGCGTCTTGAGCATGCTCTGCACGACGAACAGGTTCATTCCGACCGGCGGGCTGATCATGCCGAGCTCGACCACCATCACGATCACCACGCCGAACCAGATCGGATCGAAACCGAGGTGCACCACCAGCGGGTGGAAGATCGGCACGGTGAGGAGGATCATCGAGAGCTCCTCGAAGAACGTCCCCAGCACGATGTACAGCAGCAGGATCATGAAGATCACCAGCAGCGGCTCGACGCCGAACGCGGTGACCGCATCCTTCAGCGCGTTGGGCAGCCCGGCGAAGTTCATGAACTGCGAGAACAGCAGCGCGCCGATCAGGATCGCGAACAGCGAGCCGGTCGTGCGCGCCGTCTCGATCGCGCAGTCGAGGATGACCCGCCACGACAGCCGGCCGCGCCACAGCGCGAAGAAGAACGCGCCGGCGGCGCCCACCGCCCCGCCCTCGGTCGCCGTGAACGCACCGAAGTAGAGGCCGCCGATCACCAGCGCGAAGAGCACCAGCACCGGCCAGACGCGGCCGAGCGCCGACAGCGCCTGCGAGGCCGGCACCCGCTCGCCGCGCGGCCCTGCCGCCGGCTTGCGCCAGACGATCAGCTGGACGGTGAGCATGTACAGCGCGATCGCGAGCACGCCCGGCACCAGGCCGGCGATGAACAGCTTGGCGACGTCGGTGCCGGTCATCACGCCATAAATGACCATGATCACCGACGGAGGGATCAGGATGCCCAGCGTGCCGCCTGCGCAGATCGCCGCCGCCGCGAGCCCCTCGTCGTAACCGTAGCGCCGCATCGACGGATGCGCGATCCGCGAGAACGTGGCCGCGGTGGCGATCGCCGATCCGCAGACCGCGGCGAAGCCGCCGCAGGCGACGATGGTCGCCATCGCCAGCCCGCCTCGGCGGTGCCCGACCATCGCGTTGCAGGCGTCGTAGAGGTCGTTGGCGATGCCCGATCGGGCGACGAAGTTGCCCATCAGGATGAACATCGGCACGACCGACAGCTCGTAGCTCGCGGTCTGCGAGACCGGGATCTGCCCGAGCAGCGACAGCGCCGGGTCGAGGCCGATCACCGAGACGATGCCGGCCACGCCGACCATGATCATCGCAAAGGCGATCGGCACTCCGGCCAGCAGCAGCACGGCCAGCGAGCCGAAACCGTAGAGGGCAGCGGTCCACGCGGTCATCGCGCGACCCTCACAGCGCGCCCCCGTGCATCTCCTCGGCGGCGCCTGGCGCGCGGCGCGCGTCGCGCCAGGCGCAGTAGAGGAACACCAGCGTCGCGACCAGGCACAGCGCCGCCATCGCCCACGCGACGTGGCCGCGCATGACCCCGAGCACCAGCGTGGTCTCGCGGCTGTCGACGAGCGCGTTGCCGCGCTCGAAGATGCGCCAGCCCATCACGGCGACGACCGCCGCGCAGACGACGTCGCCGGCGACGAGCTGCACGCGGCGCACCCGCGGCGGGGTCTGCGCCTCGAACAGGTTCACGGTGATGTGCTCGCGCGACAGCGCGGCGAGCGACATCCCGCCGAAGATGACCAGCGCCATCGTGATCTCGGTCATCTCGAACGCGCCGGTCAGCGGCGCGTTGAAGAAGAAGCGGCCGAACACGTCGATCGACGTGACGGCCATCATGAACAGGATCGCCGCGCCCGCGAGCGCGGAGAAGATGCGTGTCGGCAGTCTCATGCGGTCGCCCCGGCGCGGGCCGGGCCCCTGGCGCGCAACGCGCTCAGACGACGTTCACGCGCTTGGCGGCCTTGTACCGGTCGGCCATGTCGAGCGCGTACCTGATGATCTCCTCGCCCGGCAACCCGCGCTTCTTCGCCTCGGCCAGCCACTCGTCGTTCAGCGGCTTGAGCGCGGCCTTGATCTTCGCGGTGTCGGAGTCCGGCAACGTGTTGAACTTGACGCCGGCCTTCTCGAGCGCCGCGCGCCCGAGGTTGTCGCCGCTGGTCCAGGCCCACGCGGCGTTCAGCGCGAGCGCCATGCCGCCGTGCTTCTGCATCGCCGCCTGCGCCTTCGGGTTCAGCGACGCCCACTTCTTCTCGTTGACGCCGAGCCAGAACGTGTCGGTGTAGAGCAGCCCGCCGGGAATCTTCGTGGTCGCCTTGATCGCCGGCGTGATCTTGAAGAACTCGATCGACTCCATCGGGAACGTGATGCCGTCGGCGACGCCGCTCATCATCGCCTGCTGCGCCTCGGTCGGCGGCAGCTGCACCGGGGTGCCACCCAGCGCCTGGATGATGCGGCCGGTGATCGCGCTGCCGACGCGGATCTTCTTGCCCTTGAGGTCTTCGATCGTCCTGAGGCCCTCGCCGCGCATGTGCAGGTAAGGCTCCGAGTGCACCCAGGTGCCGACCAGCTGCACGCCCTTGTGCTCGTTGTAGCGCGCACCGTACTTCGTGAAGGCCAGCCACGACGCCGCCGAGCCCGCCCACGGGTCGATCGACATGAACGGCATGCCCATGACCTCGGTCATCAGGAAGCGGTTCGGGTTGTGGCCCAGCACGCCGAAGCCGACGTCGATCGCGCCGTTGGCGCAGAAGTCGTAGTACTCGGGAGGCCGGCCGATCGACGCCGACATGAGGTCGAACTTGACCGTGCCCTCGCTGTCGGCCTCGACCGCCTGCATCCACGGGCGGACGATGCCCGCGACGATCAGGTGGTGCGCCGGCAGCCAGCTGCCGACGCGAAGCGTCACCGCCTGCGCCCGCGCGGTCTTCGAAGTGACGATCGCCGGCCCGGCGATCGCGGTGGCTGCGGCGGCCTTCAGGAAGCTTCTCTTGTCAGTCATCGGGGGTCCCCTCGTCTCGTGGTGGCGGCGCGCGCCGCGTGTCGCGCATTCTACTTGGCGCCGTGGGTCACGGCGCCGTCGAAAGCGGAACCGACCAGCCGCGCGTATTTTTCGAGCACGCCGGTCGGCGGTTCGCGCCGCGGCGATTGCCAGGCGGCGCGGCGCCGCGCGAGCTCGTCGTCGCCGACGTGCAGCGTCGCGGTGCCGGCCTCGGCGTCGATCGTGATGCGGTCACCGTCGTGCACCAGCGCGAGCGCGCCGCCGGCCGCCGCCTCGGGGCTCGCGTAACCGACCATCATCCCGCGCGTGGCCCCCGAGAAGCGGCCGTCGGTGAACAGGGCGACCTTCTCGCCGACCCCCTGCCCGTACAGCAGCGCCGTCACGCCGAGCATTTCGCGCATTCCGGGGCCGCCGCGCGGGCCCTCGTAGCGGATCACCAGCACGTCGCCCTCGCGGTAGGCGCGGTCGCGCACCACGCGGGCGCAGTCCTCCTCGCAGTCGAACACGCGCGCGACGCCGTCGAAACGCAGGCGCTTCAGGCCGGCCACCTTCAGCAGCGCGCCGTCGGGGCACAGGTTGCCCTTGAGCACGACGATTCCTCCGGTCGGCGTGATCGGCTGCCTGCGAACGACCTCGCCGTCGGCACCGGGGTGCCCGGCCAGCGCCTGCTCCAGCGTCGCACCCGACAGCGTCAGGCAGTCGCCGTGCAGCGCGCCCGCGTCGAGCAGTGCCTTGAGCACCGCGTGGACGCCGCCGACCGCGTGCAGGTCCTTGGCGAGGTACTTGCCGCCGGGCTTCATGTCGGCCAGCAGCGGCGTGCGGCGCGACACGCGCGCGAGGTCGTCCATCGAGAAATCGATGCCGGCCTCGTGCGCGATCGCGGGGATGTGCAGGCCGGCGTTGGTGGAGCCGCCGGTGGCGGCCACGGCGGCGCACGCGTTCTCCAGGCTCTTGCGGGTGACCAGGTCGCGCGGCAGCGGGCCGTCGCCCGCGAGGATGCGCATCGCGACGCGGCCGGCCTCGCGCGCCATCGCCCGGCGCGCGCTGTGCACGGCCGGCATCGTCGCCGAACCGGGCAGCGCAAGGCCCAGCGTCTCGGAGACCATCGCCATCGTGTTGGCGGTGAACTGCCCGGGGCACGCGCCGATCGTCGGCAGGCAGGCGTGCTCGAGCTCGTCGAGCTCGCTCGCGCTCATGTCGCCGGCGAGCAGCGCGCCGATCCCCTCGTAGGTGTCGAGCACCGTGACGTCGCGGCCGCGCCAGGAACCCGGAAGCGCCGCGCCCCCGTACACGAACACCGAAGGAAGGTTCAGCCTCACCATCGCCATCATCATGCCGGGCAGCGTCTTGTCGCAGCCGGCGAAGGTGACCAGCGCGTCGTACGCATGGCCGCGCACCACGGCCTCGACGCCGTCGGCGATCAGTTCGCGCGACAGCAGCGAATAGCGCATGCCGCCGTGGTTCATCGACATGCTGTCGGCGACCGAGATCGACGCGAAGTCGAACGGCACGCCCCCGGCCTCGCGCACGCCGGTGCAGGCTTCGCGCGCCAGGTCGCCGAGGCCGGCGTTGCACGGGGTCACGTTGTTCGCGGTGCTGGCCACGCCGACGAACGGCTTGTCGATGTCGGCGTCGGACAGGCCGAGCCCGCGCAGGAACGCACGGTGCGGCGCGCGGTCGACGCCCTCGACGGTGACGCGCGATGGCAGCTTGGCAGGACGGGTGGTCACGTTCGGTCTCCGGCGAAGGCGGGTCGGTCAGGCGGGCGCGCGCCCGGACGTCGCGTCCTGCGCGTCCGGCGCGTCCTGCGCGGCAAGGTAGTCGGCGACGATCTCGTCGATGCTCGCGCTCGGCGCGAAGCCCAGGCGCGCGGCGCGCGCCGAGCGAACCGCGCGCGGCAGGCGATCCATGATCGCCTGCAGCCGCTCGTCGGGCTCAAAGCGCACCGCCCCCAGCCGGCGGCCAGCGCCGAGCCGTCGCACCGAGTCGACCATCTGCCGCGCGGTGACCGGGATGCCGGTCAGCAGCGTCGTGCGATCGGCGCCGAGCGCGTCGCCCGGCAGCGCGGCGGCGTGCAGGAAGGCGTCCACCGTGCGCGCCAGCGACAGGCACGCCATCGACGTGCCGGGGCCCACCGGGCAGTCGTAGTCGCGGCCGGCGAGCGGCTCGCGCACGATCGCGCTCGCCCATCCCGAGACCGCGGTGTTGGCCGCGCCGGGCCGGACCATCACGGTCGGCAGCCGAAGCGAGCGCCCGTCGACGAAGCCGCGCCGGGAGTAGTCGTTGATCAGGATCTCGCAGGCGAGCTTGTGCGCGCCGTACGACAGGCGCGGCGACGGCGGCGTGGCGTCGTCGATCACGTCGGGCAGGTCGCCGCCGTAGACCGCGATCGACGACGCGAACACGAAGGTCGGCGCGCCGCCGGCGCGTCGCGCCGCCTCGAGCAGCTCTCGGGTGGCGTCGAGGTTCACCCGCATCCCGCGCTCGAAGTCGGCCTCGGCACCGCCGGAGACCAGCGACGCGAGGTGGAAGACGTGCGTCGTGTCAGGGTCGACCAGTCCGGCGGCGACGCCGGGCTCGCCGATGTCGCCGACGCGCGTCGCCGTCGCCTGCGCGCCGTCGGGCGGCACGAGGTCGAACGCGAGCACGCTCGCCTGCGGGTGGCGGGCGCGAAGCGCGCGCACCAGCGCCGCGCCGATGAAACCGGCCGCCCCGGTGACGAGCGCCTTCATGCGCGCACCGCGTAGTCGATGGTGAGCGGCGCGTGATCGGAGAAACGCTGCGCGGTGAAGATCTCCGCGCGCTTCGCCTTTGCCGCGATGCCGGGGGTCGCGATCTGGTAGTCGAGCCGCCAGCCGACGTTCTTCGCCCACGCCTGCCCGCGGTTGCTCCACCAGGTGTACTGCTCGGGGCGCGGGTCGAGCCGCCGGAACACGTCGACGTAGCCCGCCTGGTCGAACACCTCGCCGAGCCAGGCGCGCTCCTCGGGCAGGAAGCCGGAGTTCTTCTGGTTGCTGCGCCAGTTCTTCAGGTCGATCTCGCGGTGCGCGATGTTCCAGTCGCCGCACAGGATGATCTCGCGACCGCTCGCGGCCAGCTCGCGCAGGTGCGGCTGGAACTCGGCCATGAAGCGGAACTTGGCCGCCAGCCGCTCGTCCGAGCTCGATCCCGACGGCACGTAGACCGAGATCACGGTGAAGGCGCCGAAATCGGCCTCGACGTAGCGCCCCTCGGCGTCGAACTCGGCGCTGCCGAAGCCGGTCCGCAGCGCCTTCGGCCGGCGCCGGCTGTACAGCCCGACGCCGCTGTAGCCCTTCTTCTGCGCGAGGTGGAAGTGGCCACGCATCCCGCCCACTTCGCGCAGCGTGTCGTCGAGGTCGGCCTCCTGCGCCTTGACCTCCTGCACGCACAGCACGTCGGCGCGTTGCGAAGCGGCCCATTCGAGCCAGCCCTTGCGGGCGGCCGAGCGAATGCCGTTCAGGTTCAGCGTGACGACCCGTATCATTGCGTCCGTCGAATCCGTTCGTTGCGGGGTGATTCCTTGGCAGACGACCTGCGCGCGCAGTTTATCCGGTTCGCCGTGAACAACGGCATCCTGCGTTTCGGCGAGTTCCGCACCAAGGCCGGGCGGCTCTCTCCGTACTTCTTCAACGCCGGGCTGTTCAACGACGGCGCCTCGCTGGGCCGGCTCGCGCAGTTCTACGCGCAGACGCTGCTCGCCGCCGAGCGCGCAGGGCGCGTGCGCTTCGACATGCTGTTCGGCCCGGCCTACAAGGGCATCACGCTGGCCAGCGCCACCGCGGTCGCGCTCGCCCACGGCGGGCGCAACGTCGCCTTCGCGTTCAACCGCAAGGAGGCCAAGGACCACGGCGAAGGCGGCACGCTGATCGGCGCGCCGCTCTCCGGCCGCGTGGTCATCGTCGACGACGTGATCAGCGCCGGCACGTCGGTGCGCGAGTCGGTCGAGCTCATCCGGGCGCACGGCGCCGAACCGGCGGCGGTGCTGATCGCGCTCGACCGCCAGGAACGCAGCGGCGACGCCGAGCACGTCGGCGAGCTGTCGGCGGCGCAGGAGGCCGAGCGGCTCTACGGCATTCCGGTGCTGTCGATCGCCACGCTCGGCGACCTGCTCGATTTCCTGGGCTCGACCGAAGCCAGCGGCGCGGGCATCGCGGCGCACCGCGACAGCGTCGCCGCGTACCGGACGCGCTACGGGGTGCGCGCGGGCAACTGATGCGTTCGCATGAGCGCGGCCCCGGCCACGCGAGCCCGGCGGCCGGCGCGCCGCCGCGCGCCCTCAGCCCAGCCTTCGCCTGAGCAGCTCGTTGACCTGCTGCGGATTGGCCTTGCCCTTCGTGGCCTTCATGACCTGGCCGACCAGCGCATTGAACGCCTTCTCCTTGCCGGCGCGGAACTCCTCGACCGACTTCGGATTGGCGGCGAGCACCTGCTCGACGATCGCGTCGAGCGCGCCGCTGTCGCTGATCTGCCGCAGGCCTCGCGCGTCGATGATGCGATCGGCCGCGTCGTCGCCCGCCGACGGCTGCGCCCACATCGCGGCGAACACGTCGCGGGCGATCTTGCCGGAAATGGTGCCGTCCTGGATGCGCTCGACCAGCCGCGCGAGCTGCCCCGGTGCGACCGGGCACGCGGCGACCTCGACGCCGTCGCGGTTCAGCGCCGCAGCGAGGTCGACCATCACCCAGTTCGCGGCGCTCTTGGCCAGCGTCGCGAGGCTGTCGCGGCCCGCGACGCCGCTCTTCGCCAGCGCGGCGACCACCGACTCGTAGTAGGCCGCCACGTCGCGCGACGCGGTCAGCGTCGTCGCGTCGTAGCCGCCCAGCCCGTACTGCTCGACGAGGCGTCGGCGCATGTCCGACGGCAGCTCCGGCATCGCGGCGCGCACCCGCTCGATCCAGTCGGCCTCGATGACCAGCGGCGGCAGGTCGGGATCGGGGAAGTAGCGATAGTCGTGCGCCTCTTCCTTGCTGCGCATCGAGCGCGTTTCGTCGCGGTCGGGGTCGTACAGCCGCGTCTCCTGCACCACCCGGCCGCCGTCCTCGATCAGCTCGACCTGGCGGCGAACCTCGTAGTCGATCGCCCGCTCGAGGAAGCGGAACGAGTTCAGGTTCTTGATCTCGCAGCGCGTGCCGTACTCGGCCTGGCCCGCCGGCCGCACCGAGACGTTGGCGTCGCA
>OEIU01001751.1_pt1 | contig 12992 bp, 10 predicted proteins | sample 1539221 | NCBI WGS metagenome assembly OEIU01 (sample SAMN03792071, study PRJEB22550) | activated sludge metagenome | feature: wastewater treatment plant; material: activated sludge; isolation source: Wastewater treatment plant of a petroleum refinery complex | place: Argentina: Zarate | collected...
GGCTGCCGATCCACCGCCGCGCCCGGCTGGGGCTGTCGTACCTGCCGCAGGAAGCATCGGTGTTCCGCAAGCTCACCGTCGAGGAGAACATCACCGCGGTGCTGGAGCTGCAGGTCGACGAACGCGGCCGGCCGCTCGGCCGGGTCGAGGTGGAACGCCGGCTCGATTCGCTGCTCGGCGAGCTGCAGATCGGCCACATCCGCTCGAATCCGGCGATGTCGCTGTCGGGCGGCGAACGGCGGCGGGTCGAGATCGCCCGGGCACTGGCCAGCTCGCCCCGCTTCATCCTGCTCGACGAACCGTTCGCCGGGGTCGACCCGATCGCGGTGATCGAGATCCAGCGGATCGTCAAGTTCCTGAAGGAACGTTCGATCGGCGTGTTGATCACCGACCACAACGTCCGGGAAACCCTTGGCATTTGTGACCGGGCATATATCATTAATGCTGGTACTGTTCTTGCTTTCGGTCGCCCCGAAGAGATCGTCGACAATGAAAACGTCCGGCGTGTCTACCTCGGGGAGCACTTCCGCATGTAGCGCCCCGAGGCGACCCCGGGGGCGCACCGGCCGAAACGGTGTCTCCCGGAAATGAAGCCTTCTCTCCAACTCAGACTCTCCCAGCAGCTCGCGCTGACCCCGCAGCTACAGCAGTCGATCCGGCTGCTGCAGTTGTCCACGCTCGAGCTGAACGCCGAGGTCGAACAGGCGCTGGCCGACAATCCACTGCTGGAGCGGCTCGACGACCCGATCGGCGCGACGGTGCGCATCGCCGCCGACGGCCACCTCGAATCGCCGCGCGGCGCCGCCGGCGGCGAAACCGCTGACGGCGGCGGCCCGTTCGAAGCGGCCGCCGGCGGCGACGCGGCGGCCGGGGGCGACACCGGCGCCCGCGACGACGGCGACTTCGGCCGCGACGACGGTGGCCGCGACGATCCCGCCCGCGACGACTGGCGCGACGGCTACGGCAACGAGGGCGGCGACAGCGGCCGCAGCCGCGGCGACAACAACGACGAGGACGAACGCAGCCTGCCGCAGATGGCGGCAGCCAGCGGCTCGCTGCACGACCACCTGACCGCCCAGCTCGCCGCCACCCAGTGCACGGCGCTGGACCGGGGGCTGATGACCTTGCTGATCGACGAGGTCGACCGCGACGGCTATCTGCGCGCGACGCTCGAGGAGATCGGGCAGATGCTGCCCTCGGAGCTGGAGGTCGAGCCCGAGGCGATCAATGCTGCACTGCGATTGCTGCAGAGCTTCGATCCGCCCGGTGTCGGTGCACGCAATCTGTCCGAATGCCTGCTGCTGCAGCTCGCCGACCCCGCCCGCACCGCCGCCTGGGGCGGCGCCACCGTCGAGCTGGCGCGGACGATCATTCGTGACAGTCTGCCTTTGCTGGCCGCCAAGGATTTCGTCAAACTGAAAAGAATGCTCCGTTGCACCGACGACGATCTGAGGGCGGCACAGACGCTGATCCGCGGCTTGAACCCCAAGCCCGGCGCGGCCTTTTCCGCCGACGAGCCCACCTACGTGATTCCGGACGTGCTGGTCCGCAATACGCGAAATGGTTGGCAGGCGACCCTGAATCGTGATGTGATGCCCAGACTGCGCATCAACGACATGTACGCGCAGATCCTGAAACGCAACCGGAACGGCCATGCCGGTCTGTCCAGCCAGTTGCAGGAGGCTCGCTGGTTGATCAAGAACGTGCAACAGCGGTTCGACACCATCCTGCGGGTGTCGCAGGCGATCGTCGACCGCCAGCGCGGCTTCTTCTCGCACGGCGCGGTCGCGATGCGTCCGCTGGTGCTGCGCGAGATCGCCGACGCGGTCGGGCTGCACGAATCCACCGTGTCGCGCGTCACCACGCAGAAATTCATGCTGACGCCGTTCGGCACCTTCGAGCTGAAGTACTTCTTCGGCAGCCACGTCGCCACCGATTCGGGCGGAGCCGCGTCGAGCACCGCGATCCGCGAACTCATCAAGCAACTCATCCAAGCGGAGGACGCCAAGAACCCACTATCGGACAACCGTATCGCCGAACTGCTCGGGGAGCAGGGCATCATCGTTGCACGTCGCACGGTGGCCAAGTACCGCGAAGGCCTGCGCATTCCCGCGGTCTCGCAACGCAAGGCGCTCTAGCGCCACCGCCGGCCTGCCGTCTGCAATGCCTGTGCCACTGCCCCCGGGACCGAAAGGGACGTAACCATGCGGCAGGGGCAGCCCGGCCCGCACGTTCAGGAGTACAGGATGAATCTCTCGATCAGCGGGCACCACCTCGAAGTGACACCGGCTCTACGGAATTACGTGACCGTCAAACTGGAACGCATCACCCGGCATTTCGACCAGGTCATCGACGTCAATGCCTTCCTGTCGGTCGACAAGCTGCAACAGAAGGCCGAGATCACGTTGCACGTACGCGGCAAGGACATCTTCGCTGAAGCGGTAGACGCCGATCTCTATGCGGCGATCGATACTCTGATCGACAAGCTCGACCGTCAGGTCATCAAGTACAAGAGCAAGCGTCAGGACCACGGCCATACCGGCATCAAGCATCAGGAAATACCGTCCTGAACGGCACATGGGGCGCGCCGGCAGGCCCGTCCCGCCACGCCCGGTGCGGGTCGGCTGTCAGACTTGCCGACTCGCACCATGGCGGTGCGATCAGTCGATCGTTTTGACTAGTGCAATGCAGCAAAAACGGCCCCTCGGCTGCCGACCTGCGCCTATAATCGTCCGCTTCGCGACTGCTTTTTGCGCGGCCGGCCGGGGAGATCAGGAGCATGATCACGACTGCACCGCGGACTGAACGATGAATCAGATCGCCCGCCTGTTGTCCCCCACGAACGTGCTGATCAACCTGTCGGTGACCAGCAAGAAGCGCCTGTTCGAGCAGGCCGGTCTGTTGTTCGAGAACAACCACGGCATCGAACGCGGCAAGGTGTTCGACTCGCTGTTCGCGCGCGAACGGCTCGGCTCCACCGGGCTGGGCGAAGGGGTGGCAATTCCGCACGGCCGCATCAAGGGCCTGAAGGAGACGCTGGCGGCGCTGGTGCGGCTGGCCGAACCGATTGCGTTCGATGCGCCGGACAACGAGCCGGTGCGCCTGCTGGTATTCCTGCTGGTGCCCGAGCATGCGTCCGAGGAGCACCTGGAGCTGCTGTCGGAGCTGGCCGAGCTGCTGTCGGACCGCTCGATCCGCGATTCGCTGATGTCGTGCGAAGATTCCGCGCAGATGCTGCGTATCCTCACGACCTGGACGCCCTACCGGCCTGCCGCGTGACCCGGCTCCGCAGCCGGATCCGGAGCGTCCGCAGGCGCCGCAACCTGCCCGCGTGACCGACTCCCCATGACACTGACCGTAAAAGAACTCGTAGACGCCAACCGCGAATCCCTGAGCCTGCACTGGCTGGCCGGCGCGGCCGGCGGGCAGCGGACGCTGGCGGCCGGCACCGCCGAACCGGCGGACCTGGTCGGTCACCTGAACCTGATCCATCCGGCGCGCATCCACGTGCTCGGGCACGAGGAGATCGCGTTCTATGCGCGGCTGCTCGAAGACCGGCGGCTGGCGCTGATCCACGACGTGCTCGAAGGCCATCCGCCGGCGATCATCATCGCCGAGGGTCTGGAGCCGCCGTCGTCGCTGGCGCAGATGTGCGAGGAGGATGGCCTGCCGCTGCTCAGTTCGCCGCTGCAGGCCGGCCGCGTCATCGATCACCTGCGCGACTGGCTGTCGCGCACGGTGGCCGAGAGCTGCGAGATGCACGGCGTGCTGATGGACGTGCTGGGCATGGGCGTGCTGATCTCCGGCGAATCGGGTCTGGGCAAGAGCGAGCTGTGCCTGGAGCTGATCAGCCGCGGCCACGGTCTGGTGGCCGACGACGTCGTCGAGTTCGTCCGGATCGCGCCCAATGCGGTCGAAGGTCGATGTCCGCCGCTGCTGCAGAATCTGCTCGAGGTGCGCGGGCTGGGGCTGCTCGACATCAAGACGATCTTCGGCGAGACTGCGGTGCGCCGGAAGATGAAGCTGCGGCTGATCGTGCACCTGATCCGCCGCAGCACGATGGAGAATGAATACCAGCGGCTGCCGCTGGAGGCGCTGACGCAGGACGTGCTGGGCGTGCCGATCAGCAAGGTGGTCATTCCGGTGGCGGCCGGCCGCAACCTGGCGGTGCTGACCGAGGCCGCGGTGCGCAGCACGATCCTGCAGCTTCGCGGCATCGACACCACCAGCGACTTCATCGAGCGCCAGCACCAGATCATCCAATCACAGTCATAGCCATGCAGGTCGTCGTGATCACCGGCATCTCCGGATCGGGCAAGTCGATCGCGATCAACGTGCTGGAGGACGACGGCTTCTATTGCATCGACAACCTGCCGGCGCGTTTCCTGCAGGAGGTCATCAGCTCGCTGCGGGAAGCCGGCCACGACCGGATCGCGGTGTCGATCGATGCGCGCAGCGGCGAGGTCTCCGACCTGCGGCAGGCGATCGCCGGCATCGGCCGCTACGGTCAGCACATCAAGCTGCTGTTCCTGAACGCCAGCACCGACACGCTGGTGCGCCGCTATTCCGAAACCCGCCGCCGTCACCCGATGGCGATGCCGCGCGGCGGCCAGGGCTCGGAGCTGACCCTGGTCGAGGCGATCGAGCGCGAGCGCGAGATGATGTCGGTGATCGAGGACGCCGGCGTCGCGATCGACACCACCGACCTGCCGGTCAACGTGCTGCGCCAGTGGATACGCGAGGTCGTCGACAGCGAGCGCGCGCCGCTGACCCTGCTGTTCGAGTCGTTCGCCTACAAGCACGGCGTGCCGCTGAACGCCGACCTGGTGTTCGACGTGCGCTGCCTGCCGAACCCGTTCTACGATGCGCGGCTGCGGCCCCTGTCGGGGCAGGACGAGCCGGTGGCCGCCTACCTCGGCGCGAACCCCTCGGTCGGCCAGATGATCGAGCACATCGCCGGATTCCTGCAGACCTGGCTGCCGTTCTACATCCAGGAGAACCGCAGCTACCTGACCGTGGCGATCGGCTGCACCGGCGGCCAGCACCGCTCGGTGTACTGCGTCGAACAGCTCGCCGAACGGTTCCGCCGGACCGAGCAGGTGCTGGTCCGGCACCGCTCGATGGCGCGGCGTCAGCATGCAGCCTGACGTCCCGATCTTTCCGCTGTCCACGGTGCTGTTTCCCGGCGGCGTGATGCCGCTGCGCATCTTCGAGGCGCGCTACCTGGACATGGTGCGCGACTGCATGCAGAACGACAGCGGCTTCGGCGTGTGCCTGATCACCCGCGGCCGCGAGGTCGGTCAGGCCGCCGATCACGAGGAGATCGGCTGCATGGCGCGGATCGCCGAATGGGAGATGGAGCAGCTCGGCCTGCTGCAGATCCGCGCGATCGGCACCCACCGCTTCCGCATCCTGACCCGCAGCGTGCAGAAGAACGGCCTGGTGCGCGCCGACGTCCAGCCGATCGCCGATGATCCGCAGATCGGGCTGCCCGAAGACCTGGCGGCCTGCGCGCTGCTCGCGCAGCGGCTGGTCGAGGACCTGCAGTCGCGCGGCGATCCGCCGATCCGCCGGATGGTCGAGCCGCCGTTCGCATTCGACTCCGCCGCCTGGGTGTCGAACCGGTTGTGCGAGTTCCTGCCGATCCCGATGAAGGCCCGGCAGAAGCTGATGGAGCTCGACGATCCGCTGGTGCGGCTGTCGCTGGTGCACCAGTTCCTGCAGCAGCGCCAGGCGATCTGACGGCTCGGCTCCGCGCGGGCGATCCGCGCGACGGATGGTGGTCGACCGCCGTGATCCGTGCGGCCCGGAATGGCGCGGGTTCTGGTGCGGCCGTTGCGGGCCCCGGCGGGGCCGGTGCGGAACCGGTCGGCGCCGGCACCCGCTGTTGGGCGCCCACGGCCGGTGTGCGCGAGGCCAGCGGCTCGACATCGGCCCGCAGCACCCGCGCCTCCAGCCGGTAATGCGTGAACACATGGCGCAGCGGCGCGAGCTCCTGCAGGGTCGTCACGCGCATGGCCAGCGCGGCCGCGCCTTCGCGGGCGGCGGCCGCCGGATCGGCGTCGCCGTCGAGTTGCGGCACGCTCCACAGGCCGCCCCAGATGCCGGCCGGCGGCCGCTTCTCCAGCAGCACCCGGCCGGCGCGCCGGTACACCAGCAGCCAGGCTCGGCGCACCGGCGTCACCTTGCGCGGGCGCGGCGTCGGCAGGCTGGCCACGCGGCCGGTGGCCAGCGCCACGCAGTCGTCCGCCAGCGGACAGTCGCCGCAGCGCGGCCGGGCGCGGGTGCACAGGGTCGCGCCGAGGTCCATCAGGCCCTGCACGTAGGCGGCGATGTCGGCGGCCGGCGGCAGCTCCCGCTCGGCGACCGCCCACATCCGCCGCTCGACCTCGCGTTCGCCGGGAAAGCCCTCGATGCCGAAGCAGCGCGCGAACACCCGCTTGACGTTGCCGTCGAGAATCGCCGCCCGCTTGCCGTAGCCGAGCGCGGCGATCGCCGCGGCGGTCGAGCGGCCGATGCCGGGCAGCGCCTGCAGCTTCGCCGGATCGTTCGGGAACACGCCGCCATGCTCGGCCACCACCTGCTGCGCGCAGCGGTGCAGGTTACGCGCGCGGCTGTAGTAGCCGAGCCCGCTCCAGTGCGTCAGCACCTCGTCGACCGATGCGGCCGCAAGCTGCGCCACGTCGGGGAACGCGGCGATGAAGCGCCGGAAGTACGGGATCACCGTGCCGACCTGCGTCTGCTGCAGCATGATCTCCGAGACCCAGACCACGTACGGATCGCCGGTGTTCTGCCATGGCAGGTCGTGCCGGCCGTGGCCGGCCTGCCAGTCCACCACGCGGGCGGCGAAGGTCCTCACGGCCGGTCGCTCACGCGTTCTTCGGCTCGCTCGAACCCTGTTCAGCCGGTGGTCGGCAGCGTGCGCATCAGCTCGCCGCGATCGATCGCACGATCGACATCGTGCACCGCCCGCAGGACATCGGCAAGATCGTCGAGCTGGTCGGCGATGCGCACGGCCGGCGGCAGCTCGGCCGCCGGACCGGACACCTCGCCCGGCGGCAGGGCCGACGGCTGCTGCGGCTGCGCCGTATGGCCGAACGCGTCGTCGAGCACGTCATCGAGCGCGTCATCGAGCGGCCGGGCCGGCCCGTCGGCCAGCGGCGCGCGGACGATCGCGGCGACGTCGTCGAGCGCGTTCTTCACCTGCGCATGCAGCTCGCCGATCATCGCGAGCTGCTGCTCCAGCGCCGAACGCTGCTCGTCGATCTCGACGATCCGCGCATCGAGGTTCTCGCTGGCATCGAGCACCCGCTTGACCGAATCGAGCCGGCGGCGAAGCTGCATCTGGTGCTCGCGGACCTGACCCTCGATCGGCGCCATCACCGCGCGCAGCCAGGCCTCCAGGTCGCGGTTGGCCATCTCGTAGACTTCCTTGATCTTCGCCGCCACCGACTCGAAGAAGCGGCGCATCAGCGACCACTTCTCGGTGGTGACCAGCTTGATCGGGCCGAACTGCTTGCGGTACAGCGCCTCGATCCGGTCGAGGTCGCCGTAGTAGCGGCGCACCGAGAACAGCAGCGGCGAACCGAGCGTCAGCCCGTGCTCGGCGTTGAAGGTCTTGTACATCGCGGTCATCAGGCTGGCCACCTCGTCGACCAGCCGCGCGACCTCGTCGAGGTCGGCACGCGCGCCGTTCATCAGGCTGGTCATCCCGTCGCGCAGGCCCAGCGAGAAATTGCTCGCGCGCATCACCTCGCGCGCCAGGCGCACATGCCGCTTCAGGTTGTCCAGCCCGACCGCGGTGTAGATCGACTGCGAATGCTTGGCGAACACCGAGCGCAGCGCCTGCAGGTGCCGCAGGCTCTTCTCGAACTCCGAGCGTTCGTTCTTGATGCGCAGCGCCATCATGTCGACGACGTTGCGGTTCTTGCCGCGCAGGCTGTTCAGCTCGAACAACTGCTCGACCAGGTTGCGGCGGCGCGACTGCAGCAGCGAATGCGAGACCGCCCACAGCTCCTCGAAGCCGCGCGCCACGTGCTCGCGCACGACCGACTGCTGCTGCGGCACCAGCTCGGTGGACAGCGCGCGCTCGAGCAGATTCAGCCGGCTGCGTTCGAGCAGTGCCGCATCGCCCTGCACCTTCGCGACCAGCCCCTTCTGCGCCGACACCGGATAGACCCGGTCGGCCGACAGCCCCAGCGTCTGCGACACCGAGGCCACCTGGCCGGCGATCTCCAGGTCGATCTGCGCGTCCGAACGCAGCGCATCCCACAGGCCGTCGATCTTGTTCAGCACCACCAGCCGGCCCGACTGATGGGTGGGCGCGATGTGTTCGCGCCAGACCTCGATGTCGGTGCGGGTGACGCCGGCGTCGGCGGCCAGCACGAACAGCACCGCATCGGCGCTGGGAATCAGGTTCAGCGTCAGCTCGGGCTCGTTGCCGATCGCATTCAGCCCGGGCGTGTCGATGACCACCAGCCCCTGCTCGAGCAGCGGATCGGGGATGTTGACGATCGCATGACGCCAGCGCGGAATCTCGACCCTGCCGTCGGCATCCGGCGTGACCGGCGAATGCTCGTCCTGCTCGTCGTACAGGCCCAGCAGCGACGCCTCCTCGGCCGGCACCAGCCGGGTGTCGCGCACCGCCTCGAACGCCGCCGCGACGCTGTCGGCGTCGGCCGGATCGAGCGCGATCGTGTTCCATTCGTCGGGTGCGCCGCGCAGGTCGGCCAGCGACACGTCGCGCAGCCGGGTCTCGATCGGCAGCAGCCGGATCGACGGAGCGACCGCCGCGTCGTACATCAGCTCGGTCGGGCACATCGTCGTGCGGCCGGCCGACGAGGGCAGGATCCGCTTGCCGTAGCCGGCGAAGAACAGTGCGTTGATCAGTTCCGACTTGCCGCGCGAGAACTCGGCGACGAACGCCACCGACATCCGGTCCTCGCGCAGCCGCGCGGCCAGCCGGTCGATGCGCGCCTGCAGGCTGGGATCGGACAAGCCGGAATCGCCCAGCCACTGGCCGTAGCGCCTGACCGCTTCGATGACCCGATGACGCCACGCGCCGTATGCGGCGACACGTTCGCTGAAATTACCCGTTGCGCGATCCATCAGGTGCCTCGAAAGACTGGGTCGGTCTGAACCGTGAACGGATACGACCCTCGGTCCAATCTAACACAGCGATTTCGGCGCCGCCGCGCCCTGCCGGGCACCTGACTGCCGTCCGGCGGCGACGATCTGCCAGACGGCGGTGGCATCCCCGATTCGGGTGATGCAGGCACGCTTCACCGCTCGAAAAGTGCGCCGCGGCGCCGGCCAGCATGCCGCCCCACCGGCCGCGCGATCCGCCGCCGCTCAGCGCTGACAGCGCCGGCACCAGAACGTCGAACGGCCCTGCTGGCGCAGCAGCCGCACCGGCTCGCCGCACACCCGGCACGGCTGGCCATCGCGGCCGTAGACCAGCGCATCGAGCTGGAAGTAGCCCTGCTCGCCTTCGCTGGACACGAAATCGCGCAGCGACGATCCGCCGCGCTCGATCGCCAGCTCCAGCGTCTGGCGGATCGCCCCGGCCAGCCGGTCGTAGCGCGGCCGCGAGATCCGCGCCGCCGGCGTGCCCGGCCGGATGCCGGCCCGGAACAGGCTCTCGGACGCATAGATGTTGCCGACGCCGACGACCAGCCCGCCCGCCAGCAGCAACTGCTTGATCGCCACCTGGCGCCCGCGGCTGCCTTCGTACAGCCAGCGGCCATCGAAGCGCGGGTCGAACGGCTCGATGCCCAGCCCGGCCAGCAGCGGATGGCCGGCGACCGCGCCCTGCTGCGCGTCATGCCAGACCATCGCGCCGAACCGCCGCGGGTCGTGATAGCGCAGCAGCCCATGGTCGAACACCAGGTCGACGTGATCGTGGCGGCGCGGCTCGGAAGACTCGCGCAGGAACGTCAGCGTGCCCGACATGCCCAGATGCACCAGCAGCCAGCCGCTGCCGAAATCGAGCAACAGGTACTTCCCCCGCCGGTCGACTGTCAGCAACCGTCTGCCGGCCAGACGAACGGCCAGTTCCGGGTCGACCGGCCAGCGCAGCCGCGGGTCGCGCACGGTGAACGCACGCAGGGCCCTGCCGGCGACCGTTTGTTGCAGGCCGCGGCGGACGATTTCGACCTCGGGAAGTTCGGGCATGGGGCGTGACGCATTCCTTGCTGGCCAGTGTAATTCACCCTAAGATGGGTCAATGGAATCCACCTCCACACCGATGCCGTACGCACAGAAAGCCGTTCCGGCGCGCGCGCCGCTGCGCACGCTGACGCTGGCCGCCGCGCTGGCGGCGCTGCTGCCGCTGGCCGCCTGCCAGGCGCCGGGTCCGGCCGCGCCGGCGGCGCAGACCGCGAAGGCGGCTTCCGACGAAGGCGAACCGGCCGGATCGTCGCCCCATGCCCGCCTGCGCGAGGTCCAGCCCGAGCCGGAAGGCAAGCTGCCGCCGCTCGACCTGTCGCGCGAAATCCTGTTCCAGGTGCTGGCCGCCGAGGTGGCGGTGCAGCGCGGCCAGATCAGCGCGGCCGCCACCACCTACCTGTCGCTCGCGCAGTCCACCCGCGATCCGCGGCTCGCGCGCCGCGCGACCGAGCTGGCGCTGGCCGAGCGTTCGCTCGAGCATGCGCTGTCGGCCGCACAGCTCTGGTATCAGCTCGCGCCGGAAACCCCCACCGCGGTGCAGACCATCGAAGCGCTGTGGATGGCCACCGGCCGTTTCGGCGAAGCCGAGCCGCTGGTGACCCGCCGGCTCGAGAAGGCGCGCAGCGACGGTACGCTGCGCAACACTTACCAGCAGTTGCAGCGCACGCTCGCGCGCAGCACCGACAAGAACGCCGCGCTGGCGTTCCTCGAGAAGATCAGCGCGCCCGACCAGTCGCTGCCCGAGGCGCGACTGGCGGTGGCCGGCCTCGCGTCGGCGGCCGGCAATCCCGAACGCGCGGCCGCCGAGGCCACGTCGGCGCTGGCGCTGCGCCCCGATGACGAACGCTCGGCGATCTCGGCCGCGCAGTACGTGCGCCAGACGCCGCTGGGCGCCGGCGGCGCCGGCGATCTGCTGAAGAAGTTCCTCGGCCGCCAGCCCAAGGCCGCCGAAGCCCGTTTCGCCTATGCGCAGTTGCTCGCCTCCGAAGGCAAGACCGAGGACGCGCGCGGCCAGATGGAGATCGCGCTGAAGCAGGAGCCCGACAGCCCGTCGATCCTGTTCGCGATGGCCCAGCTCGCTTACCAGCTCAAGCAGCCCAATGTCGCGCAGACCTATCTGAAGCGCTACCTGGCGCTGCCGCGCAGCGTGCAGCGCGACGACGTGCCCGCCTACATCTTCCTGGCGCAGATCGCCGAGGAAGCCAAGCGTTACGACGAGGCGATCGACTGGCTGTCGAAGGTCACCCGCGGCGAGCAGTACCTGACCGCGCTGACGCGGCGCGCGCTGCTGATGGGCCGGGCCAAACGGATCGACGAGGCACGCGAGCTGCTGCGCACCACGTCGGTCACGTCGGCGCGCGAACGGGCGATGCTGTCCAGCGCCGAGGCACAGGTGCTGCGCGAGGCGCAGCGTCACAAGGAAGCGTACGAGGTGCTGACCGCCGCGGTCGAACGGCAGCCCGGCAATCCCGACCTGCTGTACGACCTGGCGATGGCCGCCGAGAAGCTCGACGACGTGTCGGTCATGGAGACCAACCTGCGCAAGGTGATCGCGCTGCGGCCCGACTACGCGCACGGCTACAACGCGCTCGGCTATTCGCTGGCCGATCGCGGGCTGCGGCTGGACGAGGCGCAGGCGCTGATCGAGAAGGCGCTCGCGCTGGCGCCGGATGACCCGCACATCATCGACAGCATGGGCTGGGTGCTGTACCGCAAAGGGCAGATGGAGCAGGCGATCGACTGGCTGAAGAAGGGTTACGCGCTGAAGGCCGAACCCGAGATCGCCGCCCACCTCGGCGAGGTGCTGTGGAAGGCCGGGCGCAGCGCCGAGGCACGCGAGATGTGGCGCGCCGCGCAGAAGCTCGATCCCGACAACGAGACGCTGAAGGAAACCCTGGCGCGGCTCAACGTGGCGTTGTGAGCCGCCGGCTGCTGCTGTTCACCTGCGCGGCAGCGCTGGCCGGCTGCGCGAGCCTGGGCGGGCGGCCCGCGGCGGAAGGCCCGATCGACGTCTGGCGCGGCCGCTTCGCGCTGACGGTGGAACCGTCGCCGCAGGCACCCGACGGGCAGCGCTCCACCGGCCGCTTCGTGCTGACCCATGCGTCGTCGTTCACCGAGCTGGAGCTGGTCTCGCCGCTGGGCAACACGCTGGCCGCCGCGCGCAGCGATGCGCAGGGCGCGACGTTGAAAACCGCCGACGGCAAGACCTGGAACGCCGCGAATCCCGACGAGCTGACCGAGAAGCTGTTCGGCTGGCGGATCCCGATCACGCGGCTGCCGCCGTGGCTGCGCGGCCAGGTCGAAACCGTCACCGAGACCGGCGAGCCGCTGAACGGGCGCCCGCGTCCGGTGGCGGGCACCGAACAGGGCTGGCAGGTGCGCTACGACCTGTGGGCAGACGCCGCCCCGCAGCGCCTGACGGTGGTCTATCCCGGCCGCGTGAACCTCCGGCTGATCGTCGATGAGCACTGAACTGCGCGACCTGCCGGCCCCCGCCAAGCTGAACCTGTTCCTGCACGTGACCGGCCGGCGCGCCGACGGCTACCACCTGCTGCAATCGGCCATCATGCTGATCGACTGGTGCGACACCCTGCACTTTGAGTTGCGCCGCGATGGCGGCATCACGCGCGAGGACCTGACCGAGCCGCTGCCGCCCGACGACCTGATCGTGCGCGCCGCGCGCGCGCTGCAGCAGGCCACGAACAGCCCCCTCGGCGCGCACATCGCCGTGCAAAAGCGCATCCCCGCCCAGGCCGGCATGGGCGGTGGCTCGTCGGATGCCGCCAGCACCCTGCTGGCCCTCAACCGGCTGTGGGGCCTGGGCC